>ENA-OPZM01001049-OPZM01001049.1-human-gut-metagenome-genome-assembly--contig:-NODE-1049-length-10287-cov-4.013386_pt1 | contig 10287 bp, 11 predicted proteins | sample MGYA00242478_ERZ504493 | MGnify/ENA primary metagenome ERZ504493 (study PRJEB26092, sample SAMD00036227) | human gut metagenome | host: Homo sapiens | study: EMG produced TPA metagenomics assembly of...
ATCGCATCCTGGGGCTGTATTCGGTCCCAAGGGTTTGGCTGTTCGCCAATTAAAGCGGTACGCGAGCTGGGTTCAGAACGTCGTGAGACAGTTCGGTCCCTATCTGTCGTGGGCGCAGGATATTTGAAAGGCGCTGTCCCTAGTACGAGAGGACCGGGATGGACGAACCTCTGGTGCACCAGTTGTCACGCCAGTGGCACAGCTGGGCAGCTATGTTCGGATCGGATAAACGCTGAAAGCATCTAAGCGTGAAGCCGGCCTTAAGATAAGATATCCCACTGAGATAATCAGGTAAGACCCCTTGAAGACTACAAGGTTGATAGGCACAATGTGTAAGTGGCGTGAGTCATTGAGCAAGGGTGTACTAATAGGTCGAGGGCTTGACCCCATTTTCGATTGATACTTCATTTGCTGAAAGCAGTTCGATATTCAGTTTTGAAGGTATATGCCTTCAGAAAAAGAGAAGCTGACGAAGGTCAGGAATGGCCGGTGTCGATGACGGTGAGGAACCACCTGTTCCCATTCCGAACACAGAAGTTAAGCTCACTTGTGCCGAAGATAGTTGCTGGAAACGGCCTGTGAAAATAGGTAGATGCCGGCTTCTCTTAAAAAGCAAGCAGCCCACGGGCCGAGCGGAAAGCCCGGTTCGTGGGTTTGCTTTATTAAGCACCATTAGCTCAGTTGGTAGAGCAACTGACTCTTAATCAGTGGGTCCTGGGTTCGAGTCCCCGATGGTGCACCAAATTTTGAACGTCAAATCGTAAGATTTGGCGTTCTTTCTTTATGTAGGAAAGTGGCTGCACACTTTCTGCACACCATTTGCACATTTCCCGAATAGTGGGTCTTTCTGCGCAAGATGCGCACAGCCTGCTTTCCTTTGCATAAAAAGAAGAAAAGTTAGGCGAACAAGGCTCTCGTCAACTCTCTGCGTTCCTCTGCATCCATCAGCCGGATGGCTTCAAGGATCTCCTTACCGGAGATTTTTGTTGCCGCCGGCTTTTCGTTTTGCCGGGGCTGGGGTGCTGCCGGGGTCAGGTCTTGGGTGTAGAAGTTCGCTTCGATCTTCTCTGCCAGTTCCAGCCGGGGCTTGTCCTGCGTGTGAGCGTAGGTGTCCATCAGGACAGATGCGGTGGCATGACCTGTATTCACCTCGACTTGACAAAATGTCGAGTCATGGTAACAATGGTTTTACCGTTCTCCCTGAATGGTGTTCCGGCCCCCTTCCGGCGGCGTTTTCCGGCTCTCCTTCTCAGGATCATCGCCGGGTATCCCATGCAGACGGTCATGCGGTTTTCAAAGTGCGAGGCTGGAACGGCAACAAAAAAGTCGCCACAAAACAGACCGGTCATACCTTCGCTTTTTCGGAAGGTCTTGCCAGTCGGTTATGTAGCGACTTGAAAAGTCAAAAAGGGGAGTTGCCCAGCCCCGCAGGTACTGAGCGAATAAGTAAAAATATGTAAATATTAAATTGTTGGGATAGATTACCACAAAATCTGGGGCGTGTCAACGTGAACTTGTCGGGGCGAGGCCCTCCATCTTGCTGCGCAAGACCGTTCTGTCGCTTAAAAGCCCCACTGGGGCTTTCATTGCTGCGCTGCGCTTCGCAAACGCGAACTTTTGAAAACACGCCACTTTCGGCAGGATACAAGAAAATACACGGAAAACTTTGGCAAAAAGATAGAGGACTGGACGGTGCTATCCCTCTTGACAAGGAAAAACACAAGGCTCTTTCTTTATTATAATAAAGCTATAAGAACATAGTAAAGACAATTATTTGAAATTTTTGAAAAAACGGAAATCATTTTGATGATGTGGAACGTTTTAATAGACAGGAAGGGGGTGAACCGTATCCAGACAGAATTATTGCTGCGGAAAGCGCAGAGCGGAGATACGGGTGCGCTGGACACTCTGATTGCAGCGTACTACCCACAAATTCTGAACTATTGCCGTTGGCATACAGCGGACGAGCAGCAGGCGCAGGATGCAGCACAGGAAACCTTTTTGAAAGCGGTGCGCTGGCTGGATTCCTGTGGTGGATTTCAGGGGTCATTCCGTCCCTTTCTGTACAAAATCGCAAAAAACATTTGTATTGATCTGAACCGTACCATGGAGCGGACGGAGGTATCGCTGGAAAGCTTGCCGAGCGAACCCGCCTATCAGGAAAGCGGCTTTGCTGCGGCAGAGGAGGAAGCAAACCTGCGAGCGCTGACGGCCCAGCTGGAGCCGGAACAGCGGGAACTGGTATTGCTGCGGTTCGCACAACAGCTTAAATTGCGGGAGATCGCGCAGATCACAGGTCTGCCCCTGCGCACAGTGCAGTCCCGCCTGCGTGCCGCATTGAAAACCTTGAAAATGCAATTGGATAAGGAGGACTGGAGATGAATCGAGCCTTTGAAAAAGAACTGTCCAGAGCACTTGCGACAGAGCTTGACACAGCCGCACCGAAAACGCTGCTGCGCCGCTGCCGGGCGGAACATGTCGTAAAACAACGGAGTGATTGGCGTGATTTGCTGCACTGCCAGTTCAAATTGCTGGGCTGGAAGGTGTGGGCGCTGGAAGCAATGGCGGCACTGGCGTTGTACAGTGTGGGCCGGGAACTTGCCCTGTGGGAGAAGGCATGGACATTACGCAATGCGCTGTTTGGTCTGAGCACACTCGCCATGCTGACAGCCATGCTCGGTCTGCCGTTTTTATACCGGGCAAGTCAATATAAGATGCTTGAACTGGAACAAGCCACATATGCAGGAATCGGTCGTCCACTGGTGATGCGGTTTTTGCTGCTGCTGGCGGGGGAAACGATCCTACTGGGAGTGCTGGTACTCAATGTGCGGGCAGCCGTGCCATGGAGCATCGGGCAACTGCTGGCGGTGCTGACCGTGCCATTTCTGACTGCAAACAATGAGCTGCTTCTGCTGCTGCGCTGGGGGCGCCCGGAATGGATGATGACTGGGGCTGTACCGCTGTTTGCAGGGCAGCTGTGTTTGCTGCGGTTCGTGCAATTATCGGAACTGCCGAAAGGTCTGCCGCTGGCGGCGGGCGTGCTGGTGCTCTGTATGGTGTTGCAGTGCATCCGGCTTGCCGCCCGGTCAGAACATATTGCAGAAGGCTGAAAGGAGCAAGTCATGGAACTGAAAATTCAGAATATTACAAAGCGATACCGGGATAAAACGGCGGTGGATGATGTGTCCATCACGCTCACGCCGGGTGTGTGGGGGCTGCTGGGGGCGAATGGTGCAGGCAAAACAACTTTAATGCGGATGCTGGCGGGCATTCTGCGGCCCAGCAGTGGCCGGATTTTGTGCGATGGGGTGGAGATTGGGACGCTTGGTGCGGCCTACCGGGAAAAGCTGGGGTATCTGCCGCAGGAATTCGGGTTTTACCCGGAATTCACGGTACAGGACTATCTGGAATATATGGCGGCACTCAAGGGTCTGCCGCGCACAGAGGCTGCCCGGCAGATCAACGCACTGCTGGAGCGGGTAAGCCTGACTGAGGTGCGCCGCAAAAAGATCGTGAAGCTTTCCGGCGGTATGAAGCGCCGGGTAGGCATCGCACAGGCGCTGCTCAACGACCCGGAATTTTTAATTCTAGATGAGCCCACGGCAGGGCTGGACCCTGGAGAACGGGTGCGGTTCCGCAATCTGCTGTCGGAGTTTGCACAGGAACGAATCGTTCTTATTTCAACGCATATCGTTTCGGATGTGGAATACATTGCGGCCGAAAATGCCGTGATGAAGGCTGGTAAGATCATTGCGAAGGACACCACCGAAGGGCTGGTAAAGCGGATTGAGGCAAAGTCTGGCAAGGGAACATCCCGATGGAACAGCTTTCCCGGTGGGAGCACCGGCTGCGGGTGGTGAACCTGCGCAACGAGCCGGATGGGACGGTAACATTGCGGTATCTGGCGGATGCACCGCAGTTGCCGGACAGCATCTCGGCGCAGCCCAGGCTGGAAGATCTGTATCTGTGGCTTTTCCCGGAGGAAATGGAGGAAGCAAAATGAACCTGTATCGTTTGGAATTGAAACGTGTGTGCAAAACCCGTATGACAGCCATTCTGCTGGTTATTGCACTGGTGCTGGCCGTGGTCATGGCATATCTGCCGGTGACCTTTATCGGCTGGACGGAACTGGATGCCAGCGGAAACGAAGTGAGTTACACGGGTCTGAAAGCAATCCGGAAACGGCAGGAGCAGCAGGTGTCCGGTACCATCACGCCGGATGTCATGCAGGAAGCACTGGAAGCTATCAGCGGGTGTACCGGCAGTATGACGCAAGTTCCATCAACGACATCCCGGTCGAGGTGTTTTATAAAGAACTTGCCCGGTATCAGCCTCTTGTGAACAACGCAAAGGAAGCCTTTGCCGACCTGAAAACCGGCATGGCACCGGGCGTGATGGGACTGACCGCAGAGGATATGCAGAACTTTTACAGCCAGCTCCCCAAACGGCTGGAATCAGTGATCTGGCTGGAACAAAGCGGAAAGCCCGGCTATGAGCAGGCGCAGGCCATTGCACAGAAAAAGTTCGATGCCGTACAAAAACCTTTCACCTATTCGTTTGGGGTCAGTGCAGACGCAATGGATTACCAGACCCTGTTGAACTTGCTGCTCACCCTGCTGTGCGCAGTGATTGCAGCCCCGGTGTTTGCATCGGATGCACAGACCGGAGCGCAGGACATCCAACTGTGCACAAAAAACGGCGGTCTGCGGCTAGCAGCGGCAAAGCTGGCGGCGGCGTTCAGTATCACAGGGGCGGCGTATCTGCTCTGCGGCGTGGTGTGGATTCTGGTCACGAATGCTCTGTTTGGTTGGGAAAGTACCCAAACTTCCGTGCAATGGCTGTTTTCTGTGACCAGCCTGCTGCCGTATACCGTTGGCCAGATGGAGTGGGTCATGCTGGTGGCAAACTTCCTGATCTTCTTTGCGGAGGTGGCCTTTGTGCTGATGGCATCCGTATGGGCCAAGAACAACCTGACCGCTTTGTCTGTGGCGCTGATCAGTGTGGTGGCACCGCTGATCGTTTATATGGTCGTGCCGGGCTCCTTTGGAGAATGGCTGTCCACCCTGCTTCCGGCAGGAGGCATTGGGCTTTCCAACGCATTGATGTATAAAATGATCAGTTTTGATTTTCTCTATGCAGGCGGGCATGCCTTCTTTCAGGCAGATGTACTGCTGGCATCGGCACCGGTCAAGATCGTTCTGCTCGTTGGACTGGCAGCATGGGGGTATCTGCGAAAGACCAAGGTGGCTTAAAAGGAAACGCTACTGAAAAAAGTTCATCGGATGCATAGAAAACTGCATCGGATGAACTTTTGTGTCCTAAGCTCTCTGCCATGAATCATAGTTGTTGATGTACATTTGATGCGTGGTCTAAACAGGCAAGATTGCAGCTGCCGTTTTGGGCTCGAACCCGACCGTTTTCCCGGCTTTGAATAAAAATCCGATACCTGATCCAGCGCAACTGGTCAACCTTGCCAAGCAGATCGCCTGGTGCTGGCATTCTGTCTGATCACCTGCTTCGTTAACTTCATCAACTGCGTGTGAGCGGCGGTTGCGGGCCTGCTGGTGCCGGACTTTATCTATAACATCGGAACCACGATGCTCAACGGTGACATTTTGATGCTGATCTTCTTCTTTGTCAACAAAATCATCTTCGGAGAGGGAAGCAAAAAAGTATAGGGCAATACCGCATAATTCTAAGTGCCGATACGGCGAGCGAGGTGTGGCAGCTGCTAAGCCAAAAGCGCAGATAATACTTTGTGTATTATCGAGCATTTTGGCAACGCAGATGCCGTGCCGCAGCCGCCGGAGCGGTGCTTAAGCCGTAAGGCGGGAATTATGCGGTGTTGCCATAGGAAGAATTTCCGGTATTGTGCGCAAAAGCCCTCTGCTGTAAGGCGGGGGCCTTTTTTGTATGCAGGTATAGCAAAGCGGGCGCCAAACGGGCACACATTTTGGCTGAAACGACTGTTTTGTGCAAAAAAGCCTTTGCAGCGTTTGCGCTTTTGGAGACAGTATGCTATAATAACCTATAATGTGTGTAGTATACCCTGCATACAATACTGATAACGCTGCCGCACAGGCAGCCAAAAAACAAAAGAAAGAGTTGATGGTTCTCCAATGGACGATGGCAGTAGTATATTTATGATCACCGCACTGATCGTTTTGATCATGTTGTCGGCCTTTTTTTTCGGCATCGGAAACAGCATATTCCTCGCTGAACATGATCCGCTTAAAAAAGCCGCGCGGAGGATGGCGATAAGCAGGCAGCCAAGGTTCTGGCCCTGGCTGAACGGTACGACAGCCTGCTGAGCACCATTCTGATCGGCAACAACATTGTAAACATCGGTGCGTCTTCGCTTGCAACGGTGCTGTTCAGCCGGTTGTTGGGCAATGCTTACGGCCCCACGGCTTCCACCATTGTCATGACCTTACTGGTTTTGACGTTTGGCGAAATCACCCCCAAAAGCATGGCGAAGGAAATGCCGGAATCCATTGCAATGCCTTTGCGCCGGCGCTTGGTGCCCTTGTGGCGGTATTTGGGCCGCTGAACTTTATTTTTGGCAAATGGAAAAGCTTTTTGGCCAGCCGCTTTTATACCGACGAAAAGGACACCATTACCGAAGGTGAGTTGGTAACCATGGTGAGCGAAGCCGAAAAAGACGGTGAGCTGACCAACCGCGAAAGCGAGCTGATCCGCAGCGCCATTGAATTTGACGATGTGGAAGCCCAGGACGTTCTGACCCCGCGCGTGGATGTGATCGCCGTGGCGGATGATACCCCCATGGACGAAGTGACCGAAACTTTTGCCGACAGCGGCTATTCCCGCCTGCCGGTATACCACGAAACCATTGATAACATCATTGGCGTGGTACATGAAAAAGACTGTTTTGCCGCCATGCGCAAGGGCGATGAAGATGTCAAGCTGGAAAGCCTGATCGGCCCCACGCTGTACACAACCAGCGTGACCCCCATCTCCGCCTTGCTGCGCACTTTGCGGGAAAGCAAGCACCATATGGCAGTTGTGGTGGATGAATACGGCGGCACTGCGGGCATCATCACGCTGGAGGATATCCTGGAAGAGCTGGTTGGCGAGATCTGGGATGAACATGATGAAGTGGTGGAGGATATCCGCCAGCAGAGCGATGGCAGCTGGCTGATTGCCGGCGGTGCCAGCGTGGACGATGTGGCCGAGGAGCTGGATATCCGCGATAAGGAGGAAATCGACGCGGTGGCTATCGGCGGCTGGTGCAGGAAAAGCTCAGCCGCCTGCCCAAAGTGGGTGACCATTTTGTGTGGGGCAGCTTTGACGGTACCGTGACCCGTGCCACCAACCGCCGCGTGCAGGAAGTACGCCTGGTAAGCCGCCCGCCGGAGCCGGAAACCAAAAAGCCGGACCGCCGCGACCGCGACAAAGACTGAGAACGCGATAAATAATGCAACAGAGAACCTGGGAAGAACAAACTTCCCAGGTTCTTTTTTGTGGATTTTCGAGGCGGGTTCTGGTATGATGGAGATAGGAGTTAGTCAAAAATAACGCAGGGGTCTGAGGAGGGAACGCTTATATGGAAGTACAGGAATTTGGCAAACAAAACAGCCGCAAAATTGTGCTGCTGCCCGGCAACATGATGAGCTGGCGCTAGTTTGAAACGGTGATTCCGCTGCTGGAAAAGCAGTACCCCGTGATCGACACTTTTGCCCCTGACCCGGAAGCAAAGGTGGCCATCTGGTACGGTTCCAACGAGCCGAACATGAAAAAAGCGATGCAGAAATTAAAACGCGCCTACCCCAACGCGCAGGACCACCCCTTTGTCGGTACGGTCACGGCGACATCATTGGCCACCCGGATGTGATGGCAAGGGACATCATCGCCTTTATGAAAAGCTGACGCTCGGCGAGGTATCCGGCACGGCGCATTGCAACCCATTGACGCGGTAGGAAATGGTGGTATAATTAAATCTCAGGCAACGAAACAGGGGGATTTGCGCATGATATATCTGGATTATTCGGCCAACACGCCGGTGGACCCCCGTGTGCTGGAAGTATACTGCCGCACCGAGCAGAATTTTATCGGCAACCCCAATTCCACCCATTGCGCCGGGCAGGCGCCCGACAGGAGATGAACCGTGTGACCGGCCTGATTGCGGCACAGCTGGGGGTGCTGCCGGAGGAAATCATTTATACATCCGGCGCAACGGAAGCCAATAACCTTGCCTTAAAGGGCACGGCCCGCGCGGCCCGGCATGTGGGGCGGCATATCATCTCCACCCCGCTGGAGCATTCCAGCGTGGGGGCAACATTGACGGCCTTGCAGCAGCAGGGGTACGAGATCGATCTGCTGAACATTGGCCGGGATGGCAGAATTGACCTGGAACAGCTGCAAGAGCTGCTGCGCAAGGATACCGTACTGGTTTCCATCTGCGGGGTGGACAGTGAACTGGGTACCGTGCAGCCGGTGCGGGAGATTGCTGCGCTGGTGCACCGCTGCCCCAACTGCCGCCTGCATGTGGATGCCACCCAGGCCGTGGGTAAAACGGCCCTCTGGCTGGACTGCGTGGATACCATGAGCTTTACCGCCCACAAGTTTTACGGCCCCAACGGCATTGGCGTGCTGTACAAGCGCAAAGGGCTGGTGATCGAACCTCAGATGAACGGCGGGGCCAGCACTACCATTTACCGCAGCGGCACCCCCACCCTGGGCCTTGCCGCGGCTTTGCAGGCGGCGCTGGCCCTTGCGCTGGATGAACAGCCCCGGCGCTGCGCCCATGTGCAGGCGCTGCACGATGCCCTGTGCGCAGAGCTGCAAAAGCGCCCCGGCGTGCGCATCAACAGCCCGGCGGGTGCGGTGCCGCACATTGTAAATGTGAGCGTGGCGGGCATCAAGGCCGGGGTGTTCCAGCAGGCGTTGAGCGGGCAGGGGGTATGTGTGTCCGTCAAATCGGCCTGCTCCACCGACGCACACCGTCCAAGGCGGTGTTTGCCGTCAGCCGGGACCGCAAAAATGCGCTCAGCTCATGGCGCATCAGCCTGAGCCACCTGACCACCGAAGAGGAACTGAACGGATTTTTGGCGGCGTTTGACCGCTGCCTGAAGGATTTGCAAAAGGAGAAATGACCATTGGAACGCCAGATGGAACCCTGCCAGCTGATTGAACGCAGCATTATCAAAAAATACCGCAAAGAGTTGTGGACCCCTTTTATTGTGGCGGTCAAGCGCTATGAACTGGTGCAGGCGGGAGATAAAATTGCCGTGTGCATTTCCGGCGGCAAGGACAGCATGCTGATGGCTAAACTGATGCAGGAGCTGCAGCGCCACAGCGATGTGCCCTTTGAGTTGGTGTTTTTGGTGATGGACCCCGGCTATAATGAGATCAACCGCCAGAAGATCGAAAGCAACGCCGCACTGCTGAATATCCCCATCACAATTTTTGAGACGGATGTGTTTGCGGTCGCCAACAACAGCGATAAATCCCCCTGTTACCTGTGCGCCCGCATGCGCCGCGGCTACCTGTACAAGAAGGCTCAGGAGCTGGGCTGCAACAAAATTGCACTGGGGCACCATTTTAATGATGTGATCGAAACAACCGTGATGAGCATGTTCTATGGCTCCCAGCTGCAGGCTATGCCGCCCAAGCTGCACAGCACCAACTTTCCCGGCATGGTGCTGATCCGTCCGCTGTACTGCGTGCGGGAGGAAGATATCATTGCTTGGAAACGCTATAACGACCTGGAATTCATCCAGTGCGCCTGCCGCTTTACCGAAAACTGCACCACCTGCGACAACGGCGGCGGTGGCTCCAAGCGGCAGGAAGTCAAGGTGCTGCTGCGCCGCCTAAAGCGGGATAACCCCAACATTGAGAACAGCATTTTCCGCAGCATCCACGGCGTTGCGCTGGATACCATGCCCGGCTACAAGACTGAAGGGCAGGAACATAGCTTTTTGGAGCGCTTTGACCGCGTGGAAGCGGAGCTGCAAAAAGAGTTAAAAGAAAAGCAGAAGCAGGAAGCAGATAAATCCGAATAAAAGCAAAACACATCCCCCGGCGGGCTGCCCAATACGGCGCTGCCGAGGGATGTGCTTGTTTATAAAGATATAAAATCAGGCAACACCGCACAATTCCCGCCTTGCGGCTTAAGCATCGCTCCGGCAGCTGCGGCACGGCATCTGCGTTGCCAAAATGCTCGATAATGTCGGGTTGCGGTACCCGCATCGTGCTTCGGGGGCCAAAAGCCCTCGCTACTCTGCCGACCGCCTGCCCTGCTTCGGTTCGCTGTTTCCGCCACTGGCG
>ENA-OPZM01001051-OPZM01001051.1-human-gut-metagenome-genome-assembly--contig:-NODE-1051-length-10280-cov-1.534817_pt1 | contig 10280 bp, 16 predicted proteins | sample MGYA00242478_ERZ504493 | MGnify/ENA primary metagenome ERZ504493 (study PRJEB26092, sample SAMD00036227) | human gut metagenome | host: Homo sapiens | study: EMG produced TPA metagenomics assembly of...
TGCACAGATTATCAAATTATTAAACAATATGATATTGAAACACAGGAGGAGCTGGCAAAGAAGCTGGAGGAGAGCGGCTTTGCCGTAACGCAGGCGACGATTTCGAGGGATATCCGCCAGCTGAAGCTCACAAAAGTACCAAAAGAGAACGGCGGAAGCCGCTATGCGGTTCTGCAGAACGCACCGTCCGAGGTTGGGAGCCGCTATGCGCGCGTGTTAAAAGACGCGTTTATTTCTGTTGATCTTGCCAAAAATATTCTGGTCATCAAAACCGTGTCTGGAATGGCGATGGCGGCGGCAGCGGCTTTCGATGAGATGAACTGGAATGAAATTGTCGGCTGCATCGGCGGAGACGATACGATTCTCTGCGTGGCAAGAGACGATGATGCGGCGCTTGTGGCAGCAGAACGACTGAAAAAAATGGTGGACGGCATGGAGGAGACGGGCGAAGAGTTCTAAAGAACGCACGTCTCTGCAAAAAGAGACAAAAAGATGACAGCAGGTGTGACACCGGAGGAAAAGAATGCTCACAAACTTACACGTAAAAAATCTGGCCCTGATCGACGAAGCGGAAGTGGAGTTCGGTCCGGGCCTGAATATACTGACCGGAGAAACCGGAGCCGGAAAATCCATCCTGATCGGTTCGATCAACGCGGCGCTTGGAAAGAAGATATCCCGCGAGATGATCCGGACGGGAGAGACAAGCGCGCTGGTGGAACTGGTCTTTGAAACCGAAAATCCGCATGTGCTGGAGCTGTTAAAAGAGATGGATCTCGAGGCGGAGGAGGGTCAGGTGATTATTTCCAGAAAGATCACCGGATCCCGCAGCGTCTGCCGCATCAACGGCGAGGCATGCAATATCTCGCAGGTAAAAGCTCTTGCGTCCCTGCTGCTCGACATCCACGGCCAGCATGAGCACCAGTCGCTGCTCTATCCGGACCGGCAGATCGCGATTCTTGACGCGTTTGCGGGAACCGAGGCGGCCACGGCAAAAGGAGAGGTCCGGGCGCTGTACCAGGAGTGGAAGAATGTCCGAAAGGAGCTCTCGGCGTACGAACTCGACGAGGAGGCAAGAAAGCGGGAGGCAGCATTTCTTACGTTTGAAATCAACGAGATTGATCAGGCAGAGCTAAAAGAGGGCGAGGACGAAGCGTTGGAAACTGCGTACCGGAAAATGGGCCATGCGAAAAAGATCGCGGAATCTCTGCAGACGGTATATGCGATCACCGGCTACGGTGCAGAGAACAGCGCCGGGGAGCAGGTCGGCCGCGCAATCCGGGAGCTGCAGCAGGCCGCGGTGTACGACGATGCACTTTCCGGTCCGTCGCAGACCCTTTCCGATATTGACGGACTGCTGAATGATTTCAACCGCGAAATTTCCGCATATCTTTCCGAACTGACCTTTTCCGAAGAAGAGTATTACGAGACGGAAAAGCGGCTCGATGAGATCAACCGCCTGAAAGCAAAGTATGGAAAGACGATGGAAGAGATCACCGCATATCGCGAAGAACAGCAGAAAAAACTGGAAAAACTGGAAAACTTTGAGAGCTGCCGTGCCGCACTGCAGGAGCAGTTACAGAAAACGGAGCAGAAACTGGATGCGGCCGCACATAATCTGTCCAAAATCCGCAGAAACTATGCAAAACGGCTCGAAACACAGATTATCGAAGGTCTGCGCGACCTGAATTTCCTGCATGTCGCATTTGAAATTTCATTTGAAAAGACAAAAAGCTACACCGAAAACGGAACCGATGCTGTGGAGTTCTTAATCTCCACAAACCCGGGCGAAGCGATCCGTCCGCTGGCGAAAGTTGTTTCCGGCGGTGAATTGTCGCGAATCATGCTTGCAATCAAGACGATTCTTGCGACCGCGACGAGACAGAAACCCTGATTTCGATGAAATCGACACCGGAATCAGCGGAAGGACGGCGCAGAAGGTTTCCGAAAAAATGGCACAGATCGGGCAGCGCCATCAGGTCATCTGCATCACCCATCTGCCGCAGATCGCAGCGATGGCAGATTCTCATTTTGAAATCGAAAAAAAACGTCGAAGAAAACGAGACCGTCACATCGATCCATCCATTATCCGAGGAAGATTCTGTCAGAGAACTGGCAAGAATGCTCGGCGGCGCGAAAATTACGGATTCTGTTCTGGCAAATGCCAGCGAGATGAAGGAATTGGCACAGGTACAAAAATCTGCAAGACTCAAATAAAGAGAAGTCCGCATACTAAGAGGGAAATCACGAAACAAAGCGTGGTTTCCCTCTTTTTCGCGGGCGGCGAGTCAAAGTCCGTGCCTGCACGAGAACTTGACGACCGCCGCGAAAACAAAAGAAATGCCGCAGTTCTGCCCTGCGGCGGAAGGATGGGAATGCAAATGACGAGAAAACAAAAATACCGAAGAGTCCTGCTTGCGCTGGCGGCGCTGTTTCTGATCCTCGCCGTTCTTCTTGCTACGATGCCATGCGCGAATCCCTGCCGGATACGATGTATGTGGATGAGAACAGCGAAAGCCCGTTTCAGCCGCTCACGAAACATCCACTTCTGACGATTTCGGAAGATACGAAGGAAGCAGAAAAAACCGAATTCGGAGAAACGGGTGAAACGGTTGTAGAATGTTCCGCCGCCGGGATCCCGCTGAAAAGATCCGTGTGATCCAGGAAGAACGGCCGAAAGTTGCCGATCTGCGGAGCGCGGTCGGTATCTATATGGAGACCGACGGTGTGATGGTGATCCGTACAGCCGAAATCCGTTCGTCCGACGGAACCGTCAGCCGTCCGTCAGAAAATATTCTGCGGGAAGGCGACTATATCACAAAAGTAAACGGACAGAGCATCCGCAGCAAGCAGGATCTGATTGATGCAGTAAAAGTATCAAACGGTTCCCCGGTGTGTCTTTCCCTGCTTCGGGACGGGGAAACGATCGAAGTGCAGGTGACACCGCAGAAAAGCCAGGACGGCACCTGCCGCCTCGGGGCCTGGGTCCGCGACAATATGCAGGGAATCGGAACACTGACTTTCGTGGAACCGGACGGAACCTTTGCAGCGCTCGGCCATGGAATCAGTGATATCGATACCGGAAAAATGCTCCAATTGAACGGCGGAGAACTGTATCTGACACAGATTCTGTCTGTGATCCCGGGAAAAGCGGGTGTACCGGGTGAACTGCAGGGCGTGATCCATTACGAAGAAAAGAACCGTATCGGGTCAGTGGCGGAGAATACCATCTACGGTATCCACGGCGTTCTGGACAGGGAAAAAAGCAGTGCACTGCCGCTTACCGTGACGGAATTGCTACCGGCAGGAGATCGAGACGGGCCCGGCCACCGTGCGGATGTGCGTGGACAATACGGTAGAAGAGTATGAGGCGGAGATTACGGAAATCGATCTTGGAAGCGAGAATACGAACAAAAATTTTGTGCTCGAAATTACCGATCAACGGCTGCTGCAGAAAACCGGCGGCATCGTACAGGGAAATTCCGGCTCGCCGGTGCTCCAGAACGGAAGGCTGATCGGCGCCATTACCCATGTTTTCGTAAACCATCCAGAAAAAGGCTACGGTGTCTTTGCGGAAAACATGCTTGCACGGAACTGAAAAAATATGCGTTAATTTGGTTGAAATTGTTACAAACTTCCGAATTTTTACGGAAAATGTCGATCGAATTTTCAAAAAATTACGGGAAATATATTGAAAATGCGAAAAAATAAAATTATAATGTCTGTGTGATTGGAAAAAGTTCAGAAGAAAACGGATGCAGTGAAATTCCGGAAAGACTATGAGTTTTTGCAAAGGAGAGCTTTATGGAAAAGATCAACATTGCCATCGCGGATGATAACGAACGCATGCAGGAAATGCTTGGGAACGTCATAAAACAGGATGACACGCTTGAACTGATCGGGCAGACCGGAAACGGAAATGATATCTACAGTATCATCCGCGACAAAGAACCGGACGTCGTACTGCTTGACATTTTCATGCCGAAGATGGATGGTCTGACTGTAATGGAGAAAGTCAATGAGGATAAAAATCTGAAAAAAAAGACCTGCCTTTATCGTTGTCTCCGCCGTAGGAGAGGAGAGGATCACCGAAGATGCGTTCCGGCTCGGTGCTTACTATTACGTCTTAAAACCGTTCGACAACGAAACTCTTCTGAACCGGATCAAAGCAACAAAAGGAATGACAGCAGTAAGAAGATACCATCCAAGAAATTTTACAAACTCCGGAAAAGAGCCGATCTGTCCACCGGAAAACAGTCTGGAAATCGATGTGACAAATATGATCCACGAGATCGGCGTTCCTGCCCATATCAAAGGATACCAGTACCTGCGCGATGCGATTCTGCTTTCCGTAGAGGACACGGAAATGCTCAATTCCATTACCAAGATTCTCTATCCGACCATCGCGAAACGCCACCAGACAACGTCAAGTCGTGTCGAGCGTGCCATCCGCCATGCGATTGAAGTGGCCTGGAGCCGCGGCAAAATGGACACAATCGACGAGCTGTTCGGCTATACCGTGAACAACCGCAAGGGTAAACCGACAAATTCTGAATTTATTGCATTAATTGCAGATAAAATACGTCTTGAACTGAAAAATCAGTAAAAAGTAACAAAAAAATCCGAACAAACGGAGAAATTACAGAAGTTTAGACTTTTTTTCTGGACAAAGTACGGTATAATACAGACAGGACGTTGATTATCCTTTCGCGTTTCATAGGATCGTGACAAAAAGGAAGGAATTACAGAAAAACAAAGATGCGATAATCAGCATGAAATTACAGGAGGATTCTTTTCATGAAAATATTTTGTTCGTGGCTTCAGAGTGTGTACCGTTCATCAAAACAGGCGGTCTGGCGGATGTAGTAGGTTCTCTGCCGAAATACTTCCCGAAAGAGTATTTTGATGTGCGCGTGGTGATTCCAAAATACGCAGGAATCAAAGAACAGTTTAGAAATCAGATGCAGTATGTGACAAACTTCTACATGGATCTGAACTGGAGACAGCAGTATGTCGGCATTTTCGAGATGGAATATGAAGGCATCAAATTCTACTTTATCGACAACGAGGAGCATTTCGGAGGAAGCACTCCATATGCGGGCATGCCGTGGGATCTGGAAAAATTTGCTTACTTCAGCAAAGCAGCGCTTTCCATTTTACCGACCATCGGCTTCCGCCCGGACCTCATCCACTGCCACGACTGGCAGACCGGTCTCGTTCCGGTTTACCTGCACGAGCGTTTCCAGGCAGATGAATTCTATCGGGGAATCAAAACCGTCATGAGATCCACAACCTGAAATTCCAGGGCATCTGGGACCGCAAGACGATTCAGAGCATTACCGGCCTTTCCGACTACTACTTCACACCGGATAAGCTGGAGTTCAAACACGATGCCAGCTACTTGAAGGGCGGTCTGGTTTACGCAGATGCGATCACCACCGTCAGCAATACATACGCGCAGGAGATTCAGACCCCGTTCTATGGCGAAGGACTCGACGGTCTGATGTGTGCAAGAGCAAACGATCTGCGCGGTATTGTAAACGGACTCGACTACAATGAGTGGAACCCGGAGACAGACGCTCAGATTGCAAAGAATTTCAATGTAAAGAACTTCCGTAAAGAGAAAGTGAAAAATAAACTGGCACTGCAGGAGGAGTTAGGACTCGAGGTCAATCCGAAGACGATGATGATCGGTATCGTATCCCGTCTGACCGATCAGAAGGCTTCGACCTCATCAGCTATATGATGGATGAGATGTGCCAGGATGCCGTACAGTTTGTGATCCTTGGAACCGGCGAGGAGCGCTACGAGAACATGTTCCGCCACTTCGCATGGAAATATGACAAGAAGGTTTCGGCAAACATCTACTATTCCGATGCAATGTCGCACAAGATCTATGCATCCTGCGATGCCTTCTTGATGCCGTCCCTGTTTGAGCCATGCGGACTCTCCCAGCTCATGAGCCTCCGCTACGGAACCCTTCCGATCGTCCGCGAGACCGGCGGCCTCAAAGACACCGTAGAGCCGTACAATGAGTACGAGGGAACAGGAACTGGATTCAGCTTCACAAACTACAATGCGCATGAGATGATGGGTACCGTGCGGTACGCAGAGCGCATCTATTACGACAAAAAACGCGAGTGGAACAAGATGATCGACCGCGCAATGGTACAGGATTTCTCCTGGGCGAATTCCGCAAAACAGTACGAGGAAATGTACAACTGGCTGATCGGATAAGCTGGTCTGCATTCTGAAAAATAAGAAAAAAATCCCGAAATGGCAGAAGAGGAAAGAAAAGCCGTTTCGGGATTTTTGCAGTATTTTTGGGTTGCGGCAGGAGAGTGGAATATGCTACACTTGTGCATAAGGATATATTCGAAGCAGCTCCGGTGCAGAGGATTTGGGAGCTGAAAAAAGACACAAGAAAAACAGTTGACAACAAAGCAGATTTGTAATAGTATGTATACAGAAGCGAACGGACGTTCGCGTGGTAAGGAGAATATTCAGTATGGGAAATAATAACGAAGATAAACTGCGTGCACTCGATGCCGCACTTGGACAGATTGAAAAACAGTACGGAAAAGGAGCTGTCATGAAGCTCGGAGATTCCGCAGCAAACATGAACGTGGAAACCATCCCGACCGGCTCTTTAAGCCTGGATATCGCACTCGGTCTTGGCGGTGTGCCGAAGGGAAGAATTATTGAGGTATATGGACCGGAGTCTTCCGGTAAAACAACCGTAGCGCTCCACATGGTAGCCGAAGTACAGAAACGCGGCGGAATCGCCGGCTTCATCGATGCCGAGCATGCGCTCGATCCGGCCTATGCCAAAAACATCGGTGTTGATATTGAAAACCTTTATATCTCACAGCCGGACAACGGCGAGCAGGCACTTGAGATCACCGAGACGATGGTCCGTTCCGGTGCGGTAGACATCATCATCGTGGACTCTGTTGCAGCCCTCGTTCCAAAAGCCGAGATCGACGGCGACATGGGAGATTCCCACGTCGGACTGCAGGCGCGTCTGATGTCTCAGGCACTCCGGAAACTGACTGCAGCGATCAGCAAATCCAATTGTATTGTTATCTTTATCAACCAGCTGCGTGAAAAAGTCGGTGTCATGTTCGGAAATCCGGAGACCACAACCGGCGGTCGTGCACTGAAATTCTATTCTTCCATCCGTCTCGATGTCAGAAGAATTGAAGCCTTAAAGCAGGGCGGAGAGATGGTCGGAAACCGTACCAGAATCAAAGTCGTGAAAAACAAAGTAGCTCCGCCGTTCCGCGAGGCAGAATTTGATATCATGTTCGGAAAAGGAATCTCCAAAGAAGGAGACGTTCTGGATCTGGCAGCTTCCGTCGGCATCGTACAGAAGAGCGGCGCATGGTTCGCATACGGCGGCGACAAGATCGGCCAGGGAGCGAAAATGCGAAAGCATACCTGCGCGAGCATCCGGAAATCATGGATGAGATCGAGCACAAAGTGCGCGTGGCTTACGGCCTGATCAAGGAAGAAGCTCCGGAAGGCACAGAAGAAACAGCAGCAGTTCCGGAAACCGAAGGAGACGACGAATAAATGTTTGTGACAGAGATTCGTCCTCTGAATAAAAAGAAATCACGGATCCTCTTCGATGACGGAGAGGATCTGGTTCTTTATAACGGGGAAATCCGCGCTTCCCGCATCAAAGAGCAGGAGGAGCTTCCCGATGAGGTTTACGAAAAGCTGGCAGGGGAAGTGCTGACTAAAAGGGCCAAACACCGCGCGATGTATCTGCTGCTCAGACAGATGCGGACGAAAAAAGAGCTGGAAGATAAGTTACGAAAAGACGGCTATCCCGAGAGAGCCATTGAAGAGGCTGTCTCGTACGTGGAGAGCTTTCACTATATCGACGACCGCGCATACGTGGAGCAGTATCTTGCGGGCAGCGGTGCGAAAAAAGGGAAAAAGGCAGTCCTCTATGCGCTGGCACAGAAAGGCGTGGACCGGGAACTGGTGGAATCCGTCCTGGAAGAGCAGGAGGATGCCCGCGATGAGTATGAACTTGCAAAAAAGTGCCGCCTTCGCAAAGCTCGGCACGCCGCACCGGCTGGATGAAAAAGAGTACCGCCGTGCCGCCGGTTTTCTGACGCGGAAGGGATTCGGCAGTTCCGAAATCCGTCGGGCACTGGAAGAATACCAAGATTCCGCTGACGAAGAATCCTGAATATTCCCGGCGATTCCGCCACATGCCGCGAAATTATGTGCAATAAATTACATGAATATTTTTAAAACATTGACAAATTTGTGAAAACAGTATAAAATTGTAGTGTTGTAAATGTGCAATGAAAACTAAATAAGGAGGTGCTCCGGTAATGGGTACAGGTATTACAATTCTGCTGGTATTCATTGCTGTAGTAGTCACGCTGCTTATTGCGGTTCCTGTTACCAGGAAAATTGCTGTGGACAATAAAATCAAGCAGGATGCTGAGAAAATTGGCACAGCGGAAGAAAAGGCGAGAAACATCATAGATGAAGCACTGAAAACTGCCGAAACTAAGAAACGGGAAGCCCTGCTGGAGGCGAAGGAGGAGTCTCTTCGTACGAAGAATGAAGTAGAAAAAGAGACCCGAGAGCGCAGAGCGGAACTGCAGAAATATGAGAAGCGCGTTTTATCGAAAGAAGAATCTGTAGATAAAAAGCGGACGTATTGGAGCGTCGTGAAAACGAAATTGCAGCAAAAGAGGCAAGCGTCAGAAAGAAAGAAAAGGAAGTAGACGGTCTACACGAAAAAGGAGTACAGGAACTGGAAAGAATTTCCGGTTTTACCTCCGAGGAAGCAAAAGAGTATCTGTTAAAATCTGTGGAAGACGAAGTAAAAATCGACACAGCAAAGCTCTACAAAGAGCTGGAGAGCAGAGCAAAAGAGGAAGCAGGCCGTAAGGCAAAAGAGTATGTGGTAACAGCTATTCAGAAATGTGCTGTCGATCACGTATCCGAGAGTACCATCTCCGTGGTACAGCTTCCGAGCGATGAAATGAAAGGCCGCATCATCGGCCGTGAAGGACGAAACATCCGTACACTCGAAACCATGACAGGCGTTGACCTGATCATCGACGATACACCGGAAGCAGTCGTTCTTTCCTCATTCGATCCGATTCGCCGTGAGGTGGCAAGAATTGCTCTGGAAAAACTGATCGTAGACGGAAGAATCCATCCGGCCCGCATCGAAGAGATGGTAGAAAAGGCCCGCAAAGAAGTAGAACAGAATATTCGCGAGGAAGGCGAGGCAGCCGCACTGGAAGTCGGTGTACACGGACTTCATCCGGAGCTGATCCGTCTCCTTGGAAGAATGAAATTCCGTTCCAGCTACGGACAGAATGCATTAAAGCATTCGATCGAGGTAGCACAGCTTTCCGGTCTCCTCGCAGGAGAGGTAGGATGCGATGTCCGCATGGCAAAACGTGCCGGACTGCTTCATGATATCGGTAAATCCATCGACCATGAGGTAGAAGGATCTCACATTCAGATCGGTGCAGATCTCTGCAAAAGTACAAAGAATCTCAGATTGTGATCAACACAGTAGAATCACATCACGGGGATGTAGAGCCCCAGTCTCTGATTGCATGTATCGTTCAGGCAGCGGATGCAATTTCCGCAGCAAGACCGGGTGCAAGAAGAGAAACACTCGAAACATATACCAACAGATTAAAACAGTTGGAAGACATCACGAATTCGTTCAAGGGTGTCGAAAAATCTTTTGCTATTCAGGCTGGTAGGGAAGTCCGCATCATGGTTGTTCCTGAGCAGGTATCCGATTCTGAAATGGTACTGCTCGCAAGGGATATCTCGAAACAGATCGAAGCTGAACTGGAATACCCGGGACAGATCAAGGTCAATGTTATCCGCGAGAGCCGTGTAACGGATTACGCGAAATAAAAGACTTTCTACGAAACAATTTAATAACGAAATCAAAAAGAGGCTGTGGACATGAGCAATCATGTTCCACAGCCTTTTCAGTGTGTATAAGAACAGTAAGTTTCAAAAGAATTTATATGTGCCGTATCCGGTTCGAGCGCATTTTCTGAGGCGTAGAGCCATACAGCTTTTTGAAGGTCCGCATAAAAATTTTGTAATTCGACAGCCCGTTTTTCTCCATCAGTACCGTGATCGTTTCGTCGGAATTCTGTAAATCTTCGTACAGGTGCATCGTGCGCACATCGTTCAGATATTCGAGAAAGGTCTGTCCGGTATACTTTTTAAAGAGCCGGCAGAAATACTCCTTCGAGAGCGCCAGGGAATCCGCG
>ENA-OPZM01001052-OPZM01001052.1-human-gut-metagenome-genome-assembly--contig:-NODE-1052-length-10278-cov-6.453256_pt1 | contig 10278 bp, 10 predicted proteins | sample MGYA00242478_ERZ504493 | MGnify/ENA primary metagenome ERZ504493 (study PRJEB26092, sample SAMD00036227) | human gut metagenome | host: Homo sapiens | study: EMG produced TPA metagenomics assembly of...
CTTGAGGAAACGGCATCATTCTCGCAGTGCACTGGTATGACGGAATCCGCAGCACGCAGGCGGACAGGTGACCCTTGAGGGCACCAAGGTTCCCGCCGCCACCCGTCAGGTCGGGAGCGCCATGCTCCTCGTCTCGCCAGATGAGCTGGACGATGTAGTCTGGCTCAAGAAGGACGGCGAAAAGCTCCTGTGGCGGGAGGGCGATGAGCTGATAAACGGCGAGCGGTTCTTCGCCATGGAGCAGCTGTGTTACTCCGATGCCACAGTGCAATCCATCAACCGTCGCGCCATCGCCGTGTTCGACTACTTGAAACATGCGCACCCGACATACTCGGATGATGAGATTGCCCGCATCATGGGCTACACCGAATCCGCCATCGAGCGCATCCGCGATGCAGAAATCTCTCAGGACGAGGGCTTCGCAGACGATGATGGGGAAGGGCAAAACGAGGAAAACAATACCGGGGCTATCGGCAGATATGACTTCGGTTAGAGATAGAACGCAACGAGAAACGCAGTTCAAACGAACCACCAACGAAGCTACAGAAAACCACGCAAACAAGGAAGGAGAAAAGAACACATGAAGATTCTCGGACGAATCAAGAAATCTAAGGTGCTCACTGCGGTCATGACCGCAGTGCTCATCTTCCAATCGGCCTGCTGCGGGGCTTGCCTATGCCGCGCAGAAATCGGGTGTTAGCGCCTATTCTGCCGGTCAGACCATCGACCAAGCACTCGGTGCCACCAAGACGGTCGAGTCCGTGCTCTCCCAGCACGAGAACGACGAGTATTACCTCACCACGCCATACGGCAACAAAGGGCCTCATGGCGAGGGCGGCGCAATCGACACTTGGGACTGCTGGAAACCGAAGGGCGAGTACGGTAGCGGTGCTATATGAACTGCACCGGTTTTGTGGTTGCCGTCCTCCGTGCCTGTGGAGCGGATACATCCATCATCGGAAACTATACCGCCAAGGACGGCTACAACAGGGGTAACGAGACGAACGCATATAAATGGGAAGAGTATTGTCGCGACAACAATGCCGTCAGCTACACATTCAGCTCCAAAGAGCAGATGCTCGCGTCCGGTATCCTTGAGAAGGGCGATATCATCTACATGGAGCCGGCGGACTGGAATCATAGCAATTCAGACTGCCATATCGGCTTCTTCTGGGGCAGCAACAGCTCGGAAGACCTTTTCTGGCACTCTTCCAGCCACGCAGACGGAATTGTAAAGGGCTATTTCCCGAACTCCGCAGGCGGCAACGTGATTTCCAAAATCACGCCCAAGTATCCCGTTCGCTACTACCGTGTCATCAAGACGTTGCACAAGGGATATCTGACACTGCATAAGGACTCCTCAAATAAGGCCCTTACCGATGCCAATGACTGCTATTCCCTCGCAGGTGCCGAATATGGGGTCTACACTGACTCCAACTGCTCGAACAAGGTAGCGACCCTTACGACGAACGCAAGCGGGAACGCGAACACCGTCTCGCTCAATCCCGGACGCTACTATGTGAAGGAGACCAAGGCTCCCAAGGGATATTTCACCGATTCGCAGGTTTACACCGCAGATGTTTCCGGCGCGAATCGCGAATCCTCGCCTGTGAAGCTCTCAGTCAGCGACAATCCCGCAAATGACCCTATGAGTATGCTTCTCGGTAAATTCGACGGCCAGAAGACCTATAACGGCGCCGGTAACCTCCCGCAGTTCCGCTACCCTTGCAGGTGCCGAGTTCACCGTCGATTACTACGCCACCCTTGACTACAAGAGCTACGATGACCTTAAGAACGCCGACGTGAAGCCGATGCGTTCTTGGACGTTTAGTACAGACTCCAACGGTTTCTGTAGCTTTGACATTGCTCATTTTGTCTCTGGCGATGCCTTCTGGTATCGACTTGATGGGACTCCTGCACTTCCACGTGGCACCGTTGTCATACGTGAGACTAAAGCCCCAATGGGCTACGTAAAGTCTGATGAAGTGTCTTTCCAGAAGATTCAGGAAAACAATTCCGTTGAAGGTGTTATCACCTACAATGCCCCGGAGGTTGCCGAGCAGGTCTACCGTTCCGATATCGAGTTCACTAAGAAATCCGACAACGGTTCCGACCGCCTTGCAGGCGTGCCCTTCAAGGTGACCTCCCTCACTACCGGCGAGTCCCACATCGCCGTGACCGACGAGAACGGCTATTTCAGCTCCGCGTCCTCTTGGAACGCGCATGACTCGAACACCAACGCGAACGATTGGGCGCTGACCGCAAGCGACACCATCGACAGCACGAAGCTCGATGCTAACGCCGGTTTCTGGTTCGGCAACAACAGCGTGCTCGATGGGAACGGCACCACTTCCACCTCCGATGCCGTCAAGGCGGACAACAAGCTCGGTGCCCTGCCCTTTGACACCTATTCCGTCGAAGAGCTTCGCTGCTCCGCTAATGAGGGCTATGCGCTCATCAACACGACTGTTACTGTGACCCGTGATGCCAAGACCATCGACCTCGGCACCTTCGATGACCCGGAGCCGGAAATCCACACCACCGCCTACGACGCTTCTGATAGCGACCATTACGTTGGGGTCGGCACCGTCAAGATTTCCGACAAGGTAGAGTACAGCCATCTCGTCGCGGGTAAGACCTACACCGTCATCGGTGAGCTGCATGATGCCGCTACCGGCGATGCCGTCACGGTTAACGGTCAGGCTATCACTGCCGAGAAGACCTTCACGGCTGAGGACTCCGCAGGTTCCGTCACGCTTGACTACGCTTTCGATTCCTACGACCTCAAGGGGAAGACCCTCGTGGTCTATGAGACGCTTACCGATGCAAAGGGTGCGAAGCTCGCCGAGCATAGGGATAAATCCGACGTTTCCCAGCAGGTGACCGTGCTCACGCCGAAGCTCTCGACAAGCGCTGTGGACGATGCGGACAATGGCAAGTCCGTCACCGCTGAGGATGATGTTACCGTTACCGATTATGTCCGTTACACCGGGCTTACCGCCGGGCAGACCTACACGCTCACGGGAACCCTTATGGACAAGTCCACCAAGAAGGCTTTCATGGATGCCGACGGCACCCCCGTCACCGCGACTGCGGAGTTCACGGCGGAAGCCGAAAGCGGTACCACGACCGTGACCTTCACCTTCGATGCCAGCGGCATCAAGACCGGCACCAAGCTCGTCGCCTTCGAGACTGTTGCCACGAACGGTATCGAGATTGCCGACCACAAGGATATCAACGACATTGACCAGACCGTTACCGTGAAGGCTCCCGTTATCGGCACCACCGCCGTCGACGCTGCCGACGGTGACAAGACGGTCACGGGTGAGGAAAATGTCGCTGTCCGCGATACTGTCCACTACAACAACGTGACCCCCGGTAAGACCTACAAGGTCACCGGTACCCTCTATGAGAAGGTTCTTGACAAGAACGGAAAGGTCACGAAGAAGGTATTCAAAGACAAGAACGGTACCCCCGTCACTGCGGAAGCAAACTTCACCGCAGAGGACTCCTACGGAAACGTCGATGTGACCTTCTACTTCGATGGCAGTTCGCTCAAGGAAGGTACCTCTCTCGTTGCCTTCGAGTCCCTATCCCACAACGACAAGGAGATTGCTTCCCATGCCGACGTGAATGATTCCGGCCAGACTGTCATCATCACGAAGCCCAAGCTCTCCACTACCGCAACGGATGCCCTTGATGGTGATAAGAACCTCATCGGCGAGGATAATGCCACCATCGTCGATACCGTCCATTACATGAACGTGACTCCCGGCAAGACCTACAAGGTTTCCGGCACCCTCTACGAGAAGGTCACCGACAAGGACGGCAAGGTCTCCAAGAAGCAGCTCCTCGATGCCGACGGCAACCCCGTCACCGCCGAGACCGAGTTCGTTCCCGATGATACCTACGGCACCGTCGATGTGACCTTCACCTTCGACGCGTCTGACCTCAAGGCCAAGGACAAGGTGGTCGCTTTCGAGTCCCTGTCCCTGAACGGCAAGGAACTCGCGAGCCATGCCGATATCGAGGACAAGTCCCAGACCGTCACCATCACGAAGCCCGAAGTCGGCACCACCGCCAAGGACGGTCTCGACGGCAATAAGACCGTCGTTTCCGATACCGAGGTTTCAGTGGTCGATACCGTGAAGTACAAGAACGTCACTCCCGGCAAGACCTACAAGGTTTCCGGCACCCTCTACGAGAAGGTCACCGCCAAGGACGGCAAGGTCTCCAAGAAGCAGCTCCTCGATGCCGACGGCAACCCCGTCACCGCCGAGACCGAGTTCGTTCCCGAGGACACCTACGGCACCGTCGATGTAACCTTCACTTTCGATGGGTCGCTCCTGAAGGACAACACACCGGTGGTCGCTTTCGAGTCCCTGTCCTACAAGGACAAGGAGATTGCTTCCCATAGCGATATCGAGGATGAAGACCAGACGGTCACCATGCACACCTCCGAGATTGGTACCACAGCCACGGACAAGCTCGATGGTGACAAGACCGTCATCGCCGATGCCGAGTCCACCGTCACCGACAAGGTGGAGTACGACCATGTGCTCACCGGCAAGGCTTACACCATGGCCGGTATCCTGATGGATGCAAAGACCGGTCTTCCCGTACTGACCGGCGAAGGCGCGAAGAAGTATACCGAGGATGACCTCACCAAGTTCACCTCCGGCCTGATGAACGTGCTTGGCTTCCAGTCGAACGCCTACTCCATCAAGGTCAATGGCAAGGACTGGGGCAACGGTGCCACCATTGTGAAGAATGCAGATGGTTCCTACACCTATGATGCTTCCGAGCGCACCGAGAACGAGGACGGCACTTGGACTGCTAAGACCGACACCCAGACTCTCACCGAGCAGGAAGACGGCACTTGGAAGCTCACCGGTCAGGAGGGTAGCGGCAGCGGCACCGCAGACGGCGGCACAAGCTCCGTCCGTAATATCGAGGAGACCTACAAGGCCGATGAGGTCGAGGTTACCGATAATGGTATCGACTGGTCGAACGCAAAGAAGCTCCCGACCGCTTCCATCGACCTCGCCAAGGTCAAGGCATATGCCGAGGAGAACAAAGACCTCCTCTCCTGCCTTGTCTACAAGACGGCGGAGTTCACCCCTGAGAAGGAGTCCGGTTCCATCGACATGGACTACACCTTCAACTCCAACGACGTTATCGACCGCCTGTCCGGCGAGACCAAGAACCTCGTGGTCTTCGAGGTCATGTTCAAGGGCAGCATCGAGAACGCTTCCGATGAGACTCCCGTTTCCATCGTCGCGAGCGAATGCGATAAGGACAACGAGGGACAGACGGTGAAGCTCGCCCCGAGTACCATCGGTACCACCGCGACCGACAAGTCCGACGGTGACCATGAGCTGATGGCTGGCAAGGATGCCGTCATCACCGATGAGGTGAAGTATGAGGGTCTTATCCCCGGCAAGGAGTACACGCTCCATGCAACGCTCATGGATAAGAAGACCGGCGAGCCTTTGAAGGTTGCCGACAAGGGCGTGACCGCCGAACTCAAGTTCACGCCGAACAGTGAGAGCGGCACGGTCTCCATCGACCTCGGCGAGTTCGATGCGACCTCCCTCGACGGTCATACACTGGTTGTCTTCGAGGAGCTGACCAAACAGAGCGATATCGACGGCAAGGCCACGGACGTTACCGTGGCGGAGCACAAGGATATCAACGATGAGGGACAGTCCGTGACCGTCACCTCGACCCCGGCAGGCTCCACCTACGGAAAGACCGGCGTTGACATGACGAACATCGCCATCGCCATCGGCATTCTCCTGATTGCCGCAGGCTGCGCGACCGCTTACGGCATCAAGAGCCGCAAGACCACCAAGGGCGATGCGGACGAGAGCGCAGAGGATAACACCGAAGCCTAGTGCCCGTAACGCCTGAAACCGGCAGGGTGCCGCGACACTCCGGCACCCTGCTTCCTTTTTAATTTGAAAGGGGGATACACCCATGAAGGACGATAAAGAGAACGATATCGAGATGAACAACGGGGATTCCGCCGAAGCGCCTTCGGATGAGAACAACATGCAGGCAAACCCGGAAAGCGAGAAGAAGCCACATACCCGGAAGGTCATCGCCGCCATCTGCTGCCTTGCCCTCGTCGCGCTCATCTGCGGCGGTGCCTATTATGGCATCAGCCACCAAACCGGTGCAGATTCCAAGGCCGAATCCGTGCAGGCGAATGATTCCAAGGAAAGCGGTTCCGACGCGTCTACGAAGGACAGCTCTAAGAGCAAAGAGAAGTCTCACACCCACGACTGGTCTATCACCTACAAGACCGTCCACCATGACGCAGTGACGCACACGGAGCACGTGGCACCCGTCTATCAGAACCAGACCACCTACCATACCGTTTGCAATGAGTGCAAGCAGGTCATCGACGGCAAGGCCGATGAGCACATCAAGCAGACCGGTCACTCCGGCTACTCCACCAACGTCCCCATCACCGATGAGGTCATGGTGAGCGAGGGCTATGACAAACAGGTCACCGACACCCCGGCTTACGATGAGACGGTCATCGACAAGCTGGTCTGCACCACCTGCGGAGCGACGAAGGATGCCCCGCAGGCCACATCGGATGCCGCCAAGTAATTCAGATGGCCAGATTGGGAAATCATAACCGGAAATCCCGTGCGGCCTTTGCGGCAGCGGCGGTCTTCTTGGCCGTCGCTGCCATCCTTTTCGGCGTGTTGCTTCATTTCTATCAGGATGCAAGTCCATCACCGTCACCAAACGGCACGCCGCAGGAAACCGCCACGGAAAGCGCAGGGGGTCGGGAATCCGAGTTCCCTACTGTTGATTGGGATTACTGGAAGAGTGTGAACGGGGATGTTATCGGATGGATAACCGTGCCGGGGACGGATATCAACCATCCCATCCTGCAAGCCCACGCATCTGACCCGGATTACTACCTGCATCACGATATCTACCGGAACTACAACCCCTTGGGTGCGCTCTATCTCGACGCAGAATGCGAGAAGGAGGCTTTCAAAGTCCGAATGCCGTCATCCTCGGACACAGCCTGCGTATCGGTGGTGCCATCACCTGTTTCGGAAACATCCAGAACTACAGCGATAAAACTTCGCATCGGAGCACGCCAAGGTACTCATCCAGACACCGGAAAAGAAGATGCGCTACACCGTGCGCTTCGCCAACATCGTGAAGGGATGGGAACCGACCAAACGGACGGCGTTTGCCGGTGAATCGGATTTCCGAAGTTGGTACGATTCCTCGCGGGAATCTGCCGCCATGGTACTCGATACCGATTCCGAACCGAATCAGGTCATCTCCCTCGTCTCCTGCTCCTATAACTTCTGGAAGCAGAACGAGCGGACGGTCGTGACCACCAGTATCGACCAAAAACAGGCGCAAACGGAAACTGTTTCGACCGAATCCCGTCAGACTGGCTCTGATGCCGAATAAGGGCAGGTTTCAATCCGTTCGCACCCACGCTACAAACGTACCGTCAAGACCCCGCAGATGCGATTCTGTGGGGTCGTTTTCTTAGAACATGTCGGAAAAGCGGCAGCTATCGTATAATTTCAATGAGCTTTCCCGGAAAGGAGACCATGATGAAATCTAAGCAGAAGCAGGCTCCTACGGAGATTATTGATAACCAGCGTCAGGCGGTCGTTGAGAAAATCATCGAGGACATGAAGCGCGACGGGCTTCGTTGGGCAGAACCGTACCTGCCCTCCCTAACACCGCACAACCCCGTCTCCGGCACCGTGTATCAGGGCGGAAACCGTGTGCATCTTGGCTTCATCGGGTTCATGCGCGGCTATACGGACAACCGGTGGGCTACCTTCAACCAGATAAAGGATGCCGGTTGGCACGTGAAAAAGGGTGCCAAGTCCGCGCTCATCGAGAAATGGAAGCAGTTCGCCTTCTACAAGGAAAACGAGGATACCGGCGAGAAGGAGCTTGCCGGACGCTACCCGAAGCTCGTGGGCTACTGGAACGTCTTCAATGCGGAGGATATCGAGGGCATCCCGCCGGAGAACGCTCCCGTCCATCTGAACGACCGAACGGCAACCATCGCACAGAACCTTGAGGAGTCTTCCAGATGCCCCGTCATCGAGAGCAGCGGCTACCTCGGAAGTGCCGCCTACTCTCCGGCTACCGACCGCATCCTCATCGCCCCGCGAGAGACCTTTCGCTCAGATGAAGCGTTCACCCGCGTCCTGCTGCATGAGATGACCCACTCCACCGGACACCCATCCGCCCTCGCCCGTGAACTCGACACCCGGTTCGGAAGCCCCTCCTATGCTGAGGAAGAGCTGGTCGCGGAGCTTGGAAGCCTGTTCCTTTCCGCAGACCTCGGTATCCAGAGCACCGATTTGGAGGGCGAGTTCTACGAGAACCACGTCTCCTATCTGCAATCTTGGATGAACGCCTTGGAAAACGACCCATCCTACCTCTTCAAAGCCGCATCGAAGGCAGACCATGCAGACACCTTCATCATGGAGCGCTACGAGGAGGAGCTTGGAAAGAACATCGAGATTGACGCACCGGAACTGGAAGAGGAGGTATCGCTCGCCGGGGAGAGTCATGACATGGCAAGCACATCCGAACACCAGCCGGAAAGCGAGATGCCAGAAAATGTTCTCTCCACCGTTCTGTAACATGCGTTTGCCAAAAAGAACGTGTGTTCAATTCCTATATTGCCGCAATACCGGCATTATAGTATAATGGTAACATATGATAACAGCCATCTGGCAGAAAGGACGATAGGTATGGCAGAAATGGAAAAGAGACCTTGGCGCTTCACCATCGAGTTCGATGATGAGAAGGCAAAAAGGAATGGTTACAACGTAGATGACCTCTACGATTGCGTGGGAAAGTATGCGGAGCAGATGGGCAACGTGCGCATCGGTCTTGGTACTTGGCAGGCAAAGAACCGCAAGGTGCAGTTCGGGGCGCAGTGCCCTGTTTGCGCGACTCTATCCAAACAGCCTTGGGTGATGCAGAACATTAAGTCATGGCGCACCTATGAGGATATGAATGAACCGGAGGGTGAAGACTACCTACAGGTAATCCGGGATATCAGTCCGGAACGTATTTACGACTAACCGCATTTACACTTAGGATTCCAAATGGAACTTGATAGGAAAGCATTTCACTTCGACCTAGACAACGAGTCTGTTGAACGATTCTATACTGGTAAAAAGAATCCATGGTCAGACATTCAAGACTTTCTGGAATCCCATTGCTTTGAAAAGCCACAATATTCTGGATATGAATCGGCTGAAAATATCGTCATGTCCTATCAACGTGCTTATGGCACCATAGATGAGATGATGAATGAGTTTCCTTGGTTCCAAAAATGCTTGAAAGCGGCCACCTTCACGGAAATCGGTGAAAGCTACGATGTGAAGGAGTTTCTTGAAAGCGGAATGCAGTTATCCCCTTCCTCTCGCCCCGACACCCGTAAGGAGCTTCACTTTGATTTGGGAACGGCTGCGCTCAGCGAAAATTACAGCTCCATTAGGCCGAACGCTTGGCGCGGCGCTTGGACGCTTATCCGAATCTTCATGGAACGCAACGGATTCATCCATACCCAGTATTCCGGATACGAGTCTCTAGCGATGATGCCGATTGACAAGGCGATGGCCGTCATGGAGAAATTGCAACAGCGATACCCTTGGTTCAAGGATTCCCTTCTCGCCGCGTCGCTCACCGAGGTCGGCGAGCGCCACGATGCTCTCTCCTATATCAAGGGTTCCAGTGGTATCATCGTTCCGGTTCCCGCCCATTCGTTTGAGCGTGAGGAGCCGGATTTCTTCGGTTCCGAAATCGGTGATATGAAAGGTGCAACCACAGAACTATCGAAACAGAACGGGTTGGAACCACCGAAAAACCTGAATAACGAGCATTAGAAAAAAGCCCCGGCCATTGGTCGGGGCTTTTCATCTATATGGACTCTCTAACTGTTAGTCTTGTCATCCTGCACGATACGGTCTAGGCTCTTTCCAGCCGATAGCCGCTAGACTCCATGGCCGGTACATTCTTCAAGCACGACGGTTTTTTTGCTCACATGAGTCTGATACCTTACATCATCCGCCGGTTCCGTTCCAGCATAAGAGCATACTTCGCTCTCATGGAAATAGACATAGCTGCGATAGGCAAGCGAACTCGATGCATCCGATGACCCTGCTCTCCGGGTTTGGTTCATATCCCACTCGCGCCATGCTTACGCGTCTTGAATCGTGCGCCAAGCTCAGGCGGAAGGTGATTCTTTACTGGTAG
>ENA-OPZM01001053-OPZM01001053.1-human-gut-metagenome-genome-assembly--contig:-NODE-1053-length-10271-cov-1.358636_pt1 | contig 10271 bp, 14 predicted proteins | sample MGYA00242478_ERZ504493 | MGnify/ENA primary metagenome ERZ504493 (study PRJEB26092, sample SAMD00036227) | human gut metagenome | host: Homo sapiens | study: EMG produced TPA metagenomics assembly of...
CTTTTAGGAACCGTACCTACGAGTTCCTGATTAAACGGATTATAAACTTCAATTCTCTCACCAGACTCTGACGGAATCAATTTCCCATCAATCATATTATTAAGCTGTAACATAGTCTCCTCCTACATGAAATATATTTATTTAGTTCCCCAAATATGCTCTTGACTCTCTTTTATAGTATCTGTTGTACAATACCTCCCCTCTATGATTATGTTTTTTTCAACATTCTCATTCTTAATTAACTTGTCCGCAACTGTAACCGCAGCTTTACCTATCTCATCAAGATCCATTACCATTACTCCATCAGCGGTACCTGACAGTACAGCATTATAACCTTCCTTCGAGCCATTCACACCAGTCACATATATACGTTCTCTCCATCTGCCGGATGAATCAATGTTATCAAGTACACTCTCCACATTAGGAAAGAATGAATCTGTTCCACAGAATACAGCCTTGATGTCAGGATAACTCCGAAAAATTCTTTCCATGTCCACAAATGCAGCATCTAAATTCCAGTCAGTCGGAACTTGAATCACCTATATCTTTCATCTTGCATCATCGCCTGATGAATCCTTTACTCCTGTCAATACCATTCTGGTCATTTAATGCACCCACTAACTCAAGAACTTGAATCGGCTCTTTAGATTCACGAACCTGCCTGATGATAGCCTCTCCACATGCCATTCCATCTGCTACTGAATCTGGTCCTACATATGCATCTACCGATTTGCTATTTGGAATTAATCTGTCAAAAGTAATAACAGGAACTCCTTTTGCTTTTGCCTGCAGCAATGCCGACTCAATTTTATTCCGGTCAACAGCACATACCAGCAGTGCCGAAATATTTTTCTCGAGCAAACGTTCTATCTGAGAATTTTGTGCCTCGGCATTTCCTCCGGCAATCAGCTCGTAAACCTCATATCCTAATTTCTCAGCTTTCTTCTTCTATTATGTCTGTTTCATAATTACGGCTTGCAAATCCCTGGTCAACAGAGAGCCCAATTGCTTTTTCTTTTTTTTCGGTATCTCTTTTTCTTCTTTTGTATGATTTTTTTTGACAACCAGAACTGAAAAGTATTACTAATACAATCAACAAACCACTGTAAAATCTTTTTCGTTTTTTCATCAACAGCACATCCTGATATATAAATTAATTTACTTTATATAGATTTAACTTTTCCAGATCAAAAACCACACCTGTTCCGGGTGCTTTACAAGTCTCGAGGTATCCGTCTTTCACGACAAGCGGATCTACTGTATATTTATATATCGGGAAACTATGAAACTCTACCATTCCTCTGTTTTCTACTGCCCCGAGCACATTTGCGTGAAGTTCCTGCATTCCATGAGAGTGAACTTCCACAGAATATTTTTCTGCAAGGTCCGCCACTTTTAAAAATCCTGTAATACCGCACACATTAGAGCAATCTCCTATCGGGCGCTTAATCCGTGCAAGTTTCATTGCCAGCTCATGTTCATAGATAGTATGCAGATTTTCCCCCATTGCTATCGGAATTGATGTTGCCTGTCCGATTCTGGCATATCCTTCGTAATCATCCGGATTCGTAGGCTCCTCAAGCCAGCCGATATTATATTCTTCCATTCTCTTTGCCATTCGAATAGCCTGCTCTTCTGTCCAGACCATATTGGCATCAACCATAAAAAGAGCCTCGTCACCGATCAATTTTCTGACAGCTTAATTCTTTGGATATCTTCATCCTCATTTTCTCTGCCAAGTTTGATTTTCACGGCTGTATGACCGGAAGCCAACTGTTTTTCTATATTCTCTAACAGCTCTTTCTCACTGTACATGAGATCAATGCCACCATAATAAGTCCTAACCTTATCCGCACCTTTTCCACGCAGGTCTTTCAGTGCAATACCATGTGACTTCAGTTCTATATCCCAAAAGGCGATATCTAAAGCAGAAATTGCAAATGAAGCGATTCCGCCCCGTGCCACATAATGTATATGCTGATTCATATAATCATTCATTTTTCCGGAGAATTCATCGGTACCCCAATCAGCTGCGGGGTGAGATCCTGCTCCAGCATCTTAGCGATTGCTGCTCCGCCAAATCCTCCTGTATATGTATAACCACACCCGATTCTCCCGTTTTCCAGAGTTACTGTAGCTGTGATTAATTCAAAATTATCATGTTTTCCGTGAAGAGCATCTACCAAATTTCCCTCCAGCGGTACTTTATAATAGTCAATAGCAATTGTTTTAATTTTATTATCCATTGCAGTAATAGCTCCTTTTTTACACTATTGCAGCTCACACAATGCCGATTATTCAAAAACAATAAGTGTTTTTACAACATCCTGTCCATTTGCGATTGTCTCCTCGAAAGCCTGCTGAATATCATCGATAGAATATTTTCTAGAAATCATTTTTTCAGCATCTATTTTTCCTTCTTCCAGCCACTTCATTACCTTCGGGAATTGATAACAGTTCATCCTTGATCCGACAATACTCAACTCCTTCTTCGTAATGAGCACCGGAGGGATTTCTGCCGGTTTCGCATCAAATCCTATGCAGGCAATTCTTCCGCGCGGTGCTGCATATTCAATCGACTGCTGAAAAAGAGACGTAATACCTACCGCATCTATCACCACATCCAATCCGCCTGGTGCAAACTCTTCAATCATGTCTTTGATTGACTCTTTCTTGCTGTTGACAACTTTATCAGCTCCCAATGCCCGTGCCTTTTCAAGTTTTGAATCAACAACATCTGCTACCATGATACGACATCCTATCCCTTTTGCGACTTGAACAATCGATAAACCTATTGTTCCTCTCCAATTGATTATAATCATTATCTTCCTTAGCTGCTGAAGTTCTCTCTAGAATATTTGCAGCAATTGAAAATGGCTCTGCAAGTGCAGCCTGTTCAAACTGATAGAATGATCAAAAGGATACAGATGTTTTCATGTACAACTATATAATCCTGATACCCTCCATCCATTTGAACTCCATAGCATTTTACATTTTCGCACACATTCGGATATCCTTTCCTACAGGTTGGACATTCTCCACATGCAAATACCGGGTCTAATGCAACTCTATCTCCAACTTTTACTCTCTCCACTTTCTCTCCAACAGCCGTCACTTCTCCTGACAATTCATGGCCCATTACTCTCGGAAGTATAACATCGGCACGTCCTTCGTTAAAAATATGGAGATCTGTTCCACAAATACCAACCGCCTTTACTTTCACCTGTACATCATATTCACTTGAAATTTCCGGTTTTTCTCCCTCAACAACTTCTATTTTTCTTACTTCTGTTAATTTAGCTACTCGCACTTTAATTCTCCTTTCTATGCTATTAGCAAAACTACATCACTGCATTCTTTATCTCACCATTTCGCAATCATTTCCTTTTAACCGATGAGATTGTATAACAGCTTCTACCTCACCGCGCAAAGATGCCTGCATATCTCCCGGTATGGTATTCTTTATCGCTCCCGCTGCATTGCCAAAACTTAATGCTTTCGCGCAACTTCCATTCTCGCTTAAAATTCCATACAGTACTCCTGAAATGTACGCATCCCCGCTTCCAATTCTATCTACCACCTCAATTTTTGAATATGGCGGTTCCTCATAAAATGTATCACTGCATTTTTCATATATTACAGAACCAAATGTATGGATTTTAGGTGAGTGAACAATCCGCTGTGTTGATGCAATCACTCCAATATTATACTCATCAGCAAACTCTTTCATCATATCCTTCAGATTGCCGCTTTTTTTAAAGGTAAGCCTTGCAGTCTCCTCCGAGCAGAAGAAAATATCAACCAAAGGCAGTATTTCTTCAATGGTCCTCCTCGCCTCTTCCCCGCTCCACAAATTACTGCGAAAATTTACATCAAACGATATTAGAGCACCATTCTTCTTGAACTTCTTTATCATTTCATATGCCGTAGTTCTAACCTGCTCTCCCAGAGCCAGGGTAATCCCGGTCGTATGAAAACATCTTGTCAGCGAATACATTGTGTCCGGGAAATCTTCTATAGAGATCTTGGACATTGAAGTATGCGACCGGTCATATACAATTCTTGGTTTTCTTGGATATGCCCCATTTTCATAATAATAGATTCCTAATCTTGCATCCTTTTCAATATCATTCATGAGGTAATCATCACTTACACCTACAAATCGAACTCTATTTCTCGCAAATTCACCAATATCATTCTCAGCGATTTTTGATATAATTCCGGCTCTAAGCCCCAGTAAGGACGCTCCGCTCAGAACATTAAGTTCCGCTCCCCCGACTTGCTTTTCAAATGTTTCTCCTCTTACAAGTTTCTCATTCATTGGCGGAGACAATCTTAGCAATATCTCCCCAAGTGCTAAAATATCAAACATCTTTTCCTCCCGTTTGATTGCATCCTTGTATATATGTTTGGGGAATGTACTTACATTCCCCAACAATCATGGCAACAATATAGGTTATAGATTAATACGTCATATTCGTTTAAAACCTTTCTTACGGCTGTTTACCAATATACGCTAAAATACCTCCGTCAACATACAGTACATGTCCGTTTACAAAGTTAGATGCATCTGAAGCAAGGAATACTGCTGGTCCGGCAAGATCCTCCGGGTCTCCCCAACGTGCTGCTGGTGTCTTTGCAATAATAAATTGATCAAAAGGATGTCTGCTTCCATCGGGCTGTTTTTCTCTGAGCGGAGCAGTCTGAGGCGTTGCGATATATCCAGGTCCAATACCATTGCACTGAATGTTATACTCGCCATACTCTGAACAGATATTTCTTGTCAGCATTTTCAGACCGCCTTTCGCTGCAGCGTATGCTGACACTGTTTCTCGCCCAAGTTCGCTCATCATAGAACAGATATTAATGATCTTTCCGTGTCCTTTTTTGATCATTGAAGGAATCACAGCCTTAGATACAATAAATGGAGCATTCAGATCCACATCTATGACCTGTCTGAACTCATCTGCCGTCATGTCACACATCGGAATTCTCTTAATTATTCCAGCATTATTTACAAGAATATCAATAATTCCAACTTCTTTTTCTACTTTTGCAACAAAATCGTTTACCTGATCTTCTTTTGTCACATCACACACATAACCATGAGCTTCAATGCCACATTCTTTATATGAAGCTAATCCCTTTTCAACCAGTCCTCCTTGATGTCATTGAAGACAATCGTGGCACCTGCAGCGGCAAATCCCTTTGCAATTGCAAATCCGATTCCGTAAGATGCTCCTGTTACCAATGCAATTTTTCCTTTTAATGAAAAACTATTTTTGTCCATCGTTCTTCCCTCCATGTTTGTAATTTTAATTAAATTATACTTTTATAAAGATATTTTTTATATAAAATATTTTTAGCAACTGTTTAATAATTTCTATATTCTTCCTATAAACCCATCCGGTTTATTCATACATCTCTCTGTTCGTATAAACCTTTTTCTGCCACTCATCAATGTCAAACCTTTTAATAAATCCATAATCCTGACTCACATCGTGACATAATCCCCACTCCATTCCTTTCAAAGGATTAGAATCACTTTCCAAATGTCTATACGGACCGCATGCTTCCGGACCCTGTTTAATAACTGACTTAATTTCAAAATTAATTCCATCCTCAGCAAACTGAATCGTGTTCTTTTCAACTCCGTCTGTCCTTAGAAAAGCCGCAATTCCTCCGTTATACTGCCAAAGACATGTTTCATGACCGCTGTTTGTTACCGGATTATATTCGCTTCGATGATACGGGCCGAGGATATTATCAGCAATCGCGACCCCCCATTTTGTCTCACGTCCACCCATATAAAGTTCTTCCCCCATTGGTTCACCTTTATAATAGAGATAAAATTTTCCTCTAAAAGCAAACAGGATCGGATCATGCACCTTATGACTGTCAAAACTTCCTTTTTTCTTTACAGCAAATCTGTTATCTTCCTCGCCTTCCCAAATACCGTCTTTGTCGGAGTAAGAATCGGTTCCTTCGATTTCGTAAAAGGTCCATGCGGTGAATCTGCTACTGCTATTGCAATACTTTCAAAGCTTCTATTCACATAAGGATGCTGTACAACCTGGTAAACAAGATAATATTTTCCTTCATATTCCAGTATTTCCGGTGTGAAAACACTTCGGTCATCATATGCACCTCTTTCGCCCCGCACAACAGCAGGCCCTTTTTCTTCCCATCGATAACCATCCTTTGATACAGCATACCAAATATCGCAATAATCCCAGGGAAATACTTTCGCCTCTTCATCACCTGTATGAAATCCTTTATGAGGGCCTACAGATCTTGAATACCAGACGAAATAATCGTCTCCTACTTTAATCACACTGCTTGGATCTCTCCTGTGAATTCCCTTTTCATACCCTATCCCTTCGATTCCACTTTCCTTAAAATCACAAAACCATTCACAACTTTGATAGTAGTTTCTCTCGATAGCTCGTTTACTTGCACTGCTTAGTTTCACTTATTTCCTCCTCTGTGTCAGTCAATTCAGGTCTCATAAAACAACATTCAAAACAAAATTTTCTTTCATCAAATCGATGTTCTTCTGAAAGTTGGGGACACAACTGCCCGACCCTACACCACTCTGTTTATAATCGAGACACAATACTGTATTTCCACTCTCCTTCAGTTCAAAATTATGTCTTTTTGCACACAACTCTTCTTGTGTATATTTTGAGACACTGATAGAAAAATCTTTTTTAGAGATGATACTCCAGTGTACACCGGATCCAAATAACCTTACATAACGGCACCCACATCTGCTGCCATTCTCCTGCGGTCTTATGTAATTTTCATGCATAGTTTCCGCGTCTGTTCGGAACAGACCGAGATAACTGCTCTGATGTTTGTCTGAGTAATTTTCATACGGTCCATAAGCCAAATACTCTACCTGATCCATCCTCTCATCCAAAAATAACCGCAGCCAAATCTTGGAAGATAGGGCATTTCCACATTACGCGTTGCCTCAAGTTTCATATTTATCTTCCCGGAAAGTGAAACCTTCCATGACACTTGGAACTCTATGATTTTCTGTACATGCGGAGCCGAGATGACTGCAGATGATCTGATACTTATTCCTTCATCTTCTTTTTTAACAAATGTGTCATATACACGGATAACAGACTTATCGTATCCCGCCGCATACCACTGCTCTTTGATAATACGATCATTGTCAATCGGAGCGCGGAATATATTGTATTCCATTGTCTTTTTTAATATTTCTGTTCCCTCAACACAAATACTCTCAAAACAACCTTTTCGTTTATCATAAGCATAAACAAAATTTTTCACCGGCCAACACAACCCTGCGAGAATTTTCTTCTATCTCAATGGCAGTACCTGCATTATACTTTTCCTCAGGCTCCCTAATAAAAATATTTTCATCGATAGCTGCATCATTAAGTGATATTTGATCGAATCCGAAACTATGACCCTCATCTGTCGTCAGATTCTTTACCCGCTGTACATAATCAAACTTGATATAACATTTCGATTTATCGGAAATGTGGACCATAATCGGAATTGATCTTTTCTCATGAGGGTGAATATCGAGCAACTCCCGGTCAATAATCGCTCCCCTTTCAATTACCTCTTTCCCACATGTAACCTCATACTTTATGTCAAGCACATCTTTTATGTTTGTAAAATCTAGAATGTTCTCAAATTCAACAGTACCTGTTTTCCTGTCATATCCGAGGACTCTCACTGGTCTGTTTACATTTTTAAATTCTTTTAGACCGACATGGGGCTCCGGTCCGGATATACAAGACCGTCCACACAAAAATTTCCGTCATGGAGTTCTTCGCCCGAATCTCCCGCCATATCCATATTGCACTTTACCATCTGCAGTTTTTCCTAATTCAACTGCATGATCACACCATTCCCATACAAATCCGCCACAATGTCCTTCATACTTCTGTATAACCTTATAATACGCCTCCAAATCTCCCGGACCATTTCCCATAGCATGTGAGTATTCACACATAATAAATGGTTTATCAAAATCTTTCCTGAAGTATTCATTTATTTCATCTATCGATGGATACATTCTGCTGTATAAATCAATATTGCTATAATCATTCTTACGGTCATGCGGAGCATGAAGTGCTCCTTCATAATGTGTAAGTCTGGAACTGTCAAACTTTTTGTCCATTCCAATGCCGACTCGAACACACATCCGTAACCTGATTCGTTTCCCATTGACCAAATTACAACACTGCATCTGTTCTTATCCCTTATTACACATCGTTTCACGCGGTCTGTGACACTTGCAGAATACAATTCATTGTCACTGATTTCAGCCGAAAATGCATGTTTATTATAGTCCTCTTCCCATACTGGCGAATACAGTCCGTCTACCCCATGTATTTCCACATCTGCCTCATCCATGATATAAAATCCGTACTTATCGCAAAGATAGTATAACTCCGGCCTTCCTGGATAATGGCTGGTTCTTATTGCGTTCACGTTATGAGCTTTCATCAGTGTCAAATCCTGTTTCATCTGATCGATGGTCACAGCACATCCTGTTGAAGGATTGCTGTCTGTCTGTTAACGCCCCGAAGCTTAACATCCACACCATTGATAAGCAATACTTTATTCTCTATTCTGATATCCCGAACACCGACTGTTTCAATAAATGTTTCTCCGTTATACTTCATCACTAACGTATATAAATACGGATTTTCTGCATTCCACAATACAGGCTCTAGAATCATAAATGAAATTTTACCGTCTTGCGCCTCCCCTTCCAGGATCTTCTTTCCGGACTGTTCCTGCAGACTGTACTGCACATCCAGCCTGCCGCCGCCTTCCAGATCAACTGTCACAAAAGCCTTATCATACCGATCCACTAATACCGTATGAATAAAATAGTCCCTCAAATGATTGACAGGTCTTTTTAATATGTAAACATCCCTGAAAATCCCAGACATTCTAAATTTATCCTGATCTTCGAAATAAGTTCCATCACACCATTTTAAAACAAACACGGTGATATGATTTATTCCATCAGATAAGTAATCTGTAATATCAAACTCACTGGTAGAATGACTAACTTGACTGTAGCCCGCAAATTTCCATTTATATATAAATAGAAACAGGAGTCAACACCTTCAAAATTCAGATAACTTTTCGGGTAATCGGAGTCACTTCTATATTCAAATGTCCTGTGATATACACCACACGGGTTTTCTGAAGGCACAAATGGTGGATCAAAGGGAATAGGATAATTAACATTTATGTACTGTCGCTTGTCATATCCATAATTCTGCCAGACAGACGGAACCGGAATCCGTTCCCATTCATGTACAGTTTCGTGAATACTTTCGGGCTTATGGTCTATATCATAAATACTGGAAAAATATAGGAAATCCCACTCGCCGTTTAATTGAAAACATTGAGCTGAGCTTTCTTTTTGTTTCTCAACATCAAGTTCAACCTCCTGCAATGGAATGTAATAGCATCTTGGTTCCATTGTATTCACATGATTAAGTTGAGGGTTTTCGAAATATCTATCCTTAAACACCATACTTTTTCTAACCTTTCACCGCACCTGCGTCATACCATTTATGATTTGTTTACTGAAAATACAGTAAATGAGAATAATCGGTAACGAAACCATCAGTAAAGCTGCCAGAAACAATGTGTACTCCATTTCTCTACCGGATGAATAACTTTGCACTGCTACAGACAAGGTTCTGTATTGACTGCCGGAACTTAAAACAGTTGCAAAAGCGAACTCATTCCAGCTGGCAAGAAGGGTCAGTATACCCACGGTTGAAACTCATCGGATTTGCAAAGCGGAAATATCATGTTCTTTAATAGTTGCCTCATTCCACATCCGTCGATTACAGCTGCTTCCTCTATTTCTTTTGGTATACCATGAACAAAACTCTTGCACAATAAGATTCCCAATGAGATCTGCATCGCAAAATAGAAAGAATCAGCACAAACCTTGTATTAAGCATACCCAGTACCTTGTATTGCAAAAACATTGGTACAAGAAGGGAATAGAGAGGGATTACCATACCCACAAGAAATATCGCTGAAATAATCTTTTTTCCCCTAAACTCATATCTCTCAAGAAAATAGCCCACAATAATCGACCCTAAACACACAAGAATTACATTTATGACCGAATTAAACACCGTATTAAATGTCGCCGGTATAAGATTTCCCAGTTGAATCGCTTCCCAGAAGTTTCCCCATTGAGGATCAGCAGGAAGTGAGATGGTGTCTTTCATAAACTCAAATTTATC
>ENA-OPZM01001054-OPZM01001054.1-human-gut-metagenome-genome-assembly--contig:-NODE-1054-length-10267-cov-14.062032_pt1 | contig 10267 bp, 9 predicted proteins | sample MGYA00242478_ERZ504493 | MGnify/ENA primary metagenome ERZ504493 (study PRJEB26092, sample SAMD00036227) | human gut metagenome | host: Homo sapiens | study: EMG produced TPA metagenomics assembly of...
CAGACCGATGCCAGGGCCGATGGCGGCGAGGCCGTAGCCAACGACGTTCAGGTTGCCGGCAACCTCAGCGAGGGTAACGATATCCATGATTGTTTCCTTTCTGGTTATTGCTTGACAAGAAGCAACAATTAAAAAGCCGGCGGTCAGTCGATCTCCGGATAGCTCATATTGATGTATGCGGTGGTCAGGATGGCGAAGATGTAAGCTGCAGGCAAGCGACCAGCGCTTCGAACAGGAACATGAACATGCCAGCCGCGAAGGTGACGACGCCGAATGGCATGAACACCTTGTTCACCACATCAATGAGGAAGTACTGCGTGGCCGAAAGGCACAGCGCAAGAATCAAGTGGCCCGAAACCATGTTGGCGAACAGTCGGATCGTCAACGAGAACGGACGGATAATCAGCAGCTCAAGCAGCTGAATCGGGGACAGCAGAATGTAGATCGGGGCCGGAACACCCTTCGGGAAGATCTCATCCCTCAGGAAGTGGCCGAGGCCCTTTTCACGAATGCCTGCAATCCAGTATTGGCAGAAGCACACATGGCGAATACCAGCGGCAGCGTAATGGTTGCGCTTGCCGCGATATTGAAGCCTGGGATGATGCCACACAGATTGAAGACCAACAACGTGCAGAACACGGTGGTGATCATCGGCACATAACGCTTGCCGCGCAGCTCGCCCATCACCTGATAGACGATGTTGTCACGGACGAATTCGATCAACCATTCGACTGCTCTGCCAACGGCTGGGGATGAGCTTTGCACGGCTTGCCGTAATTCCGAGAACCAGCAACATGATGACGGTCGCAAGGATGCGAACGAGGATGATGCGGTTGATGGCGAACGGCGTGCCTGAAAAACGAACGGATCGGGAAGGAAGTCATCGACACTGGGCATTTCGGGACCATCAGCGATGGTCAGCATGCCCTTTCCCAATGCACCAATCATTCACGCCTCCTGCTCTTGTGTCAGCTGTTAGTTTAACCCAACAACCGAGTCGAATGTGACGTTCTGGTTACTTAACCAAAGCGTACTTCGAAGTGCGCGTCGACGCGAACGGAGTCCCGTGCGACGCATTCGACTCCGAATGGCTGGATAGGATTATTAGCCCGTGTCTAGACAACATCCACACACTTGGCTTTTCCATACTCCCATTTGGTTTTACCGGCGTTTCGCAGCAAGCTGTACTAACTAGACACAGCTTTGTGAATCGTCGGATAGCCGACGCAACCAATAGTTTGTTTTACGAAAACAGCATATTGATAAAACGTTTCACCAAGTATATCACATATAACACAGGTGCTGCATATAAAGAAAGAGGGGCCGCATACGCAAGCCCCCACCAGTAAACAGCCGTAAATCACGCGCCAATCACGGCCGCACGTCAATCACATCAATATGCGGATCAATCCACAAATCAATCGCGAATCACGCCATAACCGTCACGCACGAACGGCGCAAACGCGTCGACACGCGGCGAACCCGGCTGATGACGAATCGAACGATCCGTGCCAAGACGCTTCTGCGCACGAAGCTGCGGAACCTCGCTCAAATCGTATGGCGTGGTCTGATACACCCAATTCAGCCAATTGCGCCACAGGAGATTGGCATGGGCGCGCCACGCGAACACCGGCTCCAACTGCGGATCATCATGCGGGAAATAGTTTTCGGGGAACGGCACATTCGTCATGCCCTTCTTCATATCACGCTCATACTCCTCGGCCAAGGTGTACTTGCCGTACTCCCAATGGCCAAGCGCGAACACTTCCGAAAAATCACGGGTGGCGATCAGCCAGGACCGGACTTCGGACCCCACGTGAGCACCTGCAACTCCGGATTGCGCGCGATATCACCCTCGTCCACCCCCGCAAGGCGAGAATGCGGCTGCAGGCAAATCTCATCGAAGCCGTTCGTCAAAAAGCAGTATTCATCCTGCAAATACTGCGGAAACACGCCAAAAATCTTCTCTGGCAAATTCTCTTTACGCACGTTATAGCGATAATTGAGCGCACCCATCGCACCCCAGCACAAATACATAGTGGAGAACACATGCGCGGAAGCCCAGTCAAGAATCTGCTTGAACTCATCCCAATAATCGACCTGTTCGAAATCAAGATGCTCAACAGGGGCACCCGTCACCACGAAGCCGTCGTAATAGTTGTCTTGGAACGCCTCAATGGTCTCATAGAACTTCACCAGATGGTCGGCGCTCACATGCGTACCCTCGTGCGTGGAGGTCTTCATGAAATCGATCTCCACCTGCAGCGGACTTTTCGAGATCAAACGCAGCAGCTGCGTTTCCGTCTCGATTTTCTTCGGCATGAGATTTAAGATCACCAGCTTGAGCGGACGCACGCGCTGGCGCTCCGCTTCAGGCTTTTCAAGCGCGAAAATACGCTCGGAGTCGAGAATGTCTCTGGCCGGAAGGCCGCTGGGGATCTTGATAGGCATGCTTCTATTATGGTGCGGGCTCGGATATGGCGCACTTCCCTGCCCCCACGATCAGCCGAAACCGTTATAGGAAAAATGAATAACGCGCTATTTGCAACGCGGTTTTGCATGGCCGGACTGATGCGACACGCCGATTTGACATATTTGGAAGTAATCGTAAAGTTAATAGAGCTGTCTTAAAGACAAGCCGACGCGGGGTGGAGCAGCTCGGTAGCTCGCTGGGCTCATAACCCAGAGGTCCATGGTTCAAATCCATGCCCCGCTACTGATGAAAGCTAGGAATTGCAACAATTCCTAGCTTTTTTGTTTTCCGTCAAATCTCACCAAAACCAATTTCCGGACAAAATCTGGACAAAATCCGACAAAAACCGGGTATATCAGCCGAGTTCATCAATCGCATGTGCCGAAAGTATGGAGAAAATGCGCCGGATCCGCCAATCGCATGTGCCGAAAGCGAAGATTGCCGCTCAAGGCTGAAAATCCAACGTTCTCCAAGGTTGCACGCGCTACGTTGACCTCGCCAACCACATATCACCAGATATAAGGAGAACAAGGCAATGCATTATATGAATCAAGCGAACGCGCACAACGCGACGCAGGACACCACAATGCAAGACAGCGCAACGCACGATACGGCAACAAAGGCAACGCAGGACACCGCGCCGCTGAAAGGCATCACCGTGATTGACTGGACGCAGGTGCAGTCCGGCCCGTCGTGCACGCAGATGCTCGCATGGATGGGCGCCGACGTCATCAAGGTGGAGAAGGTGCAGGGCGGAGATCCGACACGTAATGAAATGAACGACGTGGATGGCTCGTACTCCCTGTACTTCCTTCAGCTCAATGCCAACAAGAAATCCATCACGCTGAACATGAGAGATCCGGAAGGCAAGAAAATCCTCGCCGAACTCCTGAAGAAAGCCGACGTGTTCGTAGAGAATATCGGCCCGGGAGACGTGGAAAAGCTTGGTTTCGGATGGAATGACGTACATGCGATCAATCCGCGTCTGATCATGGCGTCGCTGAAGGGCTTCAACAAGGGCAGCCGGTTCGAGCATGTCAAGGCGTTCGAGCCGGTCGCGCAGTCCGCGGGCGGTGCCGCTTCCACCACCGGCTGGTATGACGGCGAGCGCAATGTGCCCACGCAGTCCGGCGCCGCATTGGGCGATTCCAACAGCGGAATGCATCTGCTGATCGCCATTCTTTCGGCGCTGTTGCAGCGCGAGCATACCGGTGAGGGTTGCTATGTGTACCAGTCGATGCAGAATGCGGTGCTGAACTTGTGCCGTGTCAAGCTGCGCGACCAGTTGATTCTCGACCGTTTGGGCAAGCTTTCCTACTATGACTGCTACCCGAATTATGAGTGGGGCAAGCAAGGCAAAGCCATTCCGCGCGCAGCGAATGCGGAGGGTGGTTTGGTGCTTGGCTGGTGCTACCGCGCGAAAGGCTGGGAGCATGACCCGAACGCTTACGTATATATAGTGGTTCAACAGTCCAAGAAGGGCTTCGAGAATTTCTGCCATGCGATGGGATTCGAGGATTGGCTGACCGACCCGCGTTTCAATACCGCCAATGCGCGTGACGAGCATAAAACCGAGGTGTACCAGCGTGTTGAGGCGTACACCATGCAGTTCGACAAGTACACGCTGACCAAGGAATTGGGTGCGAAGGGCGTGCCGGTCGGCCCGGTGCTGGATTGGTATGAGTTGGAGAACGATCCTGATTTGAATGGGGATGGCACGATTGTGACCATTGACCAGCAGGATGCGCGCGGCGATTTCAAGACGATCGGCATGCCGTTTACGATGAGTAATTTCGTGCCGGATTACCAGCGTGCGCCGAAGCTGGGCGAGCATAACCGTGAGATTCTGCATGCGTTGGGATATGACGACGATCAGATCGCTTCGCTGCGTGATTCCGGTGTGATCGGCGGTAACGATGGTGTGCAGGCTGATTTGAAGTAACGCACGTTAGCGCGCACTGGCGCACGAATAAGGGCGGATCACAAGATTCGCCCTTATTTGTTATGCGTCACATCCATTGCAGTCCACGCCCCGCACTTCCGCACACAATCCCATGTCTTACGTCTCACGGTTTACCGTCACAAAAAGCGCATATAGTAACGAACGTTGGAATTTCAACGTTCCGTTACTATATGCGCTTCGTGAGCTACAGTGAGGATACTGGATCAGCCACGCAGAAGGGGACGAGCCAGATCCACAGCAGACAGGTGGCCGCGAATGCCACCGTGGCGACGGCCGTGGTCGAGGCGCCTTCTTTTACATAAATGTTGTAACGGCTGGAAATAATGATGCCTGAGAACGCCGGCGGCAACGCGACCGCCATCACCAGCATCGAAATCTTGTTCATGTCACCGCCCATGCCACACAACAGCGCCACGCCAAGGAACACTGCAGGCGTCAGAATCAGGCGGAAGAACGTGTTCCAGATGGTTTCCCAACCGAGCGAGAATTTCACCGTGGAAAGCGCGAGCCCGCGGAAAGCACGGCCACACCGGAATTCGCTTTGGCGATCAGATCGAAGGTCGGCGCCACCTGGCTTGGCACATGAATGCCCACCAACACTAGGAAAATGGCCAATAACGACGCCCAGCAGATCGGTTGCTTCAGTGCGTCGAGCAACGCCTGCAGATTGCCGTTGCGGTTCTTTCCCGTATTCGACGTGCCATGCACCATAAGTTCGGCGGTTTTGTCGGTTGCGGCATCTCGTGCCGGGTCAAGCGTGATATCGCCTTTTGCATTGGCCTTTGCATTGACCGCGTTTTCGGCCTGTACGCTAAGCTTCGCTCGGTCTTTGGCCTGGCCGAGGTTGATCAGATACATGCCGATCGGAATGGTCACCACGTTGACCACGATGGAAATAATGGCTATGACGAGATTCGTGCTGACGGTGTTGCCGTAAATCGGATCAAGCACAGCGAATCCAAGGAAACCAATCGTCGGAGATCCTGCGATCAGAGCACAGACGGCCGCCTCCTGAATGCTGCGGTGGAACAGCAACCGGCACAGATAATAGCTCACCATAAACATGACGATGACGCCGATGAAACTGATGGCGGTCAATGTTGCGTCTTTCGCAAGCATTGCACGGGTCGATTTGATGATGGACACAAATAACGCCGCAGGAAGCGCGATATTCAACACAAGTTTATTAAGTCCCTGCCGCTGATCGTCATCAAAATAACTGAATTTTCCACAAATATACCCTAATGCCATAATGACAATAATTGGCACGATGTCGTCAACAAGTATGTTTATCACTGTCGTTCTTTCTTTATATTTTTTCTATCTGCAATCTTCTGCAATATTGTTTGATTGCTGATATTGCGGATATTGCAGATACGTTGATCGGATCATTGGTTTTCAGGCAGAAAAAGTGGGCGCACGCATTCCACCGTTCGCACGCCCACATGTCATACCGACAGCCGATGCGCTACATGCGAGCGCCGGTCGCGTAGTCGTACATGGTGACTTCGGAATCAACGAGGCTCCGACCACCGGCTTCGGATTCAACGCTCCGATATTGCCGGATTCCTTGCCCGCATACTGCGCGATCTGCACATGCACGAAGCTTGGCTTGCCTGATTCGACCGCCTCGCCGACCATGCGTTCGACTTCTTCCGGAGTGGTGGCATAGTAACCTTTACCCCCGAACGCTTCGAGGACCTTCTCGTAATGCGCGTTGTAGGTAAGCGTCAGCGGCGACGGGTCACCGTCCGCTCCAAGGTTTTCGAAGTCGCCGCGGTAGATACCGCCGTTGTTGAGCACCACGAAGGTGATGGGCAGCTGGTAGCGGCAGGCCACCTCCACTTCCATACCATCGAAGCCGAATGCGGAATCGCCGCCGATGTACAGCACTTTCTTGCCAGTGGAAAGCGCCGCGCCAATCGCATAGCCGGTGCCGCAGCCCATCACACCCCACGTGCCGCAGTCCAAACGATGGCGCGGTTCGAGCATGTCGATGATGTTGCGGCAATCATCGAGCGAATTGGCTCCCTCATTGGTGAGAATGAGATCTTCATGGTGTTTGTTGTACACCTTTTTGATGGCTCCCAAGGCGTTGAAATGGCTCATGGGCAGCTGATCGGATTGTTCGTGGGTTTCAAATTTCGCCACGTTTTTCGCGCTGGCTTCCTTCAGCATGTTCAGCCAGGTTTCGTCAGCTTTGAACGGGTATTCTTCCAGAGATCCGTTGAGCAGCGTCATGGCGGAACGAATATCCCCCACGATTGGTACGTCGATACTGCGCGTGTTTTCGATTTCTTCCGGATTGATGTCGATTTGGATGAATTTCACATGTTCGTTCCACGTTTTGCCCTGGCCGAACGACAGCATCCAGTTGAGTCGCGCGCCGACCAGCAATACCACGTCGGCGTTGCGTAGCGCGGTGGAACGGCAGCTTGCCGTGCTGTGTGGGTCGGTATCGGGCACTACGCCTTTGGCCATGGACATTGGCTGGAATGGAATATCCGTTTTCTTGACGAATTCGCGGATTTCCTCTTCGGCGCGGGCGATTGCGGCGCCTTTGCCGATCACCATGAGCGGACGTTCGGCCTGCTGCAGCAATGCGAGCGCCGCGTCGATGGATTTGCGTGCCGGCACCATGGCGGGGGCCGGGTCGGTTGCCGTCCACATCAGGCGGTCGGCTTCGCTTTGGCTCAGGGTCTGTGCCACGGTGTCATCGGGGAAATCGATGTACACCGCGCCTGGGCGTCCTGAAGAGGCGATATGCATGGCACGGGCCACCGCGAGCGGAATATCTTCGATGCGGTCGATGCGCAGCGAAGCCTTGCAGAACTGCTTGGCGTAGTTCATCTGGTCGAGGCCTTCGTATTCGCCTTCCTCAAGGTCGACCACATGGCGGGTTGAGGAGCCGCCGATCATGATGACCGGATAGCCGTTCACCGTGGCTTCCAGCAGTGCCGGTAGACCGTTGAGGAATCCCGGAGCGGATACCGTCAACGTGACAGCCGGCCGACCGGTGATGAATCCGTCGGCCGCGGCCGCGTTCACAGCGTCCTCCTCATGGCGCATGCCCACGAATCGCATACCCATGCCCTGCGCGATGCGCGCGAAATCGGTGACGGGAATGCCGACCACGCCATACATGTTTCGTATGCCGTTGGCCATCAGCACCCGCGCCAGATAATGCGGCGCATCGGTAACCTTCCGATCATCGGCTCCCTGCCGTTCGGCATCCGCACGCATGCTCGCGACCATCGTTTCATCTGCATGTTCTTCTGTCATCGCAACCTCCATTCGTATCGACGACGCCATGATTGTAGATACGTGAAAATGGGAGTTCGTCAGCAGAAAAATATGTTCGTCTGCGGCTTAATTTCAACGTTTTCAGCATGATATAGCCGTATTCTCACGCACATGCGGAATATATTGCAGCTGAAATATCGCAACTCTCATCGAGAAGCATCACCTCCGCGAGACGACATCATCGCCGCATATCATCGTCGCCGTACCGCATACAGCATGAACGCCCCGCAGCACATCACGGCAGCCGCCAAACCCAACACCAGCCCCATCGGACTTCCTGTCTGCGGCATTTCCTGCTCGGGGGCATAAAGGTTGTCGACATTGAACGTCAGCAGGCTATCCTCACGTTCCACCACATCGTTCAGCACCATCATTTTCTGCGCGGTGACGGCCTCATCCAATCCCACGGACTGGTATCCGACCTTGATATTGACCTCGCCGGCACCCGTTGCATGCCAATACACGGTGGTTCCCTCCAGTTCGGCCCAGCCGACTGCCGTGGCTCGTCGTCCTCGTCGAACACGGCCGGACCTTCGATCGTCGCCGTGAATACGCCCTCGATCGGCTGTCCACTCGAATCCAGCAACTGCACGAACAGGCTTCCGGACCGCAATCCCTGCCGATCATCACGCGTCACCCTCGAAGAAACCGGCAGCTTGTTCGCGGCCTCCTCCCAAAGCTCGTTGACCTTGCTTTCCAGCCCGTCCATCACCGAGAAGAGGTATTGCTCATGCCTGACCCACACCTTTTGGTCGTCATAGTTGCGGTGCACCAGCACGCCGATCGCCGCATACGTGAGCACCGGTTCCCCGTCATGTTGATATTCGGACAGCAGCCATGCGAGGCGCCGCGCCGCTTCCGTATTTTCCACGGTGGTGGTTTCGGTGACCTTATAGTCGGTCATGCTTTCGATTTGCCGGCAATAATAGAATTTGCCCGATCTCGATTCCGCGTTCACCCCGATCACATACGGTTTTCCATCGAGAAAATAGTTGTAATGCTTGCCGTTCGCGCGCAGCAGCTGTTCGGCGGCCAGCGCGGCCGGGCAGGTCATTCCCACGATTATGATGCAGGCCGCCAATACCGCGGCCAGAATCGCAAGCGTATGTCGTTTCATCGCATTCATCGCATCGTCCTTTCGATATGCACATCGTTGTTGTCGTAATTCAACAGGCTTGCATACTTGCGATTGCCACATGGCCTTTTTCAAGGGTTGTGGTCGGAGGACGTTCTTTTTGCCGTTTTTGTGGACAACTTCGCTTGTCAGCAAACGTAACTTATCCACAAAAAACGTTTTACCAATCGTAGGTAAACAAGTTATCCACAAAGGGTGGAAATCGCTGGTCGGAAGATAGTTCACCCAAATCCACCTTTTCTCCTCTATAATCGGCGGTATGGCAGAAGAAGATAAGAGCGCAGAACCGCGCACCACCGCAACCAAGCAACCAGCCGTCAAGAAGACGACCGCCAAAAGCGCGGCCGCCAAAACGGCATCGGCAACGTCTCAGACGCCTAGCAAGCGCACCGCCGCAGCCAAAAAGTCCACGGCATCCACCGCTCGCAAGCGCACCACCAAAGCGAAGGCCGCCGCACCGCAAACGGTCGGCGAAGCCCCAGCCCCCGTCATCGAACGCACCAGCCCCGAACAGTTCGGCCGCGTGAACGTGCTCGACATCACCCCGAACGTGAGAACGGCCTGTTCCCGGCACGCGTGGAGCTCGGCGAAGCATTCAACGTCACCGCCCAAGTGTTCATCGAAGGCCGCACCAAGGCAGGAGCGACCGTGTCCGTGCGTAACGCACGCGGCCGCGAGGTTGAACGTTTCGCCATGACCTGCACCAATCCGGGCCTCGACCGCTGGGAAGCCATGGTCAAGATCGGCGAACACAGCGATCTGAAGCGTGGGATGCCGATTATGCCGCCGTCAAGCGTCAGCTGGGCGAATGGCAGATCGTGGTCGAAGGCTGGGAAGACACCTACCAGTCTTGGCTGCACGACGCCGCCATCAAGGTTGAAGTGAATGACGACGTGGAGAATGCGCTGGAATCCGGCGCACAGCTGCTCGCACGTTGGGCTGACGCGAAGGATTCCAAGCTTTCCGCAGCCGACAAGAAGGTGCTGCGCGACGCCGCCAAGACCATGGAAAACAAGTCGCTGAGCGCCGAAGAGCGTCTCGCCGCAGTCCAGAGCAGCGACATCGAGCAGCTGCACGAAACCAACCCGTTGCGCGACGGCCTGTCCGAGTCGAATCCGCAGCGTTTCCGTGTGGAACGCCCGAAGTCCAGCTTCGCCTCCTGGTATCAGTTCTTCCCACGTTCCGAAGGAGCCTACTACGGTGAAGACGGCAAGATCGTTCCCGGCAACCTCAAGACGTCGATCGCCGCTTGGAACGCGCCGCAGCCGAAGGCTTCAACATTGTGTATTTGCCGCCGATCTTCCCGATTGGCGTGACCAACCGCAAGGGACGCAACAATTCCCTGGTAGCCGGCCCGAACGATCCGGGCTCCCCGTTCGCATCGGCTCCGAAC
>ENA-OPZM01001056-OPZM01001056.1-human-gut-metagenome-genome-assembly--contig:-NODE-1056-length-10253-cov-2.653763_pt1 | contig 10253 bp, 15 predicted proteins | sample MGYA00242478_ERZ504493 | MGnify/ENA primary metagenome ERZ504493 (study PRJEB26092, sample SAMD00036227) | human gut metagenome | host: Homo sapiens | study: EMG produced TPA metagenomics assembly of...
TATTTTTTGTCATCATTGCGCACCGGCTTTATCTGGTGCGCAATGATGATAAAACAGCTTCTTAAGGCAATACCGCATAATTCTAAGTGCCGATACGGCGAGCGAGGTGCGGCAGATGCCAAGCAAAGCGCAGATAATACTTGTGTCTTATCGAGCATTTTGGCAACGCAGATGCCGTGCCGCAGCCGCCGGAGCGGTGCTTAAGCCGTCAGGCGGGAATTGTGCGGTGTTGCCTTAAATTTCGCAGAGCTTACCCGGCTCTGCAACGCGCACCTTGCCATCGGCCACAAACCAGATGGGCTGTGCCGACGGGTTATACAGCCGCTTGCCGTCTGCACTTTCGCGCGTGCTGCGCAGCGCGGTCAGGTAATCTGCAATCTGGCCATTGGTGGCATACCAGATATCCTGTGCGCCGTGCAGCCTTTCTGCCAGCTGCTCCATCAGGGACCAGGTGTTTTCGCGCTCAAATTCAAAGCTGTGGCCCCAGATATAAAACAGCGGCATTTTTTGATATCCCGGAACATGCAAAAACTTTTCTGCGCGTTCCAGCAGTTTATCATTGTGGTGGCAGGTGGGTTTCCAGCGCAGCAGCTCCTGCGGCAGGGCAAAACTTCCGGTGCTTTCCACCGTGCGGCTGTACTGGATGCCCATGGCGCACAGCGCTTCCACCTGTTCGGGGTAGTATTCGCCAAAGGCATAGCTCATGCCCTGCACAATACCGCCGGTCAGTTCTTCCAGCGTCAGGCGGTCCTGCCACACTTCCCGCAGCCATTCAGTCTGGTTCATCTGGCGCGGGTGGCGGTGGGTCACGCCATGGCAGGCAATTTCGTGCTCGGCGTACAGGGTAGGCAGCTCGGCCTTTTGCACATAGCCGTCCTTATCCAGTTGCCGGAGTTCAGGTGGAAGGTTCCCTTGAAGCCCGCCTGGTTAAAAATTTCGATCAGGCGGCGGTCATATACCTGGCCGTCATCATAACTGAACGTAATGGCTTTGGCCAGCCCACCGGGATACAGGTATTCCATCGTGTTCGCTTCCTTATTATATAATGTTTATTGCGGCGTCACCTGGCGGGGTCTGCATCCGGCAGGTAGCGGGCCGTGCCCAGAATATTGCCATCCAGGTCGGTGGTAATGCGCAGGCCGGGGCCAGCGGTGAACACCTTACGGCCATCCACAAAGCTTCCGCCTCGTGACCACTGTTCACGATCTCCCAGCTGCGGCCGTTCAGGGCTTGGGTATAGCGGCATTCCAGCGGGCAGGTGCCCCACACCACGGTATCCCGCACCAGCTTACGCCGTACATGCGGGCGGTGTATTCCAGCACCGAGAGCATAGCCGGGCCGTAAGCATCCTGCGGGGGCTGGCCAGGTTCACAGATGACCGAAGGTTCGCCGGTAAAGGGGTCATACTGCTGCACAAAGCGGCACTGGGGGCCAATGGCCTGCATCAGCTTTTGCCCCAGTTGGGGAATCAGCTCATACATGCCGTAATTTTCCAGCGCACGGATGGCACGCTGATAGGTCAGCGCTTCAGCCTGGCCGCTCCAGTTGTTGGTGGTCACGTTGCGGAACAGCGGGTCGTTGGCGGCCACGCTGGGCAGCGGCATTTTGGTCCAGAACTCCTGCGGGTTCAGCAGGTGCTCCTTGACAAAGCGCTCCGCCAAAGCATCCGGCAGGCTGTGCCAATACATGCAGCGCAGCGTGTTGTGGATCAGGGTGGGCATCTGGTTGTGGTTTTTGTCGCGGTCAAACATCGCGCCGCGGGCATCGTCCCACAGGTAGCTCACCATCTTGTCCTGCACGGCTTTGGCCTTGGCGGCCCACTGGGCCTGTGCCTCGGCATCGCCGCTGATTCGTGCAATTTCCGCCAATGTTTCGCGGCAGGCATATGAGTAGCTCATCACATCCATCGAGGCAATGGGCACCGCTGTGCAGCCTTGGGGCGGGGTTTCCTCCTCCACGGGTCGGGGGCATCGGCGTAACGCATGGCGTGGTCTTCGCCGGTATCGTACTTGCACCAAGTCTCCAGGCAGCCGTCTCCATCGGAATCGCGTACACGCCACAGGTAGCGTCAAACGCTTCCAGCGTTTTGGCCAGCTGGGCCAGGTATTCGGCATCCTTGCCGCCCAGATAGTAAAGATCCAGCGCCGGTTCCGGGAAGCAGAAGCCCTGGAACTTGTTGAACTGCGGCACCACTTTGCCATCAATCACCGCAATGCTGCCGGGAATCCGCCCGTCCGCACGCTGGTGGCGCATAAACATCAGGCTGTTGTTCAGGCCGGTGGCAAAATCACGCTGGCATACATTGCGCCGCCCATGGGCTGGGTTTCCAGCCAGATTTTTTCATAGCCGCCGCCCTCAACCAGAACGGGGTCGCCGCCAAAGTTTTTAATGTTCAGGCGGCACTTTTCTTCCGCCTGTTTGACCAGTTGGGAAAGCAGCGGGTCTTTGGTTTCAAACCGGACGCCGGTGTTTGCCTGCATCATGGGAGCTCACCTCTCAAAATGTACGTTCAGATAATCAAAATCGGCATGGTTATGCAGCCCTGCCATATCGTGGGCATACACACCCACATGCGCCCCGGTAAAACCGCGGCAGTGCTCGTCCGTCAAAATATCGGTGGGGCAGGCCGGGCCGATGGACTGCCACTCCCCCTGCGGCTGGCGGTAATAGAACTGCGCCATGCCGCCGTCCGGGGTGGTGGTCAGCTTAAAGTCCAGCGTGCCATCCGGCACGGGAACAGGGTCGCACACATCTTCCACCACACCAGTATCGCTTTTTAACAGTTCCAGCACCGGGGTACCATCCTCGGCGCAGGTCTTGCCCAGCAGGTAGAAGTTCATGCTGTCATAACAGTAGGTAAAACCGGCCATCTGCTCCGGGCAGACGGGGGCAAAGTCCATGCGGGTCTCGGCCTGCATTTCGTGCTCCTGCTGGCGGCGGGCCACCAGGGTGACATGGTGCAGCGAGTTCATGGATTCCTGCCCGGTCAGCCGCAGCCAGCCGGGGCGGACGGTCAGGTTCACACAATCGCCCAGCGGGGTGCGCGGCGTGGCATAGCCGGGGGCAAGGGCCGGAACGTCAAAGTCATCCTGTTCCGCCATTGCGGGCAGCTCCACTTCTGGCAAATTTTTTGGGGCGGGCACGGCGTTTTGGGCAATTTTTCCGCCGCAGGCCAGCCGCGGCCAGCCATCCTGCCAGGTGATTTTTTGCAGCGCTGTTTCGCGCCCCAGCAGGCTGCCGCGGGCAGAGTTCGGGCGGGAGCACAGGTGTGCCATGTACCATTCACCGTTCTGCGTTTCCACAAAGGAACCGTGGCCGCATTTCTGGATGGCGGTCAGATCGTTCTGATCCGAAGTCAGCAGCGGGTTGTCCGGCATTGTCTCATAGGGGCCGAACACGTTGTCCGACCGCGCAATCGTGACACAATGGGAATACCCAGTACCACCTTCGGCCACAACTAGATAGTACCAGCTGCCAATGTGATAGATGCGGGGACCTTCGGTGCAGCCGATGCCGGAGCGCTGTATACCTTGCGGCGTTCGCCCAGCAGGGCGCCGGTTTCGGGGTCCATCTGCTGCACCAGCACGCCTTTGAAGCCGTTGACCATATTGACCAGGTAGCACTTACCGTCGGTATCATGCAGCAGCGAAGGGTCGAATCCGATGCTGTTCAAGTACACCGGCTGGCTCCACGGCCCTGTGATGGAAGCGGCACGGCTCATATAGTTATGGGTGTTGTACCAACGGCCCTTTTTGGTGGTCACGTTGGTGACAAGCAGGTAGTAATACTGCCCATCCCAGCTCAGGTCCGGGGCCCAGATACCGCCGGAGTTGGGGTCCCCCCGCAGGTCCATCTGGCCGGGTTCGCGCAGCGGGCTTGGCAGCTGCTCCCAGTGGGCCAGGTCTTTGGAATGGTACAGGTTGACACAGGGCCACCATTCAAAGGTGGATGTGGCAATGTAATAATCGTCCCCGGTGCGGATCATGCAGGGGTCCGGGCAAAAGCCGCGCAGGATGGGGTTCTGGATGGTTTTCATACAAACATCAGCCTTTCAGGCCGCTGGTGCCAATGCCCTGAACCAGATAGCGGTTGAAGAACAGGAAGATCAGGAACACGGGGATCAGCGAAAGGGTGGACATAGCAAACATTGCGCCGTAGTCCGTGGTGGAAGCAGAGTCGGCAAACAGTTTGATGGCGATGGATACCGTATAGGACTGCGGGCGGCTCAAGTAAAGCAGGGGGCCCATGTAGTCGTCCCACTTCCAGTAGAACTGAATGATAACAGTGGTTACGATGGAGGGTTTCATCAGCGGCAGGATGATGCGGCTGTAAATCTGGTATTTGCTGCAGCCGTCAATGGTAGCGGCTTCGTCCAGATCCTTGGGGATGCCCTGCATAAACTGCATCATCTGGTAGATAAAGAACGCCTGGCCGCAGAAGTAAGGCAGAATCAGGGCACATAGCCGGGAACCAGACCCAGGCGATAATAAATCAGATACTGGGGAATCATGATGACTGGGTGGGCAGCATCATGGTGACCAGCATGCAGGTGAACCAGAACTTGCGGCCGCGGAACCGCACACGGGACAGAGCATAGCCACCAGAGAGGAACTGATGACGGTGCCGAAGGTTGCAATGACCGTAATGAAGATGGAGTTTGTAAAGAAGGTTGCAAAGGTGGTGCCGCCAAAGCCTTTCCAGCCGGTGGCATAGTTTGTCAGCTTCAGCTCTTTCGGGATCAGGGACAGGGTGCCGCGCAGGATCTCGGCGTTGCCCTTGAACGAGCCGCTGATCATCCACAATACGGGATAAACCATCATAAAGCCGAACAAAATGACAAATGCGTGATACAGTACTTTGGTGACTGCTTTTCTGTTATGCATAACCGTACTCTCCTTCCCTGCTTAGTTTGCTTCGCTGAACACCCAGAACTTGGATGTTTTGAAGATGATGAACGTGATAAGGCCCATAACCACCAGCATAAACCAGGACATGGCGCAGGCGTAACCCATATCATTGTACTTGAAGGCCTGGTTGTAAACGTACAGGGCGTACAGCATGGTGCTGTTGTTGGGGCCGCCGTTGGTGATGATCATAGCCTGGGTGAATGCCATGAAAGCAGAGATGGTCTGCATAATCAGGTTATACAGAATGATGGGAGACAGGCAGGGCAGCGTGATGCGGAAGAAGCTCTGGTATCCACGTGCGCCGTCGATCCTGGCAGCTTCATAATAGCTGACAGGGATTTCTTTTAAGCCAGCGGCAAAAATAATCATCGAAGAGCCAAACTGCCAGACGGACATCAAAATCAGCGGGTAAAGCGCCAGTTTCTGGTTGCCGAACCAGTTGATGGTGCTCATGTCCATGTTGGCCAGCACGCTGTTGAACAGACCTTTGCGGGCAAACAGCTGTTTCCACACCAGGCAACGGCCACACTGCCACCAACCAGGGACGGCAGGTAGTACAGTGAACGGTAGAACGTAACCATGCGGCTGGGCCGGGTGAGCAGGTACGCCACCAGCAAAGCGAAAGTCAGCTTGAGCGGCACAGAGATCAAAACGTATTTTAAGGTGATGGCCAGAGATTTCAGGAAAACCTCGTCCTGGAACAGGCGCAGGAAGTTCTTGAACCCGATAAATGCTGCGGTTTTGGAGCCGAGCGAGTAGTTGGTGAATGCATAATAAAAGGAAATGCACACCGGAATCAGGGAAAAGCAGACAAAACCAAAGATAAACGGGAACGCAAACACATGGCCGACGGTATTATCTTTGTTCATGAACCTTTTCAGTGCCGAGGTGGAAGTTTGACCTTTCACGAAAGAATACCTCCCTTTCAAAAAGGGCGGGCACAGCCCTTTCTTCCTGACCGTGCCCGCCCGGAGCATTATGAATTTGTGTTAAAACTTACTTAGTGAACAGTGCAGCTGCATCGTCATAGGTCTTCTGGGCAGCTTCTTCTGCGGTGATCTGGCCGTCAACAACCTGCTGGATGTAGTTGCGGTAGTTATCAACAACCTCGTCCTGGCCATCGGGGCTCAGCACGTTGACCTTGTCCGGCATCTTGAACTTAGAAACCTTGTCCATGAAGTCGTACATAATCTGCTGGCTTTCAGTAGCGTTGGCAGACAGGGTCTCACGAACGGTAGCGTTTACAGGAATGCCGCGCTCGCCCTGCAGGATGTTGTTGCAGTCGGGGTCATTTTCGAACCAGCTGATGAACTTAGCAGCTTCTTCTTTCTGCTGGCTGTCCTGAGAGACGCAGAGCATCTGAGAGGACTGGATGACAGCACCGGAAGGGCCATCGCTGGTGATGCGGGGCAGAGTTGCCAGCTTGAGGGTGCGGCCCTGCTCCTGGCAGACGTTGTACATGGTCGGGAACTGGTTGGCAGCAACCCAAGCCATAGCAGCTTCGCCGGTTACCAGGAAGTCGTTTTCGATGTTGGTGATCTCAGCGGAAGCACCGGCATCGGGGTAAACCTCGTTCTTGATGGAGTCAGCACGCATCTGGATGTAGGGGGTCAGCATCTGGGGATCATCGAAGCCCATGCCGGTCAGATCCAGGTTAAAGAAGCTGTACTGGCCAACATCGCCATACTGTGCAACGTAAACGGAGCAGCCAGCGATAAATTCAGAGGTCAGCATGGAGGAGCAGCCGTAAATGCCAAGCTTTTCATGGATGGTGTTGGCAGCGTTTGCGTAGTCATCCCAGGTCCAGGTATCGGTGGGCTCGGCAACGCCGGCTTCAGCGAACATGTCGGGATCATAAGCAATGCCGTAAGAGTTCAGCCGTTGGAGATACCCAGCTGATGGCCCTCGGTATCCTGGGTGGTCTTCAGGTTGCATCGCCGATGCCGGAAACATCCACAACACCGGAAGCGATGTAGTCATCCAGCGGATAGATCTTGTCCATGTACATGGGGAAGTTGCCGCCCAGCTGGAAAATATCCCACACCTGGTCAGAAGCAACCAGGGTCTTGAGCTTGGTGAAATAGTCATCAAAGGAGTAATACTCGTACTCGATCTTTACGTTCGGGTGCAGGGATTCATACAGCTCAATGGCCTTGATGGTGCGGTCATGGCGGTCCTGAGAACCCCACCATGCCATGCGCAGGTCAACTTCTTCATCGCCGGTGGAAGCAGCGTCTGCAGTAGAGGATGCAGTGCTTTCGGCAGTGGAGGAAGCGGTGCTTTCAGCGGCGGAGGAAGAGGCGGTGCTGCCGCCGCAGGCTGCCAGGCTTACGCACATAGTAGCGGCCATTGTGGCTGCAATAATTTTCTTTTTCATATGGTGTTCTCCTTAATGTCAAGCAGTGGAACGGCGGCTGGGCAAGCGATGAACCAGCTTTGCCGTTAACATTTTTTATTCAGGCGGTGTGCACCCCGTCTTTCTTTCAACACTGTCATTATACCTGCTGGAAAGCACCGAAAATACTAAAAAAATATGCCGTTTTTGCTACAAAACACAGTTTTCTTGACTTTCCTCAAAAATAGTGTATTATATATATCCATAATACATAAACCTATTTTCGCTAATTTATGCACAATGCTAAAAGTTACAACTTTATGAAAGGACGTCTTTGCCAATGAGTCCCGAACGCGAACCGATGGAGAACGACTCCAACTCCTGCACGGCGGAAGAATTGGAGCAGCAAACTGTTGATGTTTATGTAGAGCGTGCTCTGCACGGCCCGGTGTTCCGCATGTCTTACGAGCACACCCACACTTATTGCGAAATTTTTTACCTGAAAAGCGGCACCTGCACCTACACCGTCAACCAGGGCCAGTGGCACCTGGAAGCGGGCGACCTGTTTATTGTGGCTGCGGGCGACCCCCACAGCACCCGCTACGAGGGCAAAACCAGCTGCGAGCGCATTATCGTGTTCTGTAAATCAGATGTACTTGCCGGCATGATGCGTGACGACCCGACCGAAGTACAGCAGGCGCTGGAGCGTTCCTGCAAGGTGATCCTGAACGCCGAGACCCGCACGATGGTAGAAGCTCTTTTGGACCAGATGCTGCTGGAAAACGACCTGCCGCGCAAATATTCGGAGCAGGTGCTGGAGCTGGAATCGCTGCATCTGGTGCTGCTTTTGCTGCGGAATGGCATTTTCAGCCATGAAACCATGTCTCCCAAAGAGGCTACAGCGCCGACATTGAGCGCGCGCTGAAATACATTGCGCTGAATTACCAGCAGCCCTTAACGCTGGAGGAAGTGGCCGGATACTGCAACCTGAGCCCCACCTATTTTTCCCGCAAGTTCAGGCTGATCACCGGGCAGACGTTCAAAGAGCATGTGAATTACATCCGGCTGCGCCAGGCCACCCAGATGCTGTTGATGACAGATAACTCCATCACCAAAATTGCCATGCTGTGCGGCTTTGGCAGCAGCAACTATTTCAAGGATCTGTTCCGCGCCAGCACCGGGCGTTCCCCCCGTGAATACAGAAAGCACTCCGGGCTGCCCATCCATCCCCACCTGCGGGATAACGGGTAACGCACGGAGTGCCGTAACCAAACCGTATTTTATTGTGCAGTTATTCCAGCGTCATGCCGTATTTATCAAAAATGCGGTTGAACAAAAAGGCGTTGCAGTAGCTCGCCAGCCCCGGCGCCACCAGCAGCACCGGCCAGAATACAAAAACGCCAACGGCAAAAAATGCTACAGTGACCATCAGCGCGGCCAGAACAGGCATTACATTGCGCAGCGCCATGGCAATGCCCATCTTGAACAGCGCGCCGATGGTGTTATCGCACCGGGCAACCAGCGGGAACAGCATGGTGATAAACAGCGCCCAGCAGGCCAGCAGCACTACGCTGGTAAAAAACATTGCCCCCGCAAACACCGAACTGGTCTGCAGGCAGATCACCAGATCCAGTACCAGAAGGATGCCAACCGCCAGGTACCCCACCCACAGCGCGGTTGCCTGCTTGAGGTTCTGCTTAAAAGAATGGAAAAACGCGGGAATGAGCTGGCCTTCCTGCCCGCGGGCCATCTTTAAGGTAACGTAATACAGCGCCGTTGTGGCCGTACCCGCCGTTACCACCGGCAGGCAGCAGAGATACCACAGGCAGGACAAAAGGAAAAAATCCGCCAAATTACCGATAAACTTCCAGATTGGATTTTCGAGACTGAAAAATTTCATGATGTGCCCTTCCTGTTGTTGGCTGCATGGTCAGGGGGGCTCCCCTGCCGCTTGCGGCCATTTTTACTTTTGTAGGGCATGGTACCACAAAAAAAAGAGCGCCTGCAAGACCCGGCAGGAAGAAAGGCTGAAAAAATTTGGCGGCATGTTCAGCAGGAAGCGCTATCAAAAAAGTCTGCAATAAAGGCTGCCGCCTGCTTTCCCACGGTGTTATAGGCGCTCTGGTGGTATAAAAAACATTGTTGATTATTCCACCTGAGGTGTATCTGAAAACAAAGAAAATGACGGATATTTCGCACACACAAACAGGATAGAAATCAAAAATTTTTTACCTATCTGCGTTTCAAACACCTATGTAAAGAGATTTTGACGGTGGTTGGAAAGTAAACTTGATAGTATTTTTGCGGAAATGTGTTATAAAGAATATACAGAAGAAAGGAACAAATGCGATGTACATAAGTAAACGACTAAAAGAACTGAGAACCGTAAGCGGTTTTAGCCAAGAAAAACTTGCGGAGCTCCTCGATGTTTCAAGGCAAACAATTTCAAGTTGGGAAAATGAAAGGAGCTATCCTGATGTTCACAATCTAATTATGCTCTGCGACATTTATTCCGTTTCTTTGGATGACCTTATGAAAGGAGATATAGAAACGATGAAAAAAGAAGTGGCCAACACAACTCTAAATAAATCCCCCCAAGATGCAATACAACTGATCCAAAGCGGCCTGGTTATGATTGTAGGACTGCTTATTGCGGTAACTGGTCTTATCATTACGCTAAATGGTGGAAGTACCCTATGGGGATACGGATTGATGATTATTGGTGCTGCCCTTGCTTGCTTCTTTGCCTTTTATGCTGATTATCTAAAACGCAAAAAATAAGATACAGACATATAAGGAATTGAGTGATTTTTACGATTATTCCATGAAGTTACTAAATCAAGACAATCATTAGGAAGCAAAAACTATGGAATTATTTGTTTAGGGCAATACCGCATAATTCTAAGTGCCGATACGGCGAGCGAGGTGCGGCAGCTGCTAAGCCAAAAGCGCAGATAATACTGGATGCTGCAAAGGTGAGCGCCGCCAGTGGCGGATGCAGCGAACCGAAG
>ENA-OPZM01001057-OPZM01001057.1-human-gut-metagenome-genome-assembly--contig:-NODE-1057-length-10246-cov-9.794150_pt1 | contig 10246 bp, 13 predicted proteins | sample MGYA00242478_ERZ504493 | MGnify/ENA primary metagenome ERZ504493 (study PRJEB26092, sample SAMD00036227) | human gut metagenome | host: Homo sapiens | study: EMG produced TPA metagenomics assembly of...
CGCGTTGGAGGCCGCGCAGGCGGCACAGCAGGCGGCCCAGGTCGCCCAGCAGGTCGCGCAGACCGGGCAGGTGCCGAAAATCGAATCGCAGCCGCAGTCATCGCAACCCGTCGCACCTCTGCCCAGCTTCGAACCCAAGCCGGTCACCGCGGAAATCCCGCTCGTCGCCGACCCGACCACAGGGGAGGTGCGCTGATGACCTGGATGATCTGCCTGTTCGGCGGCATCGGCGCCATGGCCCGTTATGTGCTTGACGTGTCGATCCAACGCAGCTGGAACCGTGACGGCAACCACAGCTTCCCCCTGGCCACGCTCGTCATCAACGGCGTCGCCTCCCTGTGCGCCGGCATCGCCATGATGTCGTACTATGCGCAGTCGGTTGATATGGGCACGGTAATGACGTTCGTTGTGGGGTTCCTCGGCGGATTCTCAACATTCTCGTCGGCGATCAACGAGGTGCTGTCGCTGATTCGCAAACGCCGTTTCGCCATGGCCCTGGGCTATGGCGCTGCCACGGTCGCGGTGCCGCTCGCCTGCGTGGCGCTCGGATTCGGCATCGCCATGCTGGGCGGCCACGCATAGCTGTCACCGGCTCGGCCGCGCGTAATTTTCACGTTACACGGGCGGTCATCGGGTAACGTTCAGGAAATCTGAGCGCAACCGCGCGAGCTGTTTCCTCTCCTACGTTGTGAAAACAACAAGAGAGGAAAAACCTATGACAGCCGTAACGTATCTCACACGGCATCGTCGACCGGGAATCGTCATACTCTGTTCGATTGTCGCCGTTCTCTCGATGCTTTTCGTACTCCCTCCCGCCATCGCGTCCGCAGCCGATTCCGGCGCGCAGGCCGTCGATGAATGCAATCCGACCGCCAGCAACGGCTGCGTCAACGGCATCCTGCAGGACGCCGACAAGAAGCCGATCGCCGACGTCACCATCACGCTGTCCGGCAAGGCAACGGCGGAAACCAAAACCGCTGCCGACGGCAAGTGGGCGTTTTCCGTTGCCGATGATGGCGATTACACCGTCACCATCGACGCATCCGTTGCGAAAGAGCACGGTCTGAAAGCAAGCAGCGCAACGGTGACGATCAGGAAAGCCAGCTTCGACAAGCAGCGCGGAGTCGTCCGTTTCGACCAAGCTGGCGATTCCACCGGCAGCGGCACGTCCGGCACATCTGGATCGACGGCGGCCACGCAACGCAAGGGGCGGTGCGACGCAAGCGAGATGATCGCAAGTGTCGCACCGCCCCTTTTGCGGGCGGAACGCGTGTGGAGTACGTGCGGAGCGTGCGTGGGAGATGCGTGGAACGCGTCGTGAAACATACGTCGTCCACGGGTGAAAAAGTGGATTTTTCGGGGGAATTGAAGAGGGGAGGGCGTCTTTCGTCAATTGATAGTTCATATTGTGCGAACGATTGCAAAGAAACGTTACAGATGTATGTAAAATAACACATAATATCGCGATTTGTAAGGAAACATCCCGACGATGCGGGGGAGAGGTGTTGGGCAATGGTCGGCATGCGTGACGTGGCGAAAGAGGCCGGGGTTTCGCTGAGCACGGTTTCGCTAGTGGTCAACAAGACGGGCTACGTGTCCGACGACATGCGCGCGCGCGTCAAAGCCGCCATGAAAGAGCTCAATTACGTGCCCAACGAGCTGGCACGCAACCTGTACAAGAACCGCACGAACCTGGTCGGCGTGATCGTGCCGACCATCCGCCACCCCTTCTTTGCCACCCTTACCGCGCATCTGCAACGCGAGCTGGCCGCGCAAGGACTGCGCACCATGCTGTGCTCCACCGCCGACGCGGAAAACGGCGAGGTCGAATACGTGGACATGCTGCGCCGTCACATGATGGACGGCATCATCGTCTGCTCGCACACCACCCATCCGAACGATTACTGGACGTCCATCCACCGCCCCATCGTCGCCTTCGACCGTGTGCTGGGCGGCGGCATCGCGTCGATCGGCTCCGACCATGAGCAGGGCGGCCGGCTCATGGCGCACATGCTGGTCAACACCGGCGCGCACCACGTGGTGATGATCGGCGGCCCGCGCGACCAGTTCTTCGATTTGGCGGCGCGCAATGGAGACAGCCCGGACGATTTCGACCTGCACAAGACAACGTTCCCGGCCGTCCGCTACTACCTTACGTTGGAGCAGGAGCTGAAAGCGGCCGGCGTGCGGTACGAGTACGTCGAAGCCGGCAATGTGGAGGATTTCCAAGGGTATAAGAACGCGGTGAATGCTGTGCTCAACAGTATGCCGGTGGACGGCGTCGATGCCGTGGTCAGCTCCGATATCGGTGCCGCGCTTTGCGTGCGCGAAGCGATGCGGAGGCATATTTCGATTCCGCGCGACCTGCAGATCATCGCCTACGACGGCACGTATCTGACCGACCTGGCCGGTATGAAAATGACCGCGGTGGCGCAGAATTTCGACAAAATCGCGCAGGTCGCGGTCGGCAATATCGTTCGTGCGATCGCCAAGGAAGGGGATGCCAAGCAGATACGACAAGCGCCACGGGACGCAAGCCGTACGAGCCGGACGTGCTGATTCCCGTGACGCGCAAACTGGGCGATACCACGCGCTAAGCGGGCCGTATCGCCCATCATTGGACGGGCCGTTTTACCTGCTAAGCGGGTCGTTTCGCCTTATTCGTAATCGCCGGTCGGACCGATCTTCAACGCGTCCTCGTGCGTGCGGCCCGAATGGATCGCATCGTTGATCGCCTGGATCTCCGTCGCATCCACGGCAAGTGCGCGCCCGTCGATCGCGCTGATCGGAATCGACCATCCGCCGTGCGTCATGTACAGGCTGTCCGCTTCGCGCAGCTCGGCGATCGGCAGCTTCCTGTACTCCGCCTTCTTGCCCTCTTCGAGCGCCCAGGCGAACATTTCGCGCTGTGATGTGCCGTTCAGAATACCGATGCGCGGGTCGGGCGTGACGAACGTATCGCCATAGCGTGCCACAATCGACAAATTCGGGCATTCCATCGTGTAGCCGTCCTCCGTGAACAGAATCGCGTCGCCGACGCCACGGCGGGCGCATTCGCGGTGCACGGCGCAGTTGAACGCGTAGCTCAGCGTCTTCGCGCCGTTGAGCAGCCACGGGGCGCGTGCGGTGATGTCCGACGGGTAGCCGCGCGTCATCGAAGCCATGGTGATCGGCTCCAGCGAATGCAGCGTGCCCTTCGCGTCAAGGAAGATGTAGACGGTCGGCGTGCGGTCGGCCGCCTTGCCCACGCCGGTGTCCGGATCGAGACCACGGGAGACGATGATGCGCAGCATCGGACCGGGTTCCGGATCGTCATACTGGTCGATGACCAGCTGGACCGCGCGGGTGAGCGCGGGAATGTTCGGCTCGGGCATGTCCACCAGGCGGGCGGAATTGGCGAGACGCTTCAGATGGTTCTCCAACGAAACCGGGAAACCCTTCCATACCGTGGTCGCTTCGAAAATGCCGTCGCCACGCAGTGCGCACAAATCGAACGCGTTGATGATGGGGCTTTCCGGATCGACGAAACGAACCAGATCCGCGTCGGGCGCCACGCCTGCGCCTCCGAATAGCGTCTTGCCGTTACCGACTGCCAGAACGATCGAACTCATGGGAACCTCTCTTCCGCGCTCCGCGTCTTTTGATTGCCGCTTTATTGCTGTTGCGCTGTTGTGTTGCGTCAGCGTTCGCGTGCGTCTTCGGCGTCCAACCTAACCATGGTTTGTTTCCACTTGGCACCGCCAATTTGCAATGCGGAAACATACGCGTCATGAATCGCGCGGCTTCCGTAACGTTCGGCGACCAAGGTGAGGGAAAGCGACTCTGAACGTCCGTTTCTGCGGAATCTGATTTCGGGGTTCGTCGGCAGTTCGTTCGGAAAAGGCCGGACGGCGGCGACGGGAAAGGTGAGCGCAATGGTGGATGGGATGTCCGATATGGGAACAACCGAACTTGGCGCGGCGAGCACGCCCGAACAGGCGCGCGCCGCGTTCCGTGACGGCCTGGTCCGCCCGACCTGCGGCATCGCGCAAGGCTACGCGCAGGCGAATCTGATGATTCTGCCCAAGGAGCAGGCATTCGATTTTCTGCTGTTCGCGCAGCGCAATCCCAAACCCTGCCCGCTGCTGGAAGTGATGGAGCCGGGCGTGCCGGTGCGGCACATCACGGCAGGCCGCAACGTGCCGATGTACGACACGTCGATCGAGTGCCGTTCGGCCGGCGCGTTCCATTCGACGATGGTCGTGTCGATGCGCGGCATGAGATGCGTGCTGCGGCGACTGCGGCAGAAGGGACGTCGCGGCTGAAGAACGCTGCGACGGTAGAACGACGGAAAGGCGACGGAAGGAATGGAAACGATGGCTGTGCAGGAAACAGACGGAAAGCAGACGGCTATGCGAATCGATATGAACAGCGATATGGGCGAAAGCTTCGGTCGTTGGACGCTCGGCGACGACGAGGCGCTGCTCGACGTGGTTTCCAGCGCGAACGTGGCGTGCGGCTTCCATGCGGGCGACCCGTCCGTCATGCTGAGAACGTTGTCATACACGGCGTCGCGGGGGGTAATGGTCGGGGCGCATGTGGCGTACCGCGACCTGGCCGGATTCGGGCGCCGCTATGTGGACGAGTCCCCCGACGAACTCAAGGCGGACGTGCTGGACGTGATCGTCGAATACGGCGGCCTCGACGGCGTGCATATGACGAACGTGGCGACCGTCGACGGCCTCGAACCCGACCGTTACTTTAAGCAGGTCGGCCAGCTTACGGACTGCGCCCGCAGCTGAAGTCCTGTGCCCAAGGCTGAGGGCCCTGCGCTCGCGGCTGCCCCCGCATGTCCGTCGCTTTCGAATCGGGCGCCGGAGACATGCGCCGCGATTCGGCCGAAAGCCGGTTCGACACGCCCGAACACCGGTTGCGGTTTTGGTGTCGAGCCCCATTTTGCGGTAATATCGAACCGGTTCGACACAACCGTGGGAATGGCCGTAAGGACTCCCGCAAAGAATCTCGCAACGACTTTTTGGAACCGAAGGAGGCTCCATGAAAAACAAGGTGCAGCTCATCACTTACGCCGACCGCCTTGGCGACGGCACCATCAAGTCGATGACCGACATTCTGCGCACCCGCTTCGACGGCGTGTACGACGGCGTTCACATCTTGCCGTTCTTCACCCCGTTCGACGGCGCCGACGCAGGCTTCGACCCGATCGACCACACCAAGGTCGACGAACGTCTCGGCAGCTGGGACGACGTCGCCGAACTCTCCAAGACCCACGACATCATGGTCGACGCCATCGTCAACCACATGAGTTGGGAATCCAAGCAGTTCCAGGACGTGCTGGCCAAGGGCGAGGAGTCCGAATACTATCCGATGTTCCTCACCATGAGCTCCGTGTTCCCGAACGGCGCCACCGAAGAGGACCTGGCCGGCATCTACCGTCCGCGTCCGGGCCTGCCGTTCACCCACTACAAGTTCGCCGGCAAGACGCGCTTGGTCTGGGTGAGCTTCACCCCGCAGCAGGTGGACATCGACACTGATTCCGCCAAGGGCTGGGAATACCTCATGTCGATTTTCGACCAGATGGCCGCCTCTCACGTCAGCTACATCCGCCTCGACGCCGTCGGCTATGGCGCCAAGGAAGCCAGCACCAGCTGCTTCATGACTCCGAAGACGTTCAAGCTCATCTCCCGCCTACGCGAGGAAGGCGTCAAGCGAGGCCTCGAAATTCTCATTGAGGTGCATAGCTACTACAAGAAGCAGGTGGAAATCGCCTCCAAGGTGGACCGCGTCTACGATTTCGCCCTGCCGCCGCTGCTTCTGCACTCGCTGTTCACCGGTCACGTCGAACCCGTGGCCCACTGGACCGAGATCCGCCCGAACAACGCCGTCACCGTGTCGATACGCACGATGGCATCGGCGTGATCGACATCGGCTCCGACCAGCTCGACCGCTCCCTCAAGGGCCTCGTGCCCGACGAGACGTCGACAACCTGGTCAACACCATCCATGCCAACACCCACGGCGAATCCCAGGCCGCCACCGGTGCCGCCGCGTCCAACCTCGACCTCTACCAGGTCAACTCCACGTACTACTCGGCCCTCGGCTGCAACGACCAGCACTACTTGGCCGCCCGCGCCGTGCAGTTCTTCCTGCCGGGCGTGCCGCAGGTCTACTACGTGGGCGCGCTCGCCGGCCGCAACGACATGGAACTGCTGCGCCGCACCAACAACGGCCGCGACATCAACCGCCACTACTACTCCACCGCCGAAATCGATGAAAACCTCGAACGCCCGGTGGTCAAGGCCCTGAACGCCCTGGCCAAGTTCCGCAACGAGCTGTCTGCATTCGATGGCGAGTTCAGCTACGAGGTCGATGGCGACACGTCCATCACCTTCCGCTGGACCGCCGCCGACGGCGCGTCCACGGCCGCCCTCACCTTCGAGCCCGGACGCGGCCTCGGCACAGACAACGCCACCCCGGTCGCCAGCCTTGCCTGGAGCGATGCCGCCGGCGACCACGAAACCCACGATCTGCTCGCCAACCCGCCGATTGCCGATATCGACTAACCGTTGGCCCATAAACGCCACTCCGCTGTGCGCGCTCCAAGTAGTGCGCCCGGCGTAAGCTGGGTTCATGGAAAGCAAACCGCCCGCAGTGCACTGAAGCCAGTGCGCCCGGGCGGTTTTGCGTATGCGGGGTTGAAGGTCGTGCTCCTGCGGGCGCGGCCCAAGCATCCCGCCGGAATCGACGAGACGAGCAGCAGAACAGAGAAAGAGCAGCATCATGTTGGAACCGTATGTGCGTCCGGGTATTGATGATCGCCCGGATTTGGACAAGGTCCTAAGTCCCGAAGACAAAGCCGCCGTGGCCAGACTGGCCATCAAGAATCGCCGCCGCCCGCCCGAAGCCTCTGCGGACCAGCCTGAGGCCCAGGCTGTGCGATTGCTTCCGCCGGTTCTTCGGCAGCCGCTGCTGCAGCCGCCAGTGTGGACACTCCCGCGCCGGATATGTCGTCCGCCTACCTCGACATGCGCGATCCCATGGTCGCCGTCAATGGCCAACGCCCTACCGCAGGTCAGGTCTCCCGACTCAACTGGGGTTTCTTCGCTGCTTCAATTCTGGTCGGCGCACCTTGGGTGGCGTTGAACACCATTGCCATGCCCAACGCGATTGCGCGTACATTCGGCTATGACACTGCTGTTGCCGGTCATATCGCCATCAATCCGGCCACTGGCCGCCCGTTGCCCGTCGCCACCGAATTGGCGATGCCCCTGGCCGTGTTGGTGATTGTCGGCGTAGTGGCCTCCATGTTTGCGATGCCGCTGATTTCAGTGTTGTCCGACCACACACGCACGCCATTGGGCCGTCGTACCCCGTGGATGGTTGGCGGAGGTCTGCTGTGCGCGCTGATCACGCTGATTCTGGGGCAGAATATCGGCATCATTGTGCTTTGTATTTTCTGGGTGTTCCTACAGTTCGCCTATGCGATGCTTTCCGTGCCGTTGACCAGCGCCATCAGCGAACGGGTGCCCGACAAGTTCCGCCCTCGCATCGAACGCTGGCATGGCATCGGTGTGATGCTCGGCCAAGCGCTTGGCGTGTGCATGGGTGCGCTTGGTGTGATGTTCAATTCGTTTGCGCCGTTTAGTTACACCGCCGTGCTATTTGCAGTGTCCGGTATTGCCACCGTATTGATTCTGCCCAAGGAGCCTTCTAGCGCTGAGCAGCGAACCAGCTTTTTGACCGCAGTCAGGTACTTGACCAATTGCGCCCGCCGGCCCACGCTCCCGAGTTCTCCCGGGTGTTCGCCGCCCGTACGTGCATGATGGCCGGTGTTGGGCTGACCGGTGTGTTTCTGTGGTATCTCGTACGTTTCTGGGTTTATGGCAAGGCGTGTACTTACGTCCGCGCCGCTGACCATTCCGGCCGGATTCCTCATTGCCGGTATGGCTGTGGCCACATTGATCGGTGCCGCGCTCGCCTCCTGGGCCGCCGGGCCGATTTCCGAGCGAATCGAGGAAAAGAACATTCCCGTGGCCCGTGTGGTGGCCGGTGCCTGCCTGCTGTATGCGATTGGTCTGGGGCTCGCATGGGCCTTGGCGTCTGGTCCACCGGCACTGCCCGTGAAAACGGCATGCTGCTGTTTGCGTTGATCTCCGGATTCGCCTTCGGCATTTACGATTCGCTCGGACTTGAACTGGTGATGGACTCTTTGCCCGACCCGCGCCGAGCCGGCCACGACCTCGGCATTTATGCGCTCGCCAACTCGGCCGGTCTGGCGCTCGCCGCCATCATCGGCGCGCTACTGGTGAACGCCTTCGAGCATAGCTTCGGCTATTACCTGCTCTTCCCGTCCGCCATCGTCATGGTGCTGCTGGCCGGAATCGTCACCCTCACCACCAAATCTGCCGAATAATAAACCGGTTCGAGTACACTGGTCAGCAGTGATCCAGTCCAGTACTCGCAGGGGAGCAAAACCATGGTCGGCATGCGCGACGTAGCCAAAGCGGCAGGGGTGTCCTTAAGCACCGTTTCGTTGGTGGTCAACAACACCGGCTACGTCTCGGCCGATATGCGTGCCAAAGTCGAGTCCGCGATGCGCCAGCTCAACTACATTCCCAACGAGCTGGCCCGCAACCTCTACCGAAACCGCACCAACACCATCGGCGTGATCATGCGACCATTGCCCACCCGTTCTTCTCCACACTCACCGCGCATCTGCAGCGCGAGTTCGCCGCGCGCGACCTCAAAACCCTGCTCTGCTCCACCGCCGATACAGACAAGGGCGAGAGCGAGTACATCGACATGCTCCAGCGGCACATGATGGACGGCATCATCATGGCGGCCCACACCGAGCATCCGGCCGACTACTGGACCTCCATCCATCGGCCAATTGTCGCTTTCGACCGCACGCTCGGTGAGGGTGTGCCGGTCGTCCGGTCTGATCATGAACAGGGAGGCCGTCTGATTGCGCGCCAGCTCATCGATTCCGGCGCGCGCCACGTGGTGCTCGTTGGTGGCCCGCGTTCCCAGTTCGCGGAAGGCACCACTTTCCCCACGATTCGCTACCATCTCACCGTCGAGCGTCTGCTGGCTGAGGCCGGCATTGCCTGCGATTATGTCGAAGCCGGCACCGTGGCCGACATCGCCGCCCACGCAGCCACCGCATGCGCCATTTTCGAGCGGTATCCCGATGTCGACGCCATCGTCGGCTCCGATGTGGTGGCATCCGTGGCATTGCAGGAAGCCTCACGACGGGGTATCGAGGTGCCTGCTGATCTGCAAGTCATCGCCTATGACGGCACTCTCATGGCCGAAACCGCCGGCAAACGCCTGACCGCGATTCGACAGGACTTCCCGGCCATCGCCGCCGCGCTCGCCGTCCGCATGGACTCACAGATCGCCGCCGACGGTGGCCCCGCCTCTCCGTCCAAGAACGATAGCGCTTCGGACGTTGACACCCAACCCACTCCCGAAGAAGTCATCCCCGTAGCCCTCATCCCCGGCGAAACCACCCGGTGACTCCTATCTTGGCTCCCCTCTCTGAGGCTGAGCTGTGAAGCAAACAGTCCAGTGGACTGTTTGTAGGCGAAGGCGAGCCGGGAGGCGAGCAGGCAGACTGCGGGCGGTAGCCCGTCTGTAATTGCGGCCGAGCTGGCGGCGTAGGCGACTGAGGGGAGCCGAGTCACGGCCGCCCACAGTCACCCATCTCACATGACTCCTACGTCACAATGTCCACAATGTGAACCCTTGCTGGATTGGCAAGACATACAAACCTATGTTTACATTCCAGTTCAGGTCGAACGGCCTGAGGAAATACCGAAAGGAGGCCACGCGATGACTGGATTCAATGCTTCTGCGTTTGTATCCGCACGAATTATTAGCCCGTCTTCGCTGGCGGACTAATTCGGCACTGATGCTTGAAGCCCCGTCAACGAAGGCAGGCCAATCAAGCTGACACAATCGGCACGGCCCTGCATGATGCGGGGCTTTTTTGTTGCGCTCACAAGGCTTACGACAGAATCCCGCAGACGGAAACGGTAGCGGACAGTACACGGCAACAACACAGCGACAGAACAACAACCTCCCTGTGGGGCGAAATAATCGCCCGCCGATGAGAGTGAACGAGAGCAAAACAGGAGTAACAATGACTGCAGCAGTCGAAGAGACTGGCTTAGGGCAGGCGGCAGGTAAAGCCGCTACCTTGGTACGCGATTCGGTCAAGACCGTGATCGCCGCGTCGATGGTCGGTA
>ENA-OPZM01001058-OPZM01001058.1-human-gut-metagenome-genome-assembly--contig:-NODE-1058-length-10246-cov-3.290641_pt1 | contig 10246 bp, 9 predicted proteins | sample MGYA00242478_ERZ504493 | MGnify/ENA primary metagenome ERZ504493 (study PRJEB26092, sample SAMD00036227) | human gut metagenome | host: Homo sapiens | study: EMG produced TPA metagenomics assembly of...
GCCCGTCTTCCAAGGAAGACGTGACAAGCAGCATTGAAAATGGCAGCTGTTTGACGGACGCGCATGAAACAGACAAAAGAATGCTTGAGGCAGATTACAGAACGGCAATTCCACAGTATTATAATCACTCAATTCAACTGCTGCTCCCAATCTGTCTCCGCCATCCGGGAAAACCCGACCTTGCACTGGCGTGTATGAAAACTTCGGACGGAAGCAAATATCTGGGGCGTACCTGCCTGACTCTCAGAATGGCCTATCATAATGCCAGACTCCTTGCAAGGGTGGACCGAAGCTGGCTGATGACTTCTGTATCTGCCTGAGGTTTGACATGTGTGGTTCGCTTTGATATATTATAGCAGCGAAGCGGATGATTTTATCTGTCTGACTGAAATGATGTCAGGTCAGACATTTACGGATTGTTCGGCTGCTATAGATGAAACAACAGAAAAAGGTGGGTGAGAAATCAAATGCGAAATAAAAGTCTGGATGCTGTAAAGGCCATTGCTGCGTGCCTGGTGGTATGCATCCATGTAAGCTTTCCGGGACAGGCCGGGCAGCTTGTAAAAGTACTGGCAAGATGTGCGGTGCCGTTTTTCTTTATGGTATCCGGGTATTTCTGTTATTATCAAAATTGCAATGCCTCAAAAAGAATATTGTCTAAAATCCTGCATATCATGAAGCTTTTTGCAGTTTCAGTTGTGTTTTATTTTATCTGGGAATGTTTTATGAAAGCCTGGAATGGGGAGAGAGTATGGACATGGATAAAAGGGCTTGTGAGTACAGAGCATCTGAAGGAATTTTTCGTGTACAACAGTACTTCTCCGGTAAGAGCACATTTATGGTTTCTTCCTGCATTAATTTACTGTTATCTGCTTGCTCTCCTGATTGAAAAATGGAGAATGCGTAAGGCTGCATATTGTATGGCACCTGTATTGCTGGCAATACTTTTATGGAGAGCGGAGTTTTGTGTCTTTTTTGACAGATTTTATCACACTATGGAATACAGAAACTTTCTGTTTACAGGAATGAGCTTTTTCCTTACAGGTCAGATGATCCATGAATATCAGGATAAGATAGTATGCAAACGTCTGGAGCAATGGATGCAATGGGGATTGAAAGCAGGGATGAGTTTCGGTGTGGCACTCAGCATGATGGAATATACTTTCCGGGGAGCAGGAGAAATTTACACAGGAAATTGTGTTGCAGTGATCTGTCTGTTTCTGTGGCTTATCTTATATGGAAGGGAAATAAATTTTCCCTCTGTACTGGTGGAAACCGGAAGAAAATATGCTTTCCTGATCTATCTTCTTCATCCGGCGATGTCAGACCTTCTGAAAAAATGTTCAGAAGGTCTGGGAGTCAGCGACTGTCAGATTTATTTTTGGCTGCGTCCGGTTTTGGTATATATGCTGACAGTGGTGACAGTTTCTGGCATATCTGCGGTCTCTGCGTATGCAAGGGAGCAGTAACACCAGTAACGTTATCTTCGGAAATCGCGGGAATTATAACTGTTCACATAATGGAAAATGTGATATAGTAATCAGTAAATCTTATGAACGTAACCGTTCGGTGTTTCACAGAATGGAGGATTGCTGAACAGTTACCGAAAATCATTATGCAGAAAATACAAAGGAGAGAGAATGGCAGATAAAAATCAGGACAAGAACCAGAGTAAGAACAGAGCAGAACAGGCAGAAGAGCACGATGAAAGCGTGCTGAATCCGGAGATTAAGAATGAATCGGATTTGTCAAAGAAGGAAAGACGTCTGATTGAGAAAGAAAAATTAAAGGGAATGGGGCCAAAGAAAAAGCTGGAATATATCTGGATGTATTATAAACCGGCTATTTTCGGAGTGATCGCAGTGATTGCTCTTATATTCGGAATAAAGGATTACTATGAACAGTCCAAAATAAAAACAGTTCTGTCCATGACAGTGGTAAATTCAATGGCAAATGATACGGAAACTCCTGAGCAGAAAATCAAAGAAACACTTGGGTACAAAGATGATTCCTATAGCAAAGTAGAGATAGGCGTGAATCTTACTACGGACTCTGAAATGGCAGAATTTGATTATAATGCACAGATGGCTTATGTGGCACAGATCCAGGCAGGTTCCATTGATATTATGGTTATGCCGGAGAAGCTTTATCAGACTTTGAAGAAGAATGAGCCATTTGCAGATTTGAAGGAATTGATGGGTGAGGAAGCTTTTGAGAAGTTTGGAATGCAGACAGATACTACGCACATTTCCATTACTGACAGTGAGCTTGAACAGGAATTAGGTGTAATCTACGATCCTGTATGCATTGCAGTGCCGTATTCAGCACCGAATCAGGAGAACGCAGTAAAATGGATAAAAAGTCTTGACAGCAGGAAATAAATTGTGATATGTTTATCACACCAAAACTGGTGTGGATTTTTCAGTCTTGTGACAAACATGAACTCTTTTCGCCGCACGATTATCATACAGCAATGTAGAGATAATTGTGTGGCGTTTTTTGTTGCAATGAAACAGAGAAAGGAAAAAAGAATGAACAATACTTTTATGAAGAAAAAACCGATTCTGCCGCTTCTGGCATCTATGGCAATGCCTATGGTACTGTCTATGCTGGTGAATTCACTGTACAACATCGTAGACAGCTTTTTGTGGCAAAGATCAGTGAGCAGGCGATGACAGCTCTGTCTCTGGTATTTCCTGTACAGAACTTTATTAATGCAGTTGCCATTGGTTTCGGTGTGGGAATCAATGCACAGATTTCTTTTCAACTGGGAGCAAAAAATATTAAAAATGCGAATATAGCAGCTACCCATGGTATGCTCTTTAATATTATCCATGGAATTATTTTTACAGTAATCTGTATTCCGTTTATGCCTGTATTTCTCGGTATGTTTACAAAAGAGCAGGAAGTGATCTCATCTGGTGTGCAGTATTCAACCATTGCATTTGCATTTTCCACAGTGATCATGATCAGCCTGTCCTTCGAAAAGATTTTTCAGGCTGTGGGCAGAATGAAACTGACAATGATCAGCCTGATGATCGGTTGTATTTCCAATATTATCCTGGATCCGCTGCTGATTTTCGGAGTGGGGATTTTTCCGGAATGGGGATCAGAGGTGCAGCACTGGCAACTGGTCTTGGCCAGGTATTTACAGTTATTGTATATCTGATCGCATATAAGAAGTGTAGTATTCCGGTGGAGATCAGCAGGAAATATCTGGAACTTAACAGGAACCTGGACGGGAAGCTGTATATGGTAGGGATTCCCGCAATCCTGAATATTGCCCTGCCGTCAGTTCTGATCTCTTTTCTGAATCAGATATTATCGGCTTTTTCCGGAAGCTATGTAGTGGTTCTGGGAATCTATTATAAGCTTCAGACTTTTTTATATCTGCCTGCAAGCGGCATTGTCCAGGGAATGCGCCCGTTGATAGGATATAATTACGGAGCAGGAGAAATAAAGAGGGTAAAGAAACTTTTTGGGATTTCTGTGCTTCTGAATGGTATGATCATGCTGGCAGGAACGATCATCTGCTTTACAGCATCAGAGACATTGATGGGAATGTTTACTGAGAACCCGGAAACTGTAAGACTTGGCACTGCAGCATTACAGATTATCAGTATCGGGTTTATCCCATCTGCCATCTCCGTTACAGCTTCAGGCGCATTAGAAGGACTGAGCAAAGGTGCTCAGTCCCTGGTGATTTCGTTATTAAGATATATTATAGTGATCATTCCGGCAGCTTATCTGCTGTGCCATTTTGCCGGGGCAGATGCTGTGTGGAATGCGTTCTGGATCTGTGAATTTATAACTGCAGTGGTAGTAGGTATCGGGATAAAGTATTACCGGAACCGTCTGCTGCAGTAGACGATAGTGATAAAGCTGCTAAGTCAGGCTGCGCCTGCTTCGGCAGCATCAGCATCAGACTCTGCTTCTGAGGCATTTTCGTCAGTAACATCTTCGGCATCGGAATTGCTTCCGCCACTGAGAACATAAGTGATGACTTCGTCCGGAACGCCTGCATTGGACAGATTATCCATAAGTGTAGTGAGGTCGAGTGTAGCTGCGTAGGCACTCATATCATCTTCATTGGTTACGTCATAAACATCTCCCAGAGCCGTAAGGTCCGGAATCTCAACAGATTCGCCTGCACCGGAAGTAACAGTGAAGCTTCCGAGAGTGCTTCCTGCACTTTCAACGGACAGTGCAACAGAACCAGAATCTTTTGCTGAATTTAAATCTAATACAAGTGCAAAGTTCTCGAGCATGGAAAGAGAAGAATCTGTATCTTCTGAAGAATCAGCAGGGAAGGTGATAGTATAGTTACCGTTTAAGTAACCTTCTTTTGCAGATTCGGTGTCGTAGTCTTTGACTTCGATAACAGCTGCGGCTGTATCATCCTGAGAAATTTTATAGGTTCCGTTTAATTTACCGCCATTAATCTGACCGGATCCGGACAGGGAGAGTGTGCCGGAATCATCTGTTTCAATGGAGAGAAGATAGCCAAAGTCTGAGCCGTCCCTGGTCATCTGCCAGTTCAGAACAGGAGTTATTTTATCACCTTCCTGAAACTCAATTTTACGTCCTGCAATTCTGCCGGTCTCATCAACCCAGATTCTGGTGTTGAGATGAGAATCATCGGAATCACCGGTATCTGCATCTTTCAGAAAATCAAGACCGTCTTCTACAGCTTTGGTAAAGCTTTCATGCAGGTCCTCGTTACTTGAGAGTTTCTCTGTCCAGGTATCGAGGATGTTCTCAATATCACTGTCTGATTTTGCTTCTTCCAGGATTGCAGTTGCAGTTTTTACAGCGTCTTCGGCTGAAATCTGGCCTTCATATACTGTACAGTCCTGACTGATATCACCTGCTGTCAGAGTTTCCTGACTGCTTTCGCCTTCTGTTACATTGTCAAAAAGCATAGATCCGTATTTATCCAGAAGTGTTTCTACTACAGAAGCTTCTGGAGCTGCTGCTGACAGATCAGACATCATGGAAACAGTCAGGCTGAGACTGTCAGAATAAGCGGAAGCGAAATTGTCTGTCGGAATATCTGCATCTGAATCATCAGGGGTTAATTCTTCAAGATCATTTTCAATATTGGCAGCCTGTTGATCTGTGGCTTCTTCCAGATTGGTCTTGAAATATTTATCAGAGAGTTCAGGGATGCGCATATAAATATCCTGGCTGTCCGGATCAAGATAATATTCCAGAGTACAGATTTTATTATCATTAAGAAGGACCTTCATCAGAATACCTTCTTTTCCTTCTGTAAAAGAGATATCATTGGAAAGTGTGACATTGTCCAGCCAGGAGACATCAAATGGTGCGACAAACCCCAGCAGTGAGCGTCCGGAATCTTCAAATTTCAGAATCATGTCACTCTGCATTCCTGACATCAGAGACTGGCTTTCTTCTATAGATGTAGCGTAAGAAGATGCCATTTCTGTGACCTTTTTTGCCCATGCATCTTTTTCAATGGAAGCGTAACTGTCTGCTGCAAATGCTGTAGATGGAATTGCAGCAGTACCAAGAAGTGCTGCAGTACAGATCGCGGTTGTTTTTCTTAACCATTTTTTCCTTGTTTTCATAAAGGGCCTCCTTCCGTTCTGTTATGAATCTTATGTAGTGGAATTACATTTCAGGACATTCATTTTCAGATATGTCGTTTGACTGAAATAATAATCTATAGCAGTCCTTGTAAATGATTTTTCAAATACGCTCTATATTAAGATGCATTATTTTAGAGGATTGCTATATATCAATTTTACCAGATAAAGATAGAAAAAGCTATGTTTTTTCGACAATATGGAAAAAGATGTTGATTTTAGACTAAATTATTTCTATAGAAAAATAACAAAATATAGACAAAAACTATATGCGTATATAAATAATTGATATAAGAAAATTTATTGACAGATTTATGTGAAAAATATATACTACTATTCATATCAAAACACTATGGAATTGCTAAAAACAGGGAAACGATATATCACAGAAAACATACCGTTAGTCCGGAGATTATTATATTTTACAAGGGGAATATGCTCATGGAATTTCAGACTAAATTATTACACGGAAAAGCAGTAGACAATTATGCGAATGGTTCAACAGTGCCGCCTATCAGCCTGGCAAATGCTTTTGCATATAAATCTTCAGAACAGTTGGAAAAAGTATTCCAGAATCGGGCACCGGGATTTGCATATACCAGGATTGCGAATCCGACAGTAGATGCGTTTGAGCGAAGAGTAAATGAATTAGAAGGCGGGATTGGAGGTATAGCCTGTTCCTCCGGAATGTCAGCGGTTACATTATCATTACTTAATATCCTGCAGGCAGGGGATGAGGTAATCGCAGGAAGTGCATTGTTCGGAGGTACACTGGATCTGCTTCATGATCTGGAGGCATTCGGAATCAAAGTACATTTTATACCGAGGGTAGAGAAGGCGCTGATCGAGCGTTTCTTACAGATAAGACCAGAGCAGTGTTTGGCGAAATAGTAGGAAATCCCGCACTGAATGTAATGGATGTCCGGGAAACAGCAGATTTTCTTCATGGAAAAGGAGTGCCACTGATCGTAGACAGCACAACTTCGACTCCTTATCTGCTTAATCCGATTCAGTATGGTGCGGATGTAGTGGTGCATTCTACTTCTAAATATATAAATGGAAGTGGAGATGCCATCAGTGGAATTATCATTGACAGCGGAAACTTTTCCTGGAGTCCGGAACGTTATCCTGGAATGAAGGAATATAAGAAATACGGAAAGTTTGCTTATCTTGTGAAACTGAGGAACGGAATCTGGCGAAACATGGGCGGCTGTCTGGCTCCGATGAACGCTTATCTGAATATTATCGGAATGGAGACACTTGGTCTTCGTATGGAGCGGGTCTGTAATAACGCTTTCCGGCTTGCCCAGGCACTGGAGAAGCTGGAAGGTGTATCTGTCAACTATCCGCTGCTGGAGTCCAGTCCATATCATGAACTGGCAGAAAAACAGCTTAGTGGAAAGGGTGGAGCGATTCTGACTATCCGTGCAGGTTCCAAAGAACGGGCGTATAAGCTGATCAATCATCTGAAATATGTAAAGATTGCAACCAATATCGGTGATGTGAGAACTCTGGTGATTCATCCGGCGTCTACGATTTATATTCACAGTACGCCGGAAGCAATGGCAGAGGCAGGAGTGTACGACGACACAATCCGTATCAGTGTGGGTATCGAAGATATAAAAGATCTGATACAGGATTTCACAGAGGCAGTGGAGAGCCTTGGAGAAGAATAATTCATGATATACACATTATCAGGCGCTTTGGTCGTAACATGATAGTAACCGGACAGAGGCGCTGGTTTAAAAACAGAATAACTGACAGACAGTCAGAGACAAGAGAAGCCCTGGAAGTTCAGGAGTGTCCAGTTAAGTGGAACTCGATGATCTTCCGGGCTTCTTTTTGCAGCAAAATTTTTTCAGATATTGAATCTGTTTCCGAAACCGTTTCGTTATAAAAAATAGCGGTTAAAAATTAACAACTATCTGCGGGCGCGTTTTTCAATCAGTCCGAGGAGTCCGTACAGGATAATAGCGATGATGCACAGAATGATAATGGACATCAGTACCCAGGTAAGCTTAAAGGTCTGGCTGGAATAGATGATCAGGTAGCCAAGCCCTTTTCTGGCACCGATAAATTCGCCTATGATAACACCAACCAGACACAGACCAATATTAACTTTCATAACACTGAGCAGTAACGGCACAGAAGACGGAAGAATAATCTTCATAAGCTTTTCTTTCTTCCCACCGCCCAGCGTCTCAATCAGCTTCAGTTTTTCCGGGTCAGCTTCGCCAAAACCTGTATACAGATTCAAAATCGAACCAAAGATAGCAACCGACATACCGCAGACAATAATCGTCCGTTCGTTGGCACCAAGCCATACAATAAGCAAAGGTGCCAGAGCAGATTTCGGAAGGCTGTTCAGTACTACGAGATAAGGCTCTGTGATCTTCGCAAGTCTGGGACAGGTCCACAGCAGAACCGCCATCCCTGCACCCAGAACAACAACGAACAGAAAACTGACCAGTGTTTCCGTAATTGTAACAGAGAGATGGGGAAAAATAGAGCCGTCTCTGCACATACTGCAGAAGCTGTGCCAGATCATTACCGGACTGCTGAAGATAAAAGAATCGATCAGCCCGGTCCTGGCGGAGATTTCCCACAACACCAGAAAGAAAAGAAGAATAAATATCCGCAAAAAAAGAACAAGTTTCTTTTCTCTTTTCTGATGTCGGATATACTGTTGCTGATGATATGAGATTTCAGACATCATGATTTAGCTCCTTCCAGATAAGATTGAAATAAGATTTAAATTCAGGCGCATTTCTGGAAGCCATAGGAGTACGGTTCTCCAGATCAAAACAAATTGGCACAATCTTACGAATAATGGCAGGCCTTGGAGAAAGAATGATAACCCGGTCTGCCATGCTGATCGCTTCTGAAATATCATGGGTGACAAGGATCGCAGTCTTTTTTTCCTGACGCAGGATTCTGCCGATATCATCACTTACGCTGAGTCTGGTTTGAGAGTCAAGTGCGGAGAACGGCTCATCCAGCAGAAGAAGTTCCGGCTTTAATGCCAGAGTACGGATCAGTGCAGCTCTCTGGCGCATTCCTCCGGACAATTCAGACGGATGTGCAGAGCGGAATTTGTCCAAACCGTAATCTGAGAGAAGCTGATTTACATAAGCAAGTTTTTCGGCAGTGAGTTCCCTGCGGATTTCCAGTCCGAGAAGAACATTTTTATAAATTGTCCGCCACTCCAGCAGATGATCCTTTTGCAGCATATATCCGATACGGCAGTCACCGGAAGTTACCGGCGTGCCGTCCAGAAGAATCTGTCCCTGTTCCGGCCGGAGCAGACCACAGATCAGATTCAGCAGTGTGGACTTTCCACAGCCTGACGGCCCGACGATGGCGAGAAATTCACCTGGCATCAGTTGAAAGGATATATGAGAAAGGGCAGGGGTTTCCCCTGATAAACTGTGGTAGGAGAGACTGACATCTGTAATATCCAGCAGTGGTTTCATACAGATACCTCCATATTCGGTGAATAGTAACGAATATTTGTTACTGTTCACACACCACTATCCCGCGAGGTGTTTTGGCATGAATATGCCAAAATCCCGAGACATACAAGCCAAAATTCCATTGCCGCAGGCAATCTGGAATGAATTTGGCTACGTTACTGTGAACGGAGTGAACAGTAACGTTTGTTTTGGGAGGGAGATGTTCTGGATAACTGGGGGGTTTTAGAAAAGGGAGAAAAATGGTATAATGGTAGACAGATTTGTTCCCGGGTCAGGGGGACGAAAATTATGAGAGAGGTTTTGATTTATGAATATTTTGAATATAGAGCATGTTTCTAAGGTGTTTGGCGAGAAGGTGGTTTTGGATGATGTTTCTTATGGGGTGCATCAGGGGGATAAGATTGGGATTATCGGGATCAATGGTACTGGGAAGTCTACGATTTTGAAGATTATCGGTGGGCTGGAGGAGCCGGATGAGGGGCAGGTTATTACGCAGAATGGGCTGCGGATTACGTATCTGCCGCAGATGCCCCAGTTTCCGGAAGGGGCTTCGAGTTCTGGATTATGTGGCAGAGGGGAAATGGCAGAAGGACTGGAGTACGGAGAGCGAGGCCAGGAATGTGCTGAATAAGCTGGGGATTGTGAATCATGAGGAGAAGATTGATCATTTGTCTGGCGGGCAGAAGAAGAGGGTGGCTTTGGCGAGGACTTTGGTGAATCCTTGTGATGTGCTTCTTCTGGATGAGCCTACCAACCATCTGGATAATGAGATGGTTACCTGGCTTGAGGATTTTCTGAGAGGTTTTAAAGGCGTTGTGATCATGGTTACGCATGACAGGTATTTTCTTGACAGGGTTACGAATAAGATTCTGGAGATTTCTCATGGGAATCTTTATGCGTATGAGGCGAATTATTCGAAGTTTCTGGAGCTGAAGGCAGAGCGCGAGGAGATGGAGCTTGCGAGTGAGAGGAAGAGGCAGAGTGTCCTTCGCATGGAACTGGAATGGGCGAAGAGGGGCTGTCGTGCGAGAAGTACTAAGCAGCGTGCGCGTCTGGAGCGTCTGGAAGCGTTGAAGAATGGGAAGGCACCTGTGAGGGATGCAAACGTAGAGCTGGATTCTGTTGAGACGCGTATGGGTAAGAAGACGATAGAGCTTCATCATA
>ENA-OPZM01001061-OPZM01001061.1-human-gut-metagenome-genome-assembly--contig:-NODE-1061-length-10210-cov-9.952693_pt1 | contig 10210 bp, 11 predicted proteins | sample MGYA00242478_ERZ504493 | MGnify/ENA primary metagenome ERZ504493 (study PRJEB26092, sample SAMD00036227) | human gut metagenome | host: Homo sapiens | study: EMG produced TPA metagenomics assembly of...
ACGTCGTCGAGCCCGCCGGCCTGTTCCGCGGCCTCCTGGAACGCCTGCCACCAGGCATCGGGGTTCACGCTGGTGCCGTCGGGGTGCTTGGCCTGCCCGAAACGGACCATCTCGCCGGTCTCGGCGTCGGTGACGCGCACCTTGGTCGACTGGGTGGACGTGTCCACGCCGGCCACCAGAACTCTGCTCATTGTGCCTCCTTGCAACATGCCGCCAAAAACGTCGGGCTGATGGCGTTTGGCCGAATACGGTCGCCATTATACGCAAATAGTTTGACGAATGAACTATACTGGTGTGTGTACCATTTTCACAATGTTGTGGGAGGCACGCCGGAGGCGATGAGGCACCAGAACACATAGAGGAGAGCTACGTCATGACTACGCTGCGCAGAATCAACCAGGACGATCTACGCAACCACAATCTTTCGGTGGTCATCAGCACACTGCTGCGCGCCGCCGAACCGATGAGCCGCGCCGAACTGGCCAAACAGACGGGACTGACCAAGGCGACCATGTCCCTGCTGGTTTCCATGCTTGTCGACAACGGCGTCGTGCGCGAGGGGACGCCGAGCGTACAATCCTCCTATGGGCGCCCCAGCACGCCGCTGCTCATCGTCGGAGGCCGATACTGCGGCATCGGTCTGCAGGTGAATACGGACGGCTACGGCACCATCGTGCTCGACTTGGACGGCACGGTGGTCGCGGAACGCTGGTCGATGCGGATATGTCCGACGTGGACGCCGACGACATCTTCTCCGAACTGAACGCCCTGTCACTTGAGCAGGAACGGCTGCTGGCTGACCGCGGATACACCGTGACGGGTACCGGACTGGCATTGCCCGGTCTGGTCACGGATGACATGAGGCTCCTCATGGCCCGCAACCTGGGATGGGAACAGTTGGATCTCAAGCGGTTCGACGTGGTGCGGCGGCTGGATGCGACTGCGGGCAACGAGGCGAATATGGCGGCGCTCGCGCAGATTCCCGGATACGCCATGCACCGTGAGGACGACGGCATCGTGGAACCCAACGCCTCATTCATCTACCTGTCCACGGACGTCGGCATCGGCGGCGCGGTGGTCCGTGGCGGACATGTGGAGATCGGCGACCATGGATTCGGCGGGGAACTCGGCCACGTGTCGGTGGAGCTGCGGGGGCCGGTGTGCCGGTGTGGGCGGCGGGGGTGCCTGGAGACCTATGCCGGCCGCAGGGCGATGGTGGAGTCCGCAGGCATCGCCAGCGGGTCGGCGGCCGCGCGGCGCGAGTCGATCAACGAGCTGATCGAACGGTGGCGTGACGGGGACGTCAAGGCCGCGGCGGTGGTGGACAAGGCCATCGAGCCATGGTCTCCGCCATCGCGTCGGCGATCAACATCTGCGACGTCGATACGGTGATGCTGGGCGGCGTATGGTCGCAGTTCGGGCCGGAGATCGCCTCGCATATGCAGGGCATGATGCGGCGCCAGGTGCTTGGATACCCCGAGGTGCGCGCCAAGGTGCTGATGGCCGACGTGACGTCCAAACCGGCGTTGATCGGTTCGGCCGCCATCGGTCTGCGCCGCTTCATCGACAATCCGATGCGGTTCGTCTCGACCGACTGACGGTCCGCACACGGATGCACGCGTGTTCCAACCTAGGCCTATAACGTCGGGGGCGCGGCAAGAGGAGCTGCCTGATACAGTGGCACGTGGCGATTCCGCCCGGGCTGCGCAGGTCAAGGATCGTCCGCGGGTCTCCCCGTGTTCATGCCGTGCGCAGTCAACAGGGAACAGGAGCATCCCATAGCCGAACATCCTCAACAACCGAATCATCATACCATGCCCGCCGTAGGGAAAACGTCGGACATGGCCGACATGTCGGCACGGAGGGATGCCTCCGGTCCCGCCGGATTGTCGTCCCCATCCTCCGGCGGCCGGGCCGCGGACCGTCGTTGGCGCTGGAGGATGGGGACGACATCGCCGTGGGCGCCGCGTTGGGCGTGGCCTGCGGACTGGTGTTCTGGCTGTTCAACTTCGCCTACGCATGGCTGTCCCCGATCATCGGCGGCATCCTGCCCGGACTGGCCAGCATCCTGTACCGCTGTGGTATTTCTCCGGCACGTTGGCCGTCATCATCCTGCGTAAGCCCGGAGCCGCGGTCTATGTGAACCTGGTGGGCAGCGCGGCCGAGATGCTGCTGGGCAACCAGTTCTCGTTCGGGTTCGCGTCCGCGGCGCTGCAGGGCGTGTTCGCCGAACTGCCGTTCGCACTCACCCGGTACCGCGTGTTCAACCTGCCGATCTCCATGACGTCCGGCGCTTGGTGGCCTTGGAATACGGCGTGTACCTGATGCTGTTCCGGTATCAGGGCGTATCGTTCCTCAGCCCCCGCGGCGTCATCCATATGATCAGTGAATTGGTCGGCGGCGTGCTGATCGCCGGCGTGATGAGCTGGTATCTGTACAGGGCCATCGCCGCCACCGGGGCGTTGGATCGTTTCGCTTCCGGACGGGCGCGGCGCGACGATGCCGACCGTCGCGGGTGACCGCTGTCTCCGGTCGGCGGTTGTCAGGATGCCGCCCGTTGACGAGCATCCGGGCAAACGCCCAGCGGTTTGCTAGACTATAGGGCCGGCCACGAACCGGCGTGGGGCTGTAGCTCAGTCGGTTAGAGCATCGGACTCATAATCCGCCGGTCACTTGTCCGATCAGCACCACCAGCACCGTCAGCCCGGTGCCGAGTTGCGGCGACAGCCAGGAGGTCATCAGCACCACAACGGCGCCGAGCAGGCCCCCGATCCACATCCACGGCGGATTATGCCCGCGGATCGCCTTACCGAGATCGAGGCCATGGTCACGGAACACGACCACGGCGCACAGCAGCACAAATCCCAGGATGAACGAGACGACCGACGCCTTGATCGGCGATCCGAGCGCCGTACCCAGTCGTCCCAGCATGGCGGCTTGCACCGCCAACGACATGCCGCAGAGTATGCCCAGTCCACGCCATAGCCAGATGCTTGGCGAGCGGGTTCGGTTCGTGGAGCGGCCGTCCGCAGGGGGTCGCAACGTGTCCGCGGACAGCATTGCGGGGGTGCGCGCCGCTCCGTGCCGCGAGCCGAACGGGTTCGGACCGCCGAACAGCGTCTTGGCGTCGGCGGCGGCGACCGCCAGCAGCACGCCGAGGACTGCCAGCACCAGTCCGGCTGCGCGTGCCATGGTCATCGGATGGCGAGGGTTGCCCAGCCAGCCGAACTGGTCGATGAGCAGTCCCATCGTGATTTGCCCCAGCACCGGCATGAGCACGGTCTGCAGACTGCCGAGCCTGGGCAGCAGCAGGATGTTCCCGGTCATGAAGATCACGCCGAAGAGCCCGGCGAACCACATCCACCAGGGGCCGTGGAGCGCCGACTCAGGTACCAGCGGGTACGGTCCGAGCAGCAGTGCCGCAATCGTTGTGGCTGCCAATCCCACGGTGAATGACACCAGCGACGCGCGGAACGGTGTGCCCAACGTTCCGCGCAGTCGCGCGTTGACGACGGTCTGCAACGGCGTGACGATTCTGGTGAGCACTCCCAGCGCGGCAAGCAGCATATGATCCCCTTTCGTCTCGGCGGCATTGTACTCACGACGCCGATTTCGGGGGTCCAGCTGTGCGCTGGGACGCGGCGGTTCGGATTGGGAGGGAAGGCATGCATGGCTTCGCGGGTGATGCGGGAAGATGCAGGAAGATGCGGGAAAAGCGGGGGATACGAGCAAATATTAAGCAATTGATGTCCGGGTGTCCGGTTTGTCGAGACGCCTGCTTTTCATAGGTTCCCGGCCTGGCCCCGCCTGGGGGGTGGACAGTGCCGCAAAACGCAGGCACCAAGATACGGAAGAAGAGGAGTCGTACCATATGAACAACATGCCGCAGCGTTTGGTGTTCTTCGCCCTGGGCGTCGTCATCAACTCGTTCGGTGTGGCACTGATCACGTTGGGCAATCTGGGCACCTCGGCCATCTCCAGCGTGCCGTACGTGTGCAGCCTGCAGTTCCCCATGTTCAGCTTCGGCGTGACCACATTCATCTGGAACATCCTGCTGATTCTGGTTCAGGTCGTGCTGCTGCGCCGCGACTTCAAGCCCTCCCAGTTCCTGCAGATCATGGTCAACGTGCTGTTCAGCGCCATGATCGACGTAAGCATGGCCATCCTCGGTGTTCTGCACCCTACCATGCTGTGGGAGCAGTTCCTGTGCATCGCTTAGGCTGCGTGGCGTTGGCCTTCGGCATCGTCATCGAGCTGGCGCCGAACGTGGTGGTGGTGCCCGGCGAAGGCGTGGTCCGTGCCATCGCCAAGGTCAGCGGCGTGCGCGTGGGCACGGTGAAGGCCGTATTCGACATCACGCTGATCATCATCGCCGCGGTGCTGTCATTGATCTTCTTCCACGGGTTGCGCGGCGTCGGCATCGGCACGGTGATTTCCGCGGTGTTGGTTGGGCCAATCATCAACATCGTCAATCGCGTCTTCACCTTCCAGCACTGCATCCAGGCGCTGGCCTTGTCCCGCGACGGGCGTTGACGCCTGACCGTCCGGTCGCCACAGGGCCGGGAATGGTGACGCGGAACCGATCGAGCGAATTGTCGATGCGCACCGGTTCGCGCGCCTCGTTCCTTAGCGCGGCGCCGATGCGCAGGTATCCGGTGCCGTCGTCGCGCAGCACGGTGCCGCCGTCCGGATACGGGGTGGACCGCAGCAGCGAGAACAGGAATGCGTTGCGCGTGGACGTTGACGCCTCATGGGTGAGCCGCTGTTTGGAGACCGCGCCGAACAGGCCGCCCAGGTTCGAGACCTCGATTCGGTCGGTGAACACGTCCACATGCACGGGCGTGCCGAGCGCGTCCGGGGAGTAGTCGCGGTGGGTCAACGCGTTGGCGATGGCCTCGCGCAGCACCAGTTGCGGATACATCGGCGGCTGTGGCGACTGTGATGGTTGCGCGCCGGAATCGGCGCCGCCTGGGCCGGACGTCCATACCATCAGCGAGGCGACCGCGTCATCGATCATGATCGGGATCGGGCCGGTGATGGTTTCGGAGGCGACGAGCCGTGCGTCGCCGGTGAACACGTCGTCGCGTGAGGTACCGGGGTAGACGGCGATGGTGACGTTGAGCCGGGGAAAGAACTTCTGCGGATACCGGCCGACGGCCAACAGTCCCGCAAGCGTGGGGCGCGGCACGGATGCGATCCGGGTCTCCTCGTCCGTGTCGGTGTCCGCGCCGATATCCGTGTCGTCTTCCCTGGACGCGATTCCCGCCGGGTCGCAATCCGCGGCATGTTTCACGGTGTCGTCCGCGGGGTGGCCGGTTGGCATGCGTCTCAGGATGCGCAGGTCCAGCATCATGTCCATGTCGGAACGCTCCGCAAAGACATGCGGATGGCGGTCGCGCTCGCATTCGAGCAGCGCGTGGACGAGCGTGGGATTCAAGTCGTCGAGCGTGGCCTCTGGCACGACCGCGATGTCGTGCTCCGGCTGGCGTTGCTCATCAAGCAGACGATCGACCTCGTAGGAGGTCATCTTGCGGTCGCCGTCGCCGGTGCGGATGTAGGAGCCGTCGTGCGGGCCGACCGAGGAGACGAAGCAGGGCTTCTCCCGCGGCAGCATCTCGTCGATGACGGCGAACACCAAATTCGCGCCCTCGAACGGGCAGGTCACGATCACGGGCCGGACCACGGGCGTGAGCTTCTCGCAGGCCTGGCTCAACGCCTCCTGCATGGCGCGGGCGCGAAGCCCTCGACCGGCGTGAACCCCGCCTTCTCGCTCAGCCCCAGGATGATGTACCGCCGTTGCCGTTGGAGAACGCGGACAGCGTCTCGGTGATGGTCGAGCTGATTCTGCGTTTGCACTCCTTAACCTCGCATTGCTGCGTGTCGTTGCCGATGACGCGCAGCAGTTCGATGAGCTCGGTCATCTTGGCCGTGTAGTCGTCGTTGTCCATCGCGCCTCCGGGAGTGTGCCGTTGCCACCTGGTGACGTCTGTACTCCGGCCGCCGCGGGCTCCTGCCACTATCCTATGCCGGCGGCGGCATATGCGTGGCGATGACTTGCGCGGGATCGGTGCCGTCCGTGAGTCGGATATGGTGGGGCCCGCGACGGGATCGATCCCCGTCGCAGGCCCCACCGTTACCGTATGGTCGCGTGGTTCGCGGGAATCAGAGCACCGCGTCCATCGCCTGCTTGAGATCGGCGATGATGTCGTCGGCGTTTTCGATGCCGCAGCTCAGGCGCACCAGGTCAATGCCAACGCCTGCTTCGACGAGCTGCTCCTCGGTGAGCTGACGGTGCGTGGTGCCTGCCGGGTATAGGGTGCAGCTGCGCGCGTCGGCCACATGTGTGGCGATGGACACCATCTTCAGGTGGTCGAGGAACGCGGACACCTTTTCGCGGCCGCCCGGCACGCCGAAGGAAATAACGCCGCAAGTGCCGTTCGGCATGTACTTTTCAGCTAGCGCATGGTACTTGTCTTCCTCAAGGCCTGGGAAGCTCACCCAGCTGATGCGCGGGTCGCGCTCAGCACTGCGCCACCTTGAGCGCGTTCGCGCAATGGCGCTCCATACGCACGCCCAGCGACTCCAAATGCATGCCCATGATCCACGAGTTGATCGGCGCCGGTGTTGAGCCGAAATCGCGCATAAGCTGTGCGGTGGCTTTGGTGATGTAGGCGGCCTTGCCAAAGTCCTTGGCATAGGTCACGCATGGTAGGAGTCGTCCGGCGTGGTGAGTCCGGGGAATTTCTCCGCATGAGCCATCCAGTCGAAGTTGCCGGAATCCACGATTGCGCCGCCCACGCAGGAGCCGTGACCGTCCATATATTTGGTGGTGGCGTGCGTGACGATGTCCACGCCATACTGGAATGGACGACAGTTGACTGGTGTGGGGAACGTGTTATCGACGATCAGTGGCACGCCGTGGCGGTGCGCTGCGTTCGCGAACTTTTCGAAATCAAGAACGATGAGCGCCGGATTGGAGATGGATTCGCCGAAGACCGCCTTGGTGTTCGGCTGGAATGCCGCTTCGAGTTCTTCCTCGGTGCAGTCCGGGCTTACGAACGTGCATTCGATGCCCATTTTGCGCATGGTCACGTTGATAAGGTTGAACGTGCCGCCGTAGATTGCGGAGGATGCAACGATGTGGTCACCGTTGTTGCAGATGTTGAAGAGTGCGAAAAAGTTTGCCGCCTGGCCGGATGAGGTCAGCATTGCGGCCGCGCCGCCTTCCATTTCGCAGATTTTCGCTGCGATGGTGTCGTTGGTTGGGTTCTGCAGTCGGGTGTAGAAGTATCCGGATTCGGATAGGTCGAACAGTCGGCTCATCTGTTCGCTTGACTTGTATTTGAAGGTTGTCGCCTGAATGATCGGGGGTGTGCGGGATTCGCCGTTTCCGGGCTGGTAACCTCCCTGCACGCAGATGGTGTCGACGTTTTTGCTCATGGATTTCCTTCTTTCGATTGGGTGCTTCGTTGCGTAGCGCTGCGGTGCAACAAACATGCTCACCTTATCACTGAGTTGATAATTGGCTATTCTTCAATAGAAACGCCGAATAGTTCACTGAATTGACAAACTTAGGAAATTGATTTTATTATATACATCAAGGCAGGCGGGAATCCGCTTGACGGGAAAACAATGTCTTGCGAAAGTAAAATCAATAGCAAAGGAGCAACCCATGGGTCTGTGGGATATCGAAAAGATTCCGTATGTCGGTCGTGAAAAGGGACCGCAGGAGGGTCTGGCTTTCCATTACTACGATGCCGACAAGGTTGTTGCCGGCAAGAAGATGAAGGATTGGCTGCGTTTCGGCGTCGCTTGGTGGCACACTTTCGATCAGGAGCTGGTCGATCCGTTCGGCACCGGCACCGCCCAGCGTCCGTGGTACGGCAAGTACTCCAATGCTGAGGATGAGGCTCTGGCCAAGGTCGACTACGCCTTCGAGTTCTTCCAGAAGCTCGGCGTCGAGTACTTCTGCTTCCATGATCGTGATATCGCTCCGGAAGGCGATACCCTGCGCGAGACCGACAAGAACCTGGACAAGGTCGTCGACAAGATCGAAGAGAACATGAAGTCCACCGGCATCAAGCTGCTGTGGAACACCTCCTCCCTGTTCACCAACCCGCGCTTCGTTTCCGGTGCTTCCACCTCCCCGTTCGCCGACATCTACGCTTACGCCGGTGGCCAGCTGAAGCATTCCCTGGAGATTGCCAAGCGCCTGGGAGCCGAGAACTACGTGTTCTGGGGTGGACGTGAAGGCTACGAGAACCTGTGGAACACGCAGATGAAGCGCGAACAGGCGCACATGGCCAAGTTCTTCACATGTGCACGAGTATGCTCAGGAGATCGGCCTGGACGCTCAGTTCCTGATCGAGCCGAAGGCCAAGGAGCCGACGATGCACCAGTATGACTTCGATGCATCCACAGCCATCGCCTTCCTTAAGACCTACGACATCGACTTCATGAAGCTGAACCTCGAAGGCAACCACGCCAACCTGGCCGGTCATACCTACCAGCACGAGATCCGCACCGCCCGCGAGGCCGGTGTGCTCGGCTCCCTCGATGCCAACCAGGGCGACAAGCTCATCGGCTGGGATATGGATGAGTTCCCGACCGACCTGTACGAGACTTCCACCGTCATGTGGGAGGTCCTCGCCGAGGGTCAGATCGGCCCTCACGGCGGCCTGAACTTCGATGCCAAGCCGCGCCGTACCTCCTTCGCCGCCGAGGATCTGTTCCGCTCCCACATCGCAGGTATGGATGCATTCGCTGCAGGTCTCTTGGTCGCTGCCAAGATGCACGAGGACAAGGTCATCGAGAATCTGCAGGCCGAGCGCTACAGCTCCTTCGATTCCGGTATCGGCGCGACCGTCGAGAACGGCACCGCCTCCCTGGCCTCTCTCGAGGAGTATGCTCTGGATATTCCGCAGTCCAAGCTCATCGAGGCCACCAAGTCCGATCACCTCGAGTCCGTCAAGGCCACGATCAACAACTACATGATCGACGCCCTGGCCGAGGCGTGAGCCGAATAGGGAGTTTCCGTTAGGGCTCCTGATTCATCGCTGTATCAAGCAGTGAGGCTCGGCTGTGACAGAGCCGGATGTGGTGTGCCGAAGCGTCGGCGTTCCGGCACACCACTCATCTTTCCTTCCTTCTTCCTAGAATTTCCTTCGCAGGCAAGTCGTCTGCCGGTTATGTCGCCGGTGTACGGCTTGTTTGCGTTTTTGGGCCAAACGAAGTTCGATTGTTCGCAATGATGCGATGCTCACGAACGTTTCTGAATAAGGTGTATTTATGACCGCGACTATTACCATTACCAATCCCATTCTTAGTGGAATGAATCCTGATCCGAGTTGGATTTGGATGATGAGTTCCAGCGAATTGTGTTGGTGACTTCTACTTTTGAGCTTGTCCCAGGTCTTCCCATTTACGTTTCCGAGGATATGACGTGCTGGAAGCATGTGTCGAATGTGTAGATGCTGACTTGGCAAGGCGCCTGCTTATTCCTTTCGTGGATGATTCGGGCGGTGTCTATGCGCCGACGCTGCGCAGGATTCATGGCAAATATGTGATTGCATGCACCATTGCCCGTCTTGATGATCGCCGTGCTATGGAAGGTGGTTGCACAGAAAGCGAGCTGATGCGGTTCCACGCCGCGGAGGGCAATTTTATCCTTGAAGCGGATTCTATCGAAGGGCCATGGCATGGCCCGTTCTGGATTGAGGGCGCTGAAGGCATCGATCCAGACATATTCGAGGACGGGGATGGCAACGTGTACTGGACCCAGACCCGTCCTGCGGTCAATCCGCAATGGGAAGGCCAGACCGAGGTCTGGACCCAACGCATTAATCCGGAGACTTGGACTTTTGTCGATGACGGTCTTCCTGCGGGATCGGGCAAGACGATAATATGGCGCGGATACGGTATGGAATCGGTGTGGGCTGAGGCGCCGCATCTCTATCGCGTGGGTGATTATGTGTATCTGATGACCGCTGAGGGGGGCACCAGTTTCGAACATAGCGAAATGGCCATGCGCATCTATGCGCCGCATGGACTGCTTCGGGCGTTCGAAGCTTACGAACGGGAAGCATCCGAATTGGGTGAGTGCATTCCGCAGGTTCGTGACGGGGAACGCTGCTATCTTGGCACCGCAATCCGTGCCTTCCACGCGGATAAGAAGAATCCGATTCTCACCCACCGACATCTGGGTTTGTCG
>ENA-OPZM01001062-OPZM01001062.1-human-gut-metagenome-genome-assembly--contig:-NODE-1062-length-10208-cov-1.478127_pt1 | contig 10208 bp, 15 predicted proteins | sample MGYA00242478_ERZ504493 | MGnify/ENA primary metagenome ERZ504493 (study PRJEB26092, sample SAMD00036227) | human gut metagenome | host: Homo sapiens | study: EMG produced TPA metagenomics assembly of...
GTTGCCTGCCTCGGGCACCACGATGGCGCTGGCATACTGGTCGAGCGCGTGGGCCACGGCTTCTTCCCAGCCTTCGGCCACATGGATGAAGTCGGTGAGTCGACCAAGCGAGGCCACGTCCGTGTCGCGTTCCAACGATCCGGAGGCATTGCGACTGCCTAGCGTGTCGGCAAGCGCATCGGCCTTGGATTTGAGCGAGATGATCTTGGACTGTATCTCGCGCTGCTTATCGGCGCGTTCATTCAGTCGTTCGCGCATTCGGCGAGCGTGCACGTGCGGCGTCCAATGCGGCACCGTCATCGTCGGCGATGGAGTCCGCTTCGCTGCGCAATGCGTCCAGCTGTTGCTGGGCATCGTCGCGCTGGGAAGTCAGCGAGTCTCGTTGGGAGGCGTAATCCTTGGCGCGGCTGGTCGCCAGTTGTACGGCGGATTCCTCGCGGGCGATGAGTTCGCGCAGTCGGGCGATTTGCGCATCGCGTTCCTGTGCGGTTTTGCGCAGTTCCGTCAAGGTCTGGCGGACTGAGGCAAGCTTTTTCTCGTCGTCGGCGCGTTCCTCGGTAGCCTTGTCGAGTGCGATGCGCGCATCGGCCACGGCCTTGGTTTGTGTCGCGGCCTGAGACTCCAGTTCCTCGGCTCGTTTGACGAGCATGCCAGGATCCTCACCGAAGTTGGTGACGATCTGGCCGGCGAGTGACCGGCTGCGCTCTTCGGCCAACTGGGCGAGCGCGTTCAGTCGTTCACGGGTCTGCGAGAATTCATGCCAGTATTGGTTGGCCTTGGCGATGGCCGGACTGGATTCGGAGCTCAACGCCTCGACCTGTTCGATGCGTACTTTGACTTGGGCGAGTTCACGTTGGGCGACGGCCAGCTGGTTGCGCACATCGCCAAGCTCTTGACGTACCGTGTCGCGACGGCTCATCGAGCGTTGAGCGTCTTCGGCGTACAGGCGGGCTTGGGCGTCGCGTACGGATATCTGAATCGCGTCGCGCGCCGGGAGATGCGTGCCTGGCGTCCGAGGGGGCCGAGTTGGGCGGTGAATCTCCCCCAGCAAATCGTCGAGTCGGCTCAGGTTCGTTTCGGTATTGGCCAGCTTGCGCAACGCGCGTTCCTTGCGCTTGCGGTGCTTCAGGATGCCGGCGGCCTCTTCGATGAACGCACGGTGGCCGGACGGGTCGCCTTCAGAATCGCATCCAATCGTCCCTGGCCTACGATCACATGCATCTGCTGGCCAAGACCGGTATCGGAGAGGAGTTCCTGAATGTCGAGCAGGCGGCATTGCGAGCCGTTGATCGCGTATTCGGAGCCTCCGTTGCGGAAGATGGTGCGGGAGATGGTGACTTCCGTGTAATCGATATCGAGCGTGTGATCGGAATTATCGATGGTCAGGCTCACCTGTGCACGGCCCAATGGCGGGCGGGAGGACGTGCCTGCGAAAATCACGTCCTCCATCGAAGTGCCGCGCAGGTTTTTGGCGCCCTGCTCACCCATTACCCAGATCAGGGCGTCGACGATGTTCGACTTGCCCGAACCGTTGGGGCCGACGACCGCGTGATGCCGGGCTCGAAGCGCAGCGTGGTGGCGGAGGCGAAGGATTTGAATCCGCGGAGGGTGAGTTCCTTGAGATACATGGCGTGAGACTGTTTTCCGTATGCCGGGTGTCCGGGTATCCGATATGCCTTGGATGCGGGTTACCGGGCGTCGGCGGAATCGTCGGTGTCGGCACTGGCCGTGCCGGTGCCGGCGTTACCGGCGTCACTGGCCTGTTCCTTGCCGAGCCGAGGACGTCGAACACGTCGAAGTCGTCCGGGCTTACCGATCCTCGAGGTTGTCGCGGCCTCATCCTCGGCCTTGTCTGCCGGCTGATCCGAATCGTCCGGGTCAACCGCCGGCTGATGAACGGCCATAGCCTGCCTCATCGTGGGGCTGGCGTGTTCCTCAAGCATCAGGCGTGCGTCGCCGGCGGTGACGAAGCTGCCGCAGATAAGCACGCCGTGGCCGTAGCCACGCCCAGCTCGTCCTCGGCATCGACCATATTGACGGCGGTCTGAATCGCGTCAGGCAGGTTCGCTTCCTTGATCACACGGTCACGACCGAACACGTCCACGGCAATCTTCTCAAGCTCGTCGGCCGGCATCACGCGCTCGCGCCACGAATTCTCGGTGACCACCACGGAGCTCAGGATCGGCTCCAGAACACCCAGATATTCCTCGACCTGCTTGTCGCGCATCATGCGACCACGCCGACCAGCTGCTTGAAGTCGTAGCTTTCCTCGATGGCCTTGCGTTAGGGCTTCGGCGGCATTCACGTTGTGTCCGCCATCCAGAATGATGGTCGGTGAGGTGCGGATCTGTTCGATGCGTCCGGGAATCTTGACCGAGCTCAACGCCTCGCCCACCAAGTCGCCGTCCAGCGGGCCATTGACCGGAATCACCACTTCAGAGGCGGCAAGCGCGGCAAGCGCGTTGTGGGCCTGATGCTCGCCGAACTTGGCGATCGGCACGCCCTCGTAAGTGCCGTTGGGCGTGGTCAGGGTGGCGACTTGGCCGCCGACTGCGGCCATACGGTCGGACGCGGTCATTTCGTAGCCGTCGCGCACGAGCATGGCGTGGTTGCGTTCGGCGGCTTCGGCGAGAATCGGCATGACGGCTTCCTCATGCGGCTGAGGCCCGATGATGGCGGTGCAGTTCGGCTTGATGATACCGGCCTTCTCGGTGGCGATCTGTTCGACGGTGTCGCCCAGCCACTGCATGTGGTCCATGTCCACCGGGCCGATGATGGCCGCATCCGCGTTGAGCACGTTGGTGGCGTCCCACAGGCCTCCCATGCCGACCTCGACGATGGCCACGTCCACGGGCGTGTCGGCGAACTTCCAGATGGCCATGGCGGTGAGCACTTCGAAGAAGCTCATCTTCGGCTTGCCTTGCTCCTCCATCTTGGCGTCCACCAGGGCCACGAGATCCTTGGTCTGGTCCCAGATGTCGATGAAATCGTCATCGGACAGCTGCTGGCCGTCGATGGCGATACGCTCGTTGATCTTCTCCAGATGCGGCGACGTGTACAGGCCGGTGCGCATGCCGTAGGCGCGGCAGATGGCCTCGGCCATGCGTGCGGTGGAGCCTTTGCCGTTGGTGCCGGTGATATGAATCACGCGGAACGACTGCTCCGGGTGGCCCAGGATGTCGAGCATCAGGTTCATCCGGTCGAGATCCAGATTGGTGGTGTTATGCTCCGGCGGGCGGCTCATGATGTCCAGTTCGACGTCCCGCATGCTCTCGTTGTTCCGATTCGGATGCTCGAATGACATATCCTCTTCTAACCTCTGCTCGTGTTGCTGTTGCGCCGTTCGGAGTGCGTATGCCACTTACGTGTTCGCGCCATTCTCGTCATGTCTACGCATGCCCGCATATATTCCGCTTCCGCATGCGCAGGAAGCTCCCCTTGCACAGGTTTGCCCCGCATGGTTCGGGATTCTTGCCTTCACGCGTGGAGCCGCACTCCCTCAATTCCCTCTATCCTAGCCGCCGGGGTGGTTTATCGTGCGCGCACAGTGAAACCGTCTCATATGTCGCCGCCGCGCGGGCAGTCTCTACCTGCAGCCACGCACAGTGAAGCCGTCTCATATAGTTGCAATGCGGCTCTTGCCGTCGGCATCCCATTCTTAGTCGGCTGCAATCCAAAACTTGTATGTCCGGCGACGCTGATGCTATTCAGCGTCGGTACAGTGCCAGCTTCTGGCGGTACACCGACGCTATGATGCTCTTGCGAGTCGGTGGCTGGCCAAAACCTGGATTAATCCCGACTCCATCGCCTCTCAGTGTCGTCTCCTCGCCAAGGCATGCCATTCTGCCGTCGTTGAGAAATTTCAACGTCGTCAATCGACATGTCTTGCCCCGGAAACGACTCTCACAAACGTCCTCTACATCATCTTTTGAACTCGCAGAGGCTCATTCACTGTTATGACTGCTCTCACCGTCGGCAGCCGTCCAAGCCCTGGATCTATGCCGCCAATAAATTGCAGCAAATCGTCGGCCCCGATACAACCATTGGACTCACGCCGACGCTAGATTCCACACTCAGACAGAAGCCAGCCAATATCTGAACCAGCACCGACGGCGTACAAAGCATAAGCACCGTTAACCGTCAATTCGCCGCCCTCTACCAGCTACATCCGCCTTCGCCGATGATATCTTGTTCGAATCCCCAAAGCACGTTGTTCGAATGACATTACTGATGGTGGATAAGTTTTGTATGTTATCCACTATTCCGAATTAGCGGCCTAATACCTTGAAATCATCGGGAGTATCTCGCTCCAAGACAGCCAAGCTCCGAGGCTAGAACCACAATGGCTGAAATTCATACTTACGCTGCTTCGTTCCGGCTACGCTCGACGTCATGAAGACACACAAAGCAGTGGCCTCGCTCATATCAGCCGCGCAGAATGAGCTGAGATGCGTCTATTCAAGAAATGAAGCGGAACAGACCGCTCTACGCCGCCGTGCCCAGAGTGGTGAGTTGTTGAAAGTGTATGACGGCATTCCCAGTCTTTATGCAAATACTGCATACTGGGATGGTTTGACGCCGCCGGAGCGAACGTTGCACATGGCCCGCGCTCTTGCGCAAGAGCATCCTCAGTGGGTTTTTGGCGGCTTGGTGGCAGTAAGTGCCTATGGATTCGAACATCAATGGCATTTGCATGATGACTGCATAACCATCGTGACTTCCGATCATGGATCTCGTCAATGCCATCAGCGCTTACGACATGTCTATATGCCCGATATGAACAATCCGAAGACACATTACGAGGCCTCCGGCCTATCCCTGATATCACCGGCTAGAACCTTGGTCGAGGCCGCTATAGACCTTGATTTTCGGTTTGCGTTGCCGATCTTTGACTCGGCCCTTGCCAAGGGAATAACCAAGGAAGAGATAGCCGCCGACTGCGTTCAATGGAGAATCGATTATGCCCGAGTATTCCGCCTGCTGCGCTATGCAAACGAAAGGAGCGAGAATGGTGGAGAATCCCTCGCGCGAGGCACCATCATCGAAGGTCGCTTCCTCACGCCGCGTATTCAGGTAACGGTGACCGACCCACAGACGAATACCGAGTACCGCGTTGATTTCGTATGGAAGCTCGATGACGGGCGCGTGATAGTGGCCGAATACGACGGCACACAAAAATACGTGGACCCAGCCATGACCGATAACCGCAGCATTCAGGAGGTGGTGGCCAAGGAACGCGCACGCGACGAGGGACTGAAACGAGCCGGTGCCACCGAAATCGTCCATTTCACATACGCCGACGTCATCGAACGTACTCCGCTGCGGGTAAAACTGATCAAAGCCGGGGTGCCTCAGGTGGAGACCTCCGCATAGCAGTGAGTCCCGCGACGCGATAAACCTTCATCGCATGGGTTCACATGGATTCAGCCCACAGAATATGTCAATATCAATCGGCAAGCTCCAGCCCAAGCCCATGCCCCTCTCCTTCCCTACCGAGAACAATAAACGGGCCCGCATTCCAGCCCGCCGCACTCGCCATATGGGCATGTCCGGAAGACCGTCCAAATTCCGTACTTGGTTTTACCGTCAGCCGTCAATCGTGGTACATCGCATAAAGCCGACTAATATGAGGTGGGAATCGATGATTCGACAACAACTACATACAGGAGAGTGGCAATGGGTGAAGTGATCACCGCCAAGGACAAGGAATATGAGGCCGAAGAGCGCGCTACGGCACCGGGCGCGAACCAGTCGATGAGCGACCGCGTGAACAACCGCTCGCTGCGCCCGCAGTCGGCCGCATTCAAGGAGTTCATGAAGTCCGGCTGGGCCGACGATGATCCGGAGATCAATCCTCTCGAATCCTCCAAGTTCACGCCAGCCCGCCTTGAGGCGCTGGGCAAAGCCTTCCCGGGCGAGCGTCTGGTCATTCCGGCCGGCCAGCCGAAGGTGCGCAACAATGATTGCGATTACATGTTCCGCCCGGACACCACGTTCGCCTACTACACCGGTCTGGGTTCCGATTACGAGCCGGCGCCGTGCTGGTCCTGAACCCGGTCGACCCCGACTCCCCCGAAGCCGCCGCCGGCAAGACGCACACTCCGGAACTGTTCGTGGCACCTCGCGCCGACAACTCCACCGAGGACTTCTTCATGTCCGCCCACTACGGCGAATACTGGGTTGGCCCGCGTGCTGGCCTCAAGGAGATGCAGGCGATGACCGGCATCGAGACCCACGACATCGCCCAGCTGGCCGACGCCCTGTCCAAGGACGTGGGTGCCGAGGCCGGCGCCGTGCGTGTGCGCGTGGTCAGCGAGACCGATCCCGAAATCACCTCGATGGTCGAGTCCATCCGCGAGGCCAACGGTTTCGCCGATCCGGACAAGAACTCCGCATCCGACGACAAGCTGCACGAGTTCGCCGCCGAGGCACGCATGGTCAAAGACGGCTACGAAATCAACGAGATGCGCAAGGCCGTGGACGCCACCAAGCACGGCTTCGACCGTCTGCTCTCCGCACTGCCGGCCGCGCTCGACAAGCCGCGTTCCGAGCGTATCCTCGAAGGCGCGTTCAACGCCGTGTCCCGTGAGCTGGGCAACGCCATCGGTTACGACTCCATCGTGGCCTCCGGCCCCCCACGCCCCGATTCTGCACTGGATGCGCAATACCGGTGTGGTGAAGACCGGCGACATGCTGCTGGTGGATGCCGGCGTTGAGGTCGATTCCCTGTACACGGCCGACATCACCCGCACCTTCCCGACCAACGGCAAGTTCACCGACTTCCAGAAGCGTCTGTACCAGGCCGTGCTGGACTCGCAGCAGGCCGGTTTCGAAGCCGCCAAGCCGGGTGCCACCTATTCCGACATCCACCACGCCTGCATGCGTGTGATCGCCGAGCGTCTGCACGATTGGGGTCTGCTGCCGGTGAGCGTCGAGGAGTCACTGTCCCCGCAAGGCCAGCAGCACCGCCGTTGGCTCGCCTGCGGCGTGGCCCACCACCTAGGTCTTGATGTGCATGATTGCGCGCAAGCCCGCTATGAGTCCTATCAGGGCGCGAAGATCACGCCCGGCATGATCTTCACCATCGAGCCCGGCCTGTACTTCCGCGAGGATGATCTGCTGATTCCGCCGGAATACCGCGGCATCGGGCATCCGCATCGAGGACGACGTGCTCATGACCGAGAACGGCCCCGAATGGATTTCCGCCGGCATCCCGAAGCAGATCGACGACGTCGAAGCCTGGATGGCCGAGCAGGCTGCCCAAGCGAAGTAACCTAAGCTCCCTCTGATGAGGGAGCTTCTTTTCTACTAAGGAGGCAATGTGTCCACTCCGGAATTTGTGTTGGAATTGCGTAAGAAGATCGGCCATGATCTGTTGTGGCTCAATGGCGTGACCGGTTGTGTACTGAACGAACATGGTCAACTGCTGTTGGGGCGTCGTTCGGACACGGGCGAATGGGCGATGGTCTACGGCATCAACGAGCCGGGCGAACAGCCGGCGGACACGGTGGTGCGCGAAATCAAGGAGGAGACGGGCATCGATGCCATCGTCACCGATTTGGTGGCCGTCACCTCGTCAAACAAGGTGCTGACCTACGCCAATGGCGACAACACCATGTACATGATCATTCGTTCCTGTGCGCCCTGAAGCCCGGCGGCAATGCCGAGCCGTTCGTGGGCGACGAGGAAAGCCTGAGCGTCGGCTGGTTCGATCTGGATGACCTGCCCACTCCCCTAGCGGCCAGCACGAGCGAGCGGCTGGAGCTGTTCCATACTTACATCGAGAACAAAAAGCACGGCGACGCCCACGCCCTGTTCCAGTTCGATGGGCAGCAGTACTAGCGGATATAAAGTTAGCTCCCTCTGACGAGGGAGCTTCAATGCTATGCGATTACGCCTCTTGGGCTAGGAGCTCGTGGAGGTGGGCGCGGTGTTGCTGCTGTTCGCGCGGGTCGGGCACGGGCAGGGAGGCCAGCAGCTTCTTGGTGTACGGGTTCTCCGGGTGCTGCATAATCTGGTCGCATCGCCGTGCTCCACGATCTGGCCCTTATGCATCACCATGATGCGGTCGGCAAGCATATCGACCACCGCCAAATCATGGGTGATGAACAGGCACGCGAAGCCGATTTCCGCCTGCAGTCGCTTGAACAGCTCCAACACCTTGGCCTGCACCGACACGTCCAATGCAGAAGTCGGCTCATCGGCGATCAGCAGCGACGGCTTCAACGCCAAACCACGCGCCAAAGACGCCTCTGGCGCTGGCCGCCGGACAGCTCATGCGGGAAACGGTTCATGTAGGCGCGCGGCAGCTGGACCATCTCCAGCAGGTCGCCCACATAGTTCTTGGCATCGGCCACGGAACCGTACTTGTGGTGCACGAGCAGCGGCTCGGCCACATTCTCCGCGATGGTCATCAGCGGGTTGAACGAGGAGCCCGGATCCTGGAACACGAAACCAATGTCCGCGCGCTTGGGCTTGAAGTCACGCTCCTTGACGCCGTTCATCTCGATGCCGAGCACGTTCAGGGAGCCGCCGGACACCTTCTGCAGGCCGGCGATGGCACGGCCGGTGGTGGACTTGCCGGAACCGGACTCGCCCACCAGGCCCAGCACTTCGGAGCGGTGGATGGTGAAGTTCGCGCCGTCCACGGCCTTGAAGTCGGGCTGCATGAGATGGCCCGGGTACGTGATGGTCAGGTTCTTGGCCTCGACGGCGATCGGCTGTTCGCGCCAATCGGCCTTGCGCTCGATCGGTTTGCCCTCGCGGTCGCGCACGACCAGCTTCTGACCGATGCGCGGCACGGCACCCAGCAGTCGCTTGGTGTAGTCGTCCTTCGATGGTAGAAGATCTGCTCCACGTCGCCCTGCTCGACCACGTGGCCGCGGTACATGACGACCACCTGGTCGGCGATGTCCGCGATCACGCCCATGTTGTGGGTGATGATGAGCACGGAGGCGTCGAACTCGTCACGGGCGAGGCGCAGCAGGTCGAGAATTTCGGCTTGCACGGTCACGTCGAGGGCAGTGGTAGGCTCGTCGGCCAGAATCAGACCGGGGTTCAGCACCAACGCCATGGCGATGACGATGCGCTGCTTCTGGCGCCGGAGAACTGGTGCGGGTAGTAGTCCACGCGGGTTTCGGCATCCGGGATGCGACCTTCTTCAGGATGTTGATGGCCTTGGCGCGCAGTTCCTTCTTGTCCTTCATGCCGTGGGCGCGCAGGCCCTCTTCAATCTGCCAGCCGATGGTGTACACCGGGTTGAGCACCGAATTGGGCTCCTGGAACACCATCGCGGCCTCGGAACCACGCACTTCGCGCAGCTGTTCGCCGCTCAGGGAGAGCACGTCCAGCGAATCGGAGCCATCGCGCTTGGACAGGTAGACGGCACCGGAGGTGGTGGCCGTCTCCGGCAGCAGCTTGATGATGGAGCGCGCGGTCACGGACTTGCCGGAACCGGATTCGCCGACCACGCCGACCACGGTCTTGCGCGGAATGGTGAAGTTCACGTCCTCGACGGCTTGATGGAGCCGGCGTCGGTCATGAAGGAGACGGACAGGTCCTTGATATCGGCGAGATTCTTGTTGTTTTCGCTCATCTCTCACTCCTTGCCTTCCGGCTTGCCCTCGCCGGTCCATTCGGAGGCGACGATGGTCGGGTCATGGTCGGTGACGGTGGCCGGCGGGTCGACGTTCGCGTCGAGTTCGGCAATCACCTCGTTGCGTGCGGTCGGCTTCTCGTTTGGGTCGACGGACGTGTCTTCGATCGATCCGACCACTTCGCCGGCGGACTTGCGTGCGCGCAGACGCGGGTCGGCCAGATCGTTGAGCGATTCGCCACGAGCGTGATGCCGAGCACGATGAGCACGATGGCGATGCCCGGGAACACGGCAGTCCACCAGATGCCGGCGGTCACGTCGGAAACCGAGCGGTTCAGGTCGTAGCCCCATTCGGCGGCGGCGGTCGGCTCGATGCCGAAGCCGAGGAAGCCCAGGCCGGCGAGGGTCAGGATGGCTTCGGACGAGTTCAGCGTCAGGATCACCGGCAACGTGCGGGTGGAGTTCTTGAACAGGTGCTTGGTCATGATGCGCCACGTGGAGGCGCCGACCACGCGCGCGGACTCGACATACGCGGATCCTTGATGCGGATCACTTCGGCGCGAATTGTGCGGAAATCTGCGGGATGTACACCACGGTGATGGAGATGCCGGAA
>ENA-OPZM01001063-OPZM01001063.1-human-gut-metagenome-genome-assembly--contig:-NODE-1063-length-10205-cov-3.199742_pt1 | contig 10205 bp, 10 predicted proteins | sample MGYA00242478_ERZ504493 | MGnify/ENA primary metagenome ERZ504493 (study PRJEB26092, sample SAMD00036227) | human gut metagenome | host: Homo sapiens | study: EMG produced TPA metagenomics assembly of...
TTGAAATTTTCCTGTTACTGTTCACACACCACTATCCCGCGAGGTGTTTTGGCATGAATATGCCAAATCCCGAGACATACAAGCCAAAATTCCATTGCCACAGGCAATCTGGATGAATTTTGGCTACGTTACTGAGAACGGAGTGAACAGTAACATTTTCCTTACTGTTTGCTGCTGATATCATGCAAAGCGTGTTGCCGGACACGAAGTAAACAGTAAAAATCTATCCTGTTCTTTCCTATTAAATATCTGTTTCCAGATATGGAATATTCCGTAATATTATACGCTAATGGTCTGGAAAAGACAATATGAAAGTTTACCAATGATTACCTTATTTGCAGTTGAAAATTCAGCTATTTCGGGATATAATAGAAAAAGTGATTTTTATCAAGAGGAGAGAAAAAATGGCAGAATATAAACTTCTTAAAACAGAAGGCCGTGCCAAGCGTGCAGAATTTCATACAGTGCATGGTACGATCCAGACTCCTGTTTTTATGAATGTGGGAACGATCGGTGCGATTAAAGGCGCTGTATCCACCATGGATTTACAGCAGATCGGAACACAGGTAGAATTATCAAATACTTATCATCTTCATGTGCGTCCGGGTGATAAAATAGTAAAGCAGTTAGGTGGTCTTCATAAATTTATGGTATGGGACAAACCGATCCTTACAGACTCAGGCGGATTCCAGGTGTTTTCCCTTGCAAAGCTGAGAAAGATCAAAGAAGAGGGAGTTTATTTTAATTCCCATATTGACGGGCATAAGATCTTTATGGGACCGGAAGAGAGTATGCAGATCCAGTCCAATCTTGCCTCCACCATTGCCATGGCATTTGATGAATGTCCCAGCAGTGTGGCTGACAGGGATTATGTGCAGAAATCTGTAGACAGGACCACAAGATGGCTTGCCCGCTGTAAAGCGGAAATGGCGAGACTGAACAGTCTGCCGGATACCATTAACAAAGAACAGCTTCTGTTTGGAATCAACCAGGGTGCTGTTTATGAAGATATCCGCATTGAGCATGCCAAAGCGATCTCTGAAATGGATCTGGATGGCTATGCTGTCGGCGGTCTGGCAGTTGGAGAAACCCATGAAGAGATGTACAGGATCCTGGATGCGGTAGTCCCCTATCTTCCTCAGAATAAACCTACTTACCTGATGGGTGTGGGAACACCGGCAAATATTCTGGAAGGTGTTGAGAGAGGAATTGATTTCTTTGACTGCGTATATCCAAGCCGTAACGGCCGCCATGGACATGTATATACCAATCATGGAAAGATGAATCTGTTCAATGCAAAATATGAACTGGACACACGTCCTATCGAAGAAGGCTGTCAGTGTCCTGCATGCCAGCATTACAGCAGAGCCTATATCCGTCATCTTCTGAAAGCAAAGGAAATGCTGGGAATGCGTCTCTGTGTACTTCACAATCTGTATTTCTATAATCATATGATGGAAGAGATCCGAGATGCTCTTGATGCAGGAAACTTCGCAGAATATAAGAAAATGCGGCTGGAAGGCTTTGAAGAGGGAAAAATTAACTCGAAAAGATAATCTGTATATAAAATAATTATTAAATATGCCAAAAACTCTTGAAGTAAAGCGTTTTTTTTGTGTATGATGTGTAGTGACGCTTTAATCAGATTGTTATGCATGAAAACAAGATTTCATACAGAAGGTAACGGAGATTATAAGTGGATCGCAAAGCAGCTCTTCAGTATGAGCAACCGTCAGGACGGTCTGTGAATACATGATGGACTGCAAATATGCAGAATAACAGGAAAAGTTACAGGAGGAATCAAAATGAACGCATCAAGCGGAATGGGTATGGTTGGCGCTATTGTCTGGATGGTAGTACTGTTCGGAATTATGTACTTCTTAATGCTTCGCCCTCAGAAAAAAGAGCAGAAGAGACTTCAGGCAATGTTAAATGACATGGAAGTTGGCGACAGCATTGTTACTACCGGCGGCTTTTATGGAGTTGTCATTGATATGACAGAAGAAGACGTGATCGTAGAATTCGGTAATAACAAAAACTGCCGTATTCCTATGAGAAAACAGGCAATCGCTGAAGTTGAGAAAGCCGGAAGCGCTGCCGAATAATGAAAGAGATATGAAAAAAGCAGAACCTATAGTCAGTGATGGCTGTGGTTCTGTTTTTATTTTTACAGTAAAATCTCCGGAAAACAGCACTTTTGTATTTTTTCACTTTAATAGGTTGAAATCTGTCGGAAAGTGCGTTATTATAATAACAATTACGCAATTAGAGTATTTTTGGAGGAAATTATTATGGATTATAAGATTGCATTGATCCCCGGCGACGGAATCGGACCGGAAATCGTAAGAGAAGCAAAGAAAGTACTGGACAAGGTATGCGAGAAATATGGACACAGCTTTTCCTATTCAGAAGTTCTGTTAGGCGGCGCATCCATCGATGTACACGGCGTACCCCTTACTGATGAGGCAATTGCCACTGCCAAATCATCAGACGCCGTACTGATGGGCTCTATTGGCGGAGATGCAAAAACTTCTCCATGGTATAAGCTTGAGCCGTCCAAACGCCCGGAAGCAGGACTTCTTGCAATCCGTAAGGCATTAAATCTTTTTGCAAACTTAAGACCGGCTTACCTTTACAATGAGCTGAGAAAAGCCTGCCCTCTCCGCGATGAGATCATCGGAGACGGATTTGACATGATCATTGTACGTGAGCTTACAGGCGGTCTGTATTTCGGAGAACGTCAGACTATTGAAGAGAATGGTGTGAAGAAAGCAATTGATACACTTTCCTATAATGAAAACGAAATCCGCCGTATTGCCATCAAAGCATTTGAGATCGCACGTAAGAGAAGAAATAAAGTGACAAGCGTAGATAAGGCAAATGTTCTGGATTCTTCCAGACTCTGGAGAAAAGTGGTAGAGGAAGTTGCCAAAGACTATCCGGATGTTACCTTAGAGCATATGCTGGTTGACAACTGCGCAATGCAGCTTGTACGTGATCCAAAACAGTTCGATGTTATCCTGACAGAGAACATGTTCGGAGATATCCTTTCAGATGAGGCAAGTATGGTAACAGGTTCCATCGGAATGCTTTCATCTGCAAGCTTAAATGAGACAAAATTCGGTCTCTATGAGCCAAGCCATGGTTCTGCACCTGATATTGCAGGACAGGATAAGGCAAACCCTATTGCAACCATTCTTTCCGCAGCATGATGCTTCGCTTCTCCCTTGATATGGATAAAGAAGCAGATGCAGTAGAAGCAGCAGTACAGAAAGTCCTGACAGAGGGATACCGCACAGGTGATATCATGTCAGAGGGATGCAAGCTTGTAGGAACAAAGGAAATGGGCGATCTGATCGCAGCAGCTCTGTAAGAATTGATATTAAGAGGATTCAGTCGGCGCAGGCAGATTACGGAGTCAGGAATTTCGGTTGAATCATTAAAAATAAATAAAACAGTAAGAAAAGAGGAAATAAAACAATGAGAAGTGATGCAGTAAAAACAGGCACACAGCAGGCACCTCACCGTTCCCTGTTTAATGCTCTTGGAATGACAAAAGAAGAAATGGACAGACCTCTGGTAGGTATCGTAAGTTCTTACAATGAAATCGTACCGGGTCATATGAACCTTGACAAGATCACACAGGCAGTTAAGCTTGGTGTGGCAATGGCAGGCGGTACACCTGTTATGTTCCCGGCAATCGCAGTATGCGACGGTATTGCAATGGGACACGTTGGAATGAAATATTCTCTGGTTACCAGAGACCTGATCGCAGATTCCACAGAAGCCATGGCAATGGCACATCAGTTTGATGCACTGGTAATGATTCCAAACTGTGACAAGAACGTACCCGGACTTCTGATGGCAGCAGCCAGACTGAATGTTCCTACTGTATTTGTAAGCGGCGGCCCAATGCTTGCCGGACATCTGAACGGACACAAGACAAGCCTTTCCAGTATGTTCGAGGCAGTAGGTGCTTACGCAGCAGGCAAGCTTGATGAGGACGGCCTGACAGAATGTGAAATGAAAACATGTCCTACATGCGGATCCTGTTCCGGTATGTACACAGCAAACTCCATGAACTGTCTGACAGAGGTTCTTGGTATGGGTCTGAAAGGAAACGGAACTATCCCTGCTGTATATTCCGAACGTATCCGTCTTGCAAAACATGCAGGTATGCAGGTTATGGAAATGTACAGAAAGAACATCCGTCCAAGAGATATCATGACAAAAGAAGCAATCCTCAATGCCCTGACAGTAGACATGGCACTTGGATGCTCCACAAACAGTATGCTTCACCTTCCGGCTATTGCTCATGAGATCGGAATGGACTTTGATATCAGCTTTGCAAATGAGATCAGCGCAAAGACTCCAAACCTCTGTCACCTTGCACCTGCAGGCCCTACATACATAGAAGACCTGAACGAAGCAGGCGGTGTATACGCAGTTATGAACGAACTGAATAAGAAGGGACTTCTTCATACTGAGTGCATGACAGTTACAGGCAAGACAGTAGGCGAGAACATCAAAGATTGTGTAAACTTAAATCCTGAAGTTATTAGACCGATAGACAATCCATACAGCCAGACAGGCGGACTTGCAGTACTTAAAGGTAACCTTGCTCCGGACGGTGGTGTTGTAAAACGTTCTGCAGTTGTAGAAGAGATGATGGTCCATGAAGGACCTGCAAGAGTCTTTGACTGCGAGGAAGACGCAATCGCAGCTATCAAAGGCGGCAAGATCGTAGAGGGTGACGTAGTAGTTATCCGTTACGAAGGACCGAAAGGCGGCCCTGGTATGAGAGAAATGCTGAATCCTACATCTGCAATCGCAGGTATGGGACTGGGATCTTCCGTAGCCCTGATCACAGACGGACGTTTCAGCGGTGCATCCAGAGGAGCATCCATCGGACACGTATCACCGGAAGCAGCAGTCGGCGGACCGATCGCACTTGTTGAAGAGGGCGATATCATCAGCATCAACATTCCGGAACTGAAACTGGAGATCAAGGTTTCCGATGAAGAAATGCAGGCAAGAAAAGCAAAATGGCAGCCTCGTGAGCCAAAGGTAACAACAGGATATCTTGCAAGATATGCTGCCATGGTAACCTCCGGAAACAGAGGAGCGATCCTTGAGGTACCAAAAGCAAAATAAAGATGAACAAGTACCCGGCGGGAATTGCAGCATAACCTGTGATTCCTGCCTGAAAAGTTAGGAGGATATGTAAAGATGCAGCTTACAGGTGCTGAAATCATCGTTGAATGTTTAAAAGAACAGGGCGTTGACACTGTATTCGGATATCCGGCGGTGCCATCCTGAATGTATATGACGCCCTCTATGAATATAAAGACCAGATCACACATGTACTGACTTCCCATGAGCAGGGAGCTTCCCATGCGGCAGACGGATATGCAAGAGCTACCGGCAAAGTCGGTGTATGTCTCGCAACCTCCGGTCCCGGAGCTACCAATCTGGTAACAGGAATCGCTACTGCATACATGGATTCCGTACCAATGGTGGCAATCACATGTAATGTAGGAACACCGCTTCTCGGAAAGGATTCTTTCCAGGAGGTTGATATTACAGGAATCGTAATGCCGATCACAAAGCACAGCTTTATCGTAAAAGACATTACAACTCTGGCAGATACCGTTCGCAGAGCTTTCTATATCGCAAAGAGCGGCCGCCCGGGTCCTGTACTTGTAGATGTGACAAAGGATGTGACAGGCGCGAAATATGAATACAATGCCTGCACTCCGGCAGCCATTACACCAAAAGTAGATACAATCAAAGATAAGGACATCGAAACGGCAGTCCAGATGATTAAAGATGCAAAGAAACCGTTCATCTTCACAGGCGGCGGAACAATTATCTCCGAAGCATCCAAAGAAGTGACAGAACTTGCTCACAAAATCGATGCTCCGGTATGTGACAGCTTATGGGCAAAGGTGGATTTTCCGGCGAAGATCCTTTCTATACAGGAATGCTTGGAATGCATGGAACAAAAGCATCAAACCTCGGCGTTTCCGAGTGTGACCTTCTGATCGTTCTGGGAGCCAGATTCAGCGACCGTGTCACAGGAAATACAAAGACTTTCGCTAAGAATGCAAAGATTCTCCAGATCGATGTAGATGCTGCGGAGATTAATAAGAACATTATCGTAGATGCAAGTATCGTAGGAGATGAGAAAGAAGTTCTGAAACGAATCCTGAAAGAACTCCCGGAGATGAAACATCCGGAGTGGACAGCACATATCAGCGAATTGAAAGAGAAATATCCGCTAAGGTATGATCATTCCCAGCTGACAGGTCCATACATTATCGAGAAACTTTACGAGCTGACAAAAGGTGACGCGATCATCACCACAGAAGTAGGCCAGAACCAGATGTGGGCAGCTCAGTATTTCAAATATAAAGAACCAAGAACATTCCTTTCATCCGGTGGATTAGGAACGATGGGGTATGGACTTGGAGCGGCAATCGGTGCGAAGATGGGAAGACCGGACAAGACGGTAGTAAATATCGCAGGTGACGGATGCTTCCGTATGAATATGAATGAGATCGCCACAGCAGTCCGTTGCGGCAAACCATTGATTGAAATCGTACTTAATAACCATGTACTTGGAATGGTGCGTCAGTGGCAGACATTGTTCTACGACCACAGATATTCCCATACAATTTTAAATGATTCCGTTGATTTTGTAAAACTGGCAGAGGCTATGGGTGCGAAGGCAATCCGTATCACTACCATGGATGAAGTGGAACCTGCTTTGAAAGAAGCACTTGCATGTCCGGGACCAATCGTACTTGACTGTATGATCGATCAGGATCTCAGCGTATTCCCGATGGTACCGGCAGGCGCAAGCATTGATGACATTTTTGACGAGGAGGACATGAAAAACAATGAGCAGAGTGTATAATTTTTCCGCAGGACCGGCTGTATTGCCGGAAGAGGTATTAAAAGAAGTTGCAGAGGAGATGATGGACTATCAGGGAACTGGTATGTCTGTAATGGAAATGAGCCACAGAAGCGCTGATTTCCAGAAAATCATTGACGAAGCAGAGCAGGATCTGCGCGACCTGATGAAGATTCCGGATAACTACAAGGTATTATTCCTTCAGGGCGGAGCTTCCCAGCAGTTTGCTGCAATTCCTATGAACCTCATGAAGAATAAAGTTGCTGATTACATTGTTACAGGTCAGTGGGCAAAGAAAGCATATCAGGAAGCACAGAAATATGGAAAAGCAAACAAGATCGCTTCTTCCGAGGATAAGACATTCTCTTACATTCCTGACTGCAGTGACCTGCCGATCAGCCCGGATGCAGACTATGTATACATTTGTGAAAACAACACAATTTACGGAACGAAATTCAAAGAACTCCCGAACACAAAGGGAAAAACTCTGGTAGCAGATGTTTCTTCCTGTTTCTTATCTGAGCCGGTTGATGTATCCAAATATGGAATCATCTACGGCGGTGTTCAGAAGAACATTGGACCTGCGGGTATGGTAATCTCTATTATCAGAGAAGACCTGATTACAGACGATGTTCTGGAAGGCACCCCAACTATGCTGAAATTTAAAACACAGGCTGATGCCGGTTCTCTTTACAACACACCGAACTGCTACTGCATCTATGTATGCGGTAAAGTCTTCAAATGGCTGAAGAAAATGGGTGGTCTGGAAGAAATGAAGAGACGCAACGAAGAGAAAGCAAAGATCCTCTATGATTATCTGGATCAGAGCAAACTCTTCAAAGGAACAGTCGTAGCAAAAGACCGTTCTCTTATGAATGTACCATTCGTAACAGGTGACAAGGACATGGATGCCAAATTTGTAAAAGAAGCAAAAGAGGCAGGACTTGTAAACTTAAAGGGACACCGTACAGTGGGCGGTATGCGTGCAAGTATCTACAATGCTATGCCAAAAGAAGGCGTAGAAGCACTGGTTGCTTTCATGAAGAAATTTGAGGAGGAGAATGCGTAATGTTTCAGTATCATTGCCTGAATCCCATCGCAGAAAAAGGTCTGGGATTATTTGATGAAGACTATAAGAAAACAGAAGAACTGGAAGGAACCGATGCCATCCTTGTAAGAAGTGCAAAGATGCATGATATGGAACTTCCGGAGAGCGTAAAAGTAATCGCACGTGCAGGTGCAGGTGTCAATAACATTCCTGTCAAAGACTGCGCAGAGAAAGGTATCGTAGTATTTAACACACCGGGTGCCAATGCAAACGGTGTTAAGGAACTTGTTCTTGCAGGTATGCTCCTTGCATCCCGTGATATCGTCGGCGGTATCGAATGGGTTGCCAAAGAGAAAGACCAGGAAGACATCGATAAACTTGCTGAGAAGCAGAAAAAACAGTTTGCAGGATGCGAGATCATGGGCAAGAAGCTGGGTATCATCGGTCTTGGTGCCATCGGAGCAATGGTGGCAAACGCTGCTTCTGCACTTGGAATGGAAGTATACGGATATGACCCATACATTTCTATTGATGCTGCATGGAATCTTTCCCGCACCATCAAACATATCAAGAGCCTGGATGAGATTTATTCCCAGTGTGATTACATCACCATCCATGTACCTCTTCTTGACAGCACAAAAGAGATGATCAACAAAGAAGCATTAGACAAGATGAAAGACGGCGTAGTACTTCTGAACTTTGCCCGTGATCTTCTGGTTGATGAGGATGCTCTGATCGAAGCATTAGACAGCGGAAAAGTAAAGAAATATGTGACAGACTTTGCAAACCATACAGTAGCAGGACATAAGGGAATCCTGGTAACTCCACACCTTGGAGCATCTACAGAAGAATCCGAAGAAAACTGTGCGGTAATGGCTGTAAAAGAAGTCAGAGATTTCCTCGAGAACGGAAATATCAAGAACTCTGTAAACTTCCCGAACTGCGACATGGGAACCTGCGTAGCAGTAGGACGTATCGCCATCTGCCACAAAAATATCCCGAACATGATCAGCCAGTTCACCAAGATCCTTGGTGCAGAAGGCCTGAACATCGCAGATATGACAAACAAGAGCAAAGGCGAATACGCTTATACTCTCATCGATCTGGAAAGCACAGCATCCAAAGAAGCACTGGATGAGCTGAAAGCAATTGAAGGTGTTTCCAGAGTTCGTGTGGTAAAATAAGAAACATTGATCTGAAAAAGTAATAAAAAATCTCCTGTGATTCTGGTTGCAATCACAGGAGATTTTTATTACTTTACTATAAACTATTTTTTGACTTTGAATTTTTTATATCGGAATATGGACTGTAAACTCTGGATTTATTTTTGGAGGTCTTATTCCAGGAACGTACTGTCACATACCAGGTGCCTTTCTTTACGTTTGTAAAGGTTACAGTTACGGTATTTTTGTCTTCTGTACGTTTCACGTATTTCTTAACAGGATATTTCTCTCCTGCGGAGGTCTTGTATTTGTTTCCAAGTAGGATCTCATAACCTGTGGCATTTTTGCATTTTGTGTAAATGTCTAACTCATCACTAAAGTAACGAGAATGCGACGCGCAGTTATTCAAATCTGATCAGGCACCCAGAACAGCAGATATCTTAATTTCTTTTTCCGTTTCACTGAGGTCAAAATCGCCGCCGTCTTCCACAGTCATGTGTACCTCATATAGTACATCTTCTGTCAGCGTATCCGGTGTTTCACCATCTTCTGTCTGGATATGCCATTTCTCTGTCGGAACTTCCTTCAAGGTACCATCTGTACCATATGCATACAGCTTCAAAGAACCTGTTTCCCCTGAGATTCCTTTCATACGTATTGCAACGGTCGTATTCGGATGTACATTCTCAACTGTGATCGTATTCAGCCATCCTTCCACATCTCCCTGGCCGCCGTCTGCCGCAAATTTCTCCTGACTTAACACATTGCGCATTGCCTGATCCAGATCCACCTTGCGGTAAGGCATTTCCGGCAGATATACAAACCTGTCCTGCAGTCTCAGAAGTTCCAGATAGCCGGTCGGACAATAGAGCGCATTTCCGCTGTTTCCCGCATACATACCGATAGCCATGTTGTTGTATCCCGGTTTGTCAGAAATATCCATGGTAAATGCAGTCTCGCCTGTCTCAAAATCAAGCATGATATACTGCCACATACCAGTTTCCATATCCTGAACATATCCGTAAATATATCCTGTTGCAGTGGACAGCTTCATCATGGAAGTGTCAGACAGATCACT
>ENA-OPZM01001064-OPZM01001064.1-human-gut-metagenome-genome-assembly--contig:-NODE-1064-length-10204-cov-4.456584_pt1 | contig 10204 bp, 15 predicted proteins | sample MGYA00242478_ERZ504493 | MGnify/ENA primary metagenome ERZ504493 (study PRJEB26092, sample SAMD00036227) | human gut metagenome | host: Homo sapiens | study: EMG produced TPA metagenomics assembly of...
GCTCGCCGTCGCCCCTCGGAGGCACCCTCGGCACGAGCCGGGGGCCTCGGGCTTATCAAGACGATCGAGCGAGATCTTGCCGCGATCGTCGACCTCGATGACGACGACCTTGACCTCGTCGCCCACGTTGAGGACGTCCTCGACCTTCTCCACGCGGCCCTTGGCGACGCGGGAGATGTGCAGCAGGCCGTCCTTACCGGGCAGCAGGTTCACGAAGGCGCGAAGGGCTGGATGGAGACCACTCGACCGGTGTACTCCTCGCCCGGCTCGGGAACCTTAATGATGAGCTTGATGCGCTCGACAGCCTGATCGACGGACTCGCCGGTGCCGCCGACAAAGACGGTGCCGTCCTCCTGGATGTCGACCGAAGCGCCGGTCTCATCCTGGATACCACGGATGACCTTACCGCCGGAACCGATGACGTCGCGGATCTTGTCGGTCGGAACCTGGATGGAGACGATACGCGGAGCTGTGCTGCGTGTGGTGTGGCGCGGCTCGGGGATCACATCGAGCATCTTCTGCAGAATGAAGGCACGACCCTCCTTGGCCTGCTGCAGGGCGCGGGCCAGGATGTCGAAGGTGAGGCCAGTGGCCTTGTTGTCCATCTGCAGGGCGGTGATGCCCTCGGTGGTTCCGGTGACCTTAAAGTCCATGTCGCCCAGGAAGTCCTCGAGACCCTGGATGTCGGACAGGACCACGGTCTTGCCCTCCTCCTGGATCAGGCCCATGGCGATACCGGAGACCGGGCGCTTAATGGGCACGCCGCCGTCCATAAGGGCGAGCGTGGAGCCGCAGGTCGAAGCCATCGAAGAGGAGCCGTTGGACTCCATGACCTCGGAGACGACGCGGATGGCGTAGGGGAACTCGTTCTCGTCGGGAAGCACCGGAAGCAGAGCGCGCTCTGCCAGGTTGCCGTGACCGATCTCGCGGCGCTTGGGGCTGCCCATGCGGCCGGTCTCGCCGGTGCAGAACGGCGGGAAGTTGTAGTGGTGCATGTAGCGCTTGCCCTCGGTGGGCTCGATGGTGTCCAAGCGCTGGCCCTCGTTGAGCATGCCGAGCGAAAGAACCGAGAGCACCTGGGTCTGGCCGCGCTGGAACAGGCCGGAGCCGTGAACGAGCGGCAGGTAGTTGTCCTTCACCATGATGGGACGGATCTCATCGGCGGCACGACCGTCGACGCGCTCACCGGTCTCGACGACCATGGTGCGCATGGCCTTCTTCTCGAGCTTCTTGAGCGCCACGGGGATCTCGCGCTCCCAAGCGGCCTGCTCCTCCTCGGTGAACTCGGCACGGATGGACTCCTTCAGAGCCTCGACCTTGCCGATACGGGAGAGCTTGTCGGCGTCGCGAAGGGCGGCTGCCATCTCGTCGTAGTGAGCGAAGATGCGCTCCTGGACCTCCTCGACGGGTTGGTCGAGCGGGTACTCCTTCTTGACGATGGGGCCGTTGACCTGCTCCCACTCGGCGACGAACTCGTGTTGAGCCTGGCAGAAGGCAGCAAGGGCTTCCTGGCCAAACTTCATGGCGGCGAGCATATCATCTCGGAGATCTCCTCGGCGCCGGCCTCGACCATCGAGATATAGTCGGCAGAGCCGCCCAGCTCCAGGTCCAGATCCGAGTTCTCGCGCTCCTCGTAGGTGGGGTTGACGATAAACTCGCCGGTCTCCACGTTACGGCCGATGCGCACGCAGGCAAGCGGGCCCTCGAAGGGCACGCCGCCGAGCGTCATGGCCAGGGAAGCACCCATGACGTTGATGACGTCGAAGGGGTTGACCTGGTCGGCGACGAGCGAGGTGGCGACGATGTGCACCTCGTTGCGGAAGCCGTCCGGGAAGCTCGGGCGAATCGGGCGGTCGATCATGCGTGCGGTGAGCGTGGCCTTCTCGCTGGGACGGCCCTCACGCTTGAGGTAACCACCCGGGATGCGGCCGGCTGCGTACATCTTCTCATTGAAGTCGACGGTCAGCGGGAAGAAGTCGTAGTTCTTGCGCTCCTTGGAGACGACCACGGTGTCGAGCATCGTGGTGTCGCCCTGCTTGACCAGGCACGCGCCGGTGGCCTGCTTGGCAAGCTCGCCCGACTCAAAGGTGTAGGTCTTGCCGTACAGCTCAAAGGTCTTGGATACGAGTGTCATTGTTCTCCTTTACCCCACAGGCCCCTTGCCTGCGGGCTTCTCATGTGACGCGGGCCCCCTGCCCCCGCCACGCTTCAGAGCGTGATTGTTCGCGCCCTTACACAAAAAGAGCGCCCCGCTGCGCAGGACGCTCTTAGCATGTACAAATCCTTACTGGATGTTGTCGCGGATGCCAGAGCCTTGATGAGCTCACGGTACTCGACGATGTCGTTCTTCTTGATGTAGGAGAGAAGACGACGACGACGGCCGACGAGCATGAGCAGGCCACGACGGGTGTGGAAGTCCTTCTGGTGGGACTTCATGTGCTCGGTCAGCTCCTTGATGCGCTCGGACAGGATGGCGACCTGAACCTTGGGGTTGCCGGTGTCGACCGGGGTGTTACCGAACTGGGCAGTCAGCTCCGCCTTGCGCTCTTTGGAAACAGTCATTGTTTCACCTTTCGTTTCTTGTCGCCCGCGGGCGACATTATACGCCTCGGACTGGGAAGCCGCCGGTGGAGCGAGCATCCAAGGTCGAGGTACCAACAGGTCGGTATGTTACCACAAGCAGCCCGCGCCTGCGCATCATCACCGACCCAACATGAATTCCATCGCACGGAGCGCTGATCGGTGTGCGTCGCAGCCCAAACATGTGAAAGCCCCAATAAAAAGGCAGCGGTATGGGGATCGATCCTCTCGGCCATGAGTGCATCGAAGGTCATGGACATGAGGGCGCGCAGCCACGCGACCTCACCGGTCGACACCAGCTCGGCACCCGGAACGCTCGACGCGCACGACCCGCACATGAGCCCGCCCGCCCGGGGCGAAAAATACGACAGCATGGGGTCTCCGCACAGCACGCAGGCCGAAAAATCGGGTCGATAGCCAACGTGCGACAGCAGCTTAAAGACATATGCCGCCACAAGTAGATCCATATGCGCCGTGTCGAGCCCGCTGCCCACCAGGGCAAGCGCTCGCTGCGTTATGGCAAAGGTAAACGGGTCCTCGGCGTCCTCGAACGAGCACACACGAGCGACCTCGGCGATTGCGCTTGCGGCGCAGGTCGTCTCGTAATCGGGCGTAGCGCCGAGCGGCGCCTCCATAAGCTCGGCCTGGGAAACCACATCGAGCGACCGTCCATGCGCGAGCAGCATATCGACAGTACAGAACAGCTCGCAGCGCGCCGCCAGGCGCCCACCGGGTTTGCGGGCGCCCTTTGCCACGGCGCGAACCTGCCGACCCCGCTCGTCAAGCATCGTCAAGATCAGGTCCGTCTCTTTGAGCTTCGTCTTATCGAGGACGAGCACCTTCGTGCGATATGTCCGGGAGCCTGCCATGCGCGCCGCGCGCCCTTAGTCCTCGGCGTTGTAGCCAAAGCGACGAATCTGGGCCTCGTCGTCACGCCAGCCGGCCTTGACCTTCACGTCCAGCTCCAAAAAAGACCTGCGTGCCAAAGATGCGCTCAAGATCGCGACGGGCGTCGATACCGATATGCTTAATCATCTCGCCGCCCTTGCCGATGATGATGCCCTTTTGGCCCTCGCGCTCGACGTAAATGGTGGCGTGCACGCGCAGCACCTTCTTGGTCTGCTCGAGCGCATCGCAGATTACGCCAACGGAGTGCGGAATCTCATCACGCGTGCGGCGCAAAACCTTCTCGCGCACAAACTCGGCAACGAGGGTCTCATCGGAAGCGTCGGTACCCATGCCTCGGGGAACCAACGCGGACCCTCGGGCAAAAAGTGCGCAACGGTCTCGATGAAGGCATCGACGTTGAAGTTCTTGACGGACGACGTCACGATCTCGTCGTCATATTCCATGAGCTCGTGGGCGGCCTTAAGCTGCTCCATGACCTGTGCGGGGTCGGCCTCATCGGCCTTGGTGAGCACCAGGACCTTCTTGGAACGGGCATTCTTGACGCGCTCGGCAACCCAGGCGTCTCCCCTGCCGATCGGTTTGGTGGCATCAATCAAAAACGCGACGACGTCGACATCGTTCAGTTCGAACAACGCGCTCTTGTTGAGCTCGGACCCCAGGCCGTCCTTGGCTTGTGGATACCCGGGGTATCGACAAAGACCAGCTGGTAGCCGGGACGGTTGACGACGGCGCGCATGCGGCGGCGGGTCGTCTGGGCCACCGGCGAGGTGATGGCAACCTTTTTTGCCATAGCAGGCGTTGAGCAGCGTGGACTTGCCGGCGTTGGGGCGGCCGACCAGCGCCACGAAGCCGCTGCGGAAACCGGGCTCAACGTCGCCAAAGCCCGCGAAGCTGTCGCCCTCGTCGCACAGGGCGTCGAGTTCCTCGTCGCTCATGCCCTCAAACGGATCGAACTCCTCGACATCCTCATAGGCATCGTTCGCTTCGGCATCCACCGCATCCAGGGACTCGTCGTCCAGAGTTTCATCGATAGGCTGCATAGTGTCGGACATGAAAATCCCTTTCTAAATAAAGTCGAGCGCGTGGGCAAATACCAGCAAGCCAACAATCGCGGCGGTGATGGAAAGTACGTATACGGAGGCGGCGGCGATATCCTTCGCACGCTTTGCCAGCGGATGAAGTTCCTGGGTCGCCAGGTCGACGATCGCCTCCATGGCGGTATTGCACAGCTCGCCGTGAATCACCAGGCCGCAGCAAATGATAATCGTGGCCCACTCGGCAATGTCGAGCCCCACGATGCAGCCGGCAACGACGGTACAAACGCCCGCCACGAGCATGACCTTAATGTTGCGCTCGGTCTTAACGGCGGTGACGAAGCCCTCCATGGCGTAGGAGAACGACTTTAAGAAGGAAGGATGGTCCTTGTTCGATCCGGGAATCATAGACGGCTCCTAGTCGTGGGCGTGGTTGGTGATGGGGCCGACGTGGACCAGCTTGGGGTCCTCACCGCGCTCAAGCGCCAGATCGCGCAGGATGGCGTCCTCGCGGGCCTCCATGACCTCGGCCTCGTCGTCCTCAATATGGTCATACCCCAGCAGGTGCAGCATGCCATGCACGAGCATCAGACGGCACTCGTCGGCAGGGCTATTGCCAAAGCCGGGGGCCTGGCGGGCAATGACCTGCGGGGCCAGGATGATATCGCCGAGCTCGAGCGTCTCGTCTGCGGGAATATCCTCGTCAAAGGCCGAGTCGCACTCAAACGAGAGGACATCGGTGGTGCGGTCGATACCGCGCCACTCGTGGTTGAGCTCGTGCATCTCGTCATCATCGACATATGAAAGGGAAATCTCGACTTCACGCTCAACGCCCTCGGCGGCAAGCACGACCTCGCAGATGTGCTCTACCTCCTGCGCGTCGAGCAGCGTATCGAGCTCGGCATCGTTGCTGATCAATACACTCAACGGGACTCCTTTCGGTCGTGCACGCGTTTCTCGCGCACATCATCATAAGCATCGTAGCCTCGACGATACGCCCCACCAAGGCATGGCGCACCACGTCGGCACGCTCGAGGTGCGAAAATGCGACATCGTCGACACGGCCTAAAATCTGCTCGACGTCGGCAAGACCGCCGCGACGACCCACCAGGTCGCGCTGACTCAGGTCGCCGGTAATCACAAACTTGGAGTTAAAGCCCAGGCGCGTCAGGAACATCTTCATCTGCTCGGGCGTGGTATTTTGGGCCTCGTCGAGCACCACGAAGGCGTCGCTCAGCGTGCGGCCGCGCATGTAGGCAAGCGGGGCGATCTCAATCACGCCGCGCTCCATGAGCTCATCGGTGCGCTCGCGATCCATCATGTCAAAAAGGGCGTCGTAGAGCGGACGCATGTAGGGGTCAATCTTTTCCTCGAGGGTACCGGGCAAAAAGCCAGATTCTCCCCCGCCTCGACAACCGGACGCGTCAAGATCAGACGGCCCACCTCGTGACGCTTGAGCGCGGCAACGGCGAGCGCCATGGCAGATAGGTCTTACCGGTACCGGCGGGACCAAGGCCAAACGTGATGGTATGCGAGCGGATGGCATCCACGTAGCGCTTTTGGCCGAGCGTCTTGGGGCGAATGGCACGACCGCGATACGAAAGCAGCACATCATCGCGAAGCGACGTAGCCTCGTGCTCACCGTCGCGCAAGATGGCCAAGCAACGAGAGACATCGTCGGCAGACAGCGTGCGTCCGGCGGCCGCCTCGCGAAAAGTATGGTCGAAAAAACGCGCCACGAGCTCGACCTCGTCCGGGTCACCGCTCACGGCGATGCTGTCGCCACGGACGACCACATGGGCACGAACCAAACTCTCGAGTGCACGAAGGACACCGTCGCCGGCGCCCAAAACGCGCGAGGGGTCAATACCCTCGGGAACGGTAAGTCTAATCTTCGAGGCTTCCATGAACCTCCCTGCGTGCATGGACCAAGCCGGAATCATCGACTCCGATGATAGCAACATCGAGCAGGCACGGGGCTGTGAGTCCACAGGTATCGTCAAGACGGGCATGATGGAACGAACCGAGCGTCAGGTTGTCGCCATACTCAAGCACGGCACGCTCGACGGTTCCCACGCGACGGCGAGCGTCGGCAATGGCGAGTTCCTGCGCCGCGGCCTCATGCGGCGGCTACGCTCGGCCATAACCTCGGGCGGCACCTGGTCGGGCATATCGGCAGCAAGGTACCGGGACGCTTGCTGTAGCGGAACACGTGCATACGCGAAAAGCCCACACGGCGGCACAGTGCCAGCGACTCCTCAAACTCCTCGTCCGTCTCACCGGGAAAACCGACGATGACATCGCACGAAAGGGACACCTGAGGCAAGTTGGTGCGAATCATGCGCACCGTTTCCTCGAAGGCCTCGGCGCTATAGGGACGGCCCATGCGATGCAGTGTCCTGGTGCAGCCGGACTGCACGGGCAGGTGTAAAAACGGGGCGATGCGCTTCGGATAGCGCGCCATGACCTTAAGCAGGGACTCGGAGATATCCATGGGCTCGACCGAGGAAATGCGCACATGCGGAATGGACGTGCGCTCCATGATCGCCTCGAGCAGCTCATCGATCTCGACGTGTTCATCAGTCGCGCTCTTGCCATCGTAGGCGCCCAGGTTCACACCCGTCAGCACCACCTCGGGCACGCCGGCCTCCTGTGCCTCGCGAACTTGCTCGAGCACGGACTCGACCGGCACGGAGCGCTCGGGGCCGCGGGCCTTCCACACAATGCAATAGGTGCAACGATGGTTGCAGCCGTCCTGGATCTTCACGCCTAGACGCGAGCGACCGAGCGCGTCGACAACCTCGCCGTCGCTGCAGGCGGGAACGTCATCGGACTCAACGCCCAGCACCTCACAGACGCGTTCGGCGACATCGATCTTGGACGGCTCGGCGATCACGCGGTCCGAGAGCTCCAGCAGCTCCTCGGGATGCAGATTGACCACGCATCCGGTCACGACCACATAGGGCTCGTTTGGATAGGCCAGCGCATGGCGAACGCCTTACGGGTCTTGGCCTCGGCCTCGCCCGTAACGGCACAGGTGTTAATGACGATCAGCTCAGCATCCTGAGGCTCCACCATCGCAAAGCCCAGGCGCATTAGATCGGCAGTGATACGGTCGGACTCAACCGGTTGACACGGCAGCCGAGGTTGACGACAGAGATATGAGGTGCGAGCACGCGGGCTCCTTAATCGAGGATGTCGTCGAGGGCACTCTTGATACGGTCGGTCACCGACTTCTTACCGGATGCGACGTCATCGCCCATCTCGTCGGCAAAGGCGCGAAGCAGCTCGCGCTGCTTATTGGAAAGGTTCGTGGGGACGACCACACGCAGCTGCACGATCAGACGACCGCGCGAACCGCCACCGCCGATACGCGGCATGCCGTAATTGTTGACGCTCACGGTGTCGCCGTACTGGGCGCCAGCGGGGACGCACACCTTGACGACCTCGTCAGGCATAATGCCCTCGACCTCGATCTCGCATCCGAGCGCAGCCTGCGCAATCGAGATATCGCTCACGAGGTACAGGTCGTCGCCGTTGCGCTTAAAACGCTCGTGGTCGGCGACGCGCACGTTGACGATCAGGTCGCCCGACGCTCGCCGCGAAGGCCGGCCTCGCCAAAACCGCTCACGCGCAGCTGGCGACCGGTCGAAACGCCGGCGGGAATATCGATATCGATCTTTCGTGCGAAGGCGTGCGGCCCTGACCGTCACAGGTCTCGCAGGGATGGTCGATGACCGTGCCTTCGCCGTGGCAGTCGGGACAGGGCGAAGAGGACTGAACCTGGCCCAGGAAAGAACGCTGGACCGTCGTCACATAGCCCGTGCCGTGGCAGCGGCTGCACTGCTTTTCCTGTGCGCCCTCGGCCCTACCGGTGCCGTTGCAATCCTCGCAGGGGGCAAGGCGGTCATAGCTGATCGTCTTTTTGCAACCGAGTGCCGCCTCCTCAAGGGTCACCGAAAGGGAGATGGCCATATCGCGGCCGCGACGACGCTCACGGCGATTTCGGGCGCCACCGCCGGCACCGCCGCCAAAGAACGACGAGAAGAGGTCGTCCATGCCCATGCCACCAAAGATATCGTTGATGTCGACATAGCCAGAGCCACCGGGGCCGTCCGCGGTGCCGTAACGGTCGTAGTTAGCACGCTTCTGCTCGTCGGAAAGAACGGAATACGCCTCGTTGAGCTCTTTGAACTTGGCCTCGGCCTCGGGGTCGTCCGAAACGTCCGGGTGTACGGTACGGGCCTTCTTTAGAAACGCGCGCTTAATCGTCCGCGCGTCGGCATCCTTGTCGACGCCAAGTACCTCGTAGTAATCCCTATTTTCCGACACGACCGAATCCTTCCGACTTTCATTATTGTCACAGTGCGTCCTATACCAAGCTGGGCCGGCCGCAAACAGAGGGGTTGATGTTATTGCATTGCGTAGGGCGAAAGCATGGCACGTTGCGAGCAGCTCGCAAACCAAACCGACACGAGCGCAAACATAAATCCGTTGGCAAAACCGTTGGCAAACTGCATCGCGCCGCGCTTCCACCACAGCAGGCTGCGGTGCAGCACGCCGTCCGAGACCACCATGAACAGGCCCATGGCAAACGGAATAAAGCACATCACGCAAAGGCCGAGAACACGCCCGAGATGGCCGACAGCACCAAAAACGGCGCCACGATGCCCATCAGGTAAAAACCGGTACGGGCCTTGCCCTCCAGACGCTCGGCCTCGACATGAGCGCGGCCGACCAGATCGCCACCCGAGGCACCGTTGGTGCCGGCGTGACCCATGCCGCCAATGCGGACCTCGTCGCCATCGTGCGTACCGGCAGGAAACTCAATCGTCTGCTCGGAGGTCACACGGACACGGCCGCTGCCGCCGCAATCGGGGCAGGGGTCGGCGACGACCTTACCGGAACCGCCGCACTCGGGGCAGACCGACTGAAACGTGCCGGCACCGAACAGGAAGGACAGGTCGACATCGATGTGGCCGCGACCACCGCAGCTCGGACAGGTATGTGCATGCTCGGACGAAACAGAACCCGAGCCGCCACAGTGGCCACAGGTATCGAAGCGCGTATAGCGGACGGTCTTGCGGGCACCGCCCTTGGCCTCCTTAGCGTCGAGCTTGATATCGACGACCACGTTGGCGCCGTTCTCGGGATTATAGGCAGCCTGCCCGCGACGCGGCTGGCCCCAGGCGCCACCAAAGGGAAAGCCGCCCTCAAAGGGATTGCCATAGCCTGCGCTGCCGGCGTAGCCGCCGCCATAGGGCGAAGCCGTAGGAGCGCCGGCGAAGGGGTTGCCCGAGCGCATGGCGTCGTAGCGCGCACGCTTCTGCTCGTCCGAAAGCACGGCGTAGGCTCGGAAACCTCTTTAAACTTTTCCTCGGCATCAGGTTCTTTGTTGACGTCCGGATGGAGCTTGCGGGCCTTTTGCTGGAAGGCCTTCTGTATATCACGCGAGGTGGCGTCCTTGGAGACACCCAAAATCTCGTAGTAATCTTTTTCGTTCATCGTCGCCATGCGCGGCAACCTCCTGCTCACAGCAGCGTATATATTGCGGTAATTCTACCGAGCGGCCTAAGCTAGACCCCAAAACAGCTCGAACAGCACATTTCCATCGAAGCCGAGCCAAGTCGGGTGGGACGGCTAAACGGGCGTGGGCACGACCTGCGATAACGTCTTTCGAG
>ENA-OPZM01001065-OPZM01001065.1-human-gut-metagenome-genome-assembly--contig:-NODE-1065-length-10203-cov-3.284934_pt1 | contig 10203 bp, 9 predicted proteins | sample MGYA00242478_ERZ504493 | MGnify/ENA primary metagenome ERZ504493 (study PRJEB26092, sample SAMD00036227) | human gut metagenome | host: Homo sapiens | study: EMG produced TPA metagenomics assembly of...
CAAACTCATACAGTCCATACAAAGGTGCCATAACTGTAGCAGTATCCTCACCGCCATAATAATTCAGATCATCCTGGATATAGAAGCGTTCCTCATTCTCACCTAAGTTGTTTCCGCCTGTAATCTGTCTGCCGAATGGTCCGCTACCTTCCATCAGTCTTTCATGTCTGCTTTCATCTGTTCCATAAATCTGTCCACATCTGTCGCATCCCGTTCCAGAAGTCTCAGAATTCTTCTGTAAGATTTCAACGCATAATAACACTGTACATTTGCACCGTAATCATACTTGCGGAATACAATAAGATCGCTGGCGTATCTGCTAGAAATCAGTGTTTTTTCTTTTATGTTTATGCTTCATCATTCCATCGTAGATCTCATCAATAGCAGCAACCAGTTCCGGATGATCTCTGAAGAATTTCTCATCTCCTGTCAGCTCCAGATATTTTCCTGCTATTACAAGCAGAGAAATATAGTAAAACATACTATGATCCGAATACAGGCTATAACGTGGCCGGTTTCTTTCTGCCAGATAAAACATTGCACTTTTTCCTACCTCAGGTACTGCATACATAACACTTACCACATCAGGAGTAATATCAATTCCCCAGAGCCTCGAAAGACTATGGGACGGTGCCCCCTGCCAGTTGGTCAGAAGACTTCCATCTTCTCTGAAAGAAAGGCAGTTAAAATTATCAAGAATAAACCGTACCTGCATATCACGGTATTTCTCACCAGCCTCCTGGTTTTCCCGAATATCTGTAGTGATTTTTCCAAATCTTTCTTTCCAGAAATCATCAGTAACATTCAACCATTCCAGCGGTGTATGTTGATACAGTGTTCCAAGGGCAGAATAAATCTCTTCTCTCTTTGGAGTAAGAGCAATTACTGTTGTAAATGTTCTGCTTTCATTTGCTTTTAATTCAAATGGTACATAAATTCTAGGATTATCTCCCTGGCCTTCACATACGGAATCCAGAAGCTGAATTGCTGCACAGGCTTCCGGGTGCCATAATACCAGCAATTTCTGATCCCATTCTGATTTATATGGTGTTACTGTATAATCATCGAAATATTTCCCATAATGCTCAAACTGATTTACAAACTTCTGGTCAAATGACAGACGAAGTTTTCCTTTCATTTTGCATCCGGAAATATTTTTTACTTCTATACAGTAGAATGCTCCTGCAGGTCCAGGAACCGGATGGATTGATGATGCCGGAACTGCTTCTTTCTCCAGAATCGGCGCAAAAGAGAATATTCTGGTTTCCAGTTCCGGATGCTCTGTAGCAGTAACCGGAAGAAAATCATCATAATAAGTTGTCCATGACTGCTTATTTGCACCTGAGATCATCAGACCATTGTCCAGCTCCAGATCATATTTCATTTTTCCAAGAAGTAATGCTGTATCATTCTGATAATACTGACCTATGTATCCTTTAAACTGTCCTCCCAGATCTGTTCCTCCGGATGGTACTGCATAAATTTTATCATGAGGAGTGCACAAAAAGTGCAGTCTGCCCATGGTATCCTGGCCCAAAAGTGTTCTTCCATTTGACTGTGTAAATAGCTGTCTCTCACTTAATGACCAGTCTGTGCGCTCCGAAGTTTCATCATACTGTGCTCTGAAATAAGAAGACTTATATGCCTTTTTCCAGAAATTTTCCCATGTATTATAAATCACATTTCCTCTTAAATGCATTGTTTTTCCTCCTATTCTTAGCCTTTCACACCAGACATTGTTACACCCTCAACAAGATACTTCTGACCAATGGCAAATACAACCACAACAGGTGCAAGCACCAGGCAGGCTGCTGCCATCATTAAATTCCATTCACCTCTGTAAGAACCAGTAAACAACTGAAGTCCCAGTGCAACTGTATATTTTTTCTCAGAATTTAAATATACAAGCGGACTCAGGAAATCGTTCCAGGAATTTAAAAACGCAAACATACCTACAACAGCCAGGGCCGGTTTTGTAATTGGCAGGATAATTTTTGTAAAAATCTGAATATGGGAAGCACCGTCCAGATATGCTGCCTCATCAAAATCCTTCGGGATTCCCAGATAAAACTGACGAAGCAGGAATATGTAAAATGCACCGCCTCCAAACCATGCCGGAACAATCAGTGGAATAAAGCTGTCTGTTATTCCAATAGTTCTCCACATCAGAAATGTAGGAATCAAAGTAACCGCAACTGGAAGCATCATACTGCTGATAATGCAGGCAAATACCACATTTCTGCCTCTCCATTTAATTCTTGCCAATCCATATGCACAGATGGAACTGGTAAGCATTGTTCCCACTACACATCCTCCGGTTACAATAAATGAATTCAGGAAATATTTTCCAAAGGGAAGTGTATCAAAAACTTCCTGATAGTTTTCCCACATAAATTTAGAAGGAATCCAGCGAGGCGGCATCATAAACACTTCCACTGTGTTCATCAGTGAACTTCTGATCATCCAGTACAAAGGAACCAGACAAAACAAAACACCTAAAATCAGCGCAAAGTATATTAGAATTTTTTGAAATAATTTTCTTTGTATTCTTCATATTCATTCTCCTCCATAATAAACCCAACGGTTGGAAAACTTAAATATGACTGCAGTCAGTACCATAATGATCAGGAACAATACCCAGGCAACTCACAGGCATTTCCCATTCTTCCAAACTCAAATGCTTCTCTGTACAGATAGTATACATAGAACAAACTGGAATTGTTTGGTCCACCCTGTGTCATAACATAAGACTGGGTAAATATCTGGAATCCATTGATGATTCCCATTACCACATTATAAAAAATTGTAGGAGTCATCATAGGAATCGTAACATGAAGCAGCTTTGCCCAGAATCCGCCTCCATCAATCTCAACTGCTTCCAGAAGCTGTCTTGGTACATCCTGCATTCCGGCAAGGAAAATTACCATTGTTGATCCGGTAGTCCACAGATTAATAAAAACCAGTGTGGGAATAACTGAACTTTCACCTGAAAGCCATGTACTTACCGGTAAATGCATTGCCTTTAAAATATTGTTTGCCAATCCCATGTCCGGATTGAAAATCCACATCCAAATCGCTGCCATTGCTACGATCGGAACTACAGTCGGAAGATAAAAGATTGTTCTGAAAAATCCTTTTCCTTTTACATTTGTATTTAACAGCATTGCTATAAAAAAAGAAAATATGATAGCTGTCGGTACAGAAAGCGCAACATAAATTACTGTTACAAGTAATGATTTATAAAAATACGGATCACTTCCACTGAACAGATTTTTATAGTTGCTGATTCCTATAAACTGTCCGCCTGTTGTAAAATTAAAATTTGTAAAACTCAGTCCCAGACTGACTGCCATCGGAAGCAATGCAAAAATCAAAAATCCCAGAATACAGGGAAGACTGAATAAAATTCCCCAACGATTTTCTCTTTTCTCGCGATTTGTCACTTTATACTTTATTTTCGTCTGCATATTTATTCCTTTCTGGCATTATAGCTATTTCAATCAGGAAAGCTGCCAAAAGCAGCCTTTCACTTGAATACTTTAAGAACGTTCTCCTGAATAGGTTCCTTCTACCAAAGAATCCGTCTGGCTTTTTACTTCTGTCATTGCTTCTTCTGCTGTTTTCTTTCCAGACCACACCTGTTCCAGTGCAGAACCCACTAATGTATTAATCTCATTAAAATTCTTTACGTTAATTTCGGTTGCCACTACTGCATGATCATAAGTTGCCTTTACAATAGCGTCCTGAAAGCCCTCTGGTCTTGCAGGCAATTCTTCAGATGCCCAGAAATCAACCTTATCCGGATCAGTATAATATTCTGTCTGTACAGGCATCCATAAAGTTCTGTATAATTCTGTGATTCTTTCTGAACTTTCTGGATTTGTAAGCCACAGATAAAGTTTTTCGGAAGCCTCCAGATGCTTTGTACTCTTGAATATAATCAAAGAACCACCATCAAAGAAAGTAGTATAGTTTTCATCAATTGGGAGAACACCTACACCCAGTTGCATCCTGAATTCATAAGATCCAGATGGTTCCAGCTTCCGTCAATGTACATTGCTGTCTGTTTTGCAGCCAGTGCTGTTGCTGCACTTGGCATTGCATTCTTCTGTACTGCTGTAGGAGATACATGGTACACATTGATCAGATCTGCAAAATTCTGTAAAATCTGAGCTGACTTCTCATCATTTAATCCAAGTCCGTCCATACTCTCATTTAAGTAACCGCCGCCTGCTGATAAAATAAACGGCATATATACATTCCAGTCTGTTCCAAACATTACACCGTACTGTTTAATATTATTTGCATCAAAATCCGGATCAGCTGCATTTCTTCCTTCTGTATCCAGCGTCAGTTTTTGTGCCATCTCTACAAATTCATCCCATGACCAGGCATCCTCTACCTTAGTCGGCGCAGATCTACCCCTGCCTCTTCGAAGCAGTCTACATTATACATCAGGTTTGTTGTAACATTGGCCTGAACAGGTCCTGCTGATTCTGTAGGACTCCAGTTCCACCAACAGGTAGACAGATAATCATCTTTACTAAGTCCCATATCATCCAGAAGATCATAGAAGTTATAAATCAGGCCATCCTCACCCATCTGACATTTCCATGAAGCTGAATAACTTACATCCGGTGCTTCGCCGGCTGCAATCATAGCATTCAATTTTGTCAGGAAATCCTCAGATGGAATATGCATCAGATCCACTTCAATATTGGGGTTTGCTTCCATGAATTTATCTACAGATTCCTCAATAGCCTTTTTTTCGTCTCCACTTCCCCAGTAAGTGAATTTTATAGTTTCTTTCTCGTCACTGCCCTTGTTTTTTGCATTCGCAGTTGTGGTAAATAAAGCAGTACAGGTCATTAATGCCGCCAGACCTAAAGCCATTCCTCTTCTCTTCATAAAATTTCCTCCTGTTTTTTATCAGCGCGCTTGTTTTTGATGGTTTTATTATATAGCCTTTAATAGCATTTTCTCTATGGGACTTTTTTTCGGATTATAGCATTTAGATTAGGAAAACACATTGATATATTTGCTGTTTACAGCAATAGAACAAAAGTATTATTTTGCGAAAAAAAAACAGCAACTGATAAATCAGTACTGTTTTAATTGGTTTATGTACCAGTTTTATACAATTTTTATTCCTGTCTGTTTTTACTGACTTCGTTGTATCTGACAGCTTTACTGATAACTTGCTGCTGTTCATAATTCCTCACCCAAAGTCAATTGCAATCAGATGGAAATCTATCACCGGATTCGCTACCTGCTGATAGACTAAACATTACTCTGCCAAATACGCCTTCAGTTTCTCCATATCAGCTTTCATCACTCTCCGTCCCACCTCATAAATCTCCTTTAAATGGGCGGGATCACGCTCAACCGGTTTTGCACTGATGTCTCTGTCCGGGCGGATAACATGGATCCTGCCCTCTTTTTCCAGATATGCGATTTTATCCAGCATACGGTTATACTGAATATGACGTTCATCCAGAAGCTTTACAAGCTCCGGATACTCCCTGAACTTCAGTCTGAGCAGCGGCATCAGCTTATTATGTTCTTTTCTGTATCCCGGATGACGGGTACAGACTACCACATTTTTCTCATACCCCTGTGAAAGCATCCAGTTTACAGGTATCGGATCTGAGATGCCTCCGTCCAGATACATTCTTCCATTCAACTTTACCGGTCTGGCGGCCAGTGGCAGGGAAGCTGATGCGCGCATCCATTCCACATCCAGCCTGTCTCCCATTCTGCATTCCTGATAGCAGGGTTTTCCTGTTTCAATATCTGTACATACAACCGTAAACTTCATGGGTGATCTGGCAAATGTCTCTGTGTCAAAAACATCCAGCTTCCAGGGCACCTCCCCATATGCAAAATCTTTGCTGTAAAGATCGCCGGTAGTGATCCAGCTTTTCAATCCCATATATCGTTTATCCTTGCAGAATCTGGTATTATAACGAAGGGTTCGTCCAATCTGGCGGGACTTATAATTACATCCAAAAATTGCACCGGCGGAAACGCCAACTGTAGAATCTGCATAAATCCCCTGCTCCATCAGCTCATCCAGAACTCCGGCTGTATACAGTCCCCGCATACCTCCACCTTCCAGAACCATTCCGAGGCCTTTCTTTTTGTTGTCTTCCATAGCTATTCTCACTTTTCACTTTCTTTCACATATTCATTTCGGATTGCAAATCCATGATCCATAGGCCACTTCCCTTTCCCAGGTCAAGCATTGCCGCCAGTGCTCCTGAAATATACTGTTTGGAACGTTTTACAGCAGTCTGCAGGTCATATCCCTTTGCAAGATTGGAAGCAATGGCACTGCTCAACGTACAGCCTGTTCCATGTGTGTTTGGATTATCGATACGCTTTCCTTCAAACCAGCAATATTTTCCATCATAGTAAAGCAGATCATTTGCATCATTAATGCTGTGTCCGCCTTTGCAAAGTACTGCACAATGATATGTCTCAGAAATCTTTCCGGCAGCCTCTATCATTTCCTCTGCATTGGTCACTGACATTTCAACCAGAACCTCTGCCTCCGGAATATTCGGAGTAAGCACATCAGCCAGTGGAAACAGTTCCTGCTTCAATATCTCCACTGCATCATCACTGATCAGCTTGGCACCGCTTGTTGCAACCATAACAGGATCCACAACAATGTTTTCCGCTTTATATTGTTTCAGTTTCTCTGCTATTACATGAATCAGATCTTTATCTGATACCATTCCGATTTTTACCGCATCCGGATAAATATCCTGAAAAACAGAATCCAGTTCCTGCCCCAGAAATTCCGGTGTTACATTTAATATTGCCTGTACACCGGTTGTATTCTGTGCAGTTAATGCGGTAATGGCACTCATTGCATATACACCATTTGTGATCATTGTCTTAATATCTGCCTGGATTCCGGCGCCTCCGCTGGAATCACTTCCTGCGATCGTCAGTGCAGTTCTCATAATTGTCTTCCTCTCATTTCTGCTATCATACAATCTTATCTACTGCCTCTTTCAGTTCTTCTGCTGCTTCTTTAATGTTATTCTGAGCATAAATGGCACTGATCACTGCCACACCGCAAATCCCTGTTCCCTTTAGCTGAGATATATTTTCTGCTGTGATCCCCCCGATTGCCACCACAGGGATAGATACCGCTTCACAGATTGCCTTCAGTGTTTCATGGGGAAGTTCTGCCGCATCTGCTTTTGAACCGGTTGCAAATACTGCCCCCACCCCCAGATAATCTGCACCACGCTCCTGTGCAAGCAATGCCTGCTCTACCGTTCGTGCCGAAACTCCCAGGATTTTATCCGGTCCAAGTTTCTCACGCACAGCACCTGCTTCCATATCACTCTGCCCTACATGAACACCATCTGCATTCATCTTCAAAGCAATTTCCACATTGTCATTTATGATCAGAGGTACCTTATAATCTCTGCATAATTCCTGAAGTTCAGCTGCTTCCTGCAGGAAAGTTTCATCATCTGAATTTTTATCTCTGAGCTGCAGAAAGGTTACGCCTCCATCCAGACTCTCCTTTACCACTTCCTTAAGGCTCCGCCCATTAAGCCAGTGACGATCCGTTATTGCGTATAAGCGCATTTTCTCTTTATCGAATTTCATGTTTCACTCCTCTTTTCTACTCTTATCTATAGCAATTTACCCCAAAAGTTCTGCTGCAATTTTCTCCAGCTCATCTCTGATCTTAATGTGCTGCGGACATACTTCTTCGCACTTACCACATTTCACACATTCATTGGCAGATTTCCTGCCATGTTTGCCTGCCAGCCATTCTTCCTGGTGAACTGTGCAGTTGCTTCTTCTCTTGTCTTGCAGTTGATCCATGCTGCATTCTTTGTAAAAAGAGTCATATATTTTTTACATACTGATAATTCCCAAAACGTTTGCAATAGAACTCAGCAAAATAATGATCAGGCAAATCGGTGCAAAATATTTGATAAATACTCTGTACAGTTTCTTTCTGCGGAACGGAGAAGACTGTTCAATTTCTTTTACCATTCCATCAATACCAACAACACGAAGAATCAGAATACAGGTTGCAAGTGCTGCCAACGGCATCATTACTGAGTTTGTCATAAAATCGAAGAAATCAAGGAAGTTCATTCCAAAGATACGAATAAAATCCAGAAGTCCATATCCCATGGAAGATGCGGTTCCAAGTACAATCATGATCACAACCATCAGACCGCAGCATTTCTTACGGCTCCAGTGAAGTTCGTCCATGAATGTGGAAACACTGGTTTCCATCAGGGAAACTGCACTTGTCAGAGCTGCAAGTAATACAAGTATGAAGAATACGATTCCTGTTGCAGTACCAAATCCCATACTTGCAAATACTTTTGGCAATGTGATAAACATCAGAGATGGTCCTGCCTGAAGTGTTTCAGGATTTCCACCGGAGAATGAAAATACCGCCGGGATGATCATCAGACCTGCAAGGATTGCGATACCTGTATCGAAAACCTCAACCTGTGTGGTAGATCTCTCGATATCCATATCTTTACGGACATAGGAACCGTAAGTATAGAGGATTCCCATTGCAATGGACAAAGAATAAAACATCTGTCCCATCGCTGCTACTACTGTCATCCAGGAGAAATTTTTCACATTCGGGATCAGGAAATATTTCACACCTTCAACAGCGCCCGGACGTGTGACAGAATAGATTGTAACTACGACTGCCAGAACTACCAGAACCGGCATCATGATCTTTGACATTCTCTCTACACCGTTCTGTACACCACCGAGAATGATGATGAATACAAGCGCCGCAAATACCAGAAACCAGAGTTCCACCTGCCAGGAATCGGAAATAAAGTTTCCAAAATATCCGTCTTCCGCTACTGCCTGGACATTTCCTTTGAAATATTCCACAAGATACTTAATTACCCATCCGCCAATCGTACTGTAATAAGGAACGATCAGCATTGGAATCACTGCATTTAACCATCCGCCGATTTTGAATGATTTCGTTTTTCCAAAATGCTCAAATGCACCTACCGGACTCTTTCTGGTCATTCGTCCAAGGGCTGTTTCTGACATGATCAGTACATAACCAAATGATGCAGTCAGAAGAATATAGATCAGCAGGAAAATTCCGCCTCCATATTTCGCTGCAAGATATGGAAATCTCCAGATATTTCCCAGTCCTACTGCAGAACCTGCAACTGCCAGCACATAACCAATCCTTCCGGAAAAGCTTCCTCTGTTATGGTTATGTGCAGAATTGTTTTCTTTTTTCATTATACACCTCACCTCGTTACAAAAACCTCCCATAGGATTTCTCCCATGGGAGGTCTGCTAGTTTTTTACTGATTCTATAGTATCAAAAAGATGCGGGAATGTCAAAGACTAATAATAATTACAGACTTAATTGTAACATAGTTACTGTTCACACACCACTATCCCAGTATATATTTCAAGTATAGTCTTTCTGTACACATTGTTCTATGATATAATAGTTGAGCTACCACCCTAGACAGGTGCAGAAAGGGGGTGTGTTGTAAATGGATATGATCTTATCATTTATGCTTTCTATCTTGCAAGTGTAATCGCCTACTACATTTGCAAATGGTTGGATAGAAAATAGCAGCTGGTAGCCAGCCTGGGGGAATAAGCCACCCTGCCCAAACGGAATAAAAAAAGCCTCAGAGGTCGCAACTCTGGGGCTTTTGCTGTGTTATAAATGAATTTAACCTTATCATTTTGCCTACTGGCATTATATCATATGCATTTTTTGTTTGCAATATACTCAATATACTTTTTCGAATCAAGTCAAACTTTTGGTTACTGTTCACTTCGTTCACAGTAACGTATTGGACGGTCTTTGGATCAACACCAGCATAGAGAAGATTGGTAATGTAAGTGTGCCGCAGGGTTCCCCCCAAGTCTTTGGCGGGCCGTGAGGAAGTATCTTTAAGCCCCCATGCAGTCATCGCGCCGAATCTGCCACAATCCGTTTTATGAAATCGTAGATTGCTCCGAAGAAGTCTTTTCATCACCTCCCTGACTGCTCCATCTTCGCGGCGTTTCATATTCGCTCGTACATGGGTTATGTACTGTTGTGCTGTCTATTCGATTGTCAATGTACTGATGAAGAAGGAAAACTTGTCCTTCTTATTAACACTGACAAAAAAGGCAAAAAACAGGCGCATCAAAATGAAATTTTATCAA
>ENA-OPZM01001066-OPZM01001066.1-human-gut-metagenome-genome-assembly--contig:-NODE-1066-length-10202-cov-2.439107_pt1 | contig 10202 bp, 10 predicted proteins | sample MGYA00242478_ERZ504493 | MGnify/ENA primary metagenome ERZ504493 (study PRJEB26092, sample SAMD00036227) | human gut metagenome | host: Homo sapiens | study: EMG produced TPA metagenomics assembly of...
GCCCCCGAAGCACGATGCGGGTACCGCAACCCGACATTATCGAGCATTTTGGCAACGCAGATGCCGTGCCGCAGCCGCCGGAGCGGTGCTTAAGCCGCAAGGCGGGAATTGTGCGGTGTTGCCTTAGGTTATTTGTACAGCATTGCTGAACGCTTTGCGCTTAGCGCAGGACCAGTTTGCCGTTTTCGGCGTCCACGGTCAGGGTATCGCCGGGCACATGGTTGCCGCCGATGATCTCTTTTGCGATCATGGTTTCCACGTTGGCCTGGATATACCGCTTCAGCGGGCGGGCACCATAGATGGGGTCATAGCCGTCATCCACAATCACGCTCTTGGCTGCATCGGTCACAACCAGCTTCAGCTGTTTGTCCGCCAGGCGGCTGCGCAGGTCAGCCAACATCAGATCCACAATGCCGCCAATCTCATCCTTGGTCAGGCTCTTGTAGTAGACAATATCGTCCAGACGGTTCAGGAACTCCGGACGGAACTGGCGCTTGAGCAGCAGGTCGATCTTGTCACGCGCTTCGGCGGACAGTTCGTTCTTGCCGTTGGCACGGTTCTTTTCCAGATCTTCCAGAATGATGTCAGAGCCAAGGTTGGAGGTCAGGATGATGATGGTGTTCTTAAAGTCCACGGTACGGCCCTGGCTGTCGGTAATACGGCCATCGTCAAGGACTTGCAGCAGAATGTTGAACACATCCGGGTGGGCTTTTTCCACCTCATCAAACAGCACAACGCTGTAGGGATGGCGGCGCACAGCCTCGGTCAGCTGACCACCCTCCTCATAACCCACATATCCCGGAGGCGCACCGATCAGACGAGACACACTGAATTTCTCCATGTATTCCGTCATATCGATACGGACCATGTTCTTTTCATCGTCAAACAGGGCCTGGGCCAGTGCTTTGGCCAGCTCGGTCTTGCCAACGCCCGTGGGGCCAAGGAACAAAAAGCTGCCAATGGGGCGGTTCGGGTTTGCAATGCCGGCGCGGGAGCGCAGGATAGCGTCCGAAACCTTCTGCACGGCTTCGTCCTGGCCGATCACGCGCTGATGCAGCACTTCGGGCAGGCGGAGCAGCTTTTCGCGCTCGCCCTCCACCAGCTTCTCCACAGGGATGCCGGTCCAGCGGGCCACAATGCGGCTGATCTCTTCGGCCGTCACGCGGTCACGCAGCAGGCTTTGCTCCTTCTTGTCGGCAGCAATCTTTTCTTCGGCTTCCAGCTGGCGCTGCAGGTCGGGCAGTTTGCCGTATTGCAGCTGACCAGCCTTGGCGTAATCGCCGTTGCGGGTCGCCTTTTCAATTTCGGCCTTGGTGGTTTCTACCTCGGCGCGCAGGCTCTGCACCTTATTGATGGCGTTCTTCTCGTTCTCCCACTGAGCTTTCTTGGAATTGAAGGAATCGCGCAGTTCGGCCATTTCTTTTTCGATGGCGGCAAGGCGCTGCTTGGACATTTCATCGGTTTCTTTCTGCAAAGAAGCCTGCTCGATCTGCAGCTGGGTGATCTTATGGTTCAGGTCATCCAGCTCTGCGGGCATGGAGTCCAGCTCGGTCTTGACCATTGCGCAGGCTTCATCCACCAGGTCGATGGCTTTATCCGGCAGGAAACGGTCGGTAATATAACGGTTAGACAGCGTTGCTGCCGCAATCAAAGCGCCATCCTGAATTTTAACGCCATGGTACACCTCATAGCGCTCTTTCAGGCCACGCAGGATGGAGATGGTATCCTCCACCGTGGGCTCCTGCACCATAACGGGCTGGAAACGGCGTTCCAGAGCGGGGTCTTTCTCGATATACTGGCGGTACTCGTCCAGGGTGGTGGCGCCAATGCAGTGCAGCTCACCGCGGGCCAGCATCGGCTTTAAGATGTTGCCGGCATCCATTGCGCCGTCGGTTTTACCGGCGCCCACAATGGTGTGCAGCTCATCAATGAACAGGATGATCTTGCCTTCGCTCTTTTTAACTTCGTTCAGACGCTCTTCAAACGTTCCTCAAACTCGCCGCGGTACTTAGCACCGGCGACCAGAGCGCCCATATCCAGGCTGAACACGGTGCGGTCTTTCAGGTTTTCGGGCACATCGCCGCGCACGATACGCTGGGCAAGGCCCTCAGCGATAGCCGTTTTGCCAACGCCAGCTTCACCGATCAGCACAGGATTGTTCTTGCGCTTACGGGACAGGATGCGGATAACATTGCGGATCTCGGAATCACGGCCAATGACGGGGTCCAGCTTGTTGGCACGGGCGGCTTCCACCAGATCCTGGCCATATTTTTTCAGGCGTCATAGGTGGATTCGGGGTTATCAGTGGTCACGCGCTGGTTGCCGCGCACGGCGGACAACACCTGCATGAACTTTTCCGGTGTGATGCCAAACTGCTTGAACAGCTCGCCAGCCACGCGGCCGGGGCGCTGCAGCATGCCCATAAAGACATGCTCCACGCTGATATATTCATCCTTCATCTGCTGGGCCTGCTTTTCAGCGGCGGTCAGGGCCTGGTCCAGCTCATTGGAGATATAGACTTTATCGGGGTCACGGCCGGAACCCGTCACATGCGGCAGCTGGGAAACTTTTTCCGCTGCGGCAGCTTCAAAGGTACCGGGGTCAACGTTCATCTTGGTCAGCAGCTGGGGGATCAGGCCGTCCTGCTGCTGGGTCAGGGCCACCAGCATGTGCTCCTGTTCCAACGCCTGGTTGGAATATTCAATTGCCAAACGCTGGGCAGCTGCAGGGCTTCCATCGTTTTTTGGGTAAATTGGTTGGTATTCATATCGCAAACCTCCTTTATCGGCAACGATAATGGTTTTCTATCTATTAGCAGCGAACCGGTTCAAGTGCTGCTTCGTGCCCGGCGGCTTGATATCCTTGCAGGTTCAAGGGCGTTATGCGGAAGCGTTATCTTTATTAGCACTCTATCTGTTCGACTGCTAACATTGTAACACATAGCCAACCGTTGTCAATAGGGTAAATTGAAAAAGATTTATGAACTGTCAAAAAGTTTCCTGCTTTTTCGGGCGTTTTCCATCTTGCAAGATTTTGGATACAAGTATACAGTAGAATTAGAAAGTGAAGAAGCACAAAAAGCCAAAACGACAAAGGATCCGCCCATGAAACCTATTTTGATTGTGGATGACGAAGCGCCCATCCGTGCGCTGATCCGCCTGACGCTGGAGCGCGCGGGCTACACCTGTGACGAAGCTGCCACCGGCACCGAGGCCGCCGATAAAATTGAAGCAAACACCTATGATCTGGCCCTGCTGGACATTATGCTGCCCGGCCCCGATGGGTACGAGCTGCTGGACTACCTGCGCAGCGTGCAGACCCCGGTGATTTTTTTGACCGCCAAAACCGCGGTGGCGGACCGTGTGCGTGGGCTGCACCTGGGCGCGGATGATTACATTACCAAGCCGTTCGAGCCCACCGAGCTTGTGGCACGGGTGGAAGCGGTGCTGCGCCGCTGTGGTAAAGCCCAGGGTACTCTTGCTGCTTTTGATGTGGTGCTGGACCCGGCTGCCGCCGGGTAACGCGCAGCGGCACCCCGCTGCACCTGACCCCGCGGGAATTTGACCTGCTGGAAGTATTGCTGCGCAACCGCGGCATTGTGCTGTACCGCGAAGTGCTCTATGAGCGCGTGTGGGGCTAGATGCCGAGTATGACAGCCGCACGCTGGATCTGCACATCCAGCGGCTGCGCAAAAAGCTGGGCTGGAAGAACGAGGTCCGCACCGTATTCCGTGTGGGCTATGTGCTGGAGCGCGGGGAATGAGCGCCGCTTTGCCTATCCTTTTATATAAAGCAGGAGTTTTGCCATGAAGTTTGCCCACAAGCTGACCCTTGCCCTGCTGGTGGTGCTGGCAGTTGTGCTTTCGCTGTGCAACACGGTGCTGATCGGGCAGCAGTTCCGGCAGGAGCTGCACACCGCGCAGGAAACGTTATCTGCAGACTGGCAGCGGGAAAGCCGCGCCATGCAGCGCACCTTGGTCACACCCGGCAGCGGCAGCCTGGCCGCACGGGTGGGCAGCTATTTGCAGGCCATCACCGAGCAGAACAGCCTTGCCTGCGCCGCTTACAGTGTGGATGGAACCTCCCTGTATTATGCCCTGCCCACCGCGGTTCCCTTATCCGAAGTGGAAGCCCTGCTTGCCCAGGATGGCGAGCCGCGCATGGTGCTGGCGAACAACCATACCCTGCTGTGCGCCGGAACGGTCGTTTTGCCGGAACGCTGCATCACCTTGGTCATTGCGCAGGATGCCGCCCCCGTGTGGCAGGCGCGGCAGGCCCGCACCCGAAATACACTGATCGTAGAACTTTTGGCCATGGTGCTGGCCGGGGGCCTGGTTCTGCTGCTCTGCCGCCGCATGACCCGCCCGCTGGAGCAGCTGGAGCAGGCCAGCCGCCAGATTGCCGCCGGGGCCTACAGCCAGCGCACGGCCATCCATGGCAGTGACGAAATTGCCAGTTTAAGCCGCAGCTTTGACGAGATGGCCCAGGCGGTGGAGGGCACCGTGCAGACCTTGCAGCAGAACGCCCGCCAGAAAGATGATTTTGTGGCCGCGTTTACCCACGAGCTGAAAACCCCGATGACGAGCATCCTCGGCTTTGCCGATATCCTGCGCAGCGGCGAGGTGAGCCCCGCCACCCGCCGCACCGCCGCTGATTATATCTACCACGAAAGCAAGCGGTTGGAAGCGTTGAGCGGGAACCTGTTGGCTTTGATGGGGCTGGAACAGCAGCCCCCGCAGCTGGAAGCCGTACCCCTGGGCCGTGTGCTGCAAAGCCTGCGCCGCGCCCTGCCCCAGGGCAGCCCGGTGCCCACCCTACCCCGCAGTGACGCGGTGGTGCTGGCCCAGCCGGAACTCTTGTGCGATATGCTGTACAACTGATCCAGAATGCCCGCAAAGCCACCCCGGCGGATGGCAAAGTGGAAGTGCTGCTGGACGAAACACCCACCCGGCTGACCATCCGCGTACAGGATACCGGCTGCGGCATTCCGCCGCAGGAACTGGCCCGCATTACCGAGCCGTTTTATATGGTAGATAAATCCCGTGCACGGGAGCAGGGCGGCAGCGGCATGGGGCTTGCCCTGTGCGCCAGAATTGCCGCCTTGCACGGCACAACGCTGCAATTTTCAAGTGTGCCCAGCCAGGGAACCACGGTCAGCTTCTGCCTGCAAAAAGCGGGCAGCCAACCGGAGGTGGAGCCATGAGGGAAAGGAAAATGTTTTTTCCGCCTGCACTGCGGTTGGCTGCTGTGGCTATTGCACTTTCTGCAGCGGCTTTGGCCCTGCCGCTGCCGGTTTTTGCCGTGCTGGACCGTGCCGCCGGGCACAGCATTGCGGTGCAGCAGGATGCTGAAGCGTTAAGCCCCGCCGGGCGCAGCTGTGCTGCCGCACGGGAGCTTTACTGCTGGCGTATGACCTGGCAAAATACATCCCGCACCATGGTGGAGCCTGATTCAACTCCAGCCAGCACTGCCCCCACCCTTGCCGCGGTGCAGCAGCTGCAGGCGGCCGGGGTACTGCCTGCCAGCATGGCGGATGTGCTTCTTTCCGCCATGCAGCAAACAGACAGTTGTACTACCTACACTGACGATACCGGCCAGAGCGAATATGTTTTTACATCCGATGAGAACCATGTCACCCTCACCCTGACAGCCAGCGGTCTGCCCGTTGGGTTTACGGTGGAGCAGTGCAGCTTTGCGGATTCCGCGCTGGATGAAATAGCGGATGCTTACGCCGCATTTTTAGGCGGGGATGCGATCACCGATTGGGAAACGCTGCCCCTGCAGCTGCACGAGCCCTGCGCGGTACGCTACAGCGTCAGTGCCCAGCTTTACCTTTGTGTGGCCCGCAGCGGGCAAGGGCTGCGGGTGTCGGCAGCATCGCTCTCCCCGCAGGATGCCGCCGCTTACCGCGGGGATGTTACGCCATAAAGGAGGTTTGCCCCATGAAAAAGACGTTCAACCAGACCATGCCGTGCGCTGTGCGCCTGGCTGCACTGCTGCTTGTGCCCGCCGTTTGTGTTGCTTTTTCCGGCTGCAGCGCTGTGCCGGGCTCTTCCGGCAGTTCTGCGGCGGAGCCGTCCCCCCTCCCCTGCCGCCGCGGAACCGGCAGCGAAGCCTGATCTGCCCAGCCTGCGCCCGCTGTACCAGGGGGATGAAAACGGATATTATACCTTCATGACTGCCGCTTCGGGCGATTACCAGCAGGTGCTCTATGCGGACTACCAGACCGGCACCCAGGCCCCGGCCTGCCATATTACCGGCTGCACGCATGACAGCCCAAGCTGCCCGGCCTGCTTTTTTACCGGCGTGCCCGTCACGTTGCCCTGCCCGGTTGGGGACGGCACTTATCTTTCCTTTGTCTATGGATATGATTCCGATGGCATGTCCATCGTGCGGCTGAATCAGGATTACGGCGTGGAACAGGTACTGTACCACTGCAATTACATTTCAAGTTTCTATTGCTACACGGACGGTTCTTCCCTCTGGTTTTCCACCTGCCCCAGCGGAGACAGCTATGACCGCATCAAACGCCTCGATCTGTCCACCGGCGGCATCACCACCCTGTTTGATGCCGGGGATACCAGCGGGCAATCCGCCAACATCATCGGCTGCACCGGGCGGCAGCTGGTGGTTTCGGTATCTCCTTATTATGACAGCAGCGAGCCACAGACTTCCTGCCTGTATTTGGTAGATACCGACACCGGCGCGGCAGAACTGCTGCGGGAATACCCGATCACCAAGCTTCCGCCGGGCGCACCACTAATATAAGCACCGCTGTGCTGGACGATACTTTATATGAATATGACTACACCACCGGCGAGCTGACCGCCACCGGGCTGGCTGACCGGCAGACCCGCATCGTAACCGATGCCCTGCCGCCTGACCCATATGAGGGGCGCGGTGCGTTTGATGTGACAATTACCCGCATCCTGAACGGCCAGCTGGTTGTGGAGTACTATTCCAACGACTGGACGGACGACAACGCCGAAACAAAAACACCCGTCTACCTGGTTGACCTTGCCGCCGGCACCGTAGCGGAAAAGCCCGCCCTACCGCCGCTGAACTGGAACGGGTACGACCACACCAGCACCACCATCCTGGCCCAGCTGCAAGACCGGCTGCTGGTGCTCTGCCGTGCGGAGCCATACACCCGCGCCACAACCGGAACGGACGGCGCACCCTACACGATTCAATCCTCCACCGCTATTTTGGGCTGATCTCGTATGCCGATTACCTGACCGGCACCCCGAATTATACCGAGGTTGGGATGCTGGATTAAGCCGGGTATTTTGTTCCAAATTCTGCGCTTTTATTCTGCAAGAAAGCCGATGCTAAGGCAATACCGCACAATTCCCGCCTGACGGCTTAAGCACTGCTTCGGCGGCTGCCGCACCTCGCTCGCCGTATCGGCACTTAGAATTATGCGGTATTGCCCTAAATTTCTGCAACGCCTCCAGCAATTTGTAGGGGACGATGCTTGCATCGTCCCGCTGGATGGGCCTTGTTGCATTGCTTGCTTTCAAAAAACAATCTCCCTCACACACCATGCATTTTCCCAAACGTCCCCGCCGCCTGCCGCAAATCAGGCGGCATTTTTGTGTTCCTTTCCTGTTTTATGGCAACTATCCCCCGCCGCCCTTGATTTTACCCACCAAAACCTTTACAATAAGATTAAATATTACCGCTTTTGCGGAAAGGAAGTAAGATCATGGATCAGTCCAGCAAATACAGCATCAATACCCTGTGCGTACAGGCGGCTATACCCCCGGCAACGGCGAACCCCGTCAGATTCCCATTGTGCAGAGCACCACTTTCAAATATGATAGCTCCGACGATATGGGCAAGCTGTTTGACCTGCAGGCCAGCGGTTATTTTTATTCCCGCCTGCAAAACCCCACCTGCGATACCGTCGCCGCCAAGATTACCGAACTGGAGGGCGGCACCGCCGGTATGCTGACCGGTTCCGGCCAGGCAGCCAACTTCTTTGCCCTGTTCAACATCTGCAACGCGGGCGACCACATCGTTTCTTCCAGCTCCATTTACGGCGGCACCTTCAACCTGATCTCCGTCACTATGGCAAAGATGGGCATTACCGCCACCTTTGTCTCGCCTGACTGTACCGAGGAAGAGCTGAACGCCGCGTTCCAGCCCAACACCAAGGCTGTCTTTGGCGAAACCATTGCCAACCCCGCCCTGACGGTGCTGGATATTGAAAAGTTTGCCAATGCAGCCCACGCCCACGGTGTGCCGCTGATTGTCGATAACACCTTTGCCACCCCCGTCAACTGCCGCCCCATTGAATGGGGTGCCGATATCGTGACCCATTCCACCACCAAGTACATGGACGGCCACGGTGCAACCCTGGGCGGTGCCATTGTGGACGGCGGCAAGTTCGACTGGATGGCTCATGCCGATAAGTTCCCCGGCTTGTGCACCCCTGATGACAGCTACCACGGTATCACCTATGCCGAGCACTTTGGCAAGGAGGGCGCTTTCATCACCAAGGCAACCGCACAGCTGATGCGTGACTTTGGCTGCGTGCAGAGCCCCATCAACGCCTACATGCTCAACCTTGGCCTGGAAAGCTGCATGTGCGCATGGCCCGCCATTGCGAGAACGGCCAGGCTGTGGCAGAGTTTTTGGCCAGCCACCCGAAGATTGCCTATGTGAACTACTGCGGCCTGCCGGGCGATAAGTACCATGCTGTTGCCGAAAAGTACCTACCAATGGTTCCTGCGGCGTTGTCAGCTTTGGCGTAAAGGGCGGGCGCGAAGCCGCCGCTGCCTTTATGGGCCACCTGAAGATTGCCGCCATTGAGACCCATGTGGCCGATGCCCGCACCTGCTGCCTGCACCCCGCCAGCTCCACCCACCGCCAGATGAACGACGAGCAACTGATTGCCGCCGGTGTTCAGCCCGACCTGGTGCGCATGAGCTGCGGTCTGGAAGATAAGAACGACCTGATCCACGATATTGCCCAGGCACTTGACCAGATCTGACCGTTAAGGAGTTTACTGTTTATGCCTTTGATCATTCCCAAAGAGCTACCCGCCTATGGCGAACTTTCGCGCGAGAACGTGTTTGTCATGCACCAGCAGCGTGCACAGACCCAGCAGATCCGTCCCCTGCGCATCCTGATTTTGAACCTGATGCCCACCAAAATTGTAACGGAAACCCAGCTGGCACGCCTTTTGGCCAACAGCCCCCTGCAGGTGCAGCTGACCTTTTTGCAGACCAAGACCCATGATACCACCCACACCCCGCAGGAGCACATGAAGGCGTTTTATAAAACCTTTGATGCGGTGCGCAATGAGCGCTTTGACGGTATGATCATCACCGGTGCCCCCATTGAGGACCTGGACTATGAGGACGTGGACTACTGGAACGAGCTGTGCGAGATCATGGATTACAGCCGCGAAAACGTATATTCCACCATTCATCTGTGCTGGGGTGCGCTGGCTGGGCTGTATTACCACTTCGGCGTGCGCAAGGTACACCTGCCGGAAAAAATGTTCGGCGTGTTCGAGCACCGCGTGGTGCGGCCCTCCAACCCGCTGGTGCGCGGCTTTGACGAAGTATTCTATGCCCCGCACAGCCGCTGGGCCGGCTGAACCGCGCCGATATTGATGCCGCCCCGGAGCTGCGCATGCTGGCCGAAAGCGATGTTGCCGGCCCCATGCTGCTTTCCACTGAGTCCGGCCGCCAGATTTTTGTCATCGGCCACCCGGAATACGACAAGTACACTTTGGATGCCGAGTACCGCCGCGATGTAAAGGCGGGCAAGGAAATTCATGTGCCGGTCAACTATTACCCGGACGATGACCCCAACAAGGACCCCATTTTCCGCTGGCGTGCCCATGCGCACCTGCTGTATACCAACTGGCTGAACTACTATGTCTACCAGAACACCCCCTATGACCTGGATGATCTGGAAGCCGTGGTGGACCCGCCCCGCACCTGAGGAGGACGTATGCCGAAGATCAGTGCCTGTATTGTGGCATACTGTGATTATGATGAAGTGTGCGCCGCTGTGCGCAGCGTGCTGGCCAACACCCCCGGCGATGACTTTGCCTGTATGTGGTGGATAACGCCAGCCCGGATGGCTGCGGCCCCCGCCTGGCGCAGACAGATTTTGGCGATGTACGCGTGCAGTGATCTGCCTGCCAAGAATCTCGGCTTCGGCAAGGGCCACAACAGCCATTAT
>ENA-OPZM01001067-OPZM01001067.1-human-gut-metagenome-genome-assembly--contig:-NODE-1067-length-10180-cov-5.969064_pt1 | contig 10180 bp, 15 predicted proteins | sample MGYA00242478_ERZ504493 | MGnify/ENA primary metagenome ERZ504493 (study PRJEB26092, sample SAMD00036227) | human gut metagenome | host: Homo sapiens | study: EMG produced TPA metagenomics assembly of...
CCAAAGCTGGGATGGTCCACGTAGGCGTCACCGCAGATGTAGACAAAGTCGCACTGGTCCCAGCTGCGCGCATCCATGTCGGCGCGACTGACGGGGAGAAACTTATCGCGGCCCGGACGCCAGGGGCGGGCGGGCGTCGCTTGGGAATGCTTGGTGCGGGCGACCGTGGCCTGCGCCTTACCGCCGCGCTTTTGCTGCTGGCCCTGTTTGCCCTGCTGACTGCGCTGGTTGTTCTGAGCGTGCTGAGGCTTTTTTGCCACGATCCCTCCCGGTGTTTGTATGCTGCACGTAATTGTAACCAGTCTTTTTGGGACGGGGCTAAAAAGACTGGTGGAGTACATGGGCTGGCGGATCGGCGCGTCGATGCGGGTGCCGTACCCGCCGTTTGTTTCCAGACTGTGTATCTGCGCGTTGGGGAAGCCGTCTCGCGCGCACGCCATGTTGTCAATGGGTTACAGTATGAACGGCGGCTATGTTTCCGCCAACGCACGAGAGAGTCGTCAACAAGGAGGATGCACGACGATGCAGCGTGCCAAACAGATATCGGAGTCTATTGAGCTGGGCATCATCTTGGCGCTCGCCGGTGGCTTTATGGACGTGTATTCGTACATTGGGCGCGACCATGTTTTCGCCAACGCGCAGACAGGCAACATCCTGCTCGTGGGCGTGAGCATCTCGGAGGGCAATTGGGCGCTGGCGGGACGCTATTTCTTCCCTGTAGTGTCGTTTGCCGTGGGCATTATGCTTGCCGATTTGGTGCACGAGCGTTTTGGCAGCTTGATTCACTGGCGCCAGGTGACGGTGTTTTTCGAAGCCGTCATCTTGTTGGGTGTGAGCTTTATTCCCGGCGGCGATTTCAACCTGCTCGCCAACTGCCTCACCTCATTTGCCTGCGGTATGCAGGTCGAGAGCTTCCGCAAGATCCACGGTCATGGCATCGCCACGACCATGTGTATCGGCAACCTCCGTAATGCCTTGCAAAACGTGGACGATTACATCATTACCCACAAGCGCGGCTTTTTGGAAAACGGCCTGCTGTACTTTGGTGTGATCTTTACCTTTGTGTTTGGCGCCGTGCTGGGCAACTGGTGTATTGAGCGCATGGGTCTGCACGCCATCGTCGTGGCGAGCGCGCTGCTGTTTGTCGCGTTTGCCATCATGTTCATCGACCGCGAGCGCGACCTGCGTTTTCGCTGGAAGCTTGCGGCCGAGGCTTGGAAAGAGGGCTGTCGAAAGTAACCGAATGCGGCAAAGGGACAGCCCCTTTGCCGCAATATTTTTCCTCTCTATGTAATACAGTTTCAGGAGCCAGAAAAAAATATCTAGCTCCTGAACGTTGCAACGAACTGCTTTTTGCGATTTATTCGAGATGCTCTTCAATCCGAGCCCTCAGAAGGGCAATGGCTGTGGGTATTCCAATTGCGACGGCTAATTCGGCTTTATCCAAAACCTGTATGCTAAAGCACGATTGTTTATCACATTGAAGGACGTTAACTGAAGATAGCTTTACTTCCCGTTGACTGAATATATCGTAATCTCCAAATAGGAAGTTACCTTTTATTGTGTAATTCGGTATGTTCGTTACGCACTTCATCTCAAGTCTGTTTAGGCCATAATCGAACACCGCAACTTCCTTGTGTTCGATGATGAGCGCAACCCTGGGCATGTTACTAAAACCACCGTCGACGACAGTAAAGAGCTTTTCATTTGCATCGTCATAAACGGTGTATTTAAGACTCAATAGCTGTCCGAGTGGACCCGTGAACCCATGTCTTTTGATGTTGAGGTTGTCTCCCGCTGGGTTGACGAGAGCCAGAGCGTGCGGATAAGGGTTACCTTCAATTGAGATTCGATATTCGTTTGTAGCCGTCTTGCTCGATTTAGGACCAGTAGCCATCACGCGTCATCGCCTCGATCGAATTGGAACCGTCTTCTGCTTCGTGCGGAGAATTACGCTGTACGTTGCAGTACATGCAGCTGCAATAACCGCATGGGCAATTTCTAACAAAATGAATGACACTATTTGCTGCATGCATATTAATTACTATAAAGTATCCTTTTATAAACGTATTGTCAAACATATATTGCTAAAACAGAAACAATTTATAGACTGAGTTGGTCGTATTCTTTGGGCAATTGCTCCTATAATCTAGCCTTCGCTGCAGTCGGGAGGGAAGGGCTGGGGCTCCGTTATTATGTTGAAACGCTTTAACACTTTTGACGTTCTCATGCATTTTTTGTTTCAAAAGCGTTAGGATGGAACTTGCAGTGCGGGGCGTAATGGGTGCCCCGCACACGATGGGAGGCTATCAATGGCTAATCGTTTCGTTCTCAATACCATTTCTTATCATGGTTCCGGCGCCATCAAGGAGATCCCCGGCGAGCTCCAGCGTCGCGGCTACAAGAAGATCTTCGTCTGCTCCGATCCCGACCTGGTCAAGTTTGGCGTTACCGCCAAGGTGACCGACGAGCTCGACGCCGCCGGCATCGCTTGGAGCCTCTACTCCGAGATTAAGCCCAACCCTACCATCCAGAACGTCAAGGACGGCGTCGAGGCCTTCAAGGCCGCCGAAGCTGACGCTATCGTGACCATCGGTGGCGGCTCCTCCATGGACACCGCTAAGGCCATCGGCATCATCATCAACAACCCCGAGTTCGCCGATGTCCGCAGCCTCGAGGGCGTTGCTCCCACTAAGAACCACGCCGTGTTCACCATCGCCGTGCCGACGACCGCCGGTACTGCTGCCGAGGTGACCATCAACTACGTCATCACCGACCCGAGAAGGTCCGTAAGTTCGTGTGCGTCGACACCAACGACGCCCCCGAGGTCGCCGTCGTCGACCCCGACATGATGGCCTCCATGCCCGCCGGCCTGACCGCTTCTACCGGCATGGACGCTCTGACCCACGCCATCGAGGGCTACACCACCAAGGGCGCTTGGGAGCTTTCTGACATGTTCCACTTTGAGGCTATTAAGCTGATCAGCGAGAACCTGCGCGACTCTGTCGCCGAGGCCAAGTCCGGTCAGCCCGGCTCCGGCCGCGAGGGCATGGCTCTTGGCCAGTATGTCGCCGGCATGGGCTTCTCCAATGTCGGCTTGGGTATCGACCACGCCATGGCTCACACCCTGTCCGCTCACTACGACACCCCGCACGGCGTCGCTTGCGCCATGCTACTGCCGATCGCTATGGAGTTCAACAAGCCGGTTTGCGCTGAGCGCCTGGCCAAGGTTGCCGTTGCCATGGGTGTTGACACCACGGGCATGAGCACCGACGAGGCTGCCGACGCCGCCATCGCCGCCGTCAAGCAGCTCTCCGCCGACGTGAACATCCCGCATGTCTGCGAGGCCATGAAGGCCGACGAGATCGAGGTCCTGGCAAGGACGCCATGCTGATGCCTGCTTCCCGGGCAACCCGCGCGAGGCGACGCTCGACGACGTTATCGAGCTCTTCAAGAAGATCTGCCCGGCTGCTTAACCTGGTTCGGCGGGCCCCGCCCGTTAGCCCCAGAATCGTCCTCGGACATGTCGGAGGCCCCGCTGCGCACTACGTGCGGCGGGGCCTCCTTCTGTCCTGCGGAAAGATTCTGGGGCTAACGGGCGGGGCCCGCCGGCTCGTTGTCGTGGCGGGCGCTGTTCGGAAGAGCTCGATGGGCCATCTCACTGGGTAAATATTTGTGCGTGATGGTATCGTTGTTGGGGCTTTTACTGATTACGGGATGTTGACTTTGGAGTTGTGGATGGTGTCCCAAATGGATTCTACGCTTGGTTTTATTACTGACCAGCTTAAGACGCTGACTTCTATTGCCTCGCCTACGGGCTATACCCGTGCGGCGACTGATTATCTAATGGAAACGTTGTGCGATATGGGCTTTGGCCCCGAGCGCTCCAATAAGGGCAACGTGTTGGTTGAGCTCGGCGGCGAGGGTGAGCCGCTCGTGTTAGCGAGTCATGTCGATACGCTTGGCGCCATGGTGCGATCTATTAAGGACAATGGTCGCCTGCGCCCCACGACGCTCGGCGGGCATCAGTGGTCTACGGCCGATGGCGAGAACTGCACCGTCTACACGCGTGACGGCAATGTGTACACGGGCGTGGTCCTCAATACCGAGCCTTCGGCGCATGTGGCCGACGAGCCGGTCAAGACCATCGAGAAGAACATGGAGATCCTGCTCGACGAGAACGTCGACAGCAAGGACGATGTGCTCGAGCTGGGTATTCAGACCGGTGACATCATCGCTATGGATCCTCGCACGACGGTGACGGAGAGTGGCTACATCAAGAGCCGCTTCCTGGATGACAAACTGTCGGCGTCGATTCTGCTGGGTCTGGCTCGCGCCGTTGCTGACGGCGAGGTGACCCTTTCGCGCAAGGTGTCGCTGCTCTTTACCGTGTACGAGGAGGTCGGCCACGGCGGTGCCTTTGTGCCGGCTGATACGCGCGAGATGATCAGCGTGGACATGGGCTGCGTGGGCGAGACCTGGGCTGCACCGAGCGCATGGTGTCGATTTGCGCCAAGGATTCGGGCGGTCCGTACAACTACGACCTGGTGACCACGCTGTCCAACATCGCGCGCGAGCTGGAGCTCGATTACGCCATCGACGTGTACCCGCACTACGGCTCCGACGTCGAGGCCACGCTCTCGGCCGGCTACGACATTCGCCATGGCTGATCGGCCCCGGCGTGTACGCGAGCCACAACTACGAGCGCAGCCACATCGACGGTGTGCGCAACACCTACGAGCTCGTTCGCGCCTACGTCCAGCGCTAGGGAAGCAGTTTGCGACTCGGCTGACCAATCGCTAAGGCCCGATTTCTCGGGCCTTTTTTCGCTTTAGGTCGTTTAGTATTATGATGTCTGTAATCTATTAACTAAACGTGTAAATTACTTAACGAGGTGATGCGGTGTATGGATACGTCTGAGTACTTGTCTATGGGTGATGCTGCCCGCCTGTTGGGCGTTACGAAAGCCCGCATATCTCAACTTGCCGCATCGGGAACGCTTGTGTGCGATATTGTGGGCGGCCGTAAGATGGTCGAGTACAATTCTGCGATCGCCTACCAAAAGGTCCGCAAGCGAGGACGCCGTCCTGCGGCCGATGTTGGACGCAAGTTTACGCTGATGTCGGCCGACCATGAGGTCGCGTATGTCTCATTTGATCCGACGCGCGAGTTCCCCTTCGAAATCGCCGAGGTCCTCGATGCGCAACGAATGCCGTTTGGCACATGCTCGAGCTCTTCTCCAACGGTGAATAAGCGGGAGCTCAATGTGTGGTGGAGCCATCGGTCGGTGCCCGATGTTCGTCCTGGGCTTATCTCGCGCTACCGCGAGCTGGGAATTGCCAGTGGCATTGAGGTGCCGGTTCAGTGCCTGGGTCTCTCGCTTTCGGATTGTTATTGGCTGCGGCCGGCCGATTGCGCGAACTCAAATGGCAAAGCATCAATTACTTTGAGAACGAATTTGAGCGATCGGCGCCCGAAGAGCGTTCGGGTTGGCTGGAAGGCATCGGTCTAAATAATCCGGATAACACGTCCGAGGGCGAGCTCCCTAAATCGTGGATGATCCGAAACGGCATTCGCGTTTTGGCTAAAGGGTGCGGGATGGACGACCAACGGCCCTTTAACGAGGCAGTTGCAACGGCTCTGCATCGTCGCTTGCTTTCCAAGGGGGAGTTTGTTCCTTACACGGTTGAGCGCATGTTCGATGGCCCTGTGTGTCTGTGCGACGACTTTCTTGACGGCCGCGAGGAATATGTTCCGGCTGTTTACGTTAAGGGCGCATTTGGTAGCAGCGGGGAAACTCGACATACGATCGATACTGTTGCTACCTCGGCAAGCATGGTGTCGATGAGGCCGCTGTGAGAAGGTCTATGTCGCAGATGATTGTCTGCGATGCCCTTTTGGCCAACAGCGACCGCCATTGGCGAAACTTCGGCATCATCCGCAATGTCGACACCCTGGAGATAAAACTTGCTCCGCTGTTCGATAGCGGCAACTGCCTGTGGTACAACGTACCAACTGCCGTGCTCGCAGCTGGGGAGTTTGGGTTTTCCGCTAAGCCGTTTGGGCCCGACCCTTCCGTCCAGCTGGCGCTTGCGGATTTGCTCGATTGGTTCGATTCATCGCGGCTCAACGGATTTGTTGATGAAGCGATCGAGATTCTTTCGCAGAGCGAGTGGGCGACGGCGGAGGGTCGACTCGAGTCCATTCGCCGCGGCCTGGAGCGTCGCGTTGTCGAGGTGAATGCCGCTGTTGAAGTGCTTCGATACGTGCGGCGATAATCCCGCGGCTACTTGATAACTGCCGTAACGGTGCCGCCACCCAAGACGACGTCGCGCGTAGATAACGACTGCCTGGCCGGGGGCGATGGCTCGCTGCGGCTCGTCAAAAGTCAGCAGCATTTGCCCGTCGGCGCCACGTGTAAGGGTTGCTGCCTGGTCCTTTTGACGGTAGCGATACTTGGCGCCCACGCGAATGCCGCCGGACGTGAGCTCTGCTCCATGCGGTCGGCAGGGGCGCTCCAGATCCAGTCGTTGGCCGTGAGCGCTGTGGCCGTCAGGTCGTCGGCCTCGCCAGATGCACAATGTTGCTGGCGGCATCGACGCCCGTTACGTACACGGGATGCGCCATCGCGACGCCCAAGCCCTTGCGCTGGCCGATGGTATAGCGCAGCGCGCCGTTGTGACGCCCGACCACGCTGCCGTCGCGCCACACAATGTCGCCTGGCTCGGCGGCATGTCCGCAGCGGCGCTCGATATAGCCCGCGTAGTCGCCGTCCGCGATGAAGCAGATATCCTCGCTCTCGGCCTTCTTGGCGTTGATGAAGCCCTGCTCGGCGGCAATGCGGCGCACGTCGCGCTCTTTGTCCAGCCCGGCCAACGGAAAGATCGTGCGTGCCAGACGCTCTTGCGTGAGCGAATACAAAAAGTAGCTCTGGTCCTTCTTGGGGTCCTCGCCGCGGTGCAGCTGCCAGGTGCCGTCGGACGCCTGGCTCGTTTTGGCGTAGTGACCTGTGGCGATGTAGTCGCAGCCCATATCCAGCGCCGCATCCAGCAACGCGCCAAACTTAATGTGGCGGTTGCAGATGATGCACGGGTTGGGCGTCAGTCCCTCCTGGTAGGCGGTCACGAAGCGCTCAATAACATCGCGGTCGAAGGTCTGCTGCAGGTCGAGCACATGGTGGGGTATCCCCAGGCGCTCGGCGACGGCCTTTGCATCGGCGATGTCGCGGTCGACCTTACTCATTCCCGTGTCGGGATCGGGCGCAGGACAGGTGAGGCGCATGGTGACACCGACACATTCGTAGCCCTGGCTTTTGAGCAGGTACGCAGTCACGCTGGAATCGACGCCGCCGCTCATGGCGACGAGCACGCGCTTGTTGTGCATGGGGAGGTTCTCCTTGGTGGCATGTGGCCAAAAAAGAAAAGCGGCGCGGGAGGCTGGTTCCGCGCCGCAGACATTGTAGCAAGTTCGGACGTCTCGTGGGACACCCTGATGGGATGGGCTCAGACTGCCGGGAGAGAGGAGACCGGTTCGTCCTGGGCTCAACCTATGGGCGACGGGCCCTAGTCCTGGAAGAGCGCCGTGGACAGGTAGCGCTCGCCGGTATCGGCGAGCAGCGCCACGATGGTCTTGCCTCGTTCTCGGGGCGCTTGGCCAGCTGCAGCGCGGCCCACACGGCGGCGCCGGACGAAATGCCCACGAGCACGCCCTCCTTGTGGCCCACGGCGCGGCCGGTGGCAAAGGCGTCGTCGTTCTCGACGGGAATGATCTCGTCATAGACCTGGGTGTCGAGGACGTCGGGCACAAAGCCGGCGCCGATACCTGGATCTTGTGCGGGCCGGCCTGGCCCTTGGAGAGCACCGGGGAAGTGGCGGGCTCGACGGCGACAACCTGAATCTCGGGATTCTGCTCCTTGAGGAACTCGCCCACGCCGGTCACGGTGCCGCCGGTGCCGACGCCGGCGACGAAGATGTCGACCTCGCCGTCGGTGTCATCCCAGATCTCGGGGCCGGTCGTGGCCTTGTGGATGGCGGGGTTGGCGGGGTTCACAAACTGGCCGGCGATAATGCTGTTGGGGGTCTCCTTCTGCAGTTCCTCGGCTTTGGCGATGGCGCCCTTCATGCCCTTGGAGCCGTCGGTGAGCACGAGTTGTGCGCCATATGCTGCATAAGCTTGCGGCGCTCAACGGACATGGTCTCGGGCATGGTGATGATCACCTTGTAGCCGCGGGCGGCCGCCACCGAGGCGATGCCGACGCCGGTGTTGCCGCTCGTGGGCTCGATGATGGTGTAGTCGCCGCCGCGCACGAGCTTGCCGGCCTTCTCGGCCTCGTCGATCATGTTCTTGGCGACACGGTCTTTGACGGAGCCGGCGGGGTTGAAGTATTCCAGCTTGACGAGCACGCGGGCCTTGAGGTCCTCATCGGCCTCAAAGTGAGTGAGCTCCAGAAGCGGAGTGTGGCCGATAAGCTGATCGATGGACGTATAAACATTGCTCATGGTGAACCTCCAAAGTGTTCAAATGACTGGATACCGTGTGGGTTTACGGTGTGAGTAGCAGCGAAACCCATAAACCTTATGGGTTGTTCTTTTTGCTGTTGGCAAGCATAGTAGACAGTAAAGCCTAGTAATGCAATAGGAAATAGAAGATTATTACGAGTCGATTAACCAGCTTGACGGGAATAGGTATTTTCAAAACCAATTTTTCGGCTAGAATTTCTACGAATTAAAAGACCGAAAGGAAGCAATATATATGTTGGTTTCCACAAAGGGCAGATATGCCCTGCGCGTTATGGTCGACCTGGCCGAGCACCAGGCGGCAGGCCGCATTCCCCTCAAAGAGATCGCCGCGCGTCAGGGGATTTCGGAGAAATATCTGGAGAACATTTTGGCCACGCTCGTGCGCGCCAATATGCTCTCGGGCATGCGCGGCAAGGGCGGCGGCTACGTGCTCACGCGCCCGCCCGAGCAGTACACGGTGGGCGAGATCTTGCGCCTGACCGAGGGCAGCCTGGCGCCGGTCGCATGCCTAGACGGCGACTGCAAGGGCTGCTCGCGTTCGGACGAGTGCCCCACGCTCGACGTGTGGAAGAACCTGGACAAGCTCATTAACGACTACCTCGACGGCGTGACGCTCGATGCGCTCGTAGCCCCAACGAGGGCTACGACTACGTCATCTAGCCCCACCTGCTATTGGGGGACGGGGTAGAAATGGTAGATTTTCCTGCCCTCTGAGGCTCGACAAATGACAAGGCCGCCCATCGTTGCGATGGACGGCCTTAGTTTTGGCGTGTTGTGGCGGTCCGTATCCGGTTGCTTTAGTTCCTGGCGACGCTGTCGAGAATACTGCGCATGATGGATACCAGGATGCTGCCCATAAAGGCCGATCCAAAGCTGGCAATGGAGATACCCGCGCCCAGCAGATTGACCGACAGGTAGCTGGCCAGCTCGAGCATAAAGCTGTTGACTACGAGCTGAAAAATACCAAGCGTGATAATAGTGAGCGGCAGCGAGATGACCGTCAGGAACGGCTTGACGAGCGAGTCGACGATGTTGAGGAACAGTCCCACGAAGGCAAAGCAGACCCAGGCGTCGGCCATGCCGAAGCTGAATGCCGGGGACGAGAAACGTTGCGATCGCGATGGCGATTGAGGTCAAAAGCCAGTTGAGCAAAAAGCGCATGGTGGGAATCCTTTCTTGCGCATGGCGTGGTGAGGGGCGTGAGGGGCACATGCCTTTGCAACTCGGGTAGATGCGCGGGCATGGCCCTGTTTGGGCGCCATTGTCTCAGATATTCATGGAGCTTGCGTGCGCATTCGGTTTCAAAACGGCGTTCGTCCTAGAAAGGTTGATTTCCGATCTCAGCCGAACACATTGAGCAAATAGGCCGTTCCCGCACCTAGCCGAACGCCCCGCTGCCCCTCCCGGGGCCCGGGGGCGCGTTTTCCCAGTTGAAGGAACGGTGGAGATGTGTTTCGATGGGTCCGGTGGCCATGCTCCGCCCGCCGCCCGGCACCTCTTCCCAGACTCAGCCGAACGGTCGGTTCCGTCTATTCCGTTTTCCCTTAGGCTAGGACAGCGGGGCATCGCCCCTTTCCTCGCGCGCCCGCGCGATGAGCCCCGGCGTCAGGTCGAGCTCGTCGATGGGCACGTCCTCGATGCCGTACGCCTCCAGCAGCGCC
>ENA-OPZM01001070-OPZM01001070.1-human-gut-metagenome-genome-assembly--contig:-NODE-1070-length-10170-cov-1.273424_pt1 | contig 10170 bp, 13 predicted proteins | sample MGYA00242478_ERZ504493 | MGnify/ENA primary metagenome ERZ504493 (study PRJEB26092, sample SAMD00036227) | human gut metagenome | host: Homo sapiens | study: EMG produced TPA metagenomics assembly of...
GGTTGACGAGCCAGAGTGCCGTGATGAAGATCAATACGGCGTTGGGTTACGTGCCGGTCACTTTTGCCGAGCTGACGGACGACGAGGCGTATTGGAAAGGTTGCGGCACGCCGGAGCATCCGTGTTGCGTCAATTATGACATCCTGCAGCGCACAGGCGGCGGTATTGCGTGTGTACGGCCATGTTGTATGACCCTGCCGCGCATCCGAACGAGAAACTTCCGGTGGAACTGCCGGAGGATGTGGTGAAGATGGCCCGCGAGGCGGCTGCAAAAAATCTGCGTTAATTGGAATAGACAAAATAAAAGGAATATTATGGCAAAAAAAGTAGTAGTGGCATTCAGCGGAGGTTTGGACACCTCTTATACGGTGATGTATCTGGCCAAGGAAAAGGGGTACGAAGTGTATGCGGCTTGTGCCAACACGGGCGGTTTCAGTGCCGAGCAACTGAAGGCCAACGAGGAAAATGCTTATAAGTTGGGCGCCAAGGAATACGTCACGTTGGACGTGACGAAGGAGTATTATGAAAAGAGCCTGCGTTACATGATATATGGCAACGTGTTGCGCAACAACTGCTACCCGATTTCGGTGTCGTCCGAGCGTATTTTCAGGCCATCGCATCGCACGTTATGCCAACGAGGTGGGGGCCGATGCGATAGCCCATGGCTCGACCGGGGCAGGCAACGACCAGATTCGTTTCGACATGACTTTCCTGGTGATGCACCGGGGATGGAGATCATCACACTCACGCGTGACAGCAACCTGAGCCGTCAGGAGGAGGTGGATTATCTGAACCAACACGGTTATTATGCCGATTTCACGAAGTTGAAGTATTCCTACAACGTAGGTATCTGGGGCACGTCGATTGTGGCGGCGAGATTTTGGACAGCAATCAGGGATTGCCTGAGAGCGCTTATCTGAAACATCCCACGAAGACGGGGACGGAGCTGTTGAAGCTCGGTTTCAAGAAAGGGAGATTTGTAGCGTGAACGGTGTGGAGTAATGACGACAAGATCAAGGCCATACAGGAGATAGAAAAGATAGGTGCTGCCTATGCCATTGGCCGCGACTGCCATGTGGGCGACACCATCATCGGTATCAAGGGGCGTGTAGGTTTCGAGGCGGCAGCTCCGATGCTGATTATCGGTGCGCACCGTTTCTTGGAAAAATACACGCTGAGCAAGTGGCAGCAATATTGGAAGGAACAAGTGGCCAACTGGTATGGCATGTTCCTGCACGAAAGCCAGTATCTGGAGCCGGTCATGCCGGACATCGAGGCCATGCTGACCAGTTCGCAGCGCAACGTGAACGGCGTGGTGACATTGGAGCTTCGTCCTTACGGCTTCACAACGGTCGGCGTGGATTCTCCGGACGACTTGGTGAAGAACAAATTCGGCGAGTATGGCGAGACCCAGAAGGGATGGACGGCAGAGGACGCGAAAGGCTTTATCAAAGTGACTTCCACTCCGCTCCGCCTGTATTATGCGAACCATAAGGACGAGGAACGAATCAAGTAAACCATGGCGGCGGAAGATAAAAAAAACAGATATTTCAAATGATAAGAGTTGGAATCATAGGAGGGGCAGGATATACGGCCGGAGAACTTGCCGCATCCTGCTGAACCATTCCGAAGCGGAGATAAAGTTTATCAATAGTTCCAGCAACGCCGGGAATAAGATTACCGACGTGCACGAAGGACTGTACGGGGAAACCGATTTGGTGTTTACGGACCAGTTGCCTTTCGACGAGGTGGACGTGATATTTTTCTGTTTCGGGCATGGCAAGAGCGTGGAGTTCTTGCAGGCTCACGATGTGCCTTCCCGGGTGAAGATCATCGACTTGGCGCAGGATTTCCGTCTGGCGGCTCCGGGCAATGACTACGTGTACGGTCTGCCAGAATTGGACAAGGCGGCCATTGCCGGGGCGCAGCATGTGGCCAATCCCGGTTGTTTTGCCACTTGCATCCAGTTGGGGTTGTTGCCTTTGGCTGCCCATGGCTTGTTGAGTGGCGACGTGTCGGTGAATGCCATTACGGGGAGCACCGGTGCCGGGGTGAAGCCCGGTGCGACCACGCACTTCAGTTGGCGCAACAATAACATGAGCATATACAAGGCTTTCAACCACCAGCATGTGCCGGAAATTTGCCAGTCTCTCCGTGCCTTGCAGCCGGACTTCGACGGAGCGATAGATTTCATTCCCTATCGCGGCGACTTCGCCCGAGGAATTTTTGCCACCGAGGTGGTCCGTGTGGACGCGTCGGCTGATGCCGGGTATTTTGCTGGGCTTTATAAGGAGTATTATAAGGACGCGGCCTTCACGCACTATGTGGACAAGGCCATCGACATGAAGCAGGTGGTCAACACCAACAAGGCTTTGGTGCACGTGGATAAGTTTGGCGATAAATTGTTGGTCACGGCCACGATAGACAATTTGCTCAAAGGCGCTAGCGGGCAAGCCGTGCAGAACATGAACCTCATGTTCGGGTTGGACGAAACAGTCGGTTTGCGCCTGAAACCGTCCGCATTCTAAACGGGGGCGCGACGGAATGTCATATTTAAGAAAGGAGGAATAAAATGAATCTATTCGACGTATATCCGCTTTTCGATGTGAACATCGTAAAAGGGAAAGGATGCCATGTCTGGGACGACAAGGGGCAGGAGTATCTTGACTTGTATGGCGGCCATGCCGTAATCAGTGTCGGTCACTGCCATCCGCATTATATAGAGAAGCTAGCACGGCAACTTGGCCGGTTGGGTTTCTACAGCAATTCCGTGGTCAACAAGTTGCAGGTGGAACTGGCGGAGCGTTTGGGCAAGGCCTGCGGTTATGAGGACTATCAGCTCTTTCTGATTAATTCCGGTGCGGAAGCCAATGAGAATGCGTTGAAGTTGGCCAGTTTCTACAATGGCCGCAAGCGCGTGTTGTCCCTTTCAAAAGCGTTCCATGGGCGTACGTCTTTGGCCGTGGAGACAACGGACAATCCTAAAATCATAGCTCCCATCAACGCCAACGGGCATGTGACTTACTTGCCTTTGAATGATTTGGACGCTTTCAAGGCGGAGTTGGCCAAAGGCGATGTGTGTGCCGTGATTGTGGAGTGTATTCAAGGGGTCGGAGGTATCCGGTTGGCCACAGCCGAGTTCATGCAAGGCGTGCGGCAGGCATGTGACGAAACGGATACGGTGTTGATTTGCGATGAAATCCAGTGTGGTTACGGCCGTTCGGGCAAGTTCTTCGCCCACCAGCATTTGGGGGTGAAGCCGGACTTGATTACGGTGGCCAAAGGCATCGGCAACGGTTTCCCCATGGGGGCGGTGCTGATTTCGCCCAAGTTTACTCCGGTGTACGGCCAGTTGGGCACGACTTCGGTGGAAACCATTTGGCTTGTGCCGCCGCTTGGCCGTGTTGGACATCATGGAAGAGGAGCATCTGGTGGAAAATGCCGCCAAGGTCGAATTCCTGATGGAAGGCATAAAGGCTTTGCACCTGCCTCATGTGGTGGATGTCAGAGGGCGCGGCTGATGATAGGCGTGGAGTTGGACGTGCCTTACAAGGAAATCAGGAACAAGTTGCTCTTTGAGGAGCATTGCTTTACGGGATGCAGTGGCACGAATGTGCTGAGGCTCTTGCCGCCGCTTTGTCTGAGTGAGGTGGAAGCGGCTGATTTCTTGAAACGGTTGGAACGTGTAGTGACTAATTAATGAATAATCAAGCGGAGATAAACCGGTCGCAGGCGTATGCCGGAGACCGGTTTGTCTGCTTTTAAGGAGGAGAGTGACAATGAAGATTGCAATTATCGGTGCGGGCAATATGGGAGGAGCCGTTGCCCGTGGTTTGGCAAAGGGGAGCTTGGTCAAGACATCGGATATCACGGTGTCCAATCCTAGTCGGGAAAAGTTGGAGGCGTTGAAGGTTGAGTTTCCGGAGTTGAACATCACTTGTGAGAATTCCCGGGCGGCGGTAGGAGCTGATGTGGTTATATTAGCTGTGAAACCCTGGAAGATACAAGAGGTGATAGACGAAATCAAAGGTGGTTTGGATTATGACAATCAGGCGATAGCCTCTATGGCAGGCGGGATTGGCACGGCGCAACTTTGTACTTATTTGGATCGTGGTGACGGAGAATATCCCGGAGTGTACTATTTGATACCGAATACGGCCATTGCAGTTATGAGCGGTATGACTTTTATGGCTTCCGTGTGCTCCACGCCGGAATTGGATGCCAAATGTTGGCGATGTTTAAGGAGATGGGGGATGCCATGTTGGTTGAGGAACGCTTGATGGACGCGGGAATGGCTTTGGCTTCCTGTGGCATAGCCTACGTGATGCGTTACATCCGTGCGGCTACCGAAGGTGGTGTGGAATTGGGCTTTTATGCCAAGGATGCGCAGCGCGTCATCATGCAGACCATGAAGGGTGCCGTGGATTTGTTGGAGGCGGAGGATTGCATCCGGAAATGGAGATTGATAAAGTGACGACGCCCGGAGGCTTGACCATCCGTGGGCTGAATGCGATGGAGGAGGCAGGGTTCACCCAAAGCGTCATCAAAGGATTGAGGGCTTCGGTGAAGAAATAAGGAAAGGAGTGTCTTTATGTCACAACAATATAAACGCATAGCCGTCAAGATAGGAAGTAACGTTCTGACCCGTAAGGACGGGGCTTTGGACGTGACACGCATGTCGCTTTGGTGGACCAGATTGCCGAACTGCGGGAAAACGGTATCGAAGTCATATTGATTTCTTCCGGTGCCGTGGCCAGCGGGAGAGGCGAGCTGAAAGAGGCCGTCTCGCGCAAGATGGACAGCGTGGACCAACGGCAACTGTTTTCCGCAGTGGGGCAGGCCAAGCTCATCAACCGCTATTACGAACTGTTCCGCGAGCACCGCTTGCCGGTGGGGCAGGTGCTGACGATGAAAGAGAGTTTCAGTACGCGCCGCCATTACCTGAACCAACGGAACTGTATGATGGTGATGTTGGAAAACGGGGTTATTCCGATTGTGAACGAGAATGACACAGTCAGCGTGACGGAGCTGATGTTTACGGATAACGACGAACTGTCCGGTTTGATTGCCACGATGATGGACGTGCAGGCTTTAATCATATTGAGCAATGTGGACGGCATATACAACGGCCTTCCCGGCGAACCGGGCGTGGAGGTTATCCGTGAGGTGGAACCGGAACGGGATTTGCAGGAGTATATCCGTACGGAGAAATCCGGTTTCGGACGCGGCGGGATGATGACCAAATGCTCCATAGCCCGCAAGGTGGCCGACGAAGGCATCGAGGTCATCATTGCCAACGGCAAACGCGACGACGTGCTTACGGACTTGGTTTTACGTCCCGGCAGCCGGGTGTGTACCCGTTTTGCTCCGCGTGAAGGCAATGTTTCGAGCGTGAAGAAATGGGTGGCTCACAGCACAGGGTTCACGAAAGGGAAGGTTTACCTGAACGACAAGGCGGTGGAAGCCGTTTGCGGCGACCGTGCCGTGAGTATCCTGCCGGTAGGAGTCACGCGTGTGGAAGGCGATTTTGAAAAAGGCGACTTGGTACGTATCATGTCGCCCGAGGGGCAGAATCTGGGAGTGGGGCGCACGGCATATAGCTGCGAGGAGGCCGTCCGGGTCATCGGGCAGCACGACTGCAAGCCTTTGGTGCATTATGATTATTTGTATTTGGAGTGAATCCATGCTTTCCGGTGTGGGGCGCACGTGTCCGGTGCCGGACGTGGAACCGTGTAGGTGAAAAATCAATGAAAACAATAATAAAAGGAAAACTATGGATTGACTTCTCTGTTTGAACGGCAAGAGCAGCCGGCCGCGAGTTGCTGCAATTGCCGGTAGAACGTGTGGATGAGATACTGCGTGCGGTAGCGGATGAAGCTCTGGCACAGTCGGAATACATCCTGTCGGAAAATGCGCGCGATTTGGAGCGTATGTCTCCCGATAACCCGATGTACGACCGCCTGAAACTTACATCGGCGCGTTTGGTAGGTATTGCCGCAGACATGCGTCATGTGGCGGATTTGCCTTCTCCTTTGGGAAGGGTGCTGAAACATACCGTATTGCCCAACGGATTGGACTTGAAACGGGTGAGTGTGCCGTTCGGCGTGATAGGGGTGATTTATGAGGCACGCCCCAACGTGAGCTTCGATGTCTTTTCGCTCTGCCTCAAGGCCGGGAGTGCCTGCGTGTTGAAGGGCGGAAGCGACGCCGACTTTTCCAATCGTGCTATTGTGAAAGTAATCCACGGCGTATTGGAGCGTTTCGGTGTGAATCCGGACATCGTTGTCTTATTACCGGCCGAACGTGAGGCCACGGCGGCTTTGTTGCAGGCACGCGGTTATGTGGATTTGCTGATTCCGCGCGGCAGTAGTGCTTTGATTCAATATGTGCGCGAGAATGCCCGTATTCCGGTCATCGAGACCGGAGCCGGGGTTTGCCATGCTTATTTTGACGTGGATGGGGATGTGCGGAAAGGTGCCGCTATTGTCAACAATGCCAAGACGCGCCGGGTGAGCGTATGCAATGCGTTGGATAGCGTGTTGGTTCATGCCTCCCGTTTGTCCGACCTGCCGCAATTGTGCGCTCCGTTGCAGGAGAGCCGTGTGCGCATTTATGCCGACAGCCGCACCTTGACCGCCCTACAGGGGCATTATCCGGCGGATCTGTTGGAGGCGGCTACGGAGAAACATTTCGGCACTGAGTTTATGGATTACAAAATGGCCGTGAAGACGGTGGACTCTTTGGACGAGGCGCTGGCTCATATCGCCCGTTTCGGGTCGGGACATAGCGAGTGTATCATTACCGAGAACGCAGATGCAGCCGAAAAGTTCTTGCAGTTGGTGGATGCCGCCTGCGTGTATGCCAATGCGCCGACCTCGTTTACCGACGGGGCTCAGTTCGGACTTGGAGCCGAGATAGGCATCAGCACCCAGAAACTGCACGCCCGCGGCCCGATGGCGTTGGAAGAAATCACGACCTACAAATGGTTCGTGCAGGGCGACGGACAGGTACGCCCGAAGTAGTCCGATTATCAATCATTAAACAACAATCTTATGAGAGTATTTCAAAACGTAGAAGACTTAGGCGATTTGAAAGCCGCCTTGCGCGAGGCTTTCGAGGTAAAGAAGAATCGTTTTCAATATCAGGAACTGGGGAGGAACAAGACTGCCCTCCTCATCTTCTTCAACAACAGCCTGCGCACACGGTTGAGTACGCAAAAGGCTGCCATGAATCTTGGCATGAACGTCATCGTGCTCGACGTGAACCAAGGGGCATGGAAACTGGAGACGGAGCGCGGCGTGATTATGGATGGCGACAAGAGCGAACATTTGTTGGAGGCCATTCCCGTGATGGGATGTTTATTGCGACCTTATCGGAGTCCGTTCGTTTGCCACCTTTGAAAGCCGTAAGGACGATTATGAGGAAAAGATACTGAACCAGTTTATCCGTTACTCCGGCAAGCCCGTATTCTTTATGGAGAGTGCACGGTGCATCCCTTGCAGAGCTTTGCTGATTTGATTACCATCGAAGAGTATAAACGGACGGCGCGCCCCAAGGTGGTACTCTCGTGGGCTCCTCATCCCAAGGCGTTGCCGCAGGCCGTACCCAACAGTTTCGCCCAATGGATGAACGCCGCCGATGTGGATTTTGTCGTGACGCATCCTGAAGGTTATGAACTCGATCCGAAGTTCGTAGGTGACGCCCGTGTGGAGTACGACCAACTGAAAGCCTTCGAAGGAGCCGACTTCATCTACGCCAAGAACTGGAGCTGTCCCGGTGTGACCCGTCCGGCGGACTACGGAAAGGTGTTGAACAAGGACATGAGTTGGACGGTGGATGCCGCTCACATGGCTGTGACGAACAACGCTTTCTTCATGCATTGCCTGCCTGTGCGCCGCAATATGATTGTGACGGACGATGTGATAGAAAGCCCGCAATCGTTGGTCATCCCCGAGGCTGCCAATCGTGAGATTTCAGCCACAGTAGTGCTTAAACGAATGCTTGAGGCATTATAGCCTTGACACATCTGGCCGGCAAGCGTAGGGTGTCCTTGTTTGCCGGTCAGGTTAAAAGGAATACAAAGGAAAGCCAAGGTCTTTTTATGAAGACTATTTGGGCGTGAAGTACTAAAAGCCGAACTGCCACGTTTTCCGCCCGTCGAAAGTCAGAACCGTGAAGGCGATGCTGTCACCTTCTTGTAGGCCGAGAGGAAGAAGGGGGAGGCTGGCATATACCGTGGTGGAATATGAATACGGGTCGCCGGGCTGTCGGTGATAAAGTGACAAGTGGTAAATTGTTCCGGTGTAGGAAGAACGGGTGGAATCCGTCCGGTATCCCCATTCCTGCCTGCCACCTTGTGTTTTAGGTGCGAGGTGAAGGTTGAGGTAATCTCCTCCATGCCATATACTGTTGATTGCCAATGGAGCGTCATCGTCCGACGGTTCTTCTTTCGGTTTCAAGAGGTTGACCGTCTCGGCTGTATAGACTTTAGCCACAGGATGCCCTTCTTGGTAGTCGGCTGTCACTTCGTAGCCGCATACGAGACGGTAGGCGGCATCAGGCTGCAAGCCTTGTATAGGGCTATTGATGGCATATATTTTACCGTCGTCGGTGACAAATGCGTGCCGTTGCCTCTTGCATCGGTGTAAACCTCGACGAATTCCGTCAGAAGTGAGGGATATACGTATCCGTTTTCTTCATCGTCACTACATGCTGTACAGCACAGGCAGCCTATAAGAAACAGACAGGCTTTCCCCCTTTCCGGCAGGAACCGGAAAAGCGGAAAGCCTGTTTTTAATCCCAAATGCCTTTTCATATCCTTATTTCTGATGGGCGGCCATATAATTAAACACCGGATTGGCATACATCGTGAGCAGGCGTTTCGCGTAAGAAAGCCGTGTCAGGGTTGGGTAAGGTTACTTTTTCCAGACGGTTTTCGAGGTAAGCTTCAAAACGTGCTTTCTCTTCAGAAGTGTAATGTGCTGCAAACTCTTGTGTGCCCCGTAGCAAGTCGCAGCCACATAATTTCCGGCGTATAACTTGTAATTGCGGTGAATCTCCTTGTCGATATGAGATGCCACGGCCGTGAACAGTTCCGTCTTGGGCATATCGGCGGGTAATGTGCCCAACCAATCGTTCAGCGGGCCTGCCATCCGGAAGCATATCCTTCCTTTGTATCCGAAAATCCCGGTCTGCATGTTCACCAGGTCGTCTTTCGGACTCTTCTTGAAACCTTCAATGTCGCGCTTCTGTTGGAATTCCTGTGCTTTCAAATAATCACAAGGGTCGTATTCGTATGAAAGTGCAGTCGGTACGAGATTCAGCTGTTTCAGGCGGTCGATGGTGCTTCCTTCTCCTCCCATGGCCATCATTTTGAGGATGGAATCCTGCGTGCGGTCGTTTGAATCCTTGGCGCGTCCTTCCCGTTGGGCAATCCAGATGTTCTCATGTTTTGTAGCGATGGCATAGTGCATGTAGCGGCTCAACCGTGTGCTGGAAGCTAGCATTTGGCGCAGGCTCACAGAGCGTTGCACGATGAATGCCTTGTCCACCCTTACCAGTTTTTTAATCCATGGGCGTATCAACAGATTGTCGCCGATGGCAATTTCCATAGTGTTGCCGAAACCGTTGTCCAAGAGACTGATGGAAAGGAAAGCAGAGTCCATCACGATGTCGCGGTGGTTGGTGATGAAAGTATGCGGTACACTTTTGTCTACCGACTGGCTGTTCTCCAACACCAGGCCGTCGCTGCATTTGCCGACAATACCGTGAAGCAAAGGGTAGAAGAAAGTCTGTTGCACTTCTAAGTTTGTCCGGCAACGGCGAAGACGGTTGCATGCCACTTCGTAAGGTACTTCGGGCAAGACCTGTTCGGTGGCGGCGCGGAATTCCGGGTCGGCTATCAGTTCTTCAAAAACGGCCGGGAGTTCTTCCGGGTCGTATGGACGGATTTCGTCGAATTCTTCAGGCGTACGCATAAGCGGATAATTGAGTTATGACAGTTTGTTTCGATGATGTCGGTCAACACGTCTTTCATGTCCATTCCGGCAGCCCGTACCTGTTGGGGAATGAAACTGGTGGCGGTCATGCCCGGTGTGGTGTTGACTTCCAACATGTTGATTCTTTTCTTTCTCTTTGCCGTTTTCGTCGGTGGTGTGCGTGATGATATAG
>ENA-OPZM01001072-OPZM01001072.1-human-gut-metagenome-genome-assembly--contig:-NODE-1072-length-10157-cov-1.779761_pt1 | contig 10157 bp, 14 predicted proteins | sample MGYA00242478_ERZ504493 | MGnify/ENA primary metagenome ERZ504493 (study PRJEB26092, sample SAMD00036227) | human gut metagenome | host: Homo sapiens | study: EMG produced TPA metagenomics assembly of...
CAAAATAACGCCCCAGCCATAAAGCCAGAGCGTTACATACTTTCCATATCAAATTACCTTAAACTTTTTCTGTGCCATCGACTTTTCCTTTATAATTTATCAGTCTCCAAAATTTCTTTTTTCGAATCTTAATTTTCTGCTCTTCAGCACTATATTCAGCTTGATAAAAAGTAAAATCTGATAATTCGTCCTTATGCTTTATCAGCTTATCCAGAATCTGTTTTTTATCATATTCACTGGTTCTGATTCCAAAGATAACACCTTTCAAAAGGTTCCAATCAAATGACATATTCTGCTTTTGAGGAACATCAAATTCACCAAATGTATTTGACACAGCTACCCTAAATTCCTTTTCATGTTCCCAGTTTTTTGTCTTGCGATAGGTTTTCGCATCATAGATCTTCCAGTAACGTTTTCTCCATTCCTCTACATCAGAAAAATGCTTCATAACAGGAACTGACGCCGTCTACTCCAAGTAACCATTCTCTTATTTGAACCATAGTCAATCGTCCTAATGTCTGGAAAAAATTACATTCAATGGACTCTCCACCATAAGAAATTGCTCTTACATCAAGAGGAATATGTCGCCCTCCTACCTTAAGTTTTGCCTCGTCACCTGTATCATAAATCAGACATACACCCTTATGACAATCTGCATAGTTTCCCCACATAGCAGAATTATCATTTTTTTTAGAAAAACAAACAACATAGCTTTTGGGGTATATCATATCCCTCAACTGAGCCACAAACACTTTTGGAAAATCAGCCATAACAATTAACCACTTTCTATGCTGTTGAACTACTGAATTGCCATCATTATTATATATTTGTTCTTCAGAGCCTTTACCATGAAGAAATATGTCGTTTTCTGCACCTTTCATTATATAGGAGAATTCCTTCATTTCCTCGAATATTTCTTCCATAGATTCAATTGTCTGGACACGCATTTTTTCATTAGAAAAAGACTTTCTTTATTGCATCTACTAATTTTTCTACAGAAAGTGAAAAAATTAAGAAGTTTAATCTGTTTCTCAGCTTCCTCTGCAGGTACAAATTTATTTTTCTTAAATTCTTCCAGACACTTAATTAGTGCATTATTATGAATATAAAAAAGAATATATTGAAGTTCCTTTTCTGATACTTTCAAACAATTGTCACCATAAACTCCTGCCAGATTTTGTACATCTGTATCCGTTATGAACTCTTCTCCTAATTTCAATAAAATTTTCTCAAAAAAGTTATTTTTATAGCAATGAACATCTGCAACCAAAGTACCATGATATAACGTTTCATCATCGGCTTTCAGAATATAGAGTTCCAGTGCACGCGCTACGCTATATATATAATGTCTGAACAATCCCTCCCAGGCCATCTTATCTCCCTGCCAGAAAACACGTACAAACCCTTCCAACGGATCATTTAACTCTTCTTTCGATGCAAAATGAAAAGTGCCATTTTCAATTTCTAATAATGCACTGTTTATTGAACGGTAGTGGTATAATTTCATTTTTTCCTTCTTTCGATAAATTATTCAAATAGTTATGATGAAGTCTGCTCTTCATAAACCATGGATTGACATGCAGCTTCCTATACGAAAGCTTAATACCTATCTTCTATTTTTTCTTTGTGAATATCCATTTAGGTATTATTACCGTTTCATAACCAACTCTCACTTCGAACATGTAGTAAAAAATCTATCGTACCAGATAAGGAATGTTAAAACTGTCCAGATTTTACGGCTGTTATCTGCTTTTTTATCTTTATGGTCGTTCAGAAGCTGGAGCAGTTTCTCTGTATGGAAAAATTCTTCTGCTTCTTTCGAGGTAAATAAATCTGTTACCATCTGATACCAGTCATTCTGCCGCAGCCACACACGGATTGGAATGGGAAAACCAAGTTTCTTCCGTTCATTGGTTTCCTGTGGAAGAAATTCTGAAACAGCTTTACGGAAAATATATTTGGTTGTACCTGCTGCAATCTTGGCTTCTTTCGGAAGCTTTGCTGCAAAGTTAAAAACCTCTTTATCCAGAAATGGTACCCTGACTTCCAGGGAATGTGCCATGCTCATTTTATCTGCTTTCTGCAAAATATCGCCAGGAAGCCAGTAGTTCAGATCTACAGACTGCATTTTTTCCATGTCTTGAAGTGAGCCTCTGTTTTCTGACTCAAGCTCTTCATAAAATTGACTTAAATATTCCTGCGTGGAAGGTCCTGTTACTTTATTTTTCAAAATCTGTGCTTTCTCTTTTTCACAGTAAATATATGCATTTCCGATGAAGCGTTCTTCTACTTTCATTCCTGCGCGGATAAGGAAATCCCGTCCTTTCACGTCTGGCAGCTTTGCAGCCAGTTTTCTGACAGCGCGTCTGAGCACGAACGGAATCCAGGCAACTTTCTTTAATGCTTCAGGCTCTCTGTAAATATTGTATCCACCGAAAAGTTCATCTGCGCCTTCCCCGGAAAGGACTACCTTAACATGTCCGGCAGCCTCTTTGGAAAGAAAATAAAGTGCAACTGCAGAGGCATCCCCAAGTGTTCATCCATATGATACATCACATCTGGAAGGGCATCCCAGAATTCCTGCTTGGATATGATTTTCACATGGTGTTTCAAGCCTGCTTTTTCTGCCACTTTGGCAGCTTTGTTTACTTCACTATATCGGTCTCCCTCATCAAATCCCACTGTGAATGCCTGATCTGCACCGGAGGCAGAAGCCAGATACCCGGAGTCCACTCCCCCGGATAAAAACGCGCCGACTTCCACATCGCTTAACATGTGGTGCTTCACCGAATCCCTTAAAATCTCTGCAAGCTGGCTCCGCAGCTGATCCATATTCGTCTTACGGTTCCACTTGCCAGGTGTAAGCTTTGTTTTGAAATAAGTCTTTATTTCATAGTTTCCGTTTTTATATAAAAGCATATGTCCGGGCATAAGTTTATAGATTCCCTTAAAAAAGGTCTCTTCCAGAGGGGCATATTGAAATGACAAATACTGCTCCAGGGCCTTCTGATTTACTTTTCTTTCATAGCCTGGAAATGCAAGAATACTCTTAATTTCAGAAGCAAATACAAAGTGTCCATCTATTTCGGCATAGTACACAGGCTTAATTCCAAAGAAATCCCTTGCAAGCATCAAAGTCTGCTCTTTTTCATTCCATACTGCAAACCCAAACATTCCCCTGAGCTTATCCAGTGCCTTCTCCCCATACTGTTGAATGGTATTTACCAGAACTTCCGTGTCAGAATGGGTACAGAAAGAAATGCCGGAAGCCTCAAGTTCTGCCCGCAGTTCCTTATAATCATAGATTTCCCCATTAAAAACAATATGCAGGTTTCCGTCCGCACTTTCCATAGGCTGCTGCCCATCTTCTAAATCAATAATACTAAGTCTTCGAAAGCCCAGCGTAATCTTCTCCCTGCAAAAAGAGCCTTCACTATCCGGGCCTCTATGTTCAATGGCTTTCATCATCCTTTCAATTACTGTCTTCTGATCCTGTCTGTAACCTGTAAATCCACAAATCCCGCACATTTCTTCCTCCGTATCCATTTGATGTAGTTTAGACACTGCAACGACTTTTGTTACAGTCCCAAACTATTTTTACCGATATTTTATCATAAAAATGTCTGTTTGTTGTAAAATAAAAATGTCTTTCTTATCAAATACTTATATTTCAAAATAGCTTTTATATCTCATATAACATTTTATAAAAAAAGAAATGTTTTCCATTCCCTTATTTGCTTACGGAAAACGTTTCTTTTCATTTACTCTTCATAAAGATTTCCGTTTTCATCGGTCCAGGTTCCGTCTCCGTTATTGTAAAGGACTCTGGATTCTTCATCACCTTCACCTGCTGCTACAATTTCCATTCTGTTCATCGGAGGTGTATTATTCCAAAGAACAAGCATAATATCCAATTCTGATTCTGGAAGTCTCTGATATGTTTTTTTCACGCTCTCATTCTCCCTCTTTCTACAAATGTAGGAACGATTTTATTATATCATATCAGTCTATTTCTGTATAGCTGTTTCCATTCTCATCAGAGATTTCGCTTTTAGTTTGTTACTGTTCAAAGGTATGTATAAGTCATTGTAAAAAGTGACGAAATTATTTTCTCTATTTTGTGGATAATTATTCTTCAGCAGAAAAAACTGTATTTATAGTTTTTCTGCTGTTCTTTTCACAAAAGTTATACACCGAATCCTATCCATTCTTTCAGACAGAGGCCTTATATCTACTCATTTCCAATCTTATAATGGAGATTTATCCACAGTCAGATTGCCCAATGGGTCATTTCCGGAAATTCGCTTTTTCCTGCATTTCTGCTATACTTTTTTCAAGAAAGAGAGGTTGTTTTTATGGAGATTGATTTTATACAGGAACTAAAAAAAACGTGATGAACTTCTTGACAGCTATCTCAGGCAGATCGAGATCCAGGAGGAATTCATCCAGAAACAGAAAGAGCTGATCGAATATCTCGAGGATCATATCTCAAAGATCACAGATATCGTCGGCAGTGTTTAGCAGGACTGTACCGGAGGAAAACGTATGCCTGATACTTATGATCATATCACTCTCTTGTGTCGGCTGAAAGCTGCACAACGCAGAAACAAAGAACTGGAATCTGGTGAAAGATATATCCAGTTAGAAGAACTTCATCAGAAAGAGTACAACGTTTATGAACATAAGATTGAGAAGCTGAAAAAAGAACTTGCAGATGCGCACAAAGAAACGATCCGTGTGCGCAATTACTGGTTTCAGGTACTGGAGGATATGCTCCGGGAGTTTGAAAAGGCACAAAAAAAGGTCCGCGCAGGAACTCCGAAAAATGGAGATCCGTGCACTGAATGCAGAAAAGCAAAGAGAGGATGCACTGGATAAAGCAGCCGTTTTCAGACATCAGTTTTATGAAGCGGCATCCAGACTGGAAGAAGAACAGGGAAAGAATCTGAAACTACGGGCACAGATCAACCGTGATTATGAAAACTCTTCTATTCCTTCTTCAAAAGCAGTACGACGTAAAAAAGATCACAAACAACAGGGAAAAAACAGGCAGAAGACCAGGCGGGCAGCCCGGCCACAAAGGGCACTGCCGGAAAAGACAGGAGCCTACACAGCCAGTTATTCTTCTTCCTCCACCTGAAGAAGTGCTCGAAGACTGTGCTTTTAAAAAGACTGCCAGGACCATCGTAAAGCAGATGGTAAGTATCCGTATGGTCCTGAATGTAACGGAATATCATGCAGATGTTTATTATAACAGTCATACGGGAGAACGTGCACATGCAGCATTTCCAGACGGAGTTATCGATGATGTGAATTATGATGGCAGCATACGGGCATTTCTGTTCCTTCTGAACAATGACTGCTGTACATCCATTGATAAGAGCAGGGCATTTCTGTCCGACCTGACGGGTGGAAAACTGAATATTTCCAAAGGCATGATAAGCAGACTAAACCGGGAGTTTGCTTTAAAAACTGAGCCTGAACGCAGGTCTGCCTATGCAGATATGCTGCTTTCCCCTGTTATGCATACAGATTGTACAAATGCCAGGGAAAACGGAAAGAGCTGCTAGGTATATGTCTGTGCAACACCGGACGGAAAAGCCTGTACTTTGCCCGCGAGAAAAAGGGACACGAAGGAGTAAAGGGTACGGTTACAGAAGACTATCAGGGGATCCTTGTCCATGACCATGATATTACCTTTTATAATTATGGAGCAGATCATCAGGAATGCCTTGCCCATGTACTGCGGTATCTGAAAGCCAGCATAAAGAACGAACCAGACCGTGCCTGGAATAAAAAAATGCATGCATTGGTGCAGGAAATGGTCCACTTCCGAAATGGATGCCGGCAGCCACACGGACCAGATCCGGAAATAGTCTCCGGATTCGAAAAACGATACCGTGAGATACTGGAAACTGCCCGGAAAGAATATGAAAATATTCCGGCAAATGATTATTACAAAGACGGGTACAATTTATTCCTGAGAATGGAGAAATACATGCACAACCATCTGTTGTTCCTGCATGATATCCGGGTACCTGCCACGAATAATGAAGCCGAAAGGCTTCTAAGGAATTATAAGCGGAAACAGGCGCAGGCCGTGACATTCAGAAGTTTCGAAAACATCGATTATCTCTGCCAATGCATGAGCATGCTTGTTTTGATGCGCCTTGAAGATCCGGCCAATATATATGACAGAGTGTCCAGAATATTTGGATAAAGAAAACCGATGGCTTTGACTGTTATCAGTCTACACCATCGGTTTTCTCAAGTCCAGCTAACCCTTGAACAGTAACTTAGTTTTTTGGCTTGTGCATTTTTATAAAAAAATATCAGGCGTTTTCCTCCGGTCAGTTCCCCTTCATCCTTTTCCGCTCCGTCCCTCGACTTCAGCATTTCCTGCCCCAGGATCACATGCGGTTGCTTTTCCAACAGTCATGCAGACCACATTCCGGTGGAAATATTCCATTTCACCTGCACGGTTTTTCCGGGTAAGGCAGTCCGGACAGGATTTTTTTGTGCTGCTGAACAGTTCCACCTCATCAATTCCGGCCACCACATATCCACCAATGGTCCCCTCCCGGAATACACGGTTCTTTTTTAGTGTATCGATCGGCTGAACCGTATCAAACTTATTATTCCAATAGCTGCAATCAAAAGCAGCAACCAGCTATATTTAAGCCTTGTACATATAAAAGTGCACAGGAACAGTAACAGGCAAGAGCCGATCACATTACAGTTAACCATCCAGTCTATTACTTTACCTGTGCATGAGTTCACTATCATATCTCAATTTGCGCTTTTTATTCTGAGTATCTGGATGAAACAATGCATTTTCACGTATTCCGCTATCTTTCAAAGCCTTTGGATAAAAAACGCTTCCTCAGAAATTTTCAGGACGCATTAGCTTATTACAACACTATGACTCAAAAGATTCCGATAGAAACTCATGATGGAATATATACTGTTCCATATTCCATATTATTGCCATTGAAGCTCAGGTAAGAAAGGTGATCATACATACGATAAAAATATTCCGAATTTAAAAATACCTATCTTCTGTATCTTGAAAGTATGAGGTAAAACTATAGGGGACATGTAATCTTGCTATTTTTCAGATTCGTAGTCGAGGCGATTGTTATGTGGCATTACTCATCCAGCCTTTTTCTGCCAAAACACTCTGGCAAAATGAGAACTGGTTGCATTTGTCTGCTGTATTGTACTTTATTTCTGTTCTCTCTTATAGATAAAGTATGGAACATACATTATCGTATACGAAATATTTTTTCTTACTCTTTGACTATTTTCCGAAGTATTCCATCTTCCATCTCATATACTTCATCACATAGAATCTCTATATCCTCGATTATGACTTGCCAGTATAATCAGCCTATTTTCATTCTTCATCTTCAGCAAAAGCTCCCGGATTTCTGCTACACCATTTTTATCAAGGCCATTCATTGGCTCATCCAAGATCAGGATTGGTGGATCTTCCATAATAGCCTGGGCAAGTGCCAGCCTCTGCCGCATACCAAGCGAGAATTTTCCAACCGGGCGTTTCAATTTCGAATCAAGTCCAACTGTGTTTAACACTGAATGCAGATATGATTTATCTGGTCTATTTCGTATCGTGTACAGAAATTCAAGGTTATGGTAAGCACTCCAGTTTCGTAAGAACCCAGGATCTTCGATAATGATACCTGCTTCTGTAAGCATGTCCTTATCTTTTCCCATTACTTTTCCATTTACAGAAACCGTTCCTTCATCACAGGACAGAAAGCCACAGATCGTCTTAAATAAAACTGTCTTCCCGGATCCATTATGTCCGACCAGCCCATATATCCGACCACTTTCACATCTGAGCGTGACATCCTTTAAGACTTTATTGTTCTTAAAATTCTTATTGACATGTGATACCTCTATGATATACTTTTTTTTTTCATTCACAGCAGTTATTCCTCCTATATATCCTCGTTTTCCCAGTTGAACTGCATATATCTGATCTTATGCATGATAAGACCAGTCATTATAGTTATCCCGACTAACAGGAAGACTACCATATATGACAGGGACGGTAACCAGTAATAGGTATGATCTACTGTTGCGATTCTTGCTAACTCTGCCATACGGTGGGGACAAAACGGGCCAGTTTGTAACAGATTAACGGATGCATATTTAACACCGGAAACAAGGCAATCGCCAGCGCAAGCCCTCCGGCAACCGCAATAATCTTGTTAATGTATAAGCTAAACAAAAACATCAAAACACCAACAAATGTGCAGATCAGAGTACAGAGCAGGATTTCAAGCAAGATAAGTTCAATGGGCGTATATTCTGAAAAGATATCATAATAAATGAGCACACTGCTCTGGTATTCTGAAAGAGCATTTGTAGTTGCCGCAGTTCTCAGCAGCTTTCCCCATTCATTGCTCCATTCTACTTTTGGCAGTAACACAAGGATTGTACAGGCAATCGTTATCAGCACCATTATCAGTGAACGAAAAAAAAATCCCCCTATCTGCCCAATCCCCATTTCTGCCCGTCCAACCCGGATTGCATGATACATGCCCGATATACTTGACGTTGCCAGATCAGATGTCCAGGGAAGCTGTAGCCGTAAATACATGATAAATAAAAGTGTTCCTAAAATCATTGTTATTATGGAGGATACATAGATCACGATTACTTTTGAAAGCACATATTTTTTTAAATTTCCCCGTCCAATACTGTACCGTAGATATTTATTTTCAAGATCTTCACAGAATACAGCAGCAAAAGCAGAAGCACAAAACGCATATGCAATCATCTTCCCGGACATTTCAACCGCATATATATAAGTGTCCATAACATTAAAATTTACCATGCCTTTTTCAAAAGCATAATTTTCCAGAGAAAAAATGAAAGAGACTGCTACACCGGCTATCGCCAGATACAGAGGATATTTTTTAGCAATCGCCTGAAATCTGTTTTTAGGTATCTTTCCTTTTCCATTCAATCATCCCCTTGTTTATTCAGAAGAGTATATATAGCGACCACCAGAATCATAAAAATAATTGGTATCCCAGTGGCAAAGAATTTTCTGTTTTTCGCTTTTCTGTTTTGTTTGGATGTGATAATATCTCTGCTGTTCTCTAAGATTTCATTTAATTTTTCATATGGAACCGGCATATTGCGGATTGCCCGGTATATTTCCTTTTCATAATCATTCGGTGCTTCTTCTATACACCTGTTCAGTTTTTTTCTTTCTTCCACTACATAGTAGGGAATTGTTGAACCATCCATACCAACTCTCCTTTATGATGGCAAATTAATTTCTTTGCCTGTTTCTGCATTGACCAGCATTACTGTTTTGTTGCTGCCATTTTCCATCACTTCAAAATACCATATCGGTTCTTCTGCATACTTCTGATCTTCACCAGTGTAAACATGTTCATATAATTTTGCTCGTGTAACCTCATAATTTACATCGTTTAATATGTTGTCATATTTTTCCTCTACTACTGATGCAATCTCATCAAAAGGTTTCAGAGCTACCGTATTCTGTTCATTTTTAAAGTTGTAGATATAATCTATCGTTAAACTCTCCAGTCCACGAGCAGAATAAATGGCCTGTACAGGTGCATTATCTGGAGAATCATCTGACATTGCTTTGCTACGCTCATCAATTCATGGAATACTGGAATCCCGGTATTTTCCTGATAGGCATAGATAAAATAAGCTTCATCTTCTGACGTTGGTTCGTTTCGTTTTTCCTTTTTCTAATAAACCATTATTTAATTCCTGATCCCTTAGTTTTTTCATTGCATCTACACTTAACGGAATCGCCTGGAAAGAGAGATTTTCTGTGTCATATCCGAGTTCATTCATATCTTTTTTTATTTCTGAAATGTATTTGTCTTTATCAAGAGAAACGGAATCACTTGAAAACAAATCTATATAGTCCGACTGCTGAACTCCAAGACATGCATAATTTCCCGGAATTGAGGAAATGTGCGATGGTAGTTCTGTGGCAGGAACTGTTTTATGCAAAGTCGGTAGTCTTTCCATGGTAACCTGAGATAAAGATACTGATCAGGATACTCATGAGATGACCGATCACTCTGTTCAAAAAAAGATCTGCATAAAATTTAATTTCTTAAACTGGTGTGAATGTAGAA
>ENA-OPZM01001073-OPZM01001073.1-human-gut-metagenome-genome-assembly--contig:-NODE-1073-length-10151-cov-3.160215_pt1:5000-10151 | contig 10151 bp, 7 predicted proteins | sample MGYA00242478_ERZ504493 | MGnify/ENA primary metagenome ERZ504493 (study PRJEB26092, sample SAMD00036227) | human gut metagenome | host: Homo sapiens | study: EMG produced TPA metagenomics...
TGGGTAAGTCGGGGCCTAAGGCGAGGTCGGAAGACGTAGCCGATGGACAACAGGTGGAGATTCCTGTACTGCATATGGTCAGAACTGTGGGGACACGGGGTGTTAACGGAAGCCGGGAAAGGAAAGACCGTCCAAGCACAGGAGGCGTTGCGCAGGCAAATCCGCGCAATAAGCCAAAGGTGTGACGGGGAGCGAAATTATAGTAGCGAAGTCCGGATACATGCTGTCAAGAAAAGCCGCTATTGCGCCATATGTACCCGTACCGTAAACCGACACAGGTGGATGAGGAGAGAATCCTAAGGCCGGCGGGAGAAGTGTTGTTAAGGAACTCGGCAAAATGGCCCCGTAACTTCGGGAGAAGGGGCGCCCAGAAATGGGCCGCAGAGAAAAGGCTCAAGCAACTGTTTAGCAAAAACACAGGTCTATGCGAAACCGAAAGGTGAGGTATATGGCTGACGCCTGCCCGGTGCTGGAAGGTTAAGGGGAGAGGTTAGCCGCAAGGCGAAGCTTTGAACTTAAGCCCCAGTAAACGGCGGCCGTAACTATAACGGTCCTAAGGTAGCGAAATTCCTTGTCGGGTAAGTTCCGACCCGCACGAAAGGCGTAATGATTTGAGCACTGTCTCGACAACACACCCGGTGAAATTGAAATACCAGTGAAGATGCTGGTTACCTGCGCCAGGACGGAAAGACCCCATGGAGCTTTACTCTAGTTTGATACTGGGACCCGGTATGACATGTACAGGATAGGTGGGAGGCAGAGAATTAATGACGCCAGTCATTAAGGAGCCGCTGTTGGGATACCACCCTTGTGATGCCAGGTTTCTAACGAGCTGCCGTGAACCGGCAGGCGGACAATGTCAGGCGGGGAGTTTGACTGGGGCGGTCGCTCCGAAAGGGTATCGGAGGCGCTCAAAGGTTCCCTCAGAATGGTTGGAAACCATTCGGAGAGTGCAAAGGCAGAAGGGAGCCTGACTGCGACACCGACGGGTGGAGCAGGTACGAAAGTAGGACTTAGTGATCCGGTGGTATAAAGTGGGATTGCCATCGCTCAACGGATAAAAGCTACCCTGGGGATAACAGGCTTATCACTCCCAAGAGTTCACATCGACGGAGTGGTTTGGCACCTCGATGTCGGCTCATCGCATCCTGGGGCTGGAGTAGGTCCCAAGGGTTGGGCTGTTCGCCCATTAAAGCGGTACGCGAGCTGGGTTCAGAACGTCGTGAGACAGTTCGGTCCCTATCCGGCGCGGGCGTAAGAGATTTGAGAGGAGCTGTCCTTAGTACGAGAGGACCGGGATGGACGGACCACTGGTGTATCTGTTGCACCACCAGGTGCACGGCAGAGTAGCCAAGTCCGGACGGGATAAACGCTGAAGGCATCTAAGCGTGAAGCCCCCCTCAAGATGAGATCTCTCATTCGAAAGAAGTAAGACCCCTTGAAGACGACGAGGTAGATAGGGCAGAGGTGGAAGGGCAGTAATGTCCGGAGCTGACTGTTACTAATCGGTCGAGGGCTTGACCAAAATGGTTCTAAAAGGCAGAGTGTTTTATGATATGCAGTTTTGAAGGTGCATGGTTTTTATTTTATAATGCTTTATATCGGGGTGTGGCTCAGCTTGGCTAGAGCGCTTGATTTGGGATCAAGAGGTCGCAGGTTCGAATCCTGTCACCGATGACCATAAATAGATATAAAGAATAAATGAAAAAAATCCTAATACGCATAAGATATGTTGCTTATTAGGATTTTTGTTTACTCGTAGAAATATCAAAATTCATATATTAAAACAGTAAAAGGACCAATAGGGTCCTTTTATTTGTCTTTATTGCTTGTTAAAAAAATAAATGCGTATTAACTTTTAGATATGAATCACATACCCATACAGGCATTTTACTTCCCAAAATGTCAATGCTAAGATAAACAGGAAGGACGATGTACTAGTCGATCGGCCGCTGATAGAAATGGCCTTCCAGTTCATTGGTAGGCATACTGTTAATAAATGCCTGCGGATCTGCCTCGCGAACGCGCGGATGACTGAATTATTCTCATCGCGGGACACAACAGAGTAGACAATCTTACGCTCGCTGTGCTCATGGGCACCTTCACAGTCGATGATAGTGGCACCATGAACAGTGGTATCATAGATCAGCTGCGAGATGGCTTCTGCTTTGTTCGTAACAATAAAAAGAGTCTGTTTCTGATATTGTTTGTAAAGCACATGCAGTACCTGTGTGGATGTATACTGGAAAATCATGGAATAAAGGGCTTTATCCCATCCGAAAAGTAACCCGGCGATAGCGAGAATCACGAACGTTGAAGAGAGAATGATATTCCAGGCATCAATACCCTTTCTGCGGGACAGGAAAATGGAGATAAAATCCGTTCCGCCGCTGGTGGCATCACATTTCAGACAGAGGCTGATAGCGAAACCGTTGATCAGACCGCCGAAAATACTGATCAGCAAAATGTCGGAGGTGATGGTGTAAGACGGCAGACAGTCTGTCAGAAAACCGGTGAGGAATATGACAAGACAGGAATAAAGCGTGAATTTTTTGCCGATAAAGCGAAAACCGATATAAACAGGAACTGCATTCAGAAGAACGTTGATAGCAGTATAAGGTATTGTTATATGAAGATAACGGTCAAAAATGCTCTGGATTAGCAATGTCAGGCCGTTTGCGCCGCCGGGAAACAGCCCGCCGGTGCGGACGAATGTCCGGATATTGACGGCTATAATGCAGGATGCGATACAGCAGATGATAATTCGTTTGACCTCTTTGGAAACATTCTTTTCCATGTAGGTTCCTCCCTCAAATCTTTTTTATGCCCTTAGTATAGACGCAAGCTGTGAGATAGTCAATACAGGAAAGAAAAGTTGACATTCTTTACGGTTATTATGTATAATGGGCAGAGTGAGCAGAAGATGGGAGGAAATAATGTGAAATGGCAGGATGTTGAATTAAGAAAGTTTTTTTCTGTATGTTTGATACGACTTTAGAGGTTGTTCCTTATTCAGGTTATGTACCCGGTGATGAGGATGAAATGTACAGATATCTCTGCCAGATGGTCGCAAAATATTATTATCATGAGACATCCAGAAAAGGTTTTATTCATGAAGAATCGGAACTTCAGCAGATTTTGCCGGAGACTGGTGATCAGTTTGAGGCTTTTGTGAATTGTATCTGTGATGAGATTCAGGATCTGATGCATGCGAACCCGGAAATCCAGACAGGGCAGGGTATGTTTGCATGGGTGACGACTGGAAGATCAGGATTATATTACATTTTTTAAGAGTAATTATCAATCCAGATTTTGGTGGCACAGGATGAGAACAGTGCAGTGCACTGGACGCTGAGTCATATGATCTTGCCGGGACCGTCTCCGAAAGTGATGAATATTTCTATCTGAATTTGAATGATAATCAGGCGCAGGTATCGGATTTTGAGTGCTATATTGACGGATTGAAGCAGAACTATCTGGCGGATCAGGTATTGAAACTGGATTTTAAACCTTCTGAGGCAGTAACGGTGAAGGCGATTGATGATTCTGTTGTAGAAACCATCAACACACTGTTATGAAGAACAGGCGCCGCAGAAGATTATGGAATATAAGACGATTGTGGCCGATCAGGTCAAAGAGAAGGGGCAGATCATTGTACCGGAACTTGAGGAGGCTGTTTTTAAGGATAATGAGCAGGCGGCGGTCCTTTATCAGGAAGTGGCTGAACAGCAGCAGATTCCAAAGATACCGGTTTATGTCAGCAAGAAGACAGAGCGTAAACTTGGCAAGAAGCAGAAACTGGTAACAGACAGCGGTATTGAGCTTCTGGTGCCTTTGGAATTGCTGAAGGATGAGAGTATATTGGAGTATCATCAGAATGATGACGGGAAGATGTCTATTTTGATCAAAGAAATCGGATTCATCGAGAACAAATAGGAACAGGAGGCAGGAAATGAGACTATTATTGCATATTTGCTGTGCACCCTGTTCGGTGATGTGTATCGAGACGCTGAGAGCGGAGGCATCGAGCCTACGGGATTCTGGTACAATCCGAACATTCATCCGGTGACAGAATACAAAGCCAGAAAGAATACATTGACGAAGTATGCCGCGGATATTCATTTGCGTCTGATTGTCAAGAATGAGTATGGGCTGCGCAATTTTATCGATCATGTGTATCCGCACTATGAAAGCCGCTGCGGTTATTGTTATTTGTGTCGTTTGGAAGAAACAGCCCGCTTTGCGGCGGAAAACGGCTATGACAGCTTTTCAACAACGCTGCTCATCAGTCCCTATCAGAACCATGAACTGATTATTAAGACAGCACAGGCAATGGCGAAAAAATATCATGTAACATTTTTGTACAGAGACTTTCGTCCGTACTTTAAGGAAGGACAGGAAAAAGCCAGAGCCATGGGGCTGTATATGCAGAAATACTGCGGCTGTGTGTTCAGTGAGGAAGATCGCTTCCTGGACAGGAAGAAGGGTCTGGTGACCATCCAGAAATACAACAACAGAAAAGAGGAAGACGCCGGACATAAAACCGGAGGCGGAAAAGACGACGGAGATCAAGACAGCAGGAAAGAGAAGTCGTTGTAGAAATGGAGGCCTGAGTATGCAAATAAAAATAAACGGTCAAACCATTTCACTGGCAGCTCCGGAACCTTTTCTTTCTATATTAAGAAGAGAGAAGATTTATTTTCCGTTATATTGCGGCGGAAGGGGCACCTGCGGAAAATGCAGAATCCGGATAACGGAGGGGAGTTTACCTATAACGACGGAAGACAGGCAGTTTTTCAGCGAGGATGAATTGAAGGCTGGATATCGTCTGGGATGCCGGGCTGTAATTACGGCATCATGCGCGATCACCTTTGAGGAAATACAGCGTGAAGACGGCTTTTATGTGCCGCCGGTTCAGCATGCCGAGTCGTTAGTGAGGGAACCAATTCAGCGGCAGAATACAGCGGAGGCATATGGCCTCAAGCCAGATAAGGACAGCCGGATGCCTGATAAAGTGTCGTTAAGTATTGCTGTGGATATCGGTTCCACAACCCTTGTGATGGCGCTGGTGCATACTGACAGCGGAAAGATGTCACAGTAATACCGGGACTGAACCATCAGAGAAGTTATGGTACAGATGTGATGGCAAGA
>ENA-OPZM01001074-OPZM01001074.1-human-gut-metagenome-genome-assembly--contig:-NODE-1074-length-10146-cov-2.526899_pt1 | contig 10146 bp, 15 predicted proteins | sample MGYA00242478_ERZ504493 | MGnify/ENA primary metagenome ERZ504493 (study PRJEB26092, sample SAMD00036227) | human gut metagenome | host: Homo sapiens | study: EMG produced TPA metagenomics assembly of...
GCATCTTCTCCGCCGACCGTTCCATCATGGATTACTCTCGCGATATCTGGGGCGCTACCCCGTTAAATAATCTGCCCAAAGCAGAGCTTTAACCGCAGTGCGGGGCGCGTGTGCAGCTGTGAACGTACACGCGCTGCCCGTACAATAAAAATAAACGAACAGCCGCGATCCCGGCCGCCGACTTGAATTTGCCGGCGCCAGTGGGTCACGGCTGCTTTTGTACACTTGTTCAATGTGAGGATTGATTTGTTTGCCTGAACAACCAACGCATACTTTTTTTAACTCCCGCTGTGCGGAGTATAAAACACCGTTTGGCGCAGTTCCGGCGGGGCAGACCGTTACCTGGCGGTTGACTGTGCCGGAAAGACTGGGCTATGTGGACCCACACCTGGTGCTGACCAAAGACCGCGAAGACCCCGTGCATTACCGCATGAATTTTGACGGCCAGACCCCCGGCGTAAACCATTTTGTGTTCCAGCTGGCCCCCACCACATCGGGATTGTATTTTTACCACTTTGACCTGTACACGGATTTCCGCAAGATTTATCGCACCGCCAACGGGGAAGGTGAGCTGACCTGGGTGAATGGCCTGGATTGGCAGCTGACGGTGTACGAGCCGGACTTCAAGACCCCGGACTGGATCAAAGACGGTACGATGTACCAGATCTTCCCGGACCGCTTTTATGAGGGCGTACCCAACAAGCCGCTGCCTTTTGCGGACCGCATTTACCGTCCGGATAAAACCGGCGAGCCGTATTTTTGGCCCAATGAGCAGAGCGAAGGTTACCTGAACATGGACTATTACGGCGGCGATTTTGCGGGCATCCAGCAAAAGCTGCCTTACCTGGAAGAGTTGGGCGTTACCTGCATTTACCTGAACCCCATTTTTGAGGCCCACGCCAACCACCGCTACAATACGGCCAACTACCTGAAAGCCGATCCACTGCTGGGCACCAACGAGGATTTTGCCGCCCTGTGCGCCGAGGCCAAAAAACACGGCATCCGCATTATTCTGGATGGCGTGTTCAGCCACACCGGTTCGGATTCGCTCTATTTTAACCGCGAAGGCCGCTATGGCCCCGGCGGCGCTTACCGTGACCGCAATTCGCCCTACCGCAGCTGGTATGACTTCGATTCCGGTTATGTCGGCGGCTACCGCAGCTGGTGGGGCTTTGAGACCCTGCCCGAAGTGGAGGAGGAGGACCCCTCTTACGGCAACTTTGTCTGCGGCAAGGGTGGCGTGATTGATACATGGCTGGGGCTGGGGGCTTCCGGCTTCCGGCTGGATGTGGCGGATGAACTGCCTGATGATTTTATCGAAAAGATCCGTGCCGCCGTCAAAGCCCACGGCGAGGATAAGCTGCTCATCGGCGAAGTGTGGGAGGACGCCACCACCAAGGAAGCGTTCGACCACCGCCGCACCTACCTGCGCGGCCATGGGCTGGATGCCACCATGAACTACCCGTTCCGCAATGCAGCTGTGGCTTTTGCCCGCGGCGAGGATGCCAGCGCGGTGGGGGAGCAGATCATGTCCATCTGCGAAAACTATCCCAAACCGGCGCTGGACTGCGCAATGAACTTCCTTTCCACCCACGATACCGAGCGCGGTATTACCGCCATTGCAGGCGAACCCGCCAATGGCCGCGACCGCTACTGGCAGAGCAAGCGCATGATCCCCGGCGACCGCATTGATGATGCCCTGCGCCGCGTGCTGCTGCTTACGCCATGCTGTACACCCTGCCGGCGTGCCTGCGTGTATTATGGCGATGAGATCGGGATGCAGGCGTACCGCGACCCGTTCAACCGCGCGTATTTTGACTGGAACTCCACCGAGCGCCGCCTGCGCGTGCCGCTGACCAACCTGGCCCGCCTGCGTCGCAGCTGCGATGCTTTTGACGGCGGCAGCATGGAGCTGGTGGAAGCCAGCGCTGATGTGCTGCACTACCGCCGCGTGGGTAAGGAGCAGACCGCGGAGATTATCCTGAACAACGGCCCGCACCTGATTGTCCGCACCGCCTTTGGCAAGCAGACCGAAGTAAACCCCGGCGGCTTTACCATCCTGGTAGAAGATAACCAGCCGCAGCATGTGGGGTATTTTAAGTACTACTGATTTGATGGGCAGGCGCTTACTGGGCGAAAGCGAACGGAATTGCAGAATTAGCAATTAGGAATGAGTAATTAGAAATTGTAGGAAAAAGCCACGGCTTTGCGTTTGATGCAGGGCCGCGGCTTTTGGTTTTATTCGATTAAAGGGATGGAGTAGAAGGCAGGGGAGCGGGACGGAACTTTTTGCTGGCAACCAGCAGCAGGGTCAGGATGGCAATAGCAGACCATGCGCCGGTGAGGTAGAGGAACCAGTTGCTGATATCCAGAAAAACAGCTCCGGCGGCGGTGAAAAGCAGATTGTACAGCTCAACGACTGCAATATACCCGGCGCTGAAACAGAACAGCCGCGCAAACAACCGCGGAAGAAGCTTTGGTGCCCGGAACACAAACCGGAAAAACATCAAAATACCGATGCAGAAAAAGCAGAGGAACTTGAGGTAAGCGTGCGGGTCATACCCCTGCAGGCAATGCAGAATGTTCAGCGGCGAAAAATCCCAGCAGACCTCCTTGCCCGTTAGGCCGAAGCGGTAGTTCGCAAACCCGGTCGCATGGTACAGCTGCCCGCCAAGGAACCAGAACCGCATAAAGCGCAGATCGTTGTAAAAACATACCCCCGCCACCAGCAGAAAGTCAAAGATCAGATTATAAATTTTGTGAGATTTTTCCATGGCAAATGACCACCTTTCCCATGTAAAGCAGTAAATAAAACATACAGAAACGGACACAACAAGTAAAAGAAACAACTACTATATAGATGCTAGCATACCACCTGCTGTATGTCAATAAAAAATCTGAATAATATTCCCTTGACGGAATACAGCAAAATATATAAAAAGACCGATGCAGCAAATAGTTCCGGCGGATGAGGGGCGACCTTTCTGTGAAAAGCGAAAACTCCGCCCAATTTGTAGGGAACGGTCAAGACCGTTCCCTACAAAACAATTTTGAGTGCCATCCAAAACGAAAAGACCCGCTGCACGCCATAATCCCGTGCAGTGGGCCTTGTTTATATTCTATCTGTAATTTATTATTTTAAGTTCCTTCTTTTCAAAGAAGGAACAACAACCCCCGTAACAAAACTCAGCCCAGGCTGATGCCCATGGAGCGGGCAACGTTGAGCATATCGCAGTCATCGGGCACGCCGCGGGTCTTGCCGGCGATGTCTACCAGCGGGTTGGCGGTAACGTGGTTGTTCACCATGGCAACGGTCACGCCAAAATGGTCGTCCGCCACCAGGCGTGCGGCATAGGTGCCAAACTGGGTGGCCAGCACGCGGTCATAGGCGCTGGGGCTGCCGCCGCGCTGCATATGGCCCGGCACACAGATGCGGGTCTCGGCGCCGGTCAGCTCCTCCACCTGCTTGGCAATGCGGTTGGTGGCGGTGGTGTAACCAGCGGCGGCGCGCTTGGCGGTCCATTCTTTGCGCTTCATCTTGGATTCCTCGGTGGAAAGCGCACCTTCGGCAACCGCAGGATGGAGAAGTTCTTGCCGGCCTTCTGGCGGCGCATAACAGCTTCGGCCACCTTCTTGATGTCATAGGGGTGCTCCGGAATCAGGATGATGTCCGCACCGCCTGCAATGCCGGAATACAGCGTCAGCCAGCCGGCCTTGTTGCCCATGACCTCAATGCACATTACGCGGCTGTGGCTGCCCGCAGTGGTGTGGATGCGGTCAATAACGTCAGTGGCAATGTCCACAGCGGTATGGAAACCGAAAGTAACATCGGTGCCAAAAATATCATTGTCGATCGTTTTGGGTAGGCCGATGATGTTCAGACCCTCCTGGCTGAGCAGGTTTGCCGTTTTGTGGGTGCCGTTGCCGCCCAGGCAGAGCAGGCAGTCCAGCTTGGCGTCCTTGTAGGTCTTTTTCATGGCGGCAACCTTGTCCACCTTGTCATCGCCCACAACGCGCATCATCTTGAACGGGGTGCGCTTGGTGCCAAGAATCGTGCCGCCTACCGTCAAAATGCCGGAAAACTCATCCGGTGCCATGACGCGGTAGTTGCCGTTGATCAGGCCGTCATAACCGTTCAGAATGCCAATGATCTCCACCTTGTCGCCCATGCGCTGATACAGCGCTTTGGCCACGCCGCGGATGGTTGCGTTCAGGCCGGGGCAGTCACCGCCGGATGTCAAAATACCAACACGCATCTTCATAGAAACCTCCCTGTCAGGTCGGTGCCGCTGGCGGCACGCGTACCGCGTTGTTGCACAATGCCGGGCAATGTGCATACAATTTGCATATTCTATCTTTTACAATACGCCACGCAGGCGGTTTTGTCAATGCGGTGCGGGGGGAGCAGGGGGAAAATTGTAACCATTCCAAAACCGGGCAGAGAGGCGCAGATGCCGGATTTTTTACATGTTTAACAAAAAAATCTCAAAGATAAAGCGTTTCTTGTGTTTGATGCAGGGATATGGTATAATGAAACTGCAAAAGAGTACATTCTCTTTTGGTCCGCAGATCACCTTGCAACAAGGAGATATGGATATGAAAAAGCGTGTAACGTTTTTGGCAGCTCTGCTGGTTGCGGCATGTTTTGGTGCAACCGTGGCGATGGCAGAAGCAGCGCCAAAGTAACCGCCCAAAGCGGCCTGAATATGCGCCAGGGCCCCGGCATCAATTATAATGTGGTGACGGTATTGAATAACGGCGCAACCGTGAATGTTGTTACCCCCGATGACGGCAATGGCTGGGCTTATGTGACCAGCGGCAAAAATGCGGGCTGGGTGGCAACCAAGTATCTCAGCGGCAGCGCCGCCACCACGCAGGCACCGTCCTGGCGCGGCAGCGCCGTCAACTGCACCGTTAAAAGCGATGCGAACATCCGCCGCGGCCCCGGTACGGACTTTGGCGTGCTGGGCGTTGTGCCCGCAGGCTTTACCGTCAGTGTGGACAGCTACCAGGATGGCTGGGCCAGTGTGACTGGGGGATGTTTCCGGCTACATTGCAACCAAGCTGCTCAACGGCCTGCCTGCCGCCAACGGCGGTACCTCCACGGCCAGCAACTCCACCAGCGGCCGCTACGAGGGTGCGGATGTGACCTGCACCCTGAACAGCGACGCCAACCTGCGCAGCGGCCCCGCCACCAGCTATGAGGTGCTGACCGCCGTTCCCGCGGGCTTTACCGTTACGGTACACAGCTATGCCAACGGCTGGTCCTGCGTGACCTGGGGCGATACCACCGGTTACATTTCCAACAGCCTGATCAACGGCCTGCCCACCGCCAACGGCGGCAAGGGCGGCAGTTCTTCCGGCAGTACTGCCGGTACCAGCTGGTACGGCGGCCATGATTATTCCAACGTGTACGACTACAGCTATTACCGCAGCCAGAACGCTGATCTGCGCGCCGCGTTTGGCAATGATGCCAACGCCTACCTGCAGCACTTTGTGAACTATGGCATGGCGGAGGGCCGCCAGGGCCGCGCCAGCTTTAACGTATATACTTACCGGGATGAACACCCCGAACTGTGGGAAAAGTTTGGTGATAACCTGCGCGGCTACTACCTGTGGGCGTGCGGGATCCCGCAGTAAAAAAATTAACCAATCAGGAGGTGTCAAGATGACATTTCTGTTTTGGGCAGCAGCCATTGTGGTGTTTGCCATTGCGGAAGCTGCTACCACGGCGCTGGTTTCCATCTGGTTTGCCGTTGGTGCAGCGGCAGCCATGGTGGCCAGTATCTTTACCGCATCGCTGGGCGTTCAGTGCGCCGTGTTTGCCGTGGTGTCCGCCGTAACGCTGGCCGTTATGCTGCCGCTGCTGGCAAAGCGCCGCACCATGCGCCAGCCGCCCATTACCAACGGTTCGCCGCTTACCATCGGCAGCCGCGGCATTGTTCTGCGGGAAATCCCGCAGGGGGATATCGGCCGCGTGCGTGTGGATGGGCTGGATTGGCAGGCCCGCACGGTGACGGCACTCCGCTACCAAAAGATGCATGCTGCGAAGTAAAAAACGTGGACGGCGCGGTACTGATCGTATCCGCTGTTCCCGTACCGGCTGCGGCACAGCCCGCAGAACAACTGCACTAAGGCAGCCTGCCAAAGTGCCCCGTATTGTTTGAGGAGGCCCCTAATGTTACTGGTTATTGCTATCCTGCTGGTCCTTGTGCTGATCGGCATCGCCCGCTGCATTGTCATTGTGCCCCAGTCCAACGCCTATGTTACCGAGTGGCTTGGCGTGTATAAGGATACCTGGGGTGCCGGCCTGCACCTGCGCACTCCCTTTGTGGAGCGTGTGTCCCGCAAGGTCAGCCTGAAAGAAGAAGCCGCAGACTTCCCCCCGCAGCCCGTTATCACCCGCGACAACGTTACCATGATGATCGATACCGTTGTGTTCTTCCAGGTGTTTGATGCCAAGCTGTTTGCTTACGGTGTCAACCGCCCCATCCAGGCCATCGAGAACCTTTCTGCTACCACGCTGCGCGATATCATCGGCTCTATGTCCCTGGACGAAACGCTGACCAGCCGCGATCTGATCAACACCAAGATCACCGCCAGCCTGGACGAAGCGACCGACCGCTGGGGCATTAAGGTAAACCGCGTGGAGCTGAAAAATATTGAGCCCCCGGCAGAGATCCGCCAGGCCATGGAAAAGCAGATGAAGGCCGACCGTGAAAAGCGCGCTTCCATCCTGCTGGCGGAAGGTGAAAAACAGGCAGCCATCACCCGCGCCGAAGGCGAAAAGGAAAGCGCCATCCTGCGCGCCGAAGCCGTAAAGCAGCAGCGCATCCGGGAAGCTGAAGGCGAAGCCAGGCCCTGCTGATGGTGCAGAAAGCCAAAGCGGACTCTATCCGCCTGATCAACGAAGCCGCCCCCAGCCAGAACATGCTTGCCCTGCGCAGCATGGAAGCTATGGAAAAAGTGGCTGACGGCCAGGCCACCAAGATCATCGTCCCCTCCGAAATGCAAAACCTCGCCGCAACCGTGGCAGCGATTAAGGAAAGCTAAGCTCAATTAGGAGTTAGGAGTTAAACGGCGGTTTGAATGTCCGCCGCAAGCCTATAAAATAATTGTAGGGAACGGTTTTGACCGTTCCGAAACCCTGAAATTATTACCCATAATGGGATACGGTTTCAAGGCAACGGAACGGTCAAGACCGTTCCCTACATTTTTATTTTAATATTCAGACAGAACTTTTTGGCATCTGCGGCCCAAAAAACTCCTAACTCCTACCTCTCCATCCATTCCCTCATCGCATCCATCTGGTTTCGGGCATCCTGGCGGCCGAGCTCATATTGTGCATTCAGAACTTCGATGTCGTGTTCCATACGGCCAACATGCAGTAACTTGCTGGGGCGAATCAAAAAAACATCGCCCTGTTTGGCGGCCTGTTCTACAGCGCACACTTCGGTGTTGTACATCTGGTCGCGGCCGCGCATGGCCTCCACAAAGGCGGGATACTTGCGGTACATAGCTTCAAACGGGGCCATGGAGGCGGGCTGTTTCAGGTATCCGGCGGGCTGGGTCAGCACTACAATGCTTTTGCGGCAGCCGAAATCTTTCATTTTGGCATAGGGGATGCTGTCGCTCACGCCGCCATCCAGATAGAGATTGCCGTTCCACTCCACCATTTTGGAGCACAGCGGCATGGAGCTCCCGCGCGAATCACATCCATCTTGCTGCCAACTTTCAGCTCGTCGCACAGGATATACTCCGGCTTGCCGGTGCGCACATTGGTTACGGTGACATAAAAATCAACGGGGGCTTTTTCAAAAGCAGCTTCGTCAAAGGGATCCAACCGCAAGGGGATATCCTCATAGCAGAACTTGGTGCCCACCACATCGCCGGTGGTCAGTAGGGAATACAGGCCCATAAAGTGCTTATCACTGCGGTATTTGCGGTAATAGCGGATGCTGCGCCCTTTTTGCCCGGCTACATAGCTGCACCCGTGCAGCGCACCGGCCGAAACCCCCACCACAACGTCCGGCATGATACCGGCTTCCAGGAAAACATCCAGCACACCGGCGGTGTAAATGCCGCGCATGGCACCGCCTTCCAGCACAAGGCCAAGGCGCTGGCCGAATGGTGTATTTGTTGCCATATCTTCATTCACCTCGTATCATCGTGATTCGTGATCGTTAGAAGGGCAGTGCCGCGGCACAGTCCTCGTCCGTATAAACGGCAATTCCGTTTTGTTCCAGCAGCTCGGCGGCTACACCGCTGCCGGGAATTTTTTTGCCGCTGAAAGTGCCGTCATAAATTGTGCCGTGGCCGCAGCTGGGGCTGTTGGCTTTCAGCACGGCTACCCGGCAGCCGTCAACCTTGCCAGCTGCAGGGCAATTTCGGCACCTTTGCGGTACTGGGCGGTCACGTCGGCCCCGGCAGCCGTCACCACGCGGGAACCGATGCGCTCCGCAGGCGTGCGCGGTGTGGGTAAGCCGCCGTACACTTCGGGGCAGACGGGCACCAGCTCATGCCCGGCAGCCTGCAAAGCCGCTACCAGGGCCGGGCGGGCGTTATCGCCGCCGGAATATTTGCACGCAACGCCAAGCAGGCAGGTGCTGATGAGAACTTTCATGCCGGACACCACTTTCAGATAAAAATTGCGGGATGTTTAGAATATAACCATCATAAACAGGTTTTTATTATATCATAAACTTTTTGCCCGGCGCATACAATTTGCTTTGAATTTGAACAAAGGGGGCAAACTGTATGAGAAATCAAAACCGCATTACCCCGGCGCAGGCCCGGCAGCTGATGCAGCAGCGGGCCATTTTGTGGGATGTGCGCACCCCGGCGGAGTATGCCGCGGGGCATATCCCAGTGCGCGCAATGTTCCGTTGGACCGGCTGGAAGAGGAGCTGCCGAACCTGCCGTCCAACAGCCACCCGGTCATTGTCTGCTGCCGCAGCGGGCAGCGCAGCGCCATAGCGGCGGAGCTGCTGGCCAGGCGGGGCGGCAGGTGTACGACCTTGGCTCTATCAACTGCTGGGATGGCCCGCTGACACGGTAATAAGGAGAAGCCCATGAAGCGCTGGTACAACCGAAAGCCCGAAACGATGCAGGATTGGCTGCTGCTGTTTGCGGTGGCTGCCGCGCTGCTGGCTGCGGTGTGGTATCTGCCCGCCATCGCGGCTGCGTTGCGGGTGCTGCTGGGGCTGGCAACGCCCTTTGCGGGCGGTTTGGCGCTGGCCTATGTGCTGGATATCCCCGCCCGCTGGTTTGCCATCCACCTGTTCGGAGGGCGGCGCGGGCCGGGTATCTTGCTGGCGTATCTGGTACTTTTTGGCACAGTTGCAGCACTGGTGGGGCTGGTTGTACCGCAGCTGGTGCAAAGCGTGGGCAGCTTTGCCGCGGCTCTGCCCGGCTACCTGGAAAACGCGCAGGCGTTGCTGGAGCTGGTGCAGGCAAACTATGGGTGGATACCACCAGCCTGAGTGAACTGCTGCTGAATTCCGGCAGCAGCGTGGAAAGCTTCCTTTCCGGCCTGGCCCCGCAGTTGGCCCAGGCGGCCATGGGGGCGGCGGGGCAGGTGGTGAATGGTTTTCTGGCGTTGGCGGCCTCGGTGTACCTGCTGTGCGGCAAGGCGGAACTGCTGCATACTGCCCGCCTGGCCCTGCGCACTGCACTGCCGCCGCGCACCGCGGGTAACGTGTTGGGCGTGTTTGCCATGGCCAACAAAACGTTCAGCGGCTACATTGGCGGACAGCTGGTGGATGCTGTATTGGTTGGCGGCGAAACGTTTGTGTTAATGCTTTTGTTCGGCATCCCGTATGCGCCGCTGATCAGCGTGGTGGTGGCCGTTACCAACATTGTGCCCATGCTGGGGCCTTATCTGGGGGGCGGTGCCGGGGGGCAGCGCTGCTGCTGTTCAGCGGCCAGGCGCAGCTCCTGACTGCGGATATTGGCCAGACGGGCGTACGCCTCCTCGGTGTCGGGCGGGCATCCATGACCTCCTTCTCCTTGACCAGGTCGGCCAGCTCCTTGTCGATCTCCGCCCGCCGGGCCAGGGTCCGGTTTTTCAGGTTCACGTTGGAGCAGGCTCATCCAACAGGTCGATGGCCTTGTCCGGCAGATAGCGGTCGGTGATGTACCGCTCGC
>ENA-OPZM01001075-OPZM01001075.1-human-gut-metagenome-genome-assembly--contig:-NODE-1075-length-10142-cov-1.762656_pt1 | contig 10142 bp, 14 predicted proteins | sample MGYA00242478_ERZ504493 | MGnify/ENA primary metagenome ERZ504493 (study PRJEB26092, sample SAMD00036227) | human gut metagenome | host: Homo sapiens | study: EMG produced TPA metagenomics assembly of...
TATTAATGAACTGTACGGCGAATATCAGGCGGGAGCCGATCTTGAGGAGAGAGGCCCCTTAACCAGTTACCAGTTTGACGATGCAGAGCCTGGGATCGTGGCAGAAAGGAGATAATGGATGTACAAGATAGCGAGAGAGAATCTGACAGCATTATTTCAGAAAATTGCTGCAGATCAGGAATTATATCTTCCGGTACGGACTGCGGATCAGGTGAATTTTGGTGTGTGGACCGAAGATGCGGACGTGGATCTTGACACGTTAAAAAGTGTGAAATCGCCTAAGGATGTATTCTTCCCCCAGAGCGAGACACTGTACACCTGCATCCGGGATGGAAAGAAGCTTAAGGTTGAGCCGGAAGCATTAAAGGAGCAGGACTTTGTAGTATTCGGAATGAAGGCCTGTGATTTAAAAGGCGTGGAGGTGCTGGACCGGGTATTTCTTTCGGATCCTGTGGACAGCTTCTATGCGGCAAGAAGAGATCACGGCACCATCGTAAGCATGGCCTGCCATGAGCCGGAGGAGACCTGCTTCTGCAAGGTGTTTGGCGTAGATGCGGCTGACCCGCAGGCGGATGTGGCCACCTGGATGATCGGGGACGATCTGTACTGGAAGCCTGAGACAGAAAAAGGGCAGAAGCTGACGGAGAACCTGGCAGACCTGCTTGAGAAGGCGGACGATGCCGGAAGCGAAGCGGCTGTAGGAGAAGAGCAGGAGAAGATCCGGACTATTATAGAAAAGCTTCCTTATTCCAATCTTTCTCTGGAAGGATGGAACGGGGACGTGCTGATGGAAAAATTCGAGTCGCCGGTCTGGGAGAAGCTTTATAAACCCTGCCTGGCCTGCGGCACCTGTACGTTTGTATGCCCCACCTGTCAGTGCTATGACATTAAGGACTACGATACCGGACACGGGGTACAAAGATACCGCTGCTGGGATTCCTGCATGTATTCGGATTTCACCATGATGGCTCACGGAAACAACCGGACCTCGCAGAAGGAGCGGTTCCGTCAGCGTTTCATGCATAAGCTGGTTTATTTCCCGGCTAATAATGACGGGATGTATTCCTGTGTGGGATGCGGAAGATGCGTAGAGAAATGTCCGGCGGCCTTGAATATCGTGAAAGTCGTGAAAGCATTTCAGGAAGAGGAGGTGTAAGGGTTCATGAGTGAATGTACCTGTCATAAAAACTACAAATTAGATACTCTGATCCCTCAGGTGGGCGTTATCACCGATATCAGGGATGAGACGCCGGATGTAAAGACCTTCCGGGTCAATGCACCGGAGGAGGAAAGCTTTTTGAGCATATGCCCGGACAGTGCGCGATGCTGTGTGCTCCGGGAATCAGCGAAGGCATGTTTTCCATCACCTCATCTCCGACCAACAAAGAATATCAGGAATTCAGCATTAAAAAATGCGGTATGCTGACGGATTATCTTCACAGCCTGGAGGTGGGCGACGAGATTACCGTGCGGGGACCTTACGGGAACCATTTTCCGGTAGAGGATGAGCTCCTGGGAAAGAATCTTCTGTTTATTGCCGGAGGAATCGGACTTGCGCCGCTTCGCTCCGTGATCAATTATGTGCTGGATAACCGGGAAAACTACGGTACCATTGATATTGTATATGGTTCCAGATCCGCAGACGACCTGGTGCAGTTAAAAGAAATCCAGGAAGTCTGGATGAAAAAGGAAGGGGTCAATGTTTATCTGACCATCGACCGGGAACAGGAAGGCTGGGACGGCCACGTGGGATTCGTTCCCAATTATGTGAAGGAACTGGGATTTGACGTTAATAAAACTGCCCTGGTCTGCGGACCGCCGATCATGATCAAGTTTACTCTGGCCGGATTAGAGGAGCTGGGATTTTCCAGGGAACAGGTCTACACAACGTTGGAGCTTCGCATGAAGTGCGGCGTAGGAAAATGCGGCAGATGCAATATCGGATCAAAATATGTATGCAAGGACGGCCCTGTATTCCGCTGCGATGAAGTGGATGAAATGCCGGATGAGTATTAAGAAAGGAAACGAATTCTCATGGAAAAGATGGTAAATGTATATTTTTTCGGTAAGAAATACAGCGTGCCTGCGGACCTGACGATCATGACCGCCATGGAATATGCAGGCTACTACCTGAAGCGCGGCTGCGGATGCGCACGGATTCTGCGGCGCCTGCGCCACGATCTACAGGATCAAGGGAAAGAACGAACTGAAGACAGGGCTCGCCTGTCAGACCCAGGTGGAAGAGGGCATGTATGTGGCAAGTATCCCTTATTTCCCCACAGATAAGAGGACTTATGACATTGACGAGATCCGTCCGGAGCAGAGGATCATGATGGAGCTTTATCCGGAGATCTACAGCTGCATTGGCTGTAATGCCTGTACCAAGGCATGTACCCAGGATCTGAATGTTATGCAGTATATCGCTTATGCTCAGCGAGGGGATTTTGAGAAATGTGCGGAAGAATCCTTCGACTGTATCGGATGCGGCTGCTGTTCAGTCCGCTGTCCCGCAGGCATCTCTCACCCGATGGTAGGCGTACTGGCAAGACGTCTGACAGGAAAGTATATCGCGCCGAAGGCCGAGCACCTGGAAAACCGCGTCGAAGAGATCCATCACGGAGAGTATGACGAACTGATCGAGCAGATCATGGAAAAGCCGATCGAAGAGATGCAGGAGCTTTATAATACAAGAGAGATTGAGAAATAGGAGGAGGGATGACCATGTTTACACCGGAAATGATGGAGTCCGTGAAAAGAGTCGAGGCTACCAGGGCGGAACGTATGAAGACGGAACCAAGGCGGATGACGGCAGAAGAAAAAGACACGCTGCTGAAAGAATTTCACCCGGACTACAGAGAAGAAGCGTTTAAAGAGATCAAGATCGGACCGAATAAAGGACAGAAAGCGCCGGAAGAGCTGGTACACCTTCTTCATTCCAACAGCCGTCTGTTAGGCGAAAAGATCGACCTTTCCAAGGTGGACTATGACGTGGATGTGCTGGTCATCGGCGGCGGCGGAGCCGGAGCATCCGCGGCGATCGAGGCCCATGAGGCGGGAGCAAATGTGATGATCGCAACCAAACTCCGGATCGGAGACGCCAATACCATGATGGCAGAGGGCGGAATCCAGGCGGCGGATAAGGAGAATGATTCTCCTGTACAGCATTACCTGGACGCATTCGGCGGCGGACATTTTGCGGCAAGGCCGGAACTTTTAAGAAGACTTGTCATGGAGGCCCCGGATGCGATACAATGGTTAAATGACTTGGGAGTCATGTTTGATAAGGATGAAAACGGACGGATGGTCACCACCCACGGCGGCGGAACATCCAGAAAGCGGATGCATGCCTGCAAGGATTATTCCGGAGCAGAGATCATGCGTACCCTTCGGGACGAGGTGCTGAACCGGAAGATCCCGGTGGCAGAGTTTACAGCTGCGGTAGAGCTTCTTAAAGATGAGAAAGGCCAGGTAGCAGGAGCCGTTCTTCAGAATGTGGAGACTGACGATTACCTGGTGGCCAGGGCAAAGACGGTGGTGATCGCTACCGGAGGAGCCGGAAGGATGCATTACCAGGGATTCCCTACCTCCAACCATTATGGGGCGACTGCCGATGGACTGATCCTTGGATACCGGGCAGGAGCGCCGCTTCTTTACCAGGATACGATCCAGTATCATCCGACGGGCGTTGCATTTCCTTCTCAGATCTTTGGAGCGCTGGTGACAGAGAAGGTACGTTCTCTGGGAGCACAGCTTGTTAATATTGAAGGCGAGGCATTTATGCATCCTCTGGAGACCAGAGATGTTGCGGCAGCCGGAATCATCCGTGAGTGTACGGCAAGAGAAAAAGGCGTGACTACACCGCTTGGCAGCGGCGTATGGCTGGATACGCCGATGATCGAGCTTTTAGGCGGGGAAGGAACCATTGAGAAACGGATCCCGGCCATGCTCAGGATGTATTTAAGATATGACATTGACATGCGTAAGGTTCCGATCCTGGTTTATCCGACCCTGCATTATCAGAATGGAGGCCTGGAGATTAACGGAGACGGATTTACAAAAGTCATGGATAATCTTCTGGTAGCAGGAGAGGCCGTGGGCGGTATTCACGGAAGAAACCGCCTGATGGGCAACTCGCTTCTGGATATCATCGTATTTGGACGCAATGCCGGAAAAGCGGCAGCTGCAAAGGCAAAGGATGTATCTCTTGGAACAATGAACCTGGATCATCTTGCCGCTTATGCCGAGGAACTGAAAGAGGCAGGCCTGGATACACACGACGTATCCCCGCTGCTGCTTCCGAAATATGCAAGACACGAGCGGTAAAGGAAGAAATGAAGAATGGAAATCATTACATGGTTCCGGGAAAGTGTGATGGGAAATACTCTGATGGTTGTATTTCTGGTAGCGTTTATCGGTTATCTTGTGGGAAGCATTAAGATCCGCGGGGTAGAGCTTGGAACAGCGGGAGTGCTGCTGGTGGCGTTGGTTTTTGGCCACTTTGGATTTGAGGTGCCTGATCTGGTGCGGGAGCTGGGACTGATCTGTTTTGTGACATCCGTAGGTTCATTGCAGGACCGAAATTTTTCCGGAACTTTAAGCTGAACGCAAAATCTTATATTTTGCTGGGGCTGATCATCATCGTAGCAGGGGCGCTGACAACGGCGGCCATTATTGAGATCGCAGGAGTGCCTTCAGATATCAGTGTGGGCATGATGTCAGGGGCGCTGACCAGTACACCGGGGCTGGCGGCGGCTATCGATGCTACGGGATCGGCCAATGCATCTGTAGGATACGGGATTGCCTATCCCTTTGGCGTAGTGGGCGTGGTGCTTTTTGTGCAGCTTGTTCCGAAGTTTTTAAAGACGGATATGGCGGCGGAACGGGCCAGGTTTGAGGCAGCCAGAATGTGGGTGACGATGCTCTGAAGAAAAAAGAGAAGCTGTTTATTGTGGATGAGATGGGGCTTTGTTCCTTTGCCCTGGCGATCGTGCTGGGGATCATCCTGGCAAAGATCGTGATCCCTCTGCCTGGAGGGGCAGAGTTTTCGCTGGGAACTTCCGGCGGACCCCTGATCGCCGGGCTGATCCTGGGACACTTCGGGCATGTGGGAAATATCAGCCTGCATGTGGAGAAATCTGTGCTGGAGTGCCTGCGGGAGTTTGGGCTTGCCATGTTTCTGATCGGAGCGGGTGTGGAGGCAGGCGCCGGATTTATTGAAATCCTGAAGGAACAGGGGCTGATCCTGTTTGTTTACGGTGCGCTGATTACCCTGATCCCGATGTTTATCGGATATTTTGTGGCGGTTAAGATGATGAAGTTAAGTCTGTTCAACACGCTGGGATCTATCTGCGGCGGAATGACCAGCACCCCGGCTCTGGGGACGCTGATCCGTGTGACGGGTACTGACGACGTGGCAAGCGCTTATGCGGCGACTATCCGGTAGCGCTGGTATTCGTGGTGCTGTCCTGTCAGTTTATCGGGATATTCCTCTGATAGCTGGGCCGTGGTGAATGGAGAAGAAATTGAAAGGAGTAAATTGCCATGCGTGAGATTAATGTAAGCACGCTGACGGATGTGATCGAAAAGCTTTGTATTGAAGCGAATAATCACTTGCCGTCGGATGTGAAATGTGCGATTAAGGATTGCCGTGCCTGTGAGGACGGAGAGATCGCAAAGGGCGTTCTGGACAATATCATAGAAAATTTTGAGATCGCAGATAATGAGAATGTTCCGATCTGCCAGGATACAGGAATGGCCTGTGTCTTTCTGGAGATCGGACAGGACGTACACCTGACAGGCGGTGACTTAAGGGAAGCCGTGGATGAGGGTGTGCGCCGCGGATACGACAAAGGATATCTGCGCAAATCTGTCGTAAAAGATCCGGTGCGCCGGGGAAATACCGGAGATAACACGCCGGCTATGCTCTATACGGAGATTGTTCCGGGCGAGCAGATTAAGGTGACGGTAGGCCCGAAGGGCTTTGGAAGTGAAAATATGAGCCAGATCCGGATGTTTAAACCGTCTGCGGGACTACAGGGGATCAAAGACTTTATCCTGGAGCTGTAGAGACAGCCGGACCGAATCCCTGCCCGCCTATGGTGGTGGGAGTCGGCATAGGCGGAACCTTTGATAAGTGTGCCCTTCTTGCGAAAAAAGCTTTGATGAGACCGCTTGATTCTTCCAATCCGGATCCATTCTATGCGGATCTGGAAAGGGAGATGCTGGAAAAGATCAATGAGCTGGGCATCGGCCCCCAGGGATTCGGAGGAAAGACGACAGCCATCGGCCTGAATATTGAAACACTGCCGACTCACATTGCAGGAATGCCCTGTGCGGTGAATATCAACTGTCATGTGACACGCCACAAAACGGAGGTGATATAAATGGCTAGAAAGATTACCTTACCGCTGACAAAAGAGCTGGCAAAGACCTTGCATGCAGGCGACCAGGTGCTGCTGACAGGAACTATTTACACATCCAGGGACGCCGGACATAAGAGAATGTGCGAGGCGCTGGCAAGGGGGGAAGAGCTTCCCTTTGACCCGACAGATGCAACCATTTATTATGTAGGCCCCACACCGGCGAAGCCGGGGCAGGTCATCGGCAGCGCCGGACCTACCACCAGCGGGCGTATGGACGCTTATGCGCCGACCATGATGTCGGTGGGCGCCAGAGGCATGATCGGGAAAGGAGCACGCCTCCCGGAAGTGGTAGACGCCATGAAAAAATACAGCGGCGTGTACTTTGGCGCCACTCGGAGGCGCTGGCGCACTGCTGGCCAAGTGCATCAAAAAGCAGAGCTGATCGCCTATGAAGACCTGGGCGCAGAAGCCTGCGGAAATTATATGTGGAAGATATGCCGCTTGTCGTTATCATCGACAGCGAAGGCAATAACCTGTATGAGCAGGGGCGGAAAAGATATCTGGAGAACAGGTAAAATCGGGGACGTACACTTTTTGCAAAAGTGTACGTCCCCAACTGCGTTTTGAGGTGTCCCTAATTGCATTTGCCCCTGTCCCCAACTGAAATATTCTGATGAATTTATAACGGGAAATTGCTTAGTCCGATGGCTTTTATTCGAAAAGGATTTTTGACAAAATTTAAGGTGGAAGAGTTTGAAGACCAATATATTTATGAGCTGGAACGTATAGGACGCCACGGGGCGGACGAGGTTGAAAACATATATATGTTTATCCGGGGTTCCGGGAAATTAGTGTAGAAGGCGCCAGGAAGGGCGACAGGCCAAAAGTAGAGCGGACAGTACCATTTCTGTATCATTGGGAAATGGATAAAGACAACGACGCCTATAAGGTGACGATAGGAAAAGAGAAATATTATTTTGCGTGGCTCTTTAATTAAGCCATTGAATAGAGGGAAATTGCGGAGTGTCCTGGGGAAAAGGGGGCAGGGATACGAATGAATTTTTTTGAAAAGATTGTTTTTGCTTCATTAGCGGGAAACATGCTCCTAAGCGCCGGTGTATGGGGATTCTGGATGAATCAGATCCCTATAGTAGCATTAAATGAAATATGGCTGATTGTTAATATCCTCTTGATTCCAGCCGGAGTCTTATGGAAAAAGAAAACATGCCGGTTTGAATTAGGCTGATGACCATATTGTTGTCCCTGTTTTGTTTGTGCGGAAATACTTTTCTGCTTTTATTTTCGCTTAGTGTACGGAACGAAATTTCATGCATTATAGAGAAAATAACAAAAGGGGACAGGGGATAATGCAAAAAGGGACATAGACAAACGCAATTGGGGACGTAGACCAAGTGCAAAAGTGTACGTCCCCATTACGTCAAAACAACTCTTGCGAAACGTACCGTAACATGATATACTCCTTCTAAAATGATTTGTTTTAGGAGGAGTTTTTTATTATGGACGCAGACCCTGCGGGGACTAGTATTATTTTCACATTAGTGCTGTTATTGTTTTTTACCCTGATGAATGCCTACTTTGCGGGAGCAGAGATGGCGGTTGTATCCGTAAACAAGACAAGGATACATACACTGGCAGCGGATGGAAACAAGAAAGCGAAACTGATCGAGGGCTTATTTGAAGACTCGACTAAATTTTTGTCTACAATTCAGGTGGCGATCACATTTGCGGGATTCTATTCCAGTGCATCTGCGGCAGCCGGGCTGGCACCGTATGTGGCGGAGTGGCTGCAGAACTTTGAGATTCCATACAGCAGTGGAATTGCAAGAAACGGCCTGACCTTGATTTTGATGTTTTTTAATCTGGTGTTTGGCGAACTTGTACCCAAAAGGATCGCACTTCAGAAGGCAGAAGCCTTTTCTATGCTGACGGTCATGCCGATCCACTATATTTCGATCGTGCTTTCACCGTTTATCAAACTTCTTTCTGTATCTACAAAAGTGGTATTAAAAGCTTTGCATATGAAGACAGAAGACCAGGAGGAGGCCGTAACAGAGGAAGAGATTAAAGCGCTTCTAAAGATGGGAAATGAGACAGGAACCTTTGACGACGAGGAACGGGAGATGATTGATTCCGTATTTGCATTTGACGATCGAACGGCAAGGGAGCTGATGGTCCCGAGAAGAGATGTGTTTACCCTGGACATAGAAGAGCCTTTTGAAGAGATGATTGATGAGATTCTGGAGTCCCGGCATTCACGAATTCCGGTATATGAAGAAAATATCGACAATATTATCGGTGTTCTATATGTCAAGGATGTGATGATCGAGCTGAGAAAATCTCAGACAGCTAAGATGGATATCCGGAGTATGCTTCATAAAGCATTTTTCGTGCCGGAGACCAAGGAGGCGGACGCACTGTTCCGTGAGATGCAGAAGGCAAGAAAACGAATGGCAATCCTGGTGGATGAGTATGGAGGCTTTTCTGGTATCGTGACCATTGAGGATCTGGTAGAAGAAATCATGGGTGATATTAATGAAGAGTATGAAGAAGTTGAGCCGGAGATTGTTAAGCTGGACGAGCAGACCTACCTTCTGGATGGAGGAATGCAGATCTGGGATCTGAATGAGGAACTGGAGCTTTCTCTGGAAACAGAAAACTATGATACTCTGTCAGGATATCTGACAGAACAGCTGGGATATATCCCAAGCGAAGGCAGCAATGATGTGGTAGAAATCAAAGAAGATGGTTTGACCTTTGTGGTAGAGGAGGTAAAGGATAAGCGTATCACCAGGGTACGCCTGCATATTGAACCTCCCGCTGAAGAGGAAGAATAAGAAATAAAACAGACAGCATCTGGCCGTGTGAAATACGAAGGCAGGTGTTGTTTTCTTTTTTGCCCGTTTTATAATAAAATGAGAGTGTAAAATCAACGGATGAAAAAGAAAGGGTGAGTGGCCAATGGAATATGAGGGTCAGATCTGCAGGGCTCCTATGGAACGGGCGTCTTTTATGCTGCCAGTGGTGGTTGGGTGTGCTTATAACCGATGCAAATTTTGTGATCTATTTAAGCATTTAAAATATCGGGAACTTCCTCTTGGACAGATTGAAGAAGAATTAAAGCGTGTCAGGGACATTGGCGGAAATCCCAGGAGAGTATTTCTGGGAGACGGCAGTGCATTTACGCTTTCCGTGGAAAAGCTGCTTGCGGTTCTTGATCTTATACATCAGTATTTCCCGGGATGTGAGAGTGTCAACATGGATGCAACGGTGAGCAGCATCCTTAATAAAACTCCGAAGGAACTGAAAACTTTATATGAAAACGGGGTGCGCCATCTGTATATCGGTATTGAGAGCGGGCTTGATGACGTGCTTCGGTTTATGGATAAGGATCATGGCCTTTTGGAAGCGTATGAGGCAGCATCACAGCTGAATAGAGCAGGGCTTATTTTTGACGCCACATTATGACCGGCGTGGCGGGAAAAGGGAGAGGAATAGAAAATGCCAAGCTCTTGCAGAGTTTTTTAACCGGACCAGGCCAAAGCATGTTGTGAATTTTTCGATGTTTCTTCACCGGAAACTCGCTTTATACCGGGAGATTCAGGCGGGCAATTTTGCTCCGGCAGACGAACTGGAGAATCTGAAAGAAGAACGGTACCTGATAGGGCATCTGGAGGCCCAAGATGGAATCATCTACGACGGCGTCCACGATTTTCTGGAATTCCGGGTGCGGGGACGGCTGCTGGAGGACCGGTAAGAATG
>ENA-OPZM01001076-OPZM01001076.1-human-gut-metagenome-genome-assembly--contig:-NODE-1076-length-10141-cov-1.585281_pt1 | contig 10141 bp, 11 predicted proteins | sample MGYA00242478_ERZ504493 | MGnify/ENA primary metagenome ERZ504493 (study PRJEB26092, sample SAMD00036227) | human gut metagenome | host: Homo sapiens | study: EMG produced TPA metagenomics assembly of...
CCAGCACCGGCATAGCGATCAGGTGGTCGACCGGGCCGTCGAAGAAGCCTGGGACTGCGCGGCGTGCAGGTCGACGCTCATGATGCGGTCGGCGCCTGCGGTCTTGAGCAGGTCAAAGATCAGACGGCAGGAGATGGGCTCGCGGCCGCGGTGCTTCTTGTCCTGACGGGAGTAGCCGAGCAACGGGCAGACCGCAGTAATGGAACGGGCCGAGGCGCGCTTCAATGCGTCGATCATGATGAGCTGCTCCATGATCGCCTTGTTGATGGGCTTGTAGTGGCTTTGCAGCACGAACACATCGGCGCCACGCACCGATTCAGTGTAGCGCACGTACATCTCGCCGTTGGCGAAATCGTATGCGGTGGTTTCAAGGACGTCGATGCCGAGCTGCTCGGCGACATCCTCAGCCAACTTCGGATGAATCCTTCCCGTAACGAGAATAAGATTCTTATCGGGCTTTCCTTCAAGGATTGCGCTCACCATGTCTCCCAACGTGTGGTCTCGTTGATGCAGTCTTCAGCATAGCCGTTCTTCACGACCGGTTGGACAACTCAGCGTTGCCTGCCGTTCACCTGCCGCTTGCGATCCATTGTTCGATGGTCTGTCTGACCGCCTTTGCATAGATATCGCTATCCATGCTCGGGTGGATGCCGTCGGAGCCGAGCACCTGCGCGTTCGCGTTGGCTGTGGCATCCCAATCCACCAGCACCACATTGTCCGGATGTGCGGCCGCATAGTCGGCAAGCACCTGTTGGTAGGTGGAATCCACGTACGGTCTCCGTGGGCATTGACCAGTACCAGCACGCGGTCGGGGCCGATCATATTACGAATCTGGTCCAACTGATCGGGGGGGGGATTGCCGAATTGGTGCCAAGGCCGATCAACACCCACTGCCGCAGACTGCCGGCGGACAGAGCGTTGCCGATGAGTTCGGGGGCGACCATGATGGAGCGGGAAACGCTCGCGTCGGTCTGAATGCCGGGGAAGACTTCCGAAAGGCCCTGTGATGAGGCCAGCATCACCGAATCGCCTATGGCGGTAATCTGATCGCCGGTGGGCATCTCATGCTTGGGCTTGGGCGGTGCCGGCACGGCATGACGCAGCAGCACGTGTTCGGTTTTCTGCATACGTTCCAGTTGTGCGGCCTGTTGCTCCAGCTGGATCTGCATGGTGGTTTTCGCAGGTGCATGAGCAATGCCCTGCGCGCAGCCGACCAACGACAGCACCAGGATAACGTCAACGGCAATAACCCGGGCCGCATGATTCTTCTTGTTCGTGCGAAGGGGCACCACGACGGATATCACCGAGTGCGTTGCCGCCGGTTTCTCCACCATCAGCCAGGAAATCATCACCGCAATGGCGGTGAGCAACGCGGTCATGATGAGAGGCCAAGGCCCCACTGCCTTGAAGATCTTCGGGCAAGGGCGCTGGAAAGAATCCACAACGGCCAGTGCCACAGGTAGATGCCGTACGAATACTTGCCGAGGGAGGCCAATGGCTTGAACACCATGAGGCTTTGCATCCAGGAATCGTCGGAGATGGTACCGGCAATCAGCAGCACGGACAACAAGCTGGACAATATGATGCCACCGCGGAAGGCGAATGCATCCTGTTTGCCGATAACCGCCATGGTGACCAAGGCAATCAGGCTGAGGAACGCCAATACCGGTGCCGCCGCATTCCAGATGCGATGCTCCACGGGAATCCGAGGTAACGGAGCCCGATGTGCGGCGGCCGAAGCGCTCGAGCTAATGGTGCGGGGCATCGGCACAGCCCTCTGACGAGCGTGGCCCAACTGAGGAGCGGTGACCCACCAGGCGAGAGCCACACCCAGCATCAGGCCCATGCTGTGGGTATCGGTGCCGAAGTAGACGCGGGTGGGGTCGCCCTTGGGCACATACATCACCCACATGGCGATACTGCTGAACGCCGCGAGTCCCAGTGGGATGAGTGAGGGCAGTTTCGTCTGGCGGAGCTTCCACATCAGCCAGACGATGAACGGCACGATGACGTAGAACTGCATGAGCACGCCAATGAACCACAGATGGCGAAACACCTGCGGGTTCATTTGGTCGAAATAGCTTTGGCCTCCGGCAATGGCGTACCAGTTGTAGCAGCCCAGCAGCACGGTGATGACCTGGTCGCGGATGGAAACCAGAATGTCGTGATCGAACAGCCAGCCGACGGAGACGATGACCGGAATCAGCAGAAACAGCGCCGGATAGAGACGTACTGCACGCTTGGGAATATATCGCACGAGATTCAGCGATCCGGTTTCCGCCAGAGAACGAATCAAACTGACGGCAATCAGGAATCCAGAGACGGTGAAGAACACGTCGACTCCGTAGAATCCGCCTGGCAGCCGTTGCTGCATGCAGTGGTACAGCACAATGGCTATCAGCGCCAGTCCTTTAATACCGTCTAAACCCACGAACCGCTTCACGGATAATCCTTCTCTCTCCGTAGTGCCGATGGCATTCCCCGTTCTCTCCAACAAACGGAAAACAAGCCCAGCATGGCCGAGGGGAGAGACAATGCGACAGCAGCGAATCGTCAGGCCGCATGCTGCATGATTACCGGCTTGACGATTCGCGGCATACCGCGCTTATCGGTGGCGCTTACCGGTGATACAGACTCACCCGTTCGTACTTCGGTTCGCAGCACACGTTGATGCCGAGTTTGCGATACAGCGCCTCGTCCGTGGATGAGATGATAACGGAGAAGAAGGCGTCGCAGCCCTGCAACTGTTTGAGCCCGTCGATGACGCGAGCGGCCACAGGACTGGTGGCGCTGGTGATTGACAATGCAATCAGCGTCTCATCCGAGTGCAAGCGTCGGTTCACGCTGTTGAGATGTTCGGTTTTCAGCCGACAGATGGGTTCGATGGCGGCATCGTCGATTACCGGAATGGTTTCGTCAACACCGGTGACGGCCTTGAGCGCGTGCATCAGCAGCGCGCTGGCCGCGCCCAACAGGTCGCCGGTTTTGCCGGTGACCACATGGCCATCGGGCAGCACCATGGCGCCAGCCGGGGCACCGGTGGCGGCCTCCTTCTCAAGAGCCACGGCGCGGGCGGGAGAAAGATCGGGGGTCACGCCGGCCCGGTTCATGATGGAGCGCAGCCGCTCCACCTGTTCCTCGCCAGTGCCGGTGCGCTTCAAGTGCACGGCGGCGGCGAAGTAGCGGCGCACGATTTCCAGACGCGCGGCATCGCGGCAGGCATCGTCGTCCACAATGGCGTATCCGGCCATGTTGACGCCCATATCGGTGGGGCTCTGATAGGGGCTTTCGCCCATGATGCGCTCCATCATGGCCTTGAGCACGGGGAATGCTTCGACGTCGCGGTTGTAGTTGACGGTGGTCTCGCCGTACGCCTCCAGATGGAAGGGGTCGATGATATTGGCATCGTCGAGGTCGACGGTGGCAGCCTCGTACGCGATGTTGACCGGATGGTTGAGCGGAAGATTCCAGATGGGGAACGTCTCGTATTTGGCATAGCCGGCGTCGATGCCGCGCTGGTGCTCGTGGTACAGCTGAGACAGGCACGTGGCGAGTTTGCCGGAGCCGGGCCGGGCGCGGTGACCACGACGAGCGGTCGGCTGGTCTCGATGTACTCGTTCCTGCCGTAGCCGTCATCGGACACGATGCGTTCGATGTCGTGCGGGTATCCGGCGATCGGGTAGTGCAGGCGGCAGGTGACGCCGAGTTGCTCGAGGCGGTGGCGGTAGCGTCGGCGGCGGCTGATTGGCGTATTGGGTGAGCACTACGGAGCCGACGAGGAAGCCGCGGGAACGGAACACGTCGATGAGTCGCAGTACGTCTTCGTCATACGGGATGCCGAGATCGCCGCGGGTCTTGCCTTTTTCGATATGGTTGGCGTTGATGGCGATGACGATTTCCACATCGTCCACCAGACTTTCCAACATGCGGAACTTGGTGTCCGGCTCAAAGCCGGGCAGCACGCGCGAGGCGTGGTAGTCGTCGAAGAGCTTGCCTCCGAATTCCAGATAGAGTTTGCCGCCGAATTGCGCGATGCGCTTTCTGATGTTGGCGGCTTGCAGCTCGATGTATTTTTCGTTGTCGATCCCTGGCGCATAGAGGTCGGCATCCCTTTCCGAACGACGTCGTAAACGGAAAAATTATACCGGACGTCGTCGGCAACAAAAAATGGGATTCCCCGATGGGGAATCCCATTCGTCATAGAGAGCAATTACTCCCGAGGAATGTTGAACAGGGGTTTGCATGGCTCCCAAAAACGCGCTGGTCGAAACGTTGCCGACGACGCGTGCGCTCGAAGAGTATGCACGGGTGGCTTTGCGGTGATTTCCCAGACCGTTCGTTGCTAGGCGAGATATTTCTTTTTCCAGGCCTTCTTTCGGGCGTAAGCGTTTTCTGTCATGTCGGAGTAGTCGTAATCAACTTTGAACTTGCCGTTGGAATGGAGAATAAGCGTCATCGATCCCCATCTCTTTTCGGGCTTAAGCGCGGCCCTTTCAGGTTCAATGAACTTGTTGATAGCCATAAAGTTTTTCATCAAGGATGCCCTCGAAACGCCTTTTTGGTCAAAGCATTTAACGAAGTCGTCTTTTCCGCTGCCAGCAACGTAATACTCAATAGAGAACGCACCTCGGCGTACTCGGCGTAAAACACGACCTTGCTCCAGTCTTCGGGGAGGGTTTCCTCAAGAATTGAAGCTATCCCTTGTAGCATCTTCTTTTCACTCATTACATTTCCTTTGCAGTGTTAAGAAGAAACGTAACCGTCTCTTCGCCGTCAATAATGTCCGTGATAGCAAACGAGCTAGGCCTGAATGACCCGCCCTCATAAAGTGGCTCAACCTTGAAAAACGCTTCAGCGCCATCAGCCAAAGCATCGGCGCATTTTTGCTCGATTGCTGCATAGCTTTTGGTTAACCTCGCCGCCCATGGCGACAATATTCTCAAGGCCATTTGATCCCATTGAATCGGTCGGCAATCAGATGGCCTCTTTGATCAAAAAGCTCTTCAAACCCTTTTCCGATTGACTGGATAGTGTCCTTGATGGTCAAACGACCTTCGTGGGTCTTTAGTTGTAAGAAGCCTTCGGCCGATTCGACCCTACCCATTGCATCGGTAACGTATTTATACCCATTGATCTCATAGCTCATGTTCGGAACGAGGTCGTCGCCAACGCGGTAAAGCTGCCCGAGATCGTCGGTTGCACACTTCACGCCGTCGATCGCAAACTCGTTATTGGGAAGCAGTCGGTCGCCTTCGTAAATTGCCTTTCCGGCATCATCCAGAATTCGTGAGCTTGCGCCCGATTCTGCTGCCTTTGAGGCAAGAAAGTTATTTAGACCTCGTCCGGCAAGAAGCGTTGCTGCCGTAACAGTTCCCGCAACGACTTCTCCGACGATATCCTCCTGAGATATCTCACCGTCTTCAGCGCCGGCTTCCAAGCTCTTTCCCATTTCGTCAAGAACGAGTACAGCCCCAGCAGCGAGTGCTGCAGGGGCAGAAGCGGTGACGGCTACGGCACCAAGCGCAACTTCAGTGGCGATTTCGCCTCCAGTTTCGACATAGTCTCCGATTTCCCGTATCTGCTCATCGGCTTCCATGAAGTCGCCCCAGGCGTTGGCTGCATCGTCAACAGCGTGTGTTTGCGCGGTTTTCACCGCTGCTTCTTCGTCTTCGGCCAGTAGTTCAATATTCGATTGAACACCGACATATGCGTTTTCTCCAACGTCGGCAACTCCAAGTACGAACCTGCCGCCAAGATAAGCTCCGTTCCTTGCGCCATCGCGGACAGTTTCGCCTGCAGCGTTGAGTGTTGGCTCGCATGCTTTCCAGGCGTCATCTGCGGCTTCTTGAACTGTTGAAATGCTCGCGGTTAGGACATCGCCGGAAGAAATATCCCGCCATGCGGCATCTGCACAATCAGCAACGGTGCGTTGCGCCTCCTCGAAGGCCAATCTCGTTTCGGTCGTATCCGGCATTAATTGCTCTATATTTTCAAACGCCATTTAGATCACCGGCCTTGTTTGAGATAAGACCGCTGATACTTCGGCGAGTGCTGAGGCCTTTTCCGTTGTCTCGATGCCGGTACCCCTCTTTCTCAGCTCGTTGAGATGAGCGTTAAACATCGACTGAATGAACAGGTATTGGATTGGTCCCCAGCTTTCGGGTGAGGAGTCATCTTCGAATTTCCAGCTTGAAAGCAGATGGGAGCAAAGCCTCTCTTTGAGGCTGTCGGCAGATAAATCCCTGGCGTCGTCGAGGATGCGTCCAATATTGAAATACCTATAAGCACACCATTCAAACAGTGGCTTCCTCGAGAACAGAGGAGTCCCTGCCATCTCAATCAAGCGTGCCTTCATGGAGTCAGGTATGTCCATCTTGTGCACACAGTCGCAGAAGTTGTATTCCCTTGGCTCATCGAGCTTGAACGGATTAAGCACACAAGAGTTGAGATAGCGAAGCTCTTCAGAAGAAACCTTGTCCTTCGCGCTGTGCTTGCTCTGTGTTGGCGAGTACTCTAGGCCGCGTTCATGCGGTTCGATGTGACAGAGGACAGGTTCGGTCCATTCGTTCTGATATATTGCTGCAACGCCTCGCTGAAGATTTGCAAGCTCTTGGATTTGGCTCTCGTTAAGATTTGCCGCCTTGCTGACAAGCATCCTGTCGCCTTCGTCAGGCAGTTTCCAGGATAAGTCGATGCGATGATTCTGCCTCAAGCCCAGCGGGTTGTTAAGACGCGGTCATTTTGGCGCTTACATCTCACTTTTTGCAGACGTAGAATACGGGTATTGGAATCATAGGAGGGTTCTCATGCCAAATATCGGTAAGGACGACCATCCGAAGCTGTGGTCGCTTATTTTCGTGCTTATCATCGCGCTGACCTTCTGTTGCTTCGTCATGGGCCAAGGACTCAACAGTGGAACCAGCGTCTTCCTGGCAGGCCAAGGTTACGGTGCGAGCCTTGCCGGCGTACTTGCACTCGTCTTCTCCATTGCCGCCGCGTTAGCACGACTGTTCGTCGGCCCTGTTATCGACAACGGCAAGTGCTCACTCGTTATCATCGCCGGCATCGCTATCCTCATAGCAGGAACAGCACTGTCCGCTGTCGTTCAGGGCATCCCCTCTTCACAATCAGCCGTTTGCTGCAAGGCGTGGGCTTTGGCGCAGCAACAACAGCAGCCTCGACCGCCGCAGCAAGCGTCTTACCGCAAGAACGGCTCGGCGAAGGCATTGGATACCACGGCCTCGGACAGGCTATCGCATGAGCATCGGCCCAGCTTCGCACTTTACCTAGTAGGAACCGATCCCTCAACGAACCTCTATGTCGGCCTTGCCTGGTTGGGTTTGCAGGCTTGTAATCGCCTCAACGCACGCTATGAAAGTAAATGGCAAACTCTGCCAAGCTCCAGCGCATACCGAATCAAAATGGAAACCCGGCTCGAACTCGACTCAAAAGACGGGCAGGCACCCAGCTCCACCACAGTAACTACATCCGAAACAATTAACAGTGAAAAGTATCCTGAAGGCGACCAGGTGTCCAAGAGAACCCTGCGTGACTCATTCAACATCTTCGAGCCGCGCGCATTGCCTGGCGCCATCCCACAGATGATCATGTGCCCCACTTTTGGCTTTGGCGTCTTCTTTGCTGGTCTGTACGGTACTACTCTCGGCTATACCCACGCCGGTCTCTTCTACACCATCAGCGCGGTAAGCATGATTATCATTCGCATGATTTCAAAGCATTTCATGGACACCGTACCTGCAATCAAAACAATGACCGGAGCCGTCGCGTGCGGCATCCTCTGCTGCCTTATGCTACTTGCCGCACCGTACGGGGAACCTGTCTTCCTGCGTCCGGAATCTTCTATGGTCTCGCCACTGGCATAAGCCTGCCACTTAATCAAAGCGTAGCGGTAAAGAACACCCCGCCAGAGCGCTGGGGCGCCGCAAACGCCCTGTTCCTGCTCGCCAATGACATCGGCATTGGCTTCGCAAGCGTAATCTGGGGCGTTATCAATGACTCATTCGGGTTCCAGACAAGCATCGTCTGCGTCATTGTCTGCCTTATCGCAAGCTACGCATCCGCCTGGATCGTCTACCCCGCCCGCGACAAGCGTGGAGGCATTAGAGCGTAAGCGTCAAAATGACCGCGTAGCAGGAAACGTCCAGGACCATTCCGTCATACGGATGGAAAAGTCCTGGACGTTTCCATCTTTGCGTTGCGGTATGCCTTAGGCCGCTATGTCGCTACAGGCCCTCCTCGGCGTTGTTCGCCATCTCGTCGTCGAACGCATCGGGGTCGATGTTAATTATGAAGTCGTCAGGCATCTCTTTGGCCTTCTCGGCAGCGGCTGGGTCGAGCTTGCAGGACTCAGGCACCCTATCCGACCACGGCAGGAACGAGTCCACAACCTCATCGGTGAGCTCGCCGGCGTTGGGCATCTCGGTCAGCAGCCACTCGACGTAAAGCTGGGATTGAGCCCGTTGGCCTTGGCCGTGGTGGTGACGCTGTATATCGCCGCAGACGCCCGCGCGCCGCGCGGCGCATCGCTGAAGAGCCAGTTCTTGCGCCCTACGACGAAGATTCGCTGGGCCTGCTCGGCGACGTTGTTCGAGAGCTCCAGGTGCCCCGTCTTCGAGCACGTTCATGACGTAGGGCCAGAACTCCACGGCGTACTGCAGCGCACGGTGCAGCGCCAGCTTCGGCGAGGCTAGGGGAAGCTGGCCCGCGCCCATCCCCCCGAAGTCCTCCATGAGCGGGCGGAGCTCCGCGTCGCGGGCGGCCTTCCTGGCACCCGGCTCCATGTCGTCGAACTTGGAGTCGACCTTGAAACATGGCGTCGATCCTGCGCCTTGCCTCGAGCGCAACGCTGGCCGCAGACGCCGCCTTGGCGCCGCCGCCGGCGATCTTCACGATTTGGGCGAAGTAGCGGCGCACGTGGACGAGGCACGCCGTGTTGGCGATGTTGGGGTTGCCGAGATTGAAGTAGGGTTTGTAGCCGTCGGTGGTAAGCGTGCCGGACCAGCCCGCAAGAAACTCCTGGGCAACGCCCTTCCTGCGGGTCTCGTGGTATTCGAATACATACACGGGCACGTCGCAGCGCGCCGAGCAGAACAGCCACATCCTCGATTTCTTCTTCGCCTCGCGGTTCGGCTCTTTCAGGACCTGAACCGTGGTCTCATCGGCATGAATCCTGACATGCGACAGCAGCTCGACCTTCATTCTCTCATGGACCTTCGCCAGCCAGCGCGCGTGCACGTTCATCATCCAGTTCGCCATGTCCTGGCGCGATATCGTCGCGCCGCACGCCTTGAGGTCTGCCTCTATGCGGTAGAGCGGCAGCGACATGACGTACTTGCCGTTGACGATCCAGGCAAGCAGCGACGGCGTCGCAAACGAGCCTGGTATCGGCGGCTCAGGCTGCGGTGCTCGCACGATGACGCCCTTGCGCTCCTATTGAGTTTCACTTGAGTTTCAGGGGCGTTTTTGGGGTGGTGGGACAAACTACTGGGACAGTTCACTCTTCGAAAAATCCTTTACTCTTCGTCCGCTGCGTGTCGCCATGTCCGTGGTGTACGCGCTTTTAGAGTAAAAATGACTGAAACTGCAGGTCAAAAGGCATAAAGAGACCCCCTGAAAACGTTGTTTCCAGAGGGTCTCAATAGTTTTTACTCACCCAAAATCACAGGTGGCTTTACGCTTTTTCGTACGTGGCGGCACACTGCGACACTCTACGGACGGAATTTCGATTGCGCAAAATCCGCTCCAGTTTACTCCCACTCAATTGTGGCCGGAGGCTTGCTCGTGCAATCGAGGACGACTCGGTTGATCTGGCGGCATTCGTTGGTGATGCGCGTGGAGATCGTGGCGAGCACATCGTAGGGGACACGGGACCAGTCGGCGGTCATGGCGTCTTCCGAGCTCACCGGGCGCAGCACGATGGGGGAGCCGTAGGTGCGTTCGTCGCCTTGGACGCGACGGAGTGGACGTCGGCGAGCAGCACGACGGGGCACTGCCAGATGTCGCGGTCGAGGCCGGCGCCGGGTGAGCTCCTCGCGGGCGATGGCGTCGGCCTCGCGCAGCACGGCGAGGCGTTCGCGCGTGATCTCGCCGATGATGCGGATGCCCAGACCGGGCCGGGAAG
>ENA-OPZM01001077-OPZM01001077.1-human-gut-metagenome-genome-assembly--contig:-NODE-1077-length-10137-cov-1.793806_pt1 | contig 10137 bp, 14 predicted proteins | sample MGYA00242478_ERZ504493 | MGnify/ENA primary metagenome ERZ504493 (study PRJEB26092, sample SAMD00036227) | human gut metagenome | host: Homo sapiens | study: EMG produced TPA metagenomics assembly of...
GAATATCCGTATGCTGGATTCATCAGGATTTCTTCTGGCGGGCAGCAGGCAACTTGGTTTCTGTGATTGCTCTGGGAACTGCGGTATTTCATTATCATAATCCATTTCAGCGGCATTACCAGAAGTACAGACAAGATGTAGAGAAAGACCGTGAGTACATAAAACAGAAACGGAAATGTGAAGAGTGGAGTTAGGAATAAAAATTACTGGCAGAATGTAAAATTGAACGTTTATAAGGCTAAAGTAAGTTTGCTTTCCATCTGGCACTTTCGCGCCACCTATGCTATCATATGGAAAAGCATTATATTTCCGGCATGTCTGATTCTAACGCAGCAACAGCTGTATCTGTTTTTCTATTACATTCAGGAAAATCTCAATGCTTTTAATTCCCTATTAACAGCAGAGAGATCAGCGGATGCGGTTTTATCAGGAAGACGGCCTGTGCAGTCTCTTTGTATTCTATTCTGAAAAGGAGGCCGTGCCTATGGTAAATGCAGACAAGGCAAAACCGGAAAGTGATCATATCCTTTCCAGAGAAGAGCGGATCCGGGAGATCCAGTCGTTCAATCTCCTGAGCGATGTATTCATGTCCGTGGCGTTGAAAGATGTTCCGGCATGCCAGCATATACTCCGGATCCTGACAGGCATCGACGACCTGAAAGTGAAGGAGGTGCGGACACAGTATACCATTTCCCGGATCAAAACCCATTCTGTGCGGCTAGACGTGCTGGCGGAGACAGGGAAAGGGAAGCTGTATCATATCGAGATTCAGCGGAAAGATGAGGCCGATCCGCCGAAAAGGATAAGGTACAACGGATCGCTGATAGATGCGGAGTTTCTGTCAAAAGGGGTGAAGTATGAGGCCCTGCCGGACAGGATCCACTTTTATATCAGTGAAAAAGACATTTATCACTGTGGAAAAGCAATCTATCCGATAGAAAAGGAACTTGGCGGCACAGGACTTCCGTATGATGACGGAGTACATATCTTTTTTGTAAATGCGGCGGTAGATGACGGGTCCCGGATTGCCAAGCTGATGAAGTACTTTAAGACGGCAGATCCGGACGATGACAGCGAGGGAGAATTATCAAAACGGGTGCGTTATCTGAAGAGAGAAGAAGGAGGCGTGGATATCATGTGTGAAGTATCGGAAAGAATCATGGAACGGGGCAGAAAGATTGGCGAAGAGCAAGGCAGGAAGGAGCAGGCCCGCTCTACAGCCTTGAATCTCTCGCAGATGGGGCTTACTCCGGAGCAGATCGCTGGCGCAGTAGGCGAGAGTCTTGAACAGGTGAAGAACTGGCTGGCGGGAGCGAAGCCGGCAAACTGATGACGGAAGAAATAGAACTTCCGGAGGCAGTGGACCGCGCGATTGACGAATGTATCAGGGAGAATGTGCTGAGGGACTTCCTGATGGAGCACAGGGCAGAGGCGAGAGCGATGAGTATATTTGAATATGATCAGGAGAGACCTATGCAGCAGGAGCGTGAGGCCGGGATTGAGAAAGGGAAAGAGCAGCTGCTGCGCAGGCAGGTGCAGAAGAATCTGGCCAGAGGGATGAGCATCTCAGAGATTGCGGAAGTCCTGGATGAGACGGAGAAGCGGATCCGGGAGATCGCTTCTGCAGATCCGGGGGAATAGGAAGAATAGGGGGCTGGCATTTTTTTGCCAGTCCCCTATTCTTTCGGCACCATCTCTATGTTCAGATCTGTATTCCCCGTGATCCCGGGCACCTGCCCTGATTCGTATACTGCCAGAACCGGAAATGATACGGAGTCTGGGGAACCGGCTCATAGTCGGCGTACCAGAGAGGATATTCCGAGAGTTCCTCCAGATCCAGCTCGAAAGCCTCCCACAGCATGTTGGCATAGATCATGGGATCATATCCGGCGTCGGCCACGGCAGAGCAGAAAACTTCCGTATTTTTGGTAAACTGCTCTCCGGAAACATTGTCTGTCCGGGCTTCGTCATCCAGGATGCTTTCCGGATCGTACACGACAGGAAGCTGCAGCGTATACTCTTCCAGATTCTGGAGGACAAAATTTGCTTCCTCCAGTGCCTCTTCCTCATTCACAGCCTGGGCAAAAAAGTAAACGCCCACATCAAAACCGGCGGCCTGCGCGTTCTGGATATTCCGGTGAAATTCCCGGTCCAGGCAGATTCTTCCTTCCTGACCGTAGCCCCGGTAGCCAAGCCGGATAAAGGCAAACTCAAATCCGCTGTCTTTCAGCGCCTGCCAGTCCACATATCCCTGATGCTCGGAGACGTCCACACCCAGCCGGTAAGTATAATTGCTGTCGCCCTCATAGGAAAGCCGGTCGCCATTGTGGACAAAGGAGTCGTCTTTGTAATCGTGCTTTTCGACGTTTGGTTGATCTCGACTGATAAGGGTTCTGGTATACGTCTACAAAGTGCAGGATCTCTGGTTCGGTGTCTTTGGCCTCTTTTTCGGCCGCGTCGTCTTCTTTCGAAGCGGCTTCTGTATTTTTCCCGGCCTTCTGTACTTCCTGGCCTGCGGTCTCTTCCGTAGCTTTACCGGAACATGATGTCAGCAGAAGGGCAGCAGGTATCAGATAAATCAAAAATTTCCATGTTTTCATCATAATTAATTAACCTCACTCAGATATTCATCGTATGTCCGCCAGGGATCGGCATCAGAAAAGCCGCACATACGGTAGAAACATTCTGTCAGATATCCTTTCTGGTGTTCGTCATTTGCATTGGTATACTCAGGGAAAACGACTTTCATCTGCAGGATGTAGTCAGATTTCACTTTTGTCAGCGAGTAAACAGTATTATCCGGATACGTTTTATCCCAGCCGGTTACAATGATCTTGCCGGCGCCGTCCTTTACCGTATTAAGGATGACCTCCGAGGAAGCTAAAAGGCCCAGCTCCGAGGTGTAAACCGTATTCGTCATCTCGTCCAGATCCATAGAGTCGGTACGCCTGATCGCACGGAACATAAGCTGGGAGCTGTCTTCGGCGGCGAAGGTGATCTCTTCTTCGCTGGTCCCAAGTGTTGTGTCGAAGGACGTGGTATTATAGGTTACATGGTTATAGAAATCCGTTGGGTACCAGAAATTAAATTCTGATATTTCGGAAGAATAGAAAGCGTATTCGGATGGATCCAGGGATGCGGTGTAATCAGCATGGTTTTCGGGATCGATGGTAAAAGGAAGCTCAGATTCAGAGCCGTCTGCATGATGGCTGCGGTCCGTATCGTCCGTGGTATTGCTGCTTCCGGTCGCATCCTCCTCTTCGCCTGTATAGGTATCCGCTTCAGAATTTTTGGGGCTGTCAGTATCTGACTGGATTTCAGCTGCCGGTTTCGAATCATCAGAAGAGTCGGATCCGATTGTCAGTGCAAGGATGACACCTGCGGCAATCGCCAGTACAACGGCAACTGCGATCACAATATAAACGACCTTTTTTGAAGAATGTCCAGAAGGAACCGGAGCTCCGCAGTTCCCGCAAAACAGATCTCCATCATTTAGTTTCTGGCCACAGTTTTTACATTTCATTTTTCTTTCCCTCTTTCAAACAGAAATGTTATATATTACAACAATTATTATATAAGAAAAGAGAACGGCAGTCCAGAAAAGTATGGCCGGTGAAAAACTTTTGCTAAGGATTCAAATTTTTTGTATGAAAAGTCGACAAAATTAGTGTATAGTAACAGGAGTGTGCAGGATGCAGGAGGTAACAGGAAATGATAGAGAAAAAGATTAAATTTGTGACGCCGGAGCAGATCATGTCTTTTTGTGCGGCCTGTCAGAAAATGAAATCAGATATTGACGTGGTGAATATATCAAATAGGCATGTCCGGATTGATGGAAAGTCCATCGTCGGTCTTATGACGATCAAACTGGGGATGCCGATGCTGTTGCTGGTAAACGGTGAAGATGAAGGGCTTGTGGAGGAGAAGTTTTCCTCCTTTCTGGCGGAGTAACAAGAGAAAAAGGAAAAAGCTGCGGATCGTCGAGTCCGCAGCTTTTTTGTGGATGCGGCAAGCCAAGGCCGGGTTTGTCCGAGACCTTGGCGACCGCTCTTGTAGACGGATATGCTTTAAGCTATAATAGATAGAAGCAGGTTGTGGCGCCGCAAGAGAGGGGAACGATGCGGTGTACAAAGCAGACAGACGAACGATAGAGTGGGACGGTAAAGACATGAGAGGAATGATATTTTCTAAATTTGTAAAAAAATCAGTGGGTGGATGTGGTGATGAGCATCTTAGCCCAGTTCTATTTTCTGTTTCCCTGGATCCAGACGGAGAGCGGAAACTATAATGTGATCATGTATCTGGCAAGGGGCTTCTGGCTTCAGGATTTTTCCAGTATGCTTAAAATGGATTTCCCGACGCTGCAGGCGCTTGGGAAAAATGATGTACAAGAGATCTCGATCCTGTTCCAGATGCTTTTGTGGATCATGATGGCAGTGTGGATCATGAGCATCCTGATTCTGATTCTCACACTGCTGAGAAAAGAAACCAGGTGGCTTCTTCCGGCGATGAATGTACTTGCGGTCATTCCCAATTATTTCTGGACGGTATCCGTTTCCTGGACAGGTGATGCGCTGCCGGTCATTCATCTGCTCTACCCCATGAGCCTGATCTTTCTGAACGGGATCTGGCTGGTGGCAGAAAAGATGGCTGAGGCATGGGATGAGGCGGCCAGAAATAAGAAAGAGGAGGATGAGAGGAGACGCCTGTATAAAAAAGAACGGAAACGGCGGCTCTATTTTCCGGGAAGATACTCGGGGCTTTATTATCAGATGCTGTGGAAGGATCTGAAATTCCGCTGGAGAGATGTGTGCTTTTTGTTTTTGGCAGGATTTCTGACAGCGATGTTCCTGTTTACAGGAGTTGGAATGTTGAATATTTTTTCCTCCAGCCATGGAGAAGAGCAGGCACTCCTGGGAGCAGGGCTTGTAGAAATCATGAGGGATTTCCTGATCGTGATGGTGCTGATCGCTTTGTTCCTGGTGACTCTGGTATTATCTTTTTACCGGCAGAGACGCGCGAGAGTACCGGGCTTTTGGAGACGCTGGGAATCCGCAGTGACGCACGGTTTGCGGCCTGGATCCGGGAGATCGTGCTGTGCTTTGCGGCGGCGGGGATTGCCGGAATGGCGGCGGGAACGCTTCTGATCCAGTTGTTCCGGAGTGTGGCGGGATATTTTGCGCCGGAGCTGGGAGATCTTGGGAATGTAACGGTTTTTTCTTATCTGTGGACAGCGGGCGGAGTATTTCTGATCGAGCTTGTAGGCTTTGCGATTTCCCATGATATGGAAGCTGCAAGGAGTTCCACAGACGGACGAGCCGCAGCCGCGCGGGCGGAAAAAATGCCGGGAAGGCTTAAGTGGCTCTGGCTGATCATAGCCTGTATCCTTGCGGGATGGTGTATCTGCCGATATGCCGAGAGACGGACCGGCGAGAGCATCTTTTTCCTGAGCCTGTTCCTTCTTTGCCTTGCTGTAGTGATCCGGAATGCATGGGCGATCCTGATCACCTGGAGAGAGAAACAGCCAGAGGTCTATATCAGAGAGATTCCCCGGGTACATATGATCCGTTACCGGTTCCGAACCACTGTGCGCTACGTCTCTTTGCTTACCATTGTACATATCTGTGTGCTGTTCTTTTTCGGAGTCAGGCTGGTGTCGAATCAGATCGCTGAGGATCCGGAAAGTCTCTTTCCGTATGATTATGTCTTCCTGGCAAATGAGACGGATGAAGAGCTTCTGGGAGAGTTTCAGGAAGCCTGCGACGCCGAACTTACCACTTATCCGATGGTGCGGGCAACAACCGTGGATAATACAGAGATGCCGGATGATATGCGTCAGCCGATGATCCCTCAGGGACAGAATATCGGGATTTCAGAGAGTACTTACCGGCAGCTGAAAGAGGCGCTGGGAGAGAAGGCAGAGGAACTTAAGCTTGACGACGAAGGAAATTTTGTCCATATTGTCTACCAGCAGGATGCGGCGGCCAAGGCAAAGCCGGTGGACTGGTATCTGGGACTGGAGACGCCGTATGTACATATTGGAACGCCGGTCTATCCTTATAATATGTTGGACCGGGAGACGATTTTTCCACCAAGGCAGATCACAGGAGAGGAAACGGAGAGCCTGATCGGCTGCTTCCGGCAGGGGAAATACGAAAACCTGATCGTCTTTTCGGATGCGTATTTTGAAGAGGCCCACCGGGAGGTAGAAGAAGGACCTACACAGCTTGTACTGGCAGAGGTGCCTGAAGAAAACCAGGAGCAGGCGCACACATATATGGAAGCTTCCGGGAGGCCCACCAGGAGGACGAAGCCCACGACTCTATGGTGAAAAGCGCTTATGCAAAGGAGGAAGCGGTGCGGCAGAGATATGTGGAGCGCATGGCGGATATGACGGTCAACGGATGCCTGATACTCATGCTGCTTGCAATCAGCCTGTTCCTCCTGCATGTAAAGGTAAAGATGGAGCTGCCGCAGATGCAGAAGAGATATCAGTTTATGGAGTGCTTTGGCATGCGGCAGACAGAAAGAGTCCGCACCGAGCGCAGGGAGGTAAGCCGTTTCCTGTGGATCCCGCTTCTTTTGTCTGCTGTGTTTGTACCCGTATTTACCGGAATCGTGTTCCGGCTGCGGGAGTTTGACGCAGGGGAAATCCGGGCATATCTTCTTTGCTGGGCAGGGCTGGCAGCCATCTATCTGGCCGTGCAGCTTTTGAATCTTAAGATTCTTGAATATGATGTGACGAAAAAAGGTGGAGGAGACGATCCGAAAGGAACGTCCTTTGCAGGCGCAAAAATAACAGATAATTTTGACAATTTAAAATTAAAGTTAAAATAAATAAAAATTAATTTAAAATGATATTGACAATAGTTGGTTCGAGTGTTATATTAAAGATACAAAATAACAGATGTTCATTATAAGACAGACGCGAGCTGTAAATAATGAAGAGTTATTTTAATCAACACAAGTGTTGAGGAAGATTTCCCAGAAAAATGTAAAACACATTTGGGAAGGAAAATCTAAGAAAGGAAGGTACGGACCACCGAAGACTTAAGTTGATTTACCAGATTTTTTAAGAAAGAGGTAAAAAGAATGACAGAACCAACAAAGTAGAGGCGGATATCAAATATGTTAGTTTGGTATCCGCCTTTACTTGTGTCGAAACCGCTAAAAAAATGTAAAGAAAAAAGAACTCCGTTGACAACGATAGGTGCAATGTTATATTTTGGTTAAAATCATGTAAAATCAAAGTGACAGGAGGAAGACAGAAAACGAAAAGGATGCTGACCCGGAGGCGGGCATGTATGGTTTTCCAGCTGTCTTTTTTTGTTGTCATGTATCCGTAAGGAACTTTGGCAGTAAAGGATGAGGAGAAAAGAGGAGCTTATATGGATGTATCATTTTCTTATTTTTGCCAGGAGATTATGGCAAACCCAGTGATGCTGGTCACGGTAGTCCTGACGCTGGGAGTTATTTTTGTCAACGGATGGACAGATGCGCCGAATGCGATCGCTACCTGTATCGGGACACGGAGTATGAATGTACGGCATGCAATCTGGATGAGTGCAGTATTTAATTTTCTGGGTGTTCTGGTAATGACACACATTAACAGTTCGGTGGCATCCACCATCAGTAACATGGTAGATTTTGGCGGGGAGACGCACGAGTCGCTGGTAGCGCTGTGTGCGGCGCTCTTCTCCATTGTAGTATACAGTGTGGCGGCTTCGGTGTTTGGAATCCCCACCAGTGAGAGCCACAGTCTGATCGCCGGACTTTCCGGGGCGGCGATTGCCGTGCAGGGAGGCATAGGAGGCATTAATTTTAATGAATGGGTGAAGGTCCTTTATGGACTGGTGCTTAGTCTGGCGCTGGGATTCCTTGTGGGATGGCTGATCTGCAAGGGAATATCCCTGCTTTGTGCAAATATGGACCGCAGAAAGACGAATTCCTTCTTCCGGGGGGGCCAGATCTTTGGAGCGGCCTTTATGAGTTTTATGCATGGAGCCAGGACGGTCAGAAGTTTATCGGCGTGCTGTTCCTTGGCGTGGCGTTCTGCAATGGACAGAATAGTGTGAAGGTATGATGATCCCGGTATGGCTGATGGTGCTGTGTTCCACAGTGATGGGTGTGGGCACCAGCGTGGGCGGAGAAAAGATCATCAATCTGTGGGGATGGATATGGTGAAGCTGGAAAAGTTCCAGGGCTTTTCGGCGGATCTGGCAGGAGCCTTTTGTCTTCTGCTGGCCAGTGTGACCGGTATTCCGGTGTCTACGACCCATACCAAGACCAGTGCGATCATGGGAGTGGGAGCGGTCAAGCGGCTTTCGGCCATCAACTTTGGCGTAGTAAAAGATATGATGCTGACCTGGATCTTTACATTCCCGGGCTGCGGATTGATCAGTTTTGTAATGGCTAAGATATTTATGATGTTTTTCTAGATAAATAACAGGAGGAAAAGAAAATGGCAAGAAAACAGGACGCATACTATTTTGATAATTTTGTCGCATGTGCGGAGGAATCCTGTCAGGCGGCGGCGCTTCTGCGGAGAGTTCTGGGAGATTTTAAACCAGAGGAGCTTGAGAAATATCTGGAGGAGATCCATGAGATCGAGAACCGTGCCGATGGAAAGAAGCACGATATGCTGGATAAACTGGCGAAGGAATTTATCCCGCCCATCGAGCGGGAGGATATCGTGGAGCTTTCCCAGCATATTGATACCATGACAGACAAGGTAGAGGATGTGCTGATGCGCGTCTATATGAGCAATGTGCAGGAGATCGAGGATGACGCGCTGGAGATGACAGACGTGGTGATCCGGTGCTGCGAAAAGGTCCGTGATCTTCTGAAGGCATTTTCGGATTTCCGTCATTCCAAGGAACTGAAAAATCTGATCATCAGATCAATGACCTGGAGGAGACATCGGACAGGCTCTTTATGAGCAGTATGAGAAGACTTCACACAGAGTGCAGCGATCCGCTCCACATCATTGCCTGGAGAGAGATTTATATCTATCTGGAGCGCTGTGCAGACGCTGTGAGCATGTGGCTGACACGGTAGAGAGTGTTGTGATGAAGAATTCTTAATAAATCTTTCGAAAATCCGGGGAGGCGTCTGGTTGACGCAAAGAAGACTCCTGTTGTAAAATGAACGATAAAGACAGCAGTAAAGGAGCCTGGGCGTGATGCAGAAGATCTTGCTTTTGGAGGATGACCGGAACCTGAACCAGGGGATTTCGTTAAAATTAAAAAAAGAAGGATATGAAGTGTATTCTGCCTTCTCCGTAGGGAGGCAGAAGAGCTTTTTGACGCCGTTAGGCCCGACCTTATCATCAGCGATGTGAATCTGCCGGATAAGAGCGGGCTTGATTTTTGTGCGGATATCCGGAAGAGGAGTAATGTATATCTGTTATTTCTGACTGCGCTGGATTCGGAGATCGACATGGTCAATGCCTATGACCTGGGAGCGGATGATTATGTGACGAAGCCCTTCAGTCTGATGGTGCTGGTGTCTAAGGTGCATGCGGTGATGCGCAGAGCGGAGCAGGCGCCGAAGAACAGCCTTTTCTCCGGGGAGCTCAAGGTTGCTTATGCGGAGATGAAGGCGTACCGGGGAGAAGAGCAGCTGTCACTCAGCAAAAAGGAGCTTCAGCTTCTTATATATATGATGGAAAATGCAAGACAGATCCTGTCCAAAGAGCAGATCCTGGAGCATGTGTGGGATGTGGACGGGCAGTTTGTGGATGAAAATACAGTGCCGGTAAATATCAGCCGACTGAAGGGCAAGATTGGAGACGGCTATATTCAGAATGTAAGGGGGATGGGATATATATGGATTCAGGAAAGCTTCGGAGAGTAGCCCTGACGGCGGGGCTGCTTTTTTGTTTGGCAGCTGCGGCGGGATGCCTGCTTTTCAAGACGGCTCAGGAGGAGTTTGAGGAAAAAACAGAAATGATGGAAGCGCTGACCGGTATCGACCCGGCGCATGAGGCGGAGTACGCAGGGATCATTACCGGGAAGGCGTTGGGAGAAGAGGCGTCAGAGACAGAGGAAGGAGAGGCGCTGCTGGAAAAATACGGGTATACCTTCGAAGACAGTATCGGAAACAGTGGTCTCTGGCGGTACGTGGGCGGCCTCGCCG
>ENA-OPZM01001078-OPZM01001078.1-human-gut-metagenome-genome-assembly--contig:-NODE-1078-length-10128-cov-2.020298_pt1 | contig 10128 bp, 10 predicted proteins | sample MGYA00242478_ERZ504493 | MGnify/ENA primary metagenome ERZ504493 (study PRJEB26092, sample SAMD00036227) | human gut metagenome | host: Homo sapiens | study: EMG produced TPA metagenomics assembly of...
CTTCTTTTTCCGTCTCTGCCTTTTCACCGCTGATATCCTTTACCTGCGCGGAATGATCCTCTATATAAGAATCGCTGACCTTTGCCCTGGCCGATCCCAGAAGCCGGTCTTCATAATAATAGTTAAGTGTTGCCTCTTTGCCGGTACCCTCGTCGGGGATCAGCTCCATCTTCAGATTTTCAAATGATATCCCGGAAGGCAGCATCACATAGCCGCTGTTTTCTTCTTCCAGAATTTCCTCCACATCCTCCGATGTTTCATTGTCCGCCACGGAGACCTTCTGGAAATTCTGGAATACATACTCCAGAAGATTCCGGGTATCGGGATATACATTGACCCCGTGGGTTTTTAAGACTACACATACCAGCTGCATGTTTCCATTGTCCGCCATAGTGATCAGTGTGGACAACGCATCGGAGGTGTACCCTGTCTTGCCGCCGATGGCATAGGGATAATACTCACTCTCATTGAGAATCAGCATCTGATGGTGCTGCTGGAATACATGCTCTTCCGTGGTCCCGGATGCCGGGATCGTATACTGGGGCGTCTGGGCAATTGTAAAAAATTCCGGATACTTGAACAGCTCCCGGCCGATCAGCGCCATGTCTCTGGCGCAGGTATAATGATTCGGATCATGGAGTCCATTCGTATTGACAAAATTAGAATTTTCTCCGCCCAGCTCCTTACATACCCGGTTCATTTCTTCTATAAACCAGGTATAATCATGGCCGCTGGCTGTTCCCACATTTTCACCTACGGCATAGGCGACTTCGTTTGCGGATGCCAGAAGCGTTGCGTACAGTGCCTGCTCCAGTGTGAGCTGATTGCCTTCTTTCATTCCTATAGATGACTCATCCGGTTTCAGGAATGCCACACTTTCATGGGAAAAAGAAACCGGATCCGCAAGACTTCCATTCTGCAGCGCTACCAGCGTGGTCAGTACCTTTGTGATGCTGGCAGGATAGTGATGGGCGTCAATATTTTTGGCATAGAGAATGGCCCCTGTCCCTGCATCCATGACGATTGCCGCTTCTCCATAGGTTCCCGGCCCCTCCGGCCAGTTTTTCCAGCTATTGCTCTGAACCTCCATCTGGTAGACAGTGTCCAGCTCCTTCTTAAGGGCTTCCTCCGGCGTCAGTTCTTCTTCGCTGTCTGTCTCGCTGGACTCGCCGGAAGCTGCTGCATCGTCCTGGGAAGGTTCTGTGGCATATACAGGCCTGCCCGCACAGCTGACAAGAACTGCCGCAAATGCCAGCAACAAGAATCCCCCTCTGATCTTTCTTATCATCGGATATTTCTCCTTAACAAACTAATAGTAGATAAGTCCCGTAAACTAATTTGTTTATTAATTGATTTTTTTAAGATAATAGAACCCATATGCCGGAATATTGACTCCGATTGGCTGCAGTACCTTTCCGGTCAGCAGCTCTATATATTCTCCATCTGTCTCATTAATCCATGCTGTCTTATCGTATTCTGTAAAGTTAAAAAGTCCAAGGATCTTATCCCCGTCATAGTATCGTCCGATGCAAAGGACCCCGGCGTCCCAGGTCTCGATGGTCCAGGTGTCTGCATTGGTCATAAATGCCTTTTCACTTTTGCGAATCTTCTCCAGCTGCTGAAGCCTCTGATATACCTGGCCTTCCACAGTATTTTCATCATACGTGTTCCGCCAGATCCCATCTCATAGGGCCTCTGTGGATATAGCGGGAATCATCCGCTTTGTTGGGATCTTCTTTATAAGAATAGTCATTGACCTGTGCAACCTCGTCCCCGCTGTAAAGCACCGGGATCCCCGACTGCATAAACATATAGGCGTGCAGCATGATATCTTTCTGGATGGCCTGCTCCATAGCTTCCATATCCTGCTCAAATCCGGCCTTCTCGATGCCGCACATGGAGGCCGTGGTTCCGCAGAACCTGGCGTCTCCGGTCACCGGATCGGCGTTGTAAAGCTCTCCCCGGCTGCAGCTTTCTCCTGCATATCCCTGGAAATAGTCATTTAAATATTTCTTATGCGCCTTTCATCAATGCCTTCGGCTTTCAGCGACTCATAATCCAGCCCCAGCCAATATCATCGTGATAGCGCAGATAATTTAAGAATACATATCTTTTGGCAGACGGTTGACAATATCAAGCTGCTGCTTTAAAAGATGGACGTTTCTCGTGGCAATGGTATGCCAGGTGGTTGCCATTGTAGTCACATTGTACAGCATGTGACATTCCGGTTTTTCCACCGTTCCAAAATAAGGCACCACCTTCTCCGGTTCCATAACTACCTCTCCCAGCAGGAGGATGCCAGGGCAGACAATCCCCCCGATCATACGCATCATCCTGACGATCGTGTGGACCTGGGGAAGATTCCGGCATTGAGTTCCCAGCTCCTTCCATATATATGGCACGGCGTCGATACGGATAATATCAATTCCTTTATTTGCCAGATAAAGGAAGTTATACATCATTTCATTAAATACCCGGGGATTCTTATAATTAAGATCCCACTGGTACGGATAAAAGGAGGTCATGACAAAATGGCCGGCGTCCGGAAGCCAGGTAAAATTGCCTGGAGCCGTGGTCGGGAACACCTGCGGCACAGTTTTTTCATACATCGCCGGAATGGAATAATTATCAAAAAGAAATAGCGCTCATATATTCGCCTTCTCCGGCGCGGGCGCGCTTCGCCCACTCATGATCCTCTGAGGTATGGTTCATCACAAAATCCATACATACATTGATCCCTTTTTTGTGGCAGGCTGCCGTCAGATCCTCCAGATCTTCCATAGATCCCAGCTTCTCCTGCACCTTGCGGAAATCCGCCACCGCATATCCGCCGTCGGAACGCCCCTCTACCGTATCCAGGAACGGCATCAGATGGATATAGTTGACATTGCTTTTCTCGATATAGTCAAGTTTAGACTCCACGCCCTTCATATTGCCGGCAAAATTGTCGATATAGAACATCATGCCCAGCATCTCATTCGTTTTATACCACTCCGGGTTTTTCTCCCTTTCCAGATCCTGGGTCTTCAGATCCCGGTTCCTTTCCTCATAAAAACGATGAAGATTGTCACACAGTTCCGCAAACATAGAGCTGTTGTCATAAAGCTCCATATACAGCCATTTCAATTCATCAAAATGATGGCTGAACCTGCGGCCATAGCAGGCCTCCTCTTCCACGGAAAGCTGCGGTTTTACTGCTTCCCTTGCTTTAGGCGCCGCCTGTGATTTTGCAGATACATTCTGCGTCTTTACAGACGTCCGCATTTTATTAGTCCTATTTCTTGATTTTTTCTTACTCATAGCCAATCCCCATTACATTTAGAATTTCACCGTGGATATCCGTTCCGGCAGCTTGTTCAAAGCTATCCTCATACTTATCCACCGAATTATCCACATTTTGTGAATATTATACACCGATAGGAAGGCGAATGCAATTGGGGACGGGGGATTTCTAAAAATCCTCCCCAGAAACGAAAAAAGTGACAGGGGACGTACCCCTTTGCGCTTGGTGTACGTCCCCCTCCATTCTACAGAAATGATCTTTTTTCTAAGGTATTTAGTGTGAAAGAAAGTAGAGGCCAGCCGAAAAATGGCGCACTGAAACAAGCTATTGAAGAATAGCCATTTGAAACAGGGTTGATTTTGTTGAGATACGCTAAGAAGCAAGCTGGGACTCTTTTATAAGTCCTTCAGCAATTAAAAGTTTCATAGCCTGCGTGACAGCCTTTTCCTTTTGTCTGTTTTTCAGAGGTTCAGGCATATCAATCTTGTAAAGGTCGGTTGGATTCCATGCTTCTCCCGTAGACAGCATGTGGTAGATAGCCGTGAGGATCATCCGGGCGACCGCAATGATGGCACGTTTTTTACCACGGCGTTTCATGATGCGTTCATATTTGGCTTTGTAGTAAGGAGATTTGTTGGATTTCACGGCTGCATGGGCAACTTGTACCAATGTAGGTTTGAGGTAGACGCCGGCACGTGTGATCCGAACAGATTTCTTCTTACCGGCTGACTCATTATTACCGGGAGTCAGGCCAGCCCAGCAGCATAAACGCTTGGAATTGGAAAACTGTGTCATATCCGTACCGATCTCGGAGATGATTGTAATCGCACTGTTACGATCGACTCCGGGGATGGTACACAGTAACTGGACAGCATTTTCATAAGGTTCGACCAACGAATCGATCATTGAGTCTATATCAGAGATCGTGGATGTGATATAATCCATATGTGCGTGAACGAGACGCATACGATATTTTTGGGATTCAGTCATCTGATACCCCTCGATAGACTCAATGACACTTTCGGACTTCTTTTTGAGTGAACGAAGCAGTCTGGAGGATATTTCTTCGTGGTTGATGGAATTGTCAGACTGTTCGAGAAGGTAATCGATCACAGAGGTGGCTGATTTCCCGAAAATATCGGAAACCACCGAATCTAATGCGACATTACAGACGGTAAGCGCATTCTGAAACCGATTCTTCTCACTGCTTCTGCAGGAAGTCAGTTTATACCGGTATCTCGTAAACTCTCTGAGAATACGGATTGGTTTGCACGGTATATAGCTTCCCGGCACAAGCCCCAGTCTGAACAGATCCCCAATCCATTTGGAATCCTTGGTATCATCCTTGTTTCCTTTGACAGCCTTTACCCATTTGGGGTTGGCGATGGTGACGTTTAATTCATCTTCCAGAAGATTAAACACAGGAACCCAATATTTACCGGTAGATTCCATACAGACATCACGACAGGAGTTATCCAACAGCCATTGCTTAAACTCAAGAATGGAATTGTTGAAGGTGGAGAAGCGTTTCTTCTGATAAGAAGGCTGAACTTCGGAAGTGGTTTTGATGATGGTGGCAACGAGAAAAGATTTGTGAACATCGACGCACAGCAGGTTTGATAAACAACTTTCATAGGCAAAGCTCCTTTCTGAAAAATAGAGAGAAGCCATTGACTGTTCCACCACACATTTAACAAGAGTTAAAACAATTCTTAGTGTACGGTCTTAGAGAGCCACTTATTCGTGCTTGAAAGGTGAAACTTACACTGATTAATATGCTGTCTAAAACGAGAGAGTTTTTACGACTCACCTCCCCGTGCTTTGTAGTATAGCTTCTCACTTTTAGTATAGGGCAAAACGTGGAGGAAGTCGAAACTTTCATTACTATTTGTGCCGCCAACTGAAAGGCGGCGGAATGGAGATTAATATATTTCTTCCTTCGTCCGTGCCTTCGATGATCCGTCTTGCTCTTACGCTGTCGCCGATGTTTACGATCTCTACGCTGCTGTCATCCGCAAAGGCTCCCGGATCTCGTCCAGTACCGGGGCGTTTGCTTTCATGCCCAGGCACACGAATCCGTAATCGAAGGGCAGCTCTTCCATGCCCTCTTTGGTTTCTACCAGGAAGGAATCCGGCCGCACTTCTTTGAGGGCGGTGTTTGGCATCTGGCGCACACCGTATTTATCCATTAGTGCGAAGGTGCCTACTTTTGAAACGGGATCTATGCCGTTTCCAATAGCCGGCAGCATTTCCACGATAGCGGTCTGTGCCCCTCTTGGTGCAAAGAATTCTACTACGTCCAGTCCCACGGCTCCGCCTCCGATGACTACGACCTTCTTTCCGGTCATGTCTTCCGGATAGCTGTTGACATTTTCTATCATGTCAAAAATGGAGTAAACCTTACTTCCCTCTTTTCCCAGATTATCATGAAGGCCTGGAATTGGAGGGAGCAGCGGAAGCGATCCTGTGGCATTAACGATGATATTCGGCTTCAGATTTTTCACAAAGCTGGCACTTGCATCTGTCCCGGTAAATACGAACAGATTCTTCAGCTTCTGGGCACGGTGGATCAGATAATTCGGGAAATCCGCCAGCCTCTTTTTATCGGGGATCTTGGAAATCTCTGCTGCCAGGCGCCCAGGTACGGTTTTTTCTCTATCAGAAATGTTGTGCATCCCACCTCCGCTGCGGTACAGGCGGCTTCCATTCCTGCGGTTCCGCCGCCGATCACAACAACATTACATGGCTTATTAATATGCTGCTTTTTATAAGAATCTCCTGTCGGTACTGCCGGATTTACAGTGCAGCGGATCGGACGGTTGATACCGATTCTGTTCCCCGCACATCCCACATTACAGGAAATACATTTCCGAATATCGCAGATATCCCCGAACTCTACCTTATTCACCCAGTCAGGATCTGCGATCAGGCCACGCCCCATGCCGATAATGTCAGCGTCGCCTCTTTCCAGAATTTCGTCTGCCACCTTTGGATCACGGATATTTCCGGTGGTTACGCATATTTTTCCGTAACGCTCTTTTACTGCTTTTGCCATATATGATCTCCAGCCGTCCGGCAGGTAGTTGGCATCGATCTGATACTGAATAGAACCGTTCAGTCCTGCCGATACATCGATCACGTCTGTTTCCTCCTGGAAATACTGCAGATAATCCAGCGTATCCTCCAGCGTATTTCCTCCCTCCAGAAACTCATCCGCACTGATCCGGACAAAAATCGGGAAAAACGGTCCTACCTGTGCACGGACCTCTTTCATGATCATGCTGGCGAATCTGGCCCGGTTCTCAGACTTCCGCCGAACTCGTCTGTTCTCTTATTTGTAATCGGCGACAAAACTGGCTGATCAGATAGGAGTGGCCCGCATGGATTTCCACTGCGTCAAAACCTGCCGTCTGCGCACGCTTGGCTGCCTCGCCGTATTTCTTTACGATCCGCAGGATTTCCTCCTTTTCCAGCGGACGGGGAATCTCTCCGCCTGCCTTTGACGGAATGTTGGAGGCTGACACAGGCTGCATATTGGTACGGGCCGATTGTGCGGACGCTCCGGCATGATTGATCTGGATTCCAATACAGGCTCCGTGCTTATGCACCGTCTCGGTCAGCATAAACAGCCGCGGCATAAAATGATCCTTGTCGATTCGAAGCTGGGTAGTTCCATTAGACCCTTCCGGCGAATCTACACTGGCATTTTCTACCATAATAAGTCCGGTGCCGCCCTTGGCCCTCAGTTCATAATAGTTGATATGGCGAAAACTCATTTCCCCGCTCTGCTCGCCATAGTTGGTTCCCATCGGTGTCATCATGATACGGTTCTTCATTGTCATACGACGGATCGTCAGTGGTTCAAAAATATGTTTATAATCGCTTTTCATTTTCTTTCCTCCCGGATAATTATTTTCATTTATTAAAAGAGGTTGTGCCGAAACCCGGATTTGATATTTGATTAACAATCCGCTTTCTGCCCCGTATTATAGGGAAAAACATATTATAAAACAAATGCATTGTATTCAAAAAAATGATAGAAATTGACTATGATTTGTGATATTTTATAAAAAAGGATGTGATCGTATGAACCTAAACCAATTACACTATTTTGTAACACTTGCCCATATGGAACATTTTACAAAAGCCGCGGAGGAGCTTGACATCACGCAGCCTTCCTTAAGTCATGCCATGACTACTCTCGAGCAGGAGCTTGGCACAAAGCTGTTTCAGAAGCAGGGACGCGGAGTTTCCCTGACAAAATATGGACAGATCTTTCTGAAATATGCAGAAGAATCCCTGCGGATCCTGGATATGGGGGTCAGAAAAACAAAGGAAATGACTGGACAGACCGGAGGTGTCATTGACCTTGCCTACATATATACATTGGGAAGCGAATTCGTTCCCAGGCTGGTCGGCGATTTTCTCCGTGCCCACGAAGAGTTGAGCATCCGTTTTCATTTTACCGTAGGAAATACCTCCGAGATCCTGGCCGGACTGAAGGATGAAAAATATGATGTGGCTTTTTGCTCCATGCTGAAAAAGAGCCCCAGATTGAATTTACCCCTATTGCCACCGAACGCCTGGTACTGGTGGTTCCCAAAGGCCATCCCCTGTCTCAGCAGAAAAACGGCGTTTCTCTGGAGGAGGCAGCTGCTTATCCCCAGGTCTTTTTTCACCAAAAGCAGCGGTCTTCGCCCCGTGATCGATCATCTTTTCGAGCAGGCCAAGATCCGTCCCAGGATTGCTTACGAAATAGAAGAAGACAGCTCCATGGCCGGGCTGATCGCCCAGAACTTCGGCATCGGAATCATGCCGGATATCCCCGTTCTCCGGACCTTAAATGTGGATATCCTTCCATTGAACCTGCCAAAACACCGGCGTTATGTCTACATGGCTCTATGCAGAAATCATTATCACCCGCCAGTTGTGGATAAATTTATAAAATATGTGGAAAACTCCATTTCACTTTAATTGGGGACGATTTTGTAAAATCCCCCGTCCCCAATTAAAGTTTTGTCCCTTCCTTGTGGATAAAGTGGATAAAGTTTTTCACCGCCGGTATCATATACCGGTCTTTCAGGTATGCCATATACACAGTATGAACCAGATTCTCATCCTCTACCTTGAGTATGTGTACGTTTCTTTCATGGATTTCTTCTACGTCTGCCACCAGCGCAATGCCGAAGGCTTCTTCCACCAGTGCGGAGATGGCGTTTTCGTCCGGCGACTCGCAGATGATATCGGGAGCCAGACCGTGTATGCCATAGAGCGTCTGGTGTATTTCCCGAGGCCGGAGGTCCGGTCATAGCCAATGACCGGATATTCCGCCAGATCCTGAAGCGTTGCCTTCCCCCGGCGCGCCAGCGGATGATCCCAGGGCGTGATGATCACCATATCCTGGTGGATGATAGGGATAAACTGGACCAGCGGCTCGTTTTCCACATAGGATCCGAAAATGATATCGTACTTTTCACTTTTCAGCCCCTCGATCAGCGGAGCCGTATGGAGCTGGTGAAAGCTGAAGGTTACGTTTTTATTCTTTTCCTTTTTCAGGAACCTGCGTACCATATGAGGAATATAGTGGGCTGCCAGCGGAAATACATAGGCAATATCCACATGTCCTTCGTTTCCTGAGAGCTGCTGCATCTGTGTCCTGGCCACGGCCACATCCTTCAGGATTTTCTCTGTGTGTTCCAGGAACACACGGCCGTACTTTGTAAGTCTTACATTTCTTCCCTGCCGTTCAAACAACACGATCCTCAGCTCCTCCTCCAGCGTCGCCACCGATCTGCTTAAGGAAGGCTGCGAAATATTCAGTTCTTCTGCCGCACGGTGAAAATGCTGATACCTTGCGACTGTCTGAAAATAAACAAGCTGATTCAGCGTCATTTTTTCTCCCTCCCCGAATCTGGATCCTCCCTGATTTTAAAATCTTTTCTTTTGTGCACATTCTACCATATTTGATAGCAAAATACTATCAAAAAACCTTAAAAGATATATTAGAACTATCAAACACCTTGCGATATAATAAACTCAAAGAGGTTGTCTGTTAATTAACAAACAAAAATGCAGCACATGCAAAATGAAATTGGAGGAAATGAATCATGGCAGAGAGAATCACAGGACACACAGAATTAATCGGACTGATGGCTTATCCCATCCGTCACTCAAGCTCACCGGCAATGCATAATGAAGCTTTTGCCACACTGGGTCTGGATTATGCTTACCTGGCATTTGAGGTAGACAACGATACACTTGAGGATGCAGTCAAAGGCCTGCGCGCATTAAAAATGGTAGGATCAAATGTTTCCATGCCAAATAAAACGGTTGTCGGACAGTACTTAGACGAGCTCTCCCCTGCAGCCAAGATGTGCGGAGCGGTCAATACCATAGTAAATGACAATGGAAAGCTCATCGGCCACATTACCGACGGTATCGGATATATGCAGTCACTGAAGGATAACCATATTGATGTGATCGGAAAGAAAATGACCATCACCGGGGCCGCGGCGCCGCAAAAGCCATCGAAGTACAGGCCGCTCTCGACGGTGTAAAAGAAATCTCTATCTTCAATATTAAAGATAAATTCTGGGAAGCCGCAGAAAAGACCGTAGAAACTATCCGGAACAATACGGACTGTATCGTCAATCTGTATGACCTGGATGACAAAGAAAAGCTAAGAGAAGAGATTGCTGACAGCTATCTGTTTGCACAGGCTACCGGCGTTGGAATGAAGCCGCTGGAGGGACAGTCCGTGGTTCCGGATAAATCATTCTTCCGCCCGGATCTGATCGTTACGGATACCATCTACTCTCCGAGAGAGACGGCGCTGCTCAAGATGG
>ENA-OPZM01001080-OPZM01001080.1-human-gut-metagenome-genome-assembly--contig:-NODE-1080-length-10113-cov-2.182255_pt1 | contig 10113 bp, 14 predicted proteins | sample MGYA00242478_ERZ504493 | MGnify/ENA primary metagenome ERZ504493 (study PRJEB26092, sample SAMD00036227) | human gut metagenome | host: Homo sapiens | study: EMG produced TPA metagenomics assembly of...
CTTGTGCTCAGGATCAGCTGGTGAGGAGGAACATGATGACGGTGGGATGAGAAGCAGGAGAATGCCCAGCCAATAGCCCGCGTGATCGCTCAGATCCATCCCGTAGAGCCAATTCATCATATCCATGTTGTGCAGAGTGCTGGTGATGACGCTGTCCAGGATATTGAGGCCGAAAAATGCCACGACACTCATCAGGATCCGCCGTCTGGAGAACAGGTGGCCGATGGACATAGCCAGATAGAAGTTCATAAACATTGCGGCGCACATGACCAGCAGCAGGAGGAGGAACTCCAGGAAGTAGAGAATAATGTCGGGCTGCTGTACCAGATTGCGGAAGACCGCCTGCCACAGCTGGGTGTCGAAGATCTCGTCCCAATTCAGAGGCATCATCAGGAACATGGCTAGGATGCCCACGATGCCGTTGACCACCGTGGCGCACCGGCGCACCCCGCCGCCGGAGGAAGGTGTGGAATCCCCCCACTTCACGGCGGTAAGATCGATGCCGCGCTTGATGAGCTTGCTGCCGATGACGTCGATGACCTGGGAGCCACGAACTCGGCCGGCGCGGTCACCGTCAGGGTGCCGGCGCTTTTTGTCCAGGGAGATCTCGGCGCCCGAATCCTTCAGATCGTAGCGCTGGGAAAGGCTCTTTCTTGGCCTGCTGGAAGGCGTTGTCCACCTCCTGCATATCCACCGTGGAGACGATGTCGAAGCTGGATTCTTTAGCCATGGGTTGATTGCCTTTCTCGATGGGCCCGCTAGGCCGCGTTGTCGGAGGAGTCCTCGCCGGAATCGGACGAGTCGCCGCTTCCCGAGGTGCCGGAAGAACGGTCGCTGGTGCTGGAGTCGTCGCTCGAGGAATCCGAGTCGGAGGAGGAGCCGGAATCCGAGTCGCCGGAGCTATCCGAGGAGGCGCCGGCCACGCCGTTGGCGCGCTTCCAATCGTTGAGCACGTCCTCGAAGTTGGCGGTGTAGGTGTAGACGCCGCGGCCGTTGACCACCGCCTTGACGATGGTGGCGAAGTTGTCGTCGGTGAGGACCATGGCGGCGGCGTCCTTGGCCACCTCGGTGCCGGTGATGCCCATGGCCACGCCGATGTCCGCGGATTGACTGCCGGGGCATCGTTCACACCGTCGCCGGTCATGGCCACGATGTTGCCTTGGCGCTGCAAGGATTCGACGATCTTGAGCTTGTGCTCGGGGGCCACGCGCGCGTACACGGACACTTCGGACGTGGCCTTGTCGAGCGCGGCCTCATCGGGCAGCTGGTCGAGCTGGTCGCCGGTCAGGGCCTTGCCATCCTTGGCGATGATGCCAAGGTCGGAGGCGATGCGGGCGGCGGTCAGCGGGTGGTCGCCGGTGATCATCACCGTGCGGATGCCGGCACGATGGGCCTCGGTCACGGAGTCGCGCACCTCAGTACGCGGCGGATCGATAATGCCGACCATGCCATTCCAGATGAGATCGGTTTCAATGGCTTCGGCTGATCGGCGATGTCGGACACCTGGCCTGCAGCGTTGACGCTTACACCGGCACATCAGCCAAAGAACCGGTTTCCAGCGGACGGCAGGCCTCGCCAAGCGTACGGTAGGCCTCGGAGGAGAGACGTTCGACGGTGGCGAGAATCGACTGGCGATCGCCTTCGGTGAGCTTACGGACCTGACCACCCACGCGGATGCGCGTGCAGTAGCTCAACAGCACGTCGGGCGCGCCTTGGCGAACACGGTGAGCTTGTCTGAATCGGTGCTGTCCTTGGCGATGATGGACATGCGCTTGCGTTCGGAGGTGAACGGAATCTCGCCAACGCGCGTGTATCGCTTGATCTTGCGATCGGCCTTGACCTTGCGTGCGGCCACGATCAGCGAGACTTCGGTGGGGTCGCCCACAATCTCCCAACGGCCGTTCTCCTCGCGTAGTTCGCCGTCGTTCGCGAGCGTGCCGGCCACGAGCGTGGCGACGACTTCATCGGCCACAATCTGGGCCTGCTCGGATTCAGGACTGACGCCACCGGTCATAACCATGCGGCCTTCCGGCGCGTAACCGGTGCCGGTGATCTGCACTGCGCCGGACGGGGTGACCACGCGCTCCACGGTCATCTCGTTGCGGGTCAGCGTACCGGTCTTATCCGAGCAGATCACGGAAGCGGAGCCCAAGGTCTCCACCGAATGCAGTTTCTTGACGATGGCGTTGTGCGCGGCCATACGCTGCACACCAAGCGCCAGCACCACGGTCAGGATGGCGGCCAAGCCTTCCGGCACGGCGGCCACAGCCAGCGAGACGGCCAACAGCAAGGAATCAATCACGTCATGGACGTCGTTGAAGCCTTCCAGCACGGCGAGCGCCACCAGCACCACGACAGCGATGACGCACACCGCAATGCCGAGGATCTTGGAGACGTAATCCATCTCCTTTTGCAGCGGGGTTTTCTCATCTTCGGTGGCGGAGAGCATGTCGGCGATCTTGCCGACCTGCGTGTTCATACCGGTGCCGGTCACGATTGCGCGGCCGGTGCCTTGCGTCACGGAAGTGCCGTTGAAGATCATGTTGGCACGGTCGCCCAGCGCTTGGCTTCGGTGAGTGTGTCCGGCTTCTTACCAACCGGCACGGATTCGCCGGTCAGTGAAGCCTCGGCGATGCGCAGGCTGGCCGCGTTGACCAGTCGGCCATCAGCGGAGACCGAATCGCCTTCCGCAAGGACGATGATGTCGCCGGGGACCACGTCGGCGGTGTTGATGCGCATGACCTTGTCATCGCGCAGCACCGAGGTCTGCGGGGCCGTCATTTGTGCGAGCGCTTCGACGGCGCCTCGGCCTTGGCTTCTTGCATATAGCCGAGCACAGCATTGACAATCAGGATCAAGATGATCACGATGGCGTCGAACGGCAGCACTTCGCCGCCTTCCGCGCCGGGCTGCGCATTGGCTTTTTCGATGAACCAAGCGATCACCGAGATAATAGTGGCCGCGATCAGCAGGTAGACCAGCGGATCTTGGAATTGGGCCAGGAATTTCTTCCATTTCGGTACGGGCGGGGCGCTGGCGAGCTCGTTCGGGCCGAATTTGGCCAGTCGGCGCTTGGCTTCTTCCTCGCTCAGGCCGTGGGATGGGTCGACGTTCAGGCTTTGGCCACGTCGTCGGCGCTGGTCAGACTTGGATCGGTATCCCCCAATAGCGCTTCCTGTGCGCGCACCTCTTCCGATTCCACGACCCCGTTCGTTGCGGTCGTGGACACTGCGGATTGATCTTTGAGATCATCCATAATGTTCTCCTTGGTATTGCCGCGGAGTAGTCAGCCTTGCGGCCGCTGCCGGGTTTTCTCTCCCGGCTGGACGCACAGGACTGCGCGGTTATGGACACCGGCGCAACTGCTGCCGATGCATACGATTGCCATTATTCCATAACCGCGTGGCGCACTTGGCGCACAGCGTAATAGCGTTTTGCCTAGAACAGGCGACGCAACCAGGCCTCAGCCAAATCAGGCCAACACTGCACGCATTCGACGATGTGCGCATAGAAGCCGTTACCGGCAGTTTCCGCATTGGCCAAGGACAGGCCGTGGCTGCCTTCAGGGAACAGGTGCGCCTCAATGCTCACGCCGGCGGCCCGGCAGGCCTGGATGAGCATTAGCGTGTTCTCCACGGGCACGGCGTCGTCGGTCATGGTATGCCAGACGAAGACGGGTGGCGTTTTGGCATCGATGTGCTTTTCGATGGAGAACTTGTCCAGCAAAGCCTGATTGTGAGCTTGGTCCCCTAGCAGGCATTGGAAGCTGCCGCGATGGGCGTACTTGCCGGCGGTGATTACTGGGTACGAGAGCATCAGCGCGTTCGGGCGCACGGCGTCCGGGTCTATGCCGCCCTGTTCGCGGATGTCTTCGTCGCCGACCGAGGTGGCGAGGTTGGCGGCCAGATGCCCGCCTGCGGAAAAGCCGAGTACGGCCACTTGCGCGGGGTTTACATGCCACTGATCCGCATTGGCGCGAATCAGGCGCATTGCCTCGGCAGCCTCCAGCAAAGCCACCGGATAGCGGCTGGGCTGCACCGAATAGCGCAGCACGAATACGGCGAAGCCTTTGGCCAGGAATTGCATGGCCACTGGCTCGGCTTCGCGGTCAGAAGTCATGGCGTAGCCGCCGCCAGGCAAAATCAGGATGGCCGGGCGTATACGGTCCGGTTCCATCTCCTCGCTGTTGTCGCCACATAGCCAAAGAATCGCGCCTCGCTGCCATCAATGCCAACGATGGTTTGTTGAATGTATTGCATGCCATACATCATACGCGCAGAGAATAGTTCTCGATAAGAACCACTCGCCATATGCGGTCTTGCCCGTATCTCCAAACCGAATAACACTTACAGCGAATCGTGAAGACTGCGGGCCATGGCGCGGTCGCGCGAGCCTTTGGTGAGCTTGAGACCGAGGGTCACGGCAATCAACACAACAGTGCAGGCGATCCACAGCGTTCGACCGCCGAAGTTGCTGATAGTCCAGCCACCAATCAGCGGCGCCAGCGCAACCGACACCGACCACACTACGTTGTAGACGCCTGATACGTGCCACGCGCCGACGCGGGTGCCATGGCGGCAACCGTAGTGGTGGCGATAGGGAATGTGCCCAGCTCACCCAGCGTCCACAGCACTACGGCAAGCGCGAATCCGCCCCAAGAATGGGCCGCGGCCTGCACCGCATAGCCGATGACGGTTACGGCGAGGCCCATCACCAGCACGCGTGAATTGCCCATGCGCGCGAACAGTTTCATCGCGGGAATCTGTAGCAGGCACAACATACCGCCATTGATGGTGAGCAGCACCGAATACTCGCCCAGCCCTAGACCAAGGTCCGTCATGGCAATGGGCAGGCCGGAGGTGCTTTGGAAGTACACAAGGAAGTAGCCGAACATCAGCAGGGAGAAGCCGAGGAATGGAGTATCGGTGAGCACGCGCCGCCAATTGCGAGACATGGCGCCCTTGACACTGGCAGCCGGTGCGGCATCCGAGTGATTCGACCTCTCAATGCCGGCGAATTCCGCATGGGTAACACTGCATTCGTCTTCATGGCGCACCGCACTTGGCACCGATACAGTAATCCCCAAATGCCGCACCTCGCGGAAGAACGCAATCAGCAATATCGTGACGGCTATCATCACCGCCGCTTCAACGTAGAACATCAGCGAATACGAGATCTTGACCAGCTGGTTGGCCACAATCGGTCCAATCGCGTACCCAAAATTAATCGCCCACGATTGCAGTACGTATGCACGTTGCTGACGTTCGGCAGGCACCACATCCGCGATATACGCGGCGATGGCCGGGCTGGGCAGCGAGGCGAACGCACCATAGACGAACAGAGCCGCGCCTAAAGACACAGGATCAGTGAGTACGGAAACGACCAGCAGGGCAGCCGCTGCGCCGATTTCGCCGATGATAATCATGGATTGGCGGCCGAATCTGTCGGACAAGGTACCGCCGAACAGGCAGCCGATGATTGCGCCGAAGCCGTACATGGCCACGACTGTGCCCACCACACCCTCATCGAGGCGCAGCGCGGAAACCAAATATATCGACAAGAATGAGGTCACGAAGCGACCCATCCACAGAATCAGAATCGCCAACCATAATCCCCAATACAGCAGGGACAGTCCGAATATCATACGCTGCTTCTTCACTCTCAATACCTTACCGGCTACCGACGGCGGAATAGCCGCGTTTTGGCGCGGGGTGCTGGGACAATAGCACCTATGGCTATCAAAAAAGGACCGACCAAGGGGTCGGGTGGCAAGCATCGCAACAAACTGAAGGGCTACGGCCCCACTCCCAAGGCCGAGGACCGCGTCTATCACAAGGCGTACAAGGCCAAGAAAGCGGCCGAACGTCGGCAGATGGCCGACCCGCGTCTGGCAGCCCGCCGTCGAGTGGACAAGTTCGCTTCGGCGGATACTTCGGATCTGGTGTACGGCCGTAATTCCGTGCTGGAAGCACTGCGCGTAGGCGTACCTTCTTCCACGCTGTACATCATGTCTCGTATTGAACATGACGATCGTACTCGCGAAATCGTGAAAATCGCTGGTATGAACGGCCTGCACATGCTGGAGGCCGATCGTCTGGAGATGGATCGTATCGCCCGCTCTGGCAACCATCAGGGCGTGATTCTGAAGGTCGATCCGTTCCAGTACTCCTCGCTGAACGAGCTGGCCGATCGTGCTGAGAAGAAGGCCAAGGCAATGGAGGCCGCGAATTCGGCGGCGCCCGTATTGCTGCGCGACCGCTGTTTATCGCATTGGACGGCGTGACCGATCCGCAGAACCTGGGTGCCGTGATTCGTTCGGCGGCCGCATTCGGTGCCAATGGTGTGATTCTGCCGGAACGCCGTTCCGCTTCAGTGAACGCCGCCGCTTGGAAGGTGTCTGCCGGTGCGGCCGCGCATATGCCGGTGGCGCGCGTGGTGAACCTGACTAAGCACTTGAGGCTTGAAGGAGCGTGGATACTACGTTGTCGGCCTTGACGGTGGCGGCGATAAGCTCGTCGGCGAGACTGGCTTTGAATCCGATCCGCTCGTTGTAGTGCTCGGTTCGGAAGGCAGCGGTTTGGGCCGACTGGTGCGCGAAACCTGCGACGCGATTGCCGGCATCCCGATCAGCTCGTCTGTTGAGTCGCTGAACGCTTCAGTGGCGGCGGGTATCAGCCTGTACGCGGTGTCCAACGCACGGCGCAAGGCTGCGGCGGAGTGATTGTCGCTTGAGGCCGTAATAGGTTGTACATACACGGAAGCCCCTCTATTTGAGGGGCTTCTTTGTGTGATGGGCTCACCTACAGACAGTCCACCGGATTGTCCGCTTAATGACTCCACACTGCCGCATCCGGATCGTCATCGGGGTTGTAGCCGTCGTCGTCCGGGTCGCTGTAGGTGGATTCGTCGTCAATGACGCCGGAATCGGCTCTTCGTTAAGTTCGGCGAGTGCCTTGGAGTCAAGGCTGTAGCTCGGCAGAGCGTTGTCGATGTAGCTGGTCACGGCCTCGCCCATCGGCACGTCGTGGCCGGCCTTCTCCGCCAGGAACCAGCGATGGTCAAGCACCTCATGGAAGAACTGAGCAGGCTCGATCTGGGAGCGATATTCGCGCGGAATCATACGCACGGTCGGCTCGAACACCTCACGCATCCAGTCGGTGGCCACGATTTCCAGATCCTCGCCCTCACGCCACGTGGAGGCACGGTAGGCGTCAAGGTCGTTGAGCAGACGACGGGCCTGGTTCTCCTGCACGTCAAGGCCGGTGAGGCGCAGCAGCTTGCGGTTGGCGTAGCGGCGTCCACCACGCGCGGGCGGACCAGCACACGCTTGCCGTCCTCGGCGGTCTTCATTTCCAGCTCGTCCACGTCGAAGCCCAGCTCGTTGAGCTTGTTGACGCGCTGCTCGATCTTCCACATTTCGTCCGGGTTGAACTTGTCGGTGTCGGTCAGGGCGCTCCACAGCGAGTGGTAGCGGTCGACTAGGCGGTTGCCCACCTCGATCTCATCCACGTCGCCGGGCAGTAGCTTGCCGGACGCCAAATCCATAAGTTCGCCGATGATGTTGGTGCGGGCCAAGTCGATATCGTATTCGCGCTGGCCGTCGGTGAGCTGGGCTTGCAGGTCACCGGTCTCGGCGTCCACCAGGAAGGCGGAGAAAGCGTCGGCGTCGCGCAGGAACAGGACGTTCGACAGGGACACATCGCCCCAGTAGAAGCCGGCCAGGTGCAGGCGCACCAGCAGCACGGCGAGGGCGTCAATCAGTCGTTCGGCGGTGTCCGGGCGCAGGTTGCGGGCGAACAACGCACGGTACGGCAGCGAGAACTTCAAGTGCCGGGTGACCAGAATCGCCTCCAGCGGCTCCCCTTCACGGGTATGACGGCCGATGACCACGGCGATCGGGGTCACAGTTGGCAGTTCGAGCTTCTGCAGTCGACGCAGGATCTCGTACTCTCGCTCGGCCACCTGGCGCGTGATCTCCTTCATGGCGTACACCTCGTCGCCCACGTGCACGAATCGCACGACGTGGCGGGAGATGCCTCGCGGCAGGTTGGCCAGCAGGTCCTTAGGCCAGGTGGCCAAGGGCTTGTGCCAGGGCAGCGTGAACATCTTTGGGTTCGAGCTGGCGGCGGTGATTTTCAGTGCTTGCGGTTCGGCTGAATTGGCGTGTTCGTCTTCGGCTTTGACAGACGTGGCTTCAGCGCACGCGGATCCATCTGGGGCAATTCGTTCAACTCCATGTGTTCGATTTTACGTGTCGTTCGCGATGTGTGCTCCTTTGCCACGACTTCGGCGCGTTATGTTTACGGACGATTCAACTCGCCCCATGCCGCTCATTGCATATCGTTGGACTTGGTTTGCTGTGCAAGCTGCAAACGCAGCTCATCGATCTGCCGCTGCAGGCTCTCGATATAACGTGTTTGCTTGCAGATGATCAGATCGCGCACGTCACGCACATCGACCTTGCTGACTTCTCTGTCTTGCTCCGTGTCCATATCCACAGAAAACAGGCGTTCCGGCTGCTTGCCACTTCCAGATCTTCCAGCTGCATTTTCTTCCGCCATCGGTCCATGCAGCGTTCAATACGTTTTTCGCCTATGAGCTCAGGCCCTAGTCCCGCCTCACGGAACAGGTACGTGGGCGATTCGCCGGCATCGGCGCGCATCACGCATTCCCGTTTGAACCACTCGGCATACCTGATGCGTGATGGCGATACCTTCACCACCGCCCGCAGCTTGATCAGACGTTTTATCTGTGCGGATGAGAACGAGGCCTTGCTATGCGTCATGCTTTTCCTCCGTCGGCACGGAACTGGTGTGATGACTCGGTATCATCGGAGCGATATCGCACGCGTAGTTTCAACACGGCAAATGCGATGACAAGTATGACGGCCGCAACACCGGCGATACCTCCCACGGCGGCACCGGTATTGCCGATAACGCCAGGATTGCCCGGCATCTCTCCTGGGTTGTGTTCGTGTTCAGGCGGGGTGGGCGGAGTACTGGTGCTGAATTTCGGCTCTACCGTGATGTTGAGATCGGCGGCCGTATCTCCGCTGCCGGGAATCGAGATGAGGAACGGATCACAGTCGTATGCCTTGTTGCTTTCGCCGAATCCGTGCGGGAGACCAGATATAGGCCAAGCGGTAGGTTCTGGAAAGTAAGTTGGCCAGCTGCATTGGTGGTGCCGGAATGCTGGTATAGCTTGTTTTTCGCCGCGTGTGCAGCCAGCTTCTTGGCGGCATCGTGATATTCGCTCGATGTCAGGCGTTCCCAATCGGCAGTGAGACCGGAAAAATCACTGACGGTTTTATATGAGGAAACGCTACCGTTGCTGTTCGTTGTGACGGTAGCGACGCGCACGATGGCGTAGGTATCGCCGGCAAGTGATTTGGGTGAAGCCGCGTCTCGGTTCCACACGGCATTGATGGTGAGAGTGCCGAAGGAATCAGCTTGCGCGTATGGCACCATGAAGCCGAAAGACACAAGACCAGTGAGGATGATAGTAATGGTGGCGGCAATCATGGCAGCAATGCGCGCCGCACCATACTCGCTTCCGCTATGCGGGTCTAACATGTCTGCCCGGTCCTTTCCGCCGTGATGAATGTGATTGGTTATTTGTATTGGCTGGCTGAGGAGGCAAGTCACCGTCCGGCTCGATGGCTGTGGAGCTAGAATCACCGGATGCGACCTTGGCGCTCCCACTCTGCCGGCGTCGCCGCTCATGCCGCTGCCACAAATGCCATGCAATAAGCAAGGCAATCAGCGCGAGAGACGGCAACAAATACTGCAGCGGAATGTCCACGTGGAATGTGGATTTGGCGTCATTCTGCTGCTGTGGTGTGTATGGAATACGATGACCGCGCACCAGCAGCCGATGCGTGTTGACCGCATACGGTGTGCAGGTAATGAGCGTGACCAAATCCTTGCCGGGCTCAATCGCCAGTTGTTTGGCATCAGTCGGCAGAACGGTAGTGATCTTATCGACCTGATACGCATACGTGTCTTTAAGTATTGTGATGTAGAACTTGTCGCCTTTTTTCATAAGGTTCAAGTCCGTGAACATGATTTTTGCCGTTGGGCAACCCTTCGGCGGTGCCAGACTAGGCCCGGCCAG
>ENA-OPZM01001082-OPZM01001082.1-human-gut-metagenome-genome-assembly--contig:-NODE-1082-length-10099-cov-1.853891_pt1 | contig 10099 bp, 11 predicted proteins | sample MGYA00242478_ERZ504493 | MGnify/ENA primary metagenome ERZ504493 (study PRJEB26092, sample SAMD00036227) | human gut metagenome | host: Homo sapiens | study: EMG produced TPA metagenomics assembly of...
TGAAAATAATTATCTTTTCATACAACGCTTAGAAACTCGCTTCGCTCAAACATTCAGACTAAAAACGTATTCAAAGATAATTATTTTCAATAACCTTACGGTTACCACAAAATTTTATAATGCGGAAAATAAAAATTGCTAAATTATTTAATAATCAATAATACCAAATATTTCCCGCATTTTAGCATCTTTTTGCGGTAGCCGTAGGCTATTGGTAAAGATAAAAATATGACAATGGTTTTAGTTCTACTGTTTGAACGTAGTGAGTTTAGAACGTTGTTGGCATATTTTTTATCTTTATCAAAGTAAAAAGTGCGTGAGCGGGTAGTTTTCTTTTTGGTTCGTTTTTTCTTTTGTATAAAAGAAAAATGAACATAAAAACTATTTTTCTTTAAAAATGTTAATCATTAAACGAATTGATAAGAAGACGGCTACTAGATATCCTAATACACCTAAAATAGGAATTTCCATTATTTGAGGTGTCATATTAGTAGTGCAGATAATGCTAGAGCCTAAAAGTAGTGCAGAGCAAATGATACCGATGATTAATTTATTAATCATTTTATCTAAACGACGAAGAGGTTCTTCTGAGCCTGTTAAGTCTAAATTAACTTTAGTTTGTCCACTCATTGTCATTTTTAGGATATCAGATAATTGTTCTGGTATATGCATGGATTTTTGAAGCATTAAATAGCTATCTCGTTTGAATTTAGTAAATTCTTCTTTCCAACTGAAATTTCGTTTAAAATCAGCTCGCATGTAAGAAGCAAAAATATCAATAAAATTGACATTAGGACAACAAATTTTGAGAACAGATTCAATCGTAACGACACCACGAGCAAACATACTTAGACCAGGATTAATAGAAAGTTTATGACGGCGAGCAACAGTTATGATATCATGTGCTAATTCACTCAATTTTAATGTTTGGAAATTGGCATTACTATAGCGGTTCATTAGATTATCAATATCTTCATAAAGTTGGATATGATTTAATTTTCCTTGAACAGTACCTAAAGTTAAAATAGCGTTTTTCATCTCATAAGTATCATGTTGAACAAGGGCGTAAACAGCTTTTTTTAAAGCATCACGTTCTTTAGAAGACAAGCGTCCCATCATACCTAAATCAAGCCAAATAATTTTACCGTTTTTTATCCAAATATTACCTGGGTGAGGATCTGCATGAAAATAGCCATCTTCAATGATTTGTTTTACGTAATTTTTGCCAAGATGAATACCTAATTCTTCAACATTATAACCTTGGGCTTTTAATTTGTTGATTTCATCAATGCGATGACCGTCAATATATTCCATTACAAGCACGCGAGCTGTAGTCAGTTCATGTTTTACAGTAGGACAATCAACGAAAATATCTTCACTATTAAGTCGTTTAAATTCGTCAATATGTTCAGCTTCCATCATGAAATCCATTTCTTGTTTTGTGATATTCCACATTTCATCAAGAATGGCGTTAAAATCTAAAATGCTAGATGAAGTTTTAAAGACTTGTAAGATAGATACAGCTCGTTTTAATAAAACTATATCTTTAGCCATTACTTCATAAATTCCAGGACGTTGTACTTTGATGACGATTTTTTCACCAGTTTTTAATGTAGCTTTATGTACTTGAGCTATAGAAGCAGAGCCAAGTGCATGGTCATCTATATCGAGAAAAACATCTTCTATTTTTTTATTATATTCTTTTTCAAGCAGTCTTTGATGATGCTAAAATCTAAAGGTTTAGCTTGTGTTTGCAATTTAGTCAATTCAATGGCATAATCGGCAGGTAAAAATCCTGGTTTTAAAGAGAGTATTTGACCTAATTTTACAAATGTAGGACCTAAATCTTCTAGGATTAAACGCAATTTTTCAGGTGTCATATCGCTTGTAAGTACATTATGCTTACGTAAAACAAGCACCATTTCCCGTAAACGATGAGAGGAACTGTATTTTGTTTGTTTAGGAAATTTTATCAAATTAACACCTTCTATCATAAATTTTTAATATAATGTATTTAAATAAAATAATTATGTTTATTATAGCAAATAAGTGAAAAATAGTATAACAGTTTATTTATCGCTTAGAATATGGATTTTTGATGAGTTTAAAATTTTTTAATAAAAAGAGTTGAAATATTAATTTGAAAATTTTCAAGTATATATTTCAACTCTTTTTATTTATTCTTCTGTAATATTATCTAAAATTTGTAGAATTTCTTGTCCGTAATTATTTCCAGGAACTGCCCAACGACCATTTAAACCAGGCCATGTATCAATTGTTGATGTAGAATAAACGGCACGAACTAAGGAATAACGTGGGTCTACTACATCTTCACGAGGAGGTCTAACGGAAGCATAAGCCAATAAATGTTGGATATGAGCTCTAACACCAATACGAGCTGTTTCAAAATAAGCACCTTTTACAGTAGCACTTGTTGTACCTAGACCGCAATAATTATTTTGGTCAGGTGTTACTGTACCACCATATCTAAAAAATCCTGTTTCTTTTAAAGCTTGAGCAAAAGCTGCATCAGGACGAATTCCTTCTTTGCCAGCTTCTTCATAATAATAATCAACTAATTCTTCAGCAGAAACTGTAATTTTAGGATTTGGGTTATTTTTGAGCAAGTAATTTACGCATTGTTCACGAGTTGCAATAGCTGAACCCATGATAGAAGAACTGCCATAATTTACTACTTTATCTTGTTCTTTTTTATCAGAGTCGCCTTTTAAAATAGCAGCGATTTTTTCTGATACAGAGTGATTAGATGTTTCTTTTTTATCAAAAGTATTATCATCATTATCAGTTTTTAAAGCAATAACAGCACTTGTTTCGCGTTGTTGATGTTGACTTAAGCCCTTTAAAGTATAATTATTTTGCATAGGAGTCATACTAGCTTGACTAGGAAAACCAATACTGATACAAGCTGCGACAATTAAAGAACTACCAAGAATTTTATATTTGCGAAAAAACATAGAAGATAAAGGACCTCCTTAAGTATCAAATTTTTAATTGCTTAAGACTACAAATTGGATAATAAACAAAAGCATAAATACATAAAGTAGAGGGTGAACTTGTTTAATTTTTCCAGAGAATATTTTTATTAAGCAATAAGAGATAATACCGATACCAACAGCATCAGTGATACTGTAAGATAATGGCATCATTAGAAAAATCAAGAAAGCAGGAAAAGCTTCTTGCATATCATCCCAATTTATACGAGATAAACTGCTCATCATATAAAAACCAACAATAATTAATGCTGGTGCAGTAACTGCTGGAACAGTGGATAAAACTTTAGCGATTGGAGCTGTAAAAAGCATTAAGAGGAATAATAAAGCAATGATGACGTTTACAAAACCAGTACGACCACCACTAGCTACACCAGAACCAGATTCAACATAGGCAGATGTTGGACTTGTACCAAAAATAGAACCAACAAGGCTAGCGATAGAATCTGCTAAAAGAGCACTTTTTACATTAGGAAAAGTATCATTTTTCATCAATCCTGCTTGTTTAGCAATACCAAGCATAGTACCAGTAGTGTCAAATAAAGTAACAATGAAAAATGTAAAAATTATAGTATAAAGATTATGAGAAATAGCTCCCATGATATCCATTTGCATAAATGTATTACCGAGTTCAGGTGTACTGAAAATAGTATTAGGTAAGCTGATATAACCAAAAAGGAAAGATAATATAGAGGTAATAATCATGCCTAAAAACAAAGCACCACGTACATTATTTACCACTAAAATAATGCTTATAAATAAACCGATAAGTGACATATAAGTTATAGGATCAGTAAAATTACCAAGAGTAACTAGGGTAGCTGGAGAAGCTACAATAATATGGGCACTTTGAAGACCGACAAAACTGATAAATAAACCGATACCAGCACTGATACCTTCTTTCATTGAAGCTGGTATAGCGTTGATAACAGCTTGACGAAATGATGTCAATGAAAGGATTAAAAAGATTAAAGCGGAAATAAATACAGCGCCTAAAGCTTCTTGCCAAGGAATTCCCATAGAAATTACTACAACAAAACTAAAGTAAGCATTCATTGCAAGTCCAGGAGCAATCGCTATAGGGTAGTTAGCAAAAATCCCCATGAATAAGCAACCAACAATCAGTTGCAATTATTGTGGCAAAAAATACACCATTAAAATCCATACCTGTCTGGCTTAGAACACTAGGATTTAAGATGATGATATATGCCATAGTTAAAAAAGTAGTAAAACCAGCAAGGGTTTCAGTAAAATAAGAAGTTTTTCGTTCTTCAAATTTAAAATATTCTTTTATTGACATGATAAAACCTTTCTGAGATTTATTTGTATACTATCATATAATACCATAATTGTGAAAAAATTTTTAGTATAAATTTAATAATAATAGTTATTATCTTTAAATTGAATATTAAATATGATATCATTATATAGTTAGATAGTTATTTGTATATTGAAGAAAGGAGAAATATAGTGAAAAGATATCTTTTTATTTTAGTATTAAGCTTAATGACTGTTATTAGTTTTCCAATAAATAATTCTTTTGCGGCGACAGAACCGTTATCTGAAGAAGTTTTTCAGTGGGTACAGGCAACACCTCGTTCAAGTTATTATTTTAATAAAGATGCTATGACCTATGAAATTGGAGCAGATGGCTATGCCGACACGAATATTTTAATTGTACCAACAGTAAGACTTTTTGATAATATGCAAATTCAAGATGTGATAATGAAAAGACAATGGAGAAATTTAAGCACATATAGATTTGATGAATTATCTGGTGTAGCAGAATATTTGCGAATAAATATAAAAGATAAAACAGTAGAATATACAGAATGTGTATATTTAGATCAAGGATATAACTCTTTGTATGTTAATTATGAAAGACCAACTCAAAATATGAATACAATGAGTGTAAAAGATGTAGATTATAATTTTTATCAAGCTATATTAGATTATGAAAAAGAACATAGAAAAGAGCTTTTAACAAAAATTATTGATCAGGTGAAACCTGAAGATTTAAAAGCTGCAGGAATAACTTTAACTAAAGAGCAAAAAAAGAATATGAAAGAAAATAAAAAGCAGAGAAGATAATACGCTATTTGGCAGTGGAGAGGTGTAAATTTTGTATTCTAGGAGTTGGAAAAAACTAGTTTTAGGCGTTTGTTTAGTCGTTTTGTTTAGTAAATATTTTTAATATAGAAAAAGTATTTGCTAAAGATGAGAAAAAAGTAATTTTGTATGTGCCTCAAGATGATAGACCGATATCTTCCGATCAAACAGCACAAGTAATCCGTTCTATGGGTTATACTGTAGAGATGCCACCAAAAGATTTATTAGGTGATAGAGATAAAGCTGGCAGACCAGAAGAAATTAATCGTTGGTTAGTGGAAAATGGTGGTAAAGATAAAGTAGCAGTAATATCTTCTGATGCTATGATTTATGGAAGTTTAGTAGCTTCAAGAAAACACCATATACCAAAAGATTTATTGTTAAGACGTGTAAAAAATATAGAAAAGTTGCATGATACGCACCCTAAAATGCCTATATATGTATTTTCTTCTATCATGAGAACGCCAAAAGATGGGGCTTCTTCAGGAACAGAAGAGCCAGAATACTATGTAAAATATGGGAAAGCTATAGCTAATTATACAAAAATTGATAATGCAGATACTTCAGGGTTAAATGAAAGTTATCAAGTAACGCTAAGAGAAGGTGTGCCAGAGGCAGCTTTAAAAGATTGGCTTTCTCGTCGCAGAACAAATTTAGAAGTCAATAAACAATTGATAAATTTAGTTAAAAACAATGATGTAGTGTATATGGCAACAGGAAAAGATGATAATGCTAAATTATCCCAGACTCATAGAGAAAGTAATGAGCTAAGAGAATATGCAAATAGTTTAGGATTAAAAAATAATCGTTTCCAAGTTTTGACTGGTTTAGATGAAGTTGGGCTTTTAGTTTTAACTAGAGCTGTTAATGAATTAGAAAATTATAAGCCATATGTTTATATAAAATATGCTTCTGGTTATGGCGGAGCGACAGTGCCAACATATTCAGATGAGTCTATAGATGATACACTTACAAGTCAAATAACAGCTATCGGTGGTATTAGAACATATGATTTGAAAAAAGCTAATCTAGTAATGTTTATAAATACTAATCGCAGTGGCTGGACATATGATGCTAATACGCCAGTAAATACGCTTCAACCAAGATATAATACAATTGATTTTGTTGAAGATATAGAAAGCTTTGTCAATGCAGGCTATCATGTGGCTATAGGTGATATTGCTTTTGCTAATGGAGCAGATAATGCTTTGATGAAACAATTACAAGATAGAGATTTATTAGATAAATTATATGGATATGCTGGTTGGAATACAGCAACTAATAGCACTGGTTTTGCATTAGGCATGGGAATTGTAGCAATCAGATAAGCCAAGATAAGCGCAATGAATTGTTATTGACCAGATATCTAGATGATTGGGTATATCAAGCAAATGTTCGTCAAAGTGTGAACTCTTATTTAAATTTATTGCCAGGTAGTGGTGATTATTTAACTATAGGAGATACAAAAAGACCATATATTGAAGAGTATGGTACAAAATTAATGCGTTCTTTTGTAAGTGATAATTTAAATTTATTTAATGAAGCAGTAAATGTTTCGATAACAATGCCATGGAATAGAATTTTTGAAGCTAATTTCGATGTTTCTGGTAATAAATTAAATGAAACAGTATTGAAAAAAGCATTTAAAATATTAAATTAAAAAGCCTGCATATTATGTTGCAGGCTTTTCTAGTATGATTGAAATTATGATATAATTTATTATAATTAAGATATTTATAATTAATGAGGTGATAAAGTGCAGTTTAAATATTTTAAAACAACTATTATGTCTTCTTTTGATGATGATAGTAGTTTATGTACCGAATGTTGTTTTTGCTAGTTTAAATAAAACTATTATTTTTGTACCCCATGATAATAGACCGATTTCTTTTAAGCAGACAGCAGATAATATTCGTGATTTAGGATATGAAGTATTGACACCACCAGAAGAACTCCTAGGTAATAGAGAAAATCCTTATGCAAAACCAGAAGAGTTATCTAAATGGGTGATAGAAAATGCAAAAAAAGCTGATGCAGCAGTAATATCTTCAGATTCTATGGTTTATGGTAGTCTTGTTGCTTCAAGAAAACATAATTTAAGTGAAGATGTTGTTTTAGCTAGAGTGCATAATTTTGAAAAAATACATCAAGCAAATCCAAATATGAAATTATATGTATTTGGCTCGATTATGAGAACACCTCAAACAAGTGAAGCGTCAGGTAGTGAAGATGCAAATTATTATGCTCAATATGGTACAGATATTGCGCGTTATACTGCATTGACTGATAAATTAGAACAAGATGGACTAACACATAAAGAAAGAAAACAGTTACAGCAATATGAACAAAAAATACCCAAAGCAGCTCTAGATGATTGGCTTTCTCGTAGACAAGGTAATTTTTTAGTAAGTAAGAATTTAATTGATTTAGCTAGAAATGATGTAATCACTTATTTAGCATTAGGTTGTGATGATAATGCGAAATATTCACAGACAAATAAAGAACGCCGTGCTCTTGATAATTATGGCAGTGATTTAGGTGAATTGAAATATCAATCAGTAGCTGGAATTGATGAAATTGGTTATGTTTTATTGACTAGAGCAGTGAATAATTTACAAGGTGATATTCCATTTGTGAGTGTTCATTATGCTAAAGGTACAGGAGAAAATACGATACCTGCATATTCTAATGAGCCAATTAAAAATTCTATAGCGACTCATATCAAAATGGCTGGCGGTATGAAAGTCAATAGCGATAAAAGAGCAGATTTAGTATTCATGGTTAATACTAATTTTGACGGTACAACAGGTGCAGCTAATGATTTAAATAATGTATATATACCAAATGAAAATATCATAGATTTTGTCAATATGGTCGATGAAGCTGTACAGGCTAATAAAAAAGTAGGTATTGGCGATATCACATTTGGTAATGGCTCTGATAATGCTTTAATGTTTAGTTTATATGGTAAAAATTTATTAGATAAATTAAACGCTTATTCAGGTTGGAATACACCTACAAATAGTACTGGTTATGCTTTGGCTATGGGCATGGGAGCAAATTATACAGATAGAGTGGGCATTTTAAAAATGCTTGAAGTCCGCTATTTAGATGATTGGCTCTATCAAGCAAATATCAGACAAGCTGTAGCGAATAGATTAAATTCCATGCCTGGTGAAGGCGATTATGGTAATACAAAAACTAGAACTTTACCAGCAGAAAAATTAGCTACAGAAGCTTTACAGAAAATGATAGCTGATTATGGCTTAGAAAAATTTGAAGGTCAATCTTATGTGGCTGATGCGCAAATAAGATTTCCATGGCAACGTATGTTTGAAGCAGATATAGTTTTTTCCTGAAGAAAAAAGTATCTGTAGAAGAAAAAATTAGAAAAATAAAATTAATAGTTCACATTAAAGCTCTATATTAAGTATAATAATTTAATATTTAATATAGAGTTTTTATTTTATAGATGATATTTTGATTTAATTTATAAGTTTATTTTTATTAAGGAGAATTTTAAATGTTTACACGAATTATATCGTTTATCAGTTCAAGTAGAAGAGATATTTTAATTTTATTTACAGCTTTATTTAATAGAAATACACCTAAGATGATAAAGACAATGACAATTGTAGCGTTTTTATATCTTATAAGTCCTATTGATTTTTTACCAGATATGATACCGGGACTAGGATTATTAGATGATGCAGTAGTTGTGCCGGGAATTTTATATGCAATGCTTCAGATGTTACCTGCTTCTGTCAGAGCAAAATCAGAAGCACAGGCAGATTATTTAGGGCCGAAAATGCCTTGGCTTTTAGCTATTTGTGGAATTTTTCTTATAGCATGGACTATATTTGTTTTTGTAGCGATTTATAATTTTATTTTTAATTAATTCAAGTAATTTAGGAGATGAAATTATGCGTTTATATATAGCTGAAAAACCAAGTATGGGAGCAGAGATTGCGAAATGTTTGACAGGTCCTGTGCAAAGAAAAGATGGATATTTAATAACTAAAGATGGAATTGTAACATGGGCTTTTGGTCATATTTTGCGTCAAGCTGAGCCAGAAGAATACAATGCTAAATATAAAAATTGGAAAGCCGAAGATTTACCGATTATACCAAAACAGTGGAAAATGATTATAGATGAGTCTTGCAAAAAGCAATTTGGTATTATTAAAAATCTTATTGATAAAGCTGATGAAATAGTTCATGCAGGTGACCCTGATAGAGAAGGGCAATTATTGATTGATGAAGTTCTAGATTATTTAAATTGTCAAAAGCCTGTAAAGCGAATTTTATTAAATGCCTTAGATGAGGAAAGCATAAAAAAAGCTAATAAAGATTTGCGAGATAATCGAGATTTTTTAATTTAAAAAATCTGCTTTAGCTAGAGCAAGAGCAGATTGGCTTATCGGTATGAATTTGTCTAGGGCATATACTTTGGCAGCAAGAAGAGCAGGAAAAAAAGGGGTATTTGCTGTAGGTAGAGTAAAAACGCCAACACTTGCTTTAGTTGTTCGTAGAGAACGCGAATTAAAAGATTTTAAACCAGTGGATTATTTCACGATAAAAGCGATATTTGCTCATCAAAATGGTGAATTTAGTGCCACATGGAAGCCTAAAGATACACAGGCAGGACTAGATTTTGAAAATCGTTTAATTGATGAAAATATAGCTAAAGCTTTAATCGGCAAATTTGCCCAAAAAACAGAAGCGGGAAAAATAATAGCTTATCAAAAATCACAGAAAAAAGAAGCACAAAGACTACCATTTTCCTTATCTAGTTTGCAAGTTTTGGCAGGTAAAAATATGATGATGATCGCAATTAGTATTAGACACTGCACAAAAATTATATGAGAAAAAATTGACGACATATCCACGTTCCGATTGTGAATATTTACCACAAAGCCAATTTAAGTGAATTGCTTAAAATTATTTTGCAAGAATTTTAATTATAATAATTCAAATTA
>ENA-OPZM01001083-OPZM01001083.1-human-gut-metagenome-genome-assembly--contig:-NODE-1083-length-10097-cov-2.941324_pt1 | contig 10097 bp, 12 predicted proteins | sample MGYA00242478_ERZ504493 | MGnify/ENA primary metagenome ERZ504493 (study PRJEB26092, sample SAMD00036227) | human gut metagenome | host: Homo sapiens | study: EMG produced TPA metagenomics assembly of...
TGGAAAAAACAGATCACAATGCACATTCAGTATATTTGATGTATTATCATCTGATTATAGGTGGTAAAATATCGAAGAAAAGTTATCAATGATCCGATTTCAGAAAGAGCAAAGGAAATATGGGGATATATTGCCCCACGGTATGGAATTGTTTTGGAGGAATGGAATCATGATATTGACCATGTGCATGTAATGTTTCGTGCACAGCCTAAAACGGAACTCAGTAAATTTATCAATGCATATAAAAGTGCCAGCAGCAGGCTGCTGAAAAAAGAGTATCCGGAAATCCGGGAAAAACTTTGGAAAGAATCATTCTGGAGTCAGAGTTTCTGCCTTTTGACGGCAGGAGACACACCAGCTGAAGTGATCCGTCAATACATCGAAACCCAGGGAGAGAAAAAGCATTGAACATAGCATATCGTTTCCGGATCTATCCAACAGAAGAACAGAAGATACTTCTGGGAAAAACATTTGGCTGCTGCCGTTTTCTGTATAACCAGATGCTTAATGACAAGATCCGGGAGTATAAAAAAGACGAAAAAACTGTTAAAAAATACACCAGCCATGTATAAAAAGGAGTATTCATTTCTGAAAGAAGTAGATTCGCTGGCACTGGCAAATGTTCAGCTTCATCTGGAGAAAGCATATAAGAATTTTTTCCGTGATCCCAAGGTTGGATTTCCACGTTTCAAGTCAAAACATCACTCCAAAAACAGCTACACAACAAATGTAGTCAACGGAAATATTCTGGTAGAAGATAAGCGGATCCGGCTTCCAAAATTAAAATGGATCTCCATGAAAAAACACAGGGAGCCTGCGGAAAACTGCTGTCTGAAATCAGTGACAGTCAGTATGGAGCCATCCGGAAAGTATTTTGCAAGTCTGCTGTATGAAGGATACAGCTGCGAAAACCAAGCAGCAGATGAAGATTACAGCAATGCCAAAATACTGGGGATTGATTATGCGATGCAGGGGATGGCAGTGTTTTCAGAAGAGATTGAGCTTGAAAAAGCAGGATTTTTCAGAAGAAATGAAAAAAGGCTGGCAAGGGAGCAGCGTAAACTGTCAAGATGTGTAAAAGAAAGCCGCAATTATGTGCGGCAGAAAAAGAAAGTTGCCAGGTGCCATGAAAAAATACGAAACCAGAGAAAGGATTATCTGCATAAACTGAGCCGCAGGATCACAGACCAGTACGATATAGTCGCGGTAGAAGATATTGATATGAAAGCAATGGGCCAGTGCCTGCACTTTGGGAAAAGTGTACAGGATAATGGATACGGGATGTTCCGGAATATGCTGGATTATAAGCTTGCCTGGAAGGGAAAGAAATTAGTAAAGATAGACCGCTTTTTCCCTTCAAGCAAAAAATGCAGTAAATGCGGAAAGATAAAAAAAGAGCTGGGATTATCTGAAAGAGTATACTGCTGCACGTGTGGAAATAAGATGGACAGAGATCGAAATGCAGCGATCAATATCCGTGAAGAGGCAAGAAGGATGCTGGCAGTATAAACTGTCCATATCCGGACAATAAGTAAGAAAATACACCCGTGTCCGGGCAAAAAGAATCGCGGGGCACGCGAGGATAGCTTGTAGATACTTGGCTCAGTAGAGTCATTGAGCAAGAAGCCCCCACTTCAAAATCTGGGATTTAAGTGGTGGGAGCATGTCACTTGTAAAATTTATGGGGAACTAACATCAGCTTATTGACATAAATTTAAAAATAAGTATAATAATAGTTGATTAATTGTTCAACTATTATTATTTGGAGGTGAATATATGCCAAAAACGTCTTATATTTGTAATTGCGATGTAATTCATGAGGATATTGTGAATGATGTGAAATCCAAGATGCAGCCAAAAGATGATTATATCCAGTTGGCTTCTTTGTTTAAGCTATTTGGAGATGGAACTAGAGTACAAATCTTACACGCTCTAGAACAGAGTGAGATGTGTGTATGTGATCTTGCAGTGCTACTGGGGGTAACAAAATCTGCAATTTCGCATCAGTTAAAGGCATTACGCCTTGCGAATCTGGTAAAATTCCGTAAAGAAGCACAGATAGTTTACTACTCGCTGGCAGATGATCATGTGAAAGAGATTATTGACAAGGGATTTGAACATCTTTGGCAGAAATAATATTTTTTAACATTATAGTTGAGTAATTGAACAATTAAACAAATTATGAGGAGATTAGCATGAAACGCATATTTCTATTAAAAGGGTTGGACTGTCCAAATTGTTCCGCAAAAATTGAAAAAGAAGTCGGAGAGTTGGATGGAGTGCAATCCTCAGTGGTAAATCTGATGAAGCAGACGCTTACAATCAATGTTACTCAGACAGCCGCAGATACGATAGCCAGTCAGATTGAAACGATTGTTTATAGTCATGAGCCAGATGTGGAGGTTCAGGAAGAAACAATTATCCCCGTTACAAAGAGTTATTTGTTAAAGGGCTTGGACTGTCCGAACTGCTCCGCAAAAATTGAAAAAGAAGTCGGAGAATTGGATGGAGTACAATCCTCAGTTGTAAATTTGATGAAGCAGACGCTGACAATCAATGTTGCTCCAGTTGCCGCAAATACAATAGCCAGTCAGATTGAAACGATTGTCCACAGCCATGAGCCAGATGTAGAAGTTTCCGAAATTGCACAGGAATACTATATACCTGCAAAAAAACAGGATACCAATACATCCTATAACAATGAGGACAAGAAGTTGACGATTCGTTTAGCGATTGGCGCAGCAATCTATGGTATTGGTATGGCATTGACAGTTTTTGCGAAAGTGCCACTGCCTGTCGAGTTAGTTTTTCTCATTGTCTCCTATATTATTCTTGGCGGGGATGTTGTATGGCAAGCTGTGAGGAATATTTCAAAGGGACGTGTGTTTGATGAACATTTCCTGATGAGCGTTTCTACGATTGGTGCTTTTGTCATTGGTGAATATCCGGAAGCAGTTGCTGTTATGCTGTTCTATCAAGTTGGTGAATTTTTCCAGTCATTGGCTGTTGAGCGTTCCAGAAAATCTATATCAGATTTAATGGATATACGTCCGGATTGTGCTACAGTCAGAAGGAACGGAGAATTGATTACCATATCTCCTGAAAGAGTTGCCATTGGTGAGATTATTATTGTAAAGCCTGGTGAAAAAATCCCATTAGACGGTGTGGTATTGGATGGAGATTCTATGCTGGATACGAGGGCTTTAACTGGAGAATCGGTTCCGAGAAGCGTTCATAAAGGAGACGAAGCACTTTCCGGTTGTATGAATCAGACGGGTGTTTTAACGATTAAGACAACGAAAGCATTTGGTGAATCTACTGCTTCAAAGATTATTGATCTTGTGGAGAATGCGTCCAGTAGAAAAGCACCAACAGAAAATTTCATTACTACATTTGCACGTTATTACACTCCTGTTGTTGTAATCTTAGCAGCTATTCTGGCAATTCTGCCACCGATCCTTCTTGGTGGAGGTTGGACAGAGTGGATTCGCAGAGGATTTGTTTTCCTTGTGGTATCTTGCCCATGTGCATTGGTCATTTCAATCCCGCTGACTTTCTTCGGAGGTATTGGTGCGGCATCTAAACGAGGTGTTCTTGTAAAAGGAAGTAATTATTTAGAGGCGCTTAATAATGTCAGCATTATTGTGTTCGATAAAACTGGAACACTTACAAAGGGTGTTTTCAATGTGACTGATATTCTGCCTGCAAATGGATTTTCAAAAGAACAGGTTCTGGAGTATGCGGTCCAGGCAGAGAGCTTTTCTAACCATCCTATTGCAAAATCCATTCTCTCTGCTTATGGAAAAGAAATTGACCAATCAGTTATCTCTGATTACAAGGAAATTTCCGGATATGGAATCAGTGCCATGGCAGGAAAGAAGAAAGTTTATGCCGGCAATACGAAACTTATGGATTCAGAGCATGTGGAGTACACAGCCTGTGAAAAAGTTGGTACAAAGGTTTATGTAGCAGTAGATGGTCAATATGCCGGATGCATTTTGATAACAGATGAAGTAAAGCCGGACAGCAAAAAAGCAATTTCTGATTTGAAACATATCGGTGTGGAAAAAACAGTCATGCTTACTGGTGATGATGAAAAAATCGGAAAGGCTGTTGCGGAAGAATTGCAGTTGGATGAATATTATGCACAACTGTTTCCTGATCAAAAAGTGGAAAAGGTTGAGCTTTTAGACAGTAAAAAGAGACAGGGAAGCAAATTAGCTTTTGTTGGTGATGGTATCAATGACGCTCCTGTCCTTGCTCGTGCGGATGTTGGTATTGCAATGGGTGGTCTTGGTTCAGATGCGGCCATTGAAGCTGCGGATGTGGTTCTGATGACAGATGAACCATCTAAGCTGGTGGATGCGATTGATGTGGCAAAAGCGACAAAGCAAATTGTCATGCAGAATATAGTGATTGCCCTTGGAATTAAGAGTGTGTTCCTGATTCTTGGCGCTCTTGGTATTGCGGGAATGTGGGAAGCTGTATTTGGTGATGTAGGCGTTACCATAATTGCTGTTTTGAACGCAATGAGAATTTTGAAAAAATAGGAAATGAGGTGGGAATGTGAAACGAAAACTGATTCTGTTAGTTGTTACGATTGTTTTTCTTGTAGGTTTTGGTGTCATATTACATTCACCGCCTTCTATGATTGATGCAGTCACAGGAGCAACACCGAAGTCAAAAAAGGCGGCTCAAGCTCCGCACAGTTGGAAGGCTCTTATGTTCTCGGTATTAATATGATGTCAGATGGTCTCGACAACGAGAACACCCGGAATAAATTAAAAGAATTGGCACTGGACGATTCGGAAACAAATGAAACAGATCTCATGAAAACGGACATTAGTTTTCGGTTATATGTATCTGAGACGGATTATCCGCTTGCCAGTTATGCTAAGAAACTCTGTGACAGGTTGAAACAGGCCGGTTTTTTCGTAGATCTGAAAGAGTACAGTAACACAATGATGCTATCAAGAGTGGTAAGTGGAAAGTATGATGTATTCCTGGCATCGGATGATTTTATTGACGTTACAACGCTAACACAGATGGACTATATGATCATGGACAGCGAAGAAATGAGGTGAGCGGGAATTTATGAGAAAATGGAATACGATTTTGTCTGTTTTAATGCTTCTCATTTTTATGATTCATGGAATCATGGGCAGCTTTATGCTGAACGGAGTTGGAAGTAGTGCAGGGAAACTTCTTGCATGGATTGGTGTTGGTATTCTTGTTGTGCATACGGTGATTGGTGTCATCCTGACAGTTCAGAGTTTACAGACAGCGAAGCAATCCGGAAAAATGTATCTGAAACAGAACGCCATATTCTGGGCGAGACGAGCCAGTGGGCTGGCAATACTGATCCTGCTGTTCTTCCATATTGGCTTGTTTGGAAAGGTGCAGAATGGGACATATATTTTGTTCCCTTTTACAACGGTAAAGATGGTAACTCAGCTTTTGTTCGTGGCGGCAATCTTTGTTCATATTTTTATCAATATCCGCCCATTGCTCGTATCGCTGGGAATCATCAGTTATAAAGAACGAAGGGGTGATATTTATTTGATTCTTTCGGTGCTCCTTCTGTTTATAGCGGGCGCAGTTATTTTCTATTATATTGGGTGGCAATATCTATGAGTAAGACAATTATTATTATAGGTGCTGGACTGGCAGGACTTTCAGCGGCTTTGCAGGCAGCGGAAAATGGATGCAATGTAAAACTGGTTTCCTCCCTTCCGTCAGAGCGGGCACAGTCTGTTATGGCGGAGGGCGGTATCAACGCAGCTTTGAATACAAAAGATGAAAACGACAGTCCCGAAGAACATTTTACAGATACAATAAAGGCAGCATGTGGTCTGGCAGATCCAAATGCAGTTTGGGGAATGACACAGGCAGCACCGGAGCTGGTGCACTGGCTGCTAAAACTTGGAGTTAAATTTAACATGAGTGGCTATGATGATGTGGATCTGCGGAATTTTGGCGGGCAGAAAAAGAAACGGACTGCTTTTGCACAGAGCGATACCGGGAAGCAGATCATGACAGCTATGATAGACGCTGTTCGCAGGAAAGAAGCATCTGGTATGGTAGAACGGTTCAGCCATCATTCTTTCCTAACACTTCGTCTGTGTGGCAATATTTGTTGTGGCTGCGTAATCAGGGATGAATACAGTCAGGAGACTGTGGAATTACCGGGGGATGCGGTTATTGTTGCCACCGGTGGTATGCACGGATTGTTTGGAAATACAACGGGTTCGCTGAGCAATACAGGAGAAGTCACCGCAGAATTGTTCCGGCTTGGTGTTCCTCTGGCAAATGGCGAGATGATCCAGTATCATCCGACAACTGTGAAATGTGGTGGAAAACGCATGCTCATCAGCGAGGCGGCCAGAGGGGAAGGTGGCAAGTTGTTTGCCATGAAAGATGGAAAACAATGGTATTTCATGGAGGAAAAATACCCGGAGCTTGGAAATCTGATGCCACGAGATATTACCGCCAGAGAGATATGGAAGGTCAGCCATGAATCAGAGGTATTTCTTGACATGACGGAAATATCGGAGGAGATTATTTCAAATAAGCTATCTGGTCTGGCAGACGATTGTATGACCTATCTGCATAAAGATATACGAAAGGAACCGGTGTCTGTTTTACCGGGAATTCACTATTTTATGGGAGGTATTCTGGTGGATGAGCAGCACAGAACGCCGATTCAGAATCTTTACGCTGCCGGAGAATGCTGTGCCCAATATCATGGTGCCAACCGTCTTGGTGGAAATTCTCTGTTAGGAGCGTTATACGGAGGACGTGTTGCGGCAAAATCAGCATGTGAACAGGCAGATGTAGTAGATCTATCTTGTGCGACACAGATAGATTTCCACCAGCGTCTCAAATTTCAGAAATAAAGCAATTAAACAAAGTGATGCAGGAGACTATGGGCGTTGTCAGAAATGAGAATACGTTGTTAAATGGGATTCAAACGGTACAAGCGCTGACAGGAAATCTTCCATTGCTTGGCATGGCAGTTCTAAAGAGTGCTCTTGCAAGAAAAGAAAGCCGTGGTGCACACTGGCGGGAGGATTATCCGAAGAGCAATGACGATGATTACCTTAAAACAACGGTAGCCAGATTTGATGGAAAGCAGATACAGATTTCCTTTGTACCTGTTCCAGAAAGGCGGTGATTCACTTGGTATATAAAATAAGAATCAGGCGGCAGGAGAGTCAGAAATCAGACAGTTATTGGCAGGAATTTGAGTTTGACGGAAGCAAAAACAGCTCTGTTGCCAATGTTCTAAAGGAATTGAACAGTAGAACCCCTTTGAAAGATAATTCAGGAATATAGTTACTCCCATCAGCTGGGAATGTAGCTGTATGGTGCGAAAATGTGGGGCTTGCGCCATGCTGATTAACGAACGTCCGAGGCTGGCATGCTCTACATTTCTACATACGTTAAAAGGTTCTACAATCACCTTGGAACCTTTAAGCAAATTTCCGCTTGTAAGAGATTTGATCGTTGACCGGTCAATTCTGTTTGAAAATTTGAAAAAACTGAACCTTTGGCTTGAAAGTGAAGCTTATATGAATCCGTGGACACATGAACCGAGATACCAGTCGGCACGCTGTCTGAAGTGTGGCTGCTGCCTTGAAGTGTGTCCCAACTTCTCTGCAAATGGGACTTTCGCAGGCGCTGTTGCTGCAGTCAACGCATTTCGGATTCTGAATGAAGAACAGGAAAGCACTCATTTGAATGAGATTTCTGCTGAATATAAGAAGAAATATTTTGAGGGATGCGGGAAGTCGTTATCTTGTCATGATATTTGTCCGATTGGTCTGCCTGTGGAAGAACTGCTTGTAAGGTCGAATGCAGCGGCTGTTTGGGGCAAATAAAATGGATGATAAAAGCTATAATGAATGTATGAAGAGAATCAAAAACTTGATTCTCTTTTTTAAAATACATACATTGACAAATATCTATGTATATATTATATTGAACATAGACAATGATCAATGTGAGGTGTCAATATGAATGCAATGGATGTGGCTTTGATATGCAAGGCTTTGGGCGATGCGAACCGGCTGGAAATTGTACAGATGCTGTCGGATGGAGAAAAGTGCGGGTGTAAACTTTTGGAAAGATTTAAAATTACCCAGCCAACTTTATCCCATCATATGAAGATACTGGTAGGATGCGGCCTTGTGAATGATCGTAAGGAAGGAAAATGGCATCACTATTCTTTGAATTGTGAGACATTGATGAATTACAAACACTTTTATAGAATCCTTACTTGCCTTGGATGCGGTGACGGGGATTGTTGTAAATAATTTAAGGAGAGCAGATATCATGAAAAAAGAATCAAATTCAGGAATTAGTGGTAGATTCCTCGTTGGTCATGCCCTTTGCTTCTGGCACAATACTTTCAAAGACTGCGCCCCGGACGATAAGGCGGTGGCTGCGCGTTCTGCGTTCCTCTTTGAATAGCTTCTGACGCAACATCTTTTCCCGATTTTCAAACTGCCGGATTTTCTTCTTTCCCCCTCAATCTCGGCTTGCAGCTCCTCGCGGGTTTTCTCTCTTGGCTTTGTCATGGGTGGTCGCTCCTTTCTGCTCATAGGCATAGAAAAAGGACAATCGATTTTCTCGACTGTCCTCTCGGATTGGTTATGTAATTGTAAAATGTTATTTTTCATTAAACTTTTGAATATCTCCGTAATCTTTAAGCTCACTATTTTCAAAAGCTTGTTGTAAATTATCGCTATCCAAAAACAACACATTTCCACTTGAGGTCAAGGGCAACAAACAAGAATCAGCTTTCAGTATTTCTGCCGGATTGTCTATTAGCATAACCAGAGGATTTTTTGCTTCTATCGGCTTCGCTGATCCAAGAGTTACATTTACAGGAAATGCAAGCAGACCGCCACCTTCGTATTCGTATAACCCTGTTCCTTCTGGCAATACACTTCCGTCGTTTGTCAATATCGGCATTTGACTGTCTAAAAACTCTTGCATACTTTTTGATAAGCTGCTATATTCTATGGGTTTTAATTTGCCAGAATCGCCAAAGTTTTCAATCCATTTGGGATTTGTAAACACAAAATGGTCATAATCTCCCAGCTCGGCAGAAAGTTCAATAGCGCTATCTACTACATAGGAGAGGAGCAAATTGTCCTCTTGGTCAGATAGCAAATTGCTTCCAGCAGTTATCAGTTCTTTATCTTCGCATACTGTATCTATGTCAGTATATTCTATAAAGCTAATTCCGGTCATGTCATATTCGGAAAGCTTATTTGTATTTCCGCACCCGGTTAAACTAATCACAAGTGCTAATGCAGACATGATTATAATGTTGTTATGTTTCATAGATTCCTCCATTTTCTGTTTGGTGCCCAATTATTAAAGAAGTATAACACAAACCTATGAACAAATCCACATCATTTCAGCCTGTCGGCAGCATCGTGTTCTCTGGCATACTCTCACGCCGCCTCTCGGCGTTCTTCACTGTATGGGGCGGTCAGATGGAAAGAGAAACCGTCAAGATATAACTGGGCATATTCTAATGGCTCATCAATGGCAAGTGCGTTTAATGTGCACAATCCGATCCGGGAGTGGTCTTTAAGTTCTTCTCAGCTTCCTAACAGTCAATGCGAAGCGTATAACTAGCAGAAGTATAAACATCAATGCTGTTCCTGTGTGGATTGTATTCTGCAAATATTTTTATCATCGTATCGAATCTCCTTATCATTCAATCAATCATTCGTTATAAACATCAGAAGCATTTCAATCAGTTCACCATGTCACTTTTATTTTGTGTTATACTGTTTTATAGATTTTTCTTGCCCTTGTATTTGCCCTTATGAGAGTTCGTAAACACTGACGGGACGATATAACACAAGGGAAATAATAAGGGAAAGCTAACCTGTGATAAACTTAGTGTTTTCAAGGGCTTGAGAGGTATTTGATAATAAAATATAACAATTATTAAATTACTTGGAATAGATGAAATCTCAATTCAAGTTTGTGGAATCGACTGAAAGGAAGCATTATATGTTCTATATTTATATTATTTTTGACTTTGCAATGGGCAGTAATTATGCTTTTATTTGGAA
>ENA-OPZM01001085-OPZM01001085.1-human-gut-metagenome-genome-assembly--contig:-NODE-1085-length-10090-cov-1.833283_pt1 | contig 10090 bp, 11 predicted proteins | sample MGYA00242478_ERZ504493 | MGnify/ENA primary metagenome ERZ504493 (study PRJEB26092, sample SAMD00036227) | human gut metagenome | host: Homo sapiens | study: EMG produced TPA metagenomics assembly of...
TGTTTTTCAAAGGTGTTGGAGAGTTCAATGGCGAGCAAGGCTGGTTGAATGGTGGGCTGGATTATATACTTCAGAATGATGGAAATAATACCGTTGATCCTGGCGATGTAATATTCTGGCATACGAATGCAAGTGGCTTGGGTGATCGAAGAAAGTGGAATCACTGGGGCGTAGTACAGCAGGAGGATCCGAATCATCCGAATCATTCTTAAAAATGTATAGATGTGTTATTTGGCCGACGTTTGTATGCCGGCCTTATTTTTTAATATATGGCGGATAATCTATCTATCGAATGTATTTTGGAGTAATATGAAGTTTTGGGATAGACAAAGTATACTCTTTTAAGGAAATAGTAGATCGACTGACAGAGACGGCCGCATTTATATGGAAACAGTAGATACAGCGTCAGACCTTGAGGAGATCGTAGAGATGATACTTCAGGAATTTGAAGTGGATGAAGAAATCGCAAGGCGGGATGTGTATGGTTTCCTTTGCGAATTGTATGTAAGAGGGATCGTAGAGGATATCCCTGAATTTGCAGGAGGTCAGAAGGCGTAAAAGAAAAATAAGGAACCAATGCAGGCATCAGCTTCTCGGAAAAATGATAGATGTTTTTGTTCTTCGTAGTTATTATATGAGGTATAGATATATCTGCTAATCTGCGTTTACGGTATTTGTTTAGGACGAAGGTGTAATGAATTTATAGAAAAGTCCCCCTTCAAAAACAATAGCGCAGAAATTTGAGGCAAATGAATATGTGGTAGCATGTCATTCGCAGTACTGTTTGGCATCAGGTAATGGAGAATACTTTACGGGAAATGCCTGGTATGATAGGAGGGGTAGTTACGGAAGAGAAACATGTGATGACGCAACAAACTGGCAGGGATTGCAGACACCTTTAGACGGTCAATTTCATGGAGCTACTTGTGCTAATGGCTCCAGCTTGAATACAGACACAGGCATATATCATGAATATCATAAAGCATCTGCTGCTGGGAATATTACACTTGGGCTGATGCTGGGAATGGCAGGCAATATGTGGCGTGGATATCAGACGATGTAAACGGGACGGGACATACAGGCATATGGTTTTGCTTTGTTGGACGATGCAAATCACCCAGATCATTCTTAGAGAGTTAACTTTTTTGCCATAAAAGCTATGGATAACGATATGATTTGAAAGAGAATCGGGTTTTCCTGGTTCTCTTTCTTAAGAAAAGTCAGGAAAGAAGAAGTGCTTTTTTGCGATTGTATGATTATTTTTGTGCATATTACAATATTTTGAAAGAATCGGTAAAAGCGTGAACATTCTGTGATAAATTTGTGAAAAATGCCATTGACAATAGGGACAATTATGATATGATATTAACGTATAAGTATAATGAGATAAAAGGGGAGGAATAAAAGCATATTGGAGAGAGATGAAAAGTCATCCGTGACACTCTCCAGTTCCGAAACTCAGGAGCATCTTCCGGAAGGAACAAAAGAGGAGAATGTCAGGGTGTTTAGAGCAAATCCGAACTTTCTTCTGCGGGAAGTGGCAGGTGAATCCGTGCTGGTGCCTATAGGAGAGGCGGGAGTGTTTGAGAACAGTGTGATATCACTGAATGAAACCTGCAGTTTTCTGTGGAAATTGTTCCAGGAGCCAAGATCGGCGGAGGATGTGATTGCTGAGGCGAGTAAAGAGTATTCCGATCCAGACGGCGAGATGGAGCAAGGCATAAAAGATTTTATAAGAGAATATTTACAGTATGGTTTATTGAAGGAGGAGTAAAAATGGAGAGGAAAGTATGGAGAAGGCCTCTTACAGAAGTGCAGAAGTTTGAGGCAAATGAGTATGTAGCAGCTTGCGGGGACGAGAACAAAGTATATTTGTTTACGTGTGATGCTGGTTGGACAGGGCTTACTGGATCTACTGTATATACTAATGGTCCTGATGGAATAGCACAAACGAGTGATGATATAAATTTGGGAGGATATCATAAATGTGGAAAAACCCATGAGGCTAGTACAACAGATGATTTTATAAAAGGTTATTTAAGGAAAAATTTGCTGGGGGTTCCTGCGGGGCAAAGACAAGATGTTATTATTTGGCGTGGTGAGAATGGAGATAATGTTCATTGTACTAAAAATCTTGATATGAATAATTGGGTGACTCAAAAATCATAATATTCCGTTGTATAACCCTAATAGACCGGAGTTTATCCGGTCTATTTTCATACCATAGTATGCGAAAGGCCTGCCAGTGACAGGCTTTTCGCACGTTACCCGAAAGGAGACCGCACTTATGGAACCTTTAGAAGGCGCCACAACCGTGGAACGCATGCTTCTTAACCAAGCCAAGCGTACCCGTACCCCCGCCAACGGCAGTATTGAATTGCTTCCCCTCTGCAATATGAACTGTGACATGTGCTATGTGAGGCTCAGCCGGGAGGAAATGGAAGCAAAGGGGAGACTGCGTACAGCGGACGAATGGCTGGAGATTGGAAGGCAGATGAAGGATGCGGGAGTCCTGTTCTTGTTATTGACAGGAGGAGAGCCGTTCCTGTATCCTGACTTTAGAAGACTTTATCTGGAACTGCGCAAGATGGGGATGATCATCACCATCAATACCAACGGCACACTGATTGATGAAGATTTGGCTGAATTTTTTGGAAAATACAAACCAAGAAGAGTGAATATCACTCTTTATGGTACGGACGAAGAGACTTATGCAAACCTCTGCCATTACCCTGGGGGATATGAGAAAACCCTGCGGGGAATTTGGCTTTTGCGGGAACAGGGGGTGGATGTGAAGGTGGGCGGAAGCCTGGCTCGGGCGAATCGGGATGACCTTGATAAGCTTTTGGATATTGGAGAAGAGCTGGAGATTCCCGTCCGGGTGGATACCTACATGATGCCTGCTACCAGGGAGCGTGATCTGCCTTATAATATGCAGTCCCGTTTGAATCCGGAGGAGGCGGCGAGAGCGGGATCCATGCACTGAAAAGAGAGATGGGGCCGGAGCTGTTTCCGCAGTATGTCCGTCAGTCAGTGGAGAGGCAGATCATCCGGAGCCTGCCGAAGCAAAACCGGGACATATGTCCTGTATGGCAGGACAGTGTTCTTTTACCATTAACTGGCAGGGCGAGATGCGCCCCTGCGTGATTTTAAGTGAACCAGCTGTCTCTGTATTTGAGGTTGGGTTCAAAGCGGCATGGAAGTATATTGTGGAGGAGACGCATAAGATCCTGTTGAATGAGAAATGCAGTACCTGTCATATGAGACATCTGTGCCGTACATGTGCGGCCAGCGCACTGTTGGAGACAGGTAGCTATGACGGTGTACCGGATTATATGTGCCGTTATGCAGGTAAGTCTTTGAGAATCTTGCGGGAAGAGTGGGAGAAGATACAGCATGGACAAACTATTTCAGATTGGTGATTTTATATTTCGCCTTTGCTGCCCGGTGGAGGTGACGCCGCCGGAAAATTTCATGAAGTTTGAGAGTGGCTCAAGAGTGTCGGGACAGCGGGAGTCTGGACAAGTGGAAGAGAGCGGGACCGTAAAAGCTCCTGAGTATACATATCATATAGAGGTTTCGGACCATCTGCCGGAGCCGGATGGGAAGATTGTGGCGAGACGACGGATCTTCTGGTATTCCATCGTCAGGCAGAGGGAGGCGGACAGCTATTGGAGAGTCGCCTGATCGGCGTGAAGGGAAGGCCGGATCCTTATGCCTGCTACCGGGAGACGAGTGCGAATCGGGCGGAGATTCTTCTGATGCAGGATGAACTCCGGGATCTGCACATCGATCCCCTGTTTACGTCCCTGCTGGCATTAGAGCGGAGCTGGTGAGAAAGGATCAGATGGTCCTGCACTGTGCCTATGTGGAGTACCGGGGAGAGGCTATCTTATTTTCCGCTCCCTCAGAGACGGGAAAGACCACCCAGGCAGGGCTTTGGGAGAAGTACCGGGGCAGCAGGACTGTGACGGGGACCGGTCCCTGTTGGGAAAAAAGGAAGGCAGGTGGATCGCCCAGGGATGGCCGGTATGCGGGACATCCGAGGTGTGTCATAATGAGGCGATTCCCATAAAGGCAGTTGTCATGCTGAGCCAGGCAAAGGAAAACCGGGCAGAGAAGCTTAAGCCGGGACAGGCATTTCCTCTTTTATACAGCCAGATCACGGTCAACAAATGGAATATGCAGGATCATCTGCACACCATGGATCTGATCGAAGACTTCCTGGGGAGTGTGCCGGTCATCCATTTAGGCTGCACCATATCCGAGGAGGCGGTAGAGTGTCTGGAGGAGGCTTTGCAGAGCTGGATGCTTGACGGAGCGGTATGAGCAGAGTATAATGATCGCACAAAGTGCGATCCGGGCCGCAGACCGGCCCTCCTGCTGCGCAGGAATTATACTGGCAATCCACGGCTTGGGAAGTAAATGTCTGCAAGCGCAGCCGCTTCCTTCCCTGCGCACGTGGTATAATGATCGCACAAAGTGCGATCCAGGCTGGCAGGCCAGCCCTCCCTGCTGCGCAGGGATTATACTGACAATCCACGGCTTGGGAAGTAAATGTCTGCAAGCGCAGCCGCTTCCTTCCCTGCGCACGTGGTATAATGATCCCACAAAGTGCGATCCGGTCCGGCAGGCCATCCCTCCTGCTGCGCAGGGATTATACCGACAGGCAAAGGAGGAAGATAACATGGACGAAGAAAATCAGGATCAACACAAGAATCCGGCCTTTGAATCTCTGGACATCCTCATATCCAGGTGGAAGGACGGAACCTTCGGAGAGATCATCGACGACTGGAAGTGGATTTTCACGTATAGCGCCAGGTATAAAGGCGCCATCGTATTCTATATTATTCTTGGTATCTTCAGTACCTCTATGGGACTGGTCAGCAGCGTGGCCAGCAAGTATATGATCGACATCATTACCGGCCACGACTCCAGCAGACTCTGGGTCATGGTGGCTATCATGGTGGGAAGTACCGTGTTCAGCCTGGTATTTGGCAGCGTGATCAGCCGGATCACGGCCAAGCTCAGCATTGATATCAACAATGATATCCAGGCGGATATCTTTGATAAGATCGTGGATGCAGACTGGCTGGCATTGAACCAGTATTCCAATGGAGATATCCTGAACCGTTTTAATGGAGATATCGGCACGGTCAGCAGCAATGCCATCAGCTGGCTTCCGACCATTATTATTGCAGTCTATAACTTTATCGCCACTTTTTTCGTGATCCTGCACTATGACTGGATCATGGCGGTCATTGCGCTCGGCAGCGCGCCGTTTATGCTCCTGATGTCCAGATTTATGATTCGGAAGCAGCGGGACTACAGCAAGAAGGTCCGGGAAATGAGCTCCGAGCTTATGACCTTTGAGGTAGAGGCCATTTACAATTTTGATACCATCAAGTCCTTCGGGATCGCGCCTCATTACAGTAAGAAGATGCGCTGGTGGCAGGGGAAATTCCGTGATATCAGCCTGAAATATAATATGTTTACCATCAAGACCAATATCCTGATGTCTGTGATGGGAACGCTGGTGCAGTTCCTGGCATTCGGGTACTGTCTGTTCCGGCTGTGGACAAATGATATTACCTATGGAACGATGACTTTGTTCCTGCAGCAGAGGAGCAAGCTGTCCTCTGCGTTCAGCAACGTGGTGTCGATCATCCCGTCTTTCCTGAACAGCTCGGTTTCCGCACACCGGATCCGTGAGCTGGTGCAGCTTCCCAGAGAGGTACATATTCCCGAGAGCAGCGATATGGACAAGTATGCATCCCAGGGATTCCGGGTACAGATGAAGGGAGTGGATTTCTCCTATGTGGAAGGGACCAGGGTGATCACGGACTCAGCGTTTGAGGCCAATCCGGGAGAGATCGTGGCGCTGGTAGGGCCTTCCGGCGAGGGCAAGACTACCATGATCCGTCTGATCCTGGGGCTTGTCCGTCCGCAGGACGGAGGGGTGAGCTTATGCGCCGCAGACGGGACCGCAATTGAAATGAATGCGGAGACCAGGCATCTGTTTGCTTATGTGCCCCAGGGAAACACCATTATCTCCGGGACGATTGCAGAAAACATGCGGATGGTAAAAGAGGACGCCACGGATGAGGAGATCATCGAGCACTGAAAATTTCCTGTGCCTGGGATTTCGTGTCCAAGATGCCGGATACCATCAACAGTAATCTTGGCGAGAGAGGCCGGGGCCTGTCAGAAGGACAGGCGCAGAGGATTGCCATTGCCAGAGCCGTGCTCCGGGACGCGCCGGTGCTTTTACTGGATGAGGCCACTTCGGCGCTGGATGTGACGACAGAGCGCACGGTGCTTCGGAATATTGTAAAGCAGCACCCGAACAAAACCTGTATCGTAACTACCCATCGGCCCAGCGTGCTGAATCTTTGTCAAAGAACCTATAGAGTCATGGAGACAAAGGTGACCGAACTTGGTGAAGAAGAGTCCAGCCGTATGGCTATGGATTTCTAAGCGATGGGATAATAGAAAGATTTTTGATATAGAAGAGGCCGGAGTATGGTTGAGAAGATAGTGGATACAAATGCATATGTATCTGTCCTTCGGGAACTGGCGGAAGAGGCAGGGTCGTTTCCATGCAGATCGCGGGCAGCAGCATGTCGCCTTTTTTGTGCCACCGCCGGGACTACATCTATTTCACCAGGCCGGAGGAAGAGCTGAAAAGAGGGGACATGGTGTTCTACCAGAGGGACAGCGGCCAGTACGTGATGCACCGCATCTGGAAGGTGAGGCCGGAAGGCTATTATATGGTGGGGGATGCCCAGACCCAGATCGAGGGCCCGTTAAGGCGGGAACAGATCTTTGCCAGGATCGTCCGGGTAAAGCGAAAAGGACGCATTCTGGAGCCGGGAGATTTCTGGTGGGAGTTTTTTGAGCATGTATGGATCCGCATCATTCCGGCAAGAAGATTTACCGCCTGGTGGTATGGAAAGATATCGGGGATCTTTCACAGGAAAGAGAGTTCCCAGAAAAGGAAAAACGTGGTATAATTATAAGTTGTAACTTATAAAGAGATAGAGATAAAGGGATCGGTATGATTGATATACATACACACATACTTCCCGGGCTGGATGACGGCGCCGCGGATATCTATGACAGTATAGAGATGGCATCTCTGGCATACAGGAACGGAACGAATGTGATCGTGGCGACGCCGCACTGCAATATTCCGGGAATGTATGACAACTATTTCGGAAATGAATATTGCAGAACGTTTCTAAAGACAAAAGAAATCCTGCAGCGGGAGGAGCCGGGGATTACCATCCTTGCGGGGATGGAGGTGTTTGCCACCGAAGAGCTCCCCAGGCTTCTGACAGAGGGGCAGATTTTTCCGGTGAACCGGACCAGATATGTGCTGATGGAATTTGACTTTGGAGAAGATCCGGGATTTGCAGACCGGATCCTTAGAAAAGTCAAAGAAGTCCGGGCGATTCCTATGATCGCACATGTGGAGCGGTATGCCTTTGTCCAGGATGATCCGGCTATTGTATACCGGTGGAAACGAAGAGGCTATGAAATACAGGTCAATAAGGGCAGCTTCCTTGGAAAATTCGGCCGGGGCGCCCAGAAGACGGCGTTTGACCTTCTGAACCATAACCTGGTGACGGTGATCGCAAGCGACGCCCACAGCCCTGTGCGCAGGACCACCTGTATGGCGGATGCGTATGAGTATCTGCAGGAGGAGTACTCAGAGGAGTATCTGGATATTTTATTTGAAAAAAATCCCCGGAATATCTGTAACGGAGTAAAACCGATCCAGTTCCGGCGGATTCCGTTTGAAGAAACCATAACTGGAAGGAGTATGTACAGTGAGAAGGCTTAGGATAGCGATCGTGGCGCTTTTTTATCCTGTCCGGGATATCATTCGTGGGATATAACGTGATCAGCAGACTGGCGGAGGATCATACACCGCCGGAGATCAGCTGCGATTCGGATACAGTGTCAGTCAGCGTGGAGGATGAAGAAATCGATGAGGCGCTTCTTAGCGGAGTAAAGGCATCAGACAATGAGGACGGCGATCTGACGGATCAGATCCGGGTGTCTTCCATGTCTAATTTCACAGAGCCTGGAAAGCGTACCATCACCTATGCGGTGTTTGACAAGGCGGGGCAGGCGGCAACGCTTGAAAGAACATTAGAATACACAGATTATACCTCTCCGCGGATCCAGCTTACAGCGCCTCTTCGGTACAGCCTGGAGGATATGGCGGATGTAAACCTGACAGAAAATATGAGCGTGGAGGACTGCCTGGACGGCGATCTGACCTCGCAGATCCGGGCCACATTTAATGACAGCATCTATATCCAGCAGGCGGGGGAATATCCGGTAACGGTGCAGGTCAGTAACAGTGCGGGGGATACCTGCTCGGTTCCGCTGACGCTGACGGTGACGGATTCCTCTGACAGCAGTGAGAGGGATAAATATTATCCACTGCTTTCCCAGTACATTGTATATACCAATGCGGGAGAGCAGGTGGATCTGGCAGGCCTTCTGACGGGATTTGAAAGAAACGGGGCTGAGTACCTTTTCACGGATCCGGATGCGGCTTCCCTGCCGGGGGCCAGAGAAAATGTGAACATATCGGGAGGCGTAGACTGGGCGACAGCAGGAACATATAACGTGGACTATCAGTTACATCGGCAGCAGGGGTGACGGCAACGACGAAATTAGCAGTGGTGGTGAGGTGATATCATGGAAAAGACAACCGGTCAGACCTTGGAAAATTACAAAATAGAGCCGTTTGCGCTGGTACATGATATCCTGATCAACTGGTGGGCGATTCTTTTGGGAGCGCTGGCGGCAGCAATGCTTTCATACGTTTTTGTGGGTATCCGCTATGTGCCGCAGTACACCACGTCTACAACCTTTGTGGTGTCTTCCAGGGGAACAACTGCTTCTTATTCGTCTCTGGGAAGCGCTAATTCAACGACGGCAACCTTCCAGAAGATCATTGAAAGTACGGCGATGCAGGATATCCTCTGTGAGAAGCTGGGCGTGGATTCTATTGATGCGGACATCCAGGCTAATATTGCAGGAGAGACCAACCTTCTGGAGCTGACAGTGACGGCGCTTCGCCATCGGAGTCCTTCGATATCATGGAAGGGATCCTGGAGAATTATTCCAGTATTTCCTATTATACGGTGGGAGACATTGTCCTCAATATTCTGGAGGAACCGTCCATCCCGTTTTCACCGGATAATCCGATGAATACCGGAAGTGTGATGAAGAAAGTGTTTGTGGCGGCCCTGGCAGCATTTGCGGCGCTGTTCGGTGTGCTTTCCTTCATGAAAGATACACTGAAGACAGAGGAGGATATACAGGAAAAGCTGGATGCAAGAAGCATGGGAGCTATTTCCTATGAAATCAAATATAAATCGATCCGCGAGCTTTTGAGGCGGAAAAAGAAGGGACTTTTGATCAACGATCCGCTGGCGGGATTTGGATTTGTGGAGAGCTTCCGGAAGTTCTCGGCCCGTGTGGAGTACCGGATGGAAAGGGAAGGATGGAAGACGCTGGCGGTGACCAGTGTTTCTGAGAATGAAGGAAAATCAACGGTGGCGGCAAACCTGGCCATCAGCCTTGCGGAGAAGGATTACCGTGTCGTTTTGATCGACGGGGACCTGAAACGTCCGTCACAGTTTTTGATCTTCGGGCTCCATCCCAAGGAGGAAAATGAGCTTGGAGAATTTCTGAAGCGGGAGAAGAAAGAATTTAACCTGTTTATGAAGACTTCTGTTCCGCGGCTTTATGTGGTGGGCGGACGGAACTGCTATTCCTCCTCCACGGATATCCTGCAGAATGAGGTGACGGCAAAGTTCATGCGCCGGTGTAAAGAAGCGGCAGATTTTGTAATAGTAGACACACCGCCGACAGCGGTGCTGGGAGATGCGGAGCTGTGGGGACAGTGCACGGATGCGGTGCTGTTTGTGGAGCGTCAGAATTTTATCTACGCAGAGGACATCAATACCATGATCGACAAGTTCCGGGCGCAGGATACCCGGATCCTGGGCGTGGTCATGAACGGCGTACAGTCTTTTGGACGGGTGGTAAGCTCTACCGTGGGACG
>ENA-OPZM01001088-OPZM01001088.1-human-gut-metagenome-genome-assembly--contig:-NODE-1088-length-10060-cov-1.356891_pt1 | contig 10060 bp, 16 predicted proteins | sample MGYA00242478_ERZ504493 | MGnify/ENA primary metagenome ERZ504493 (study PRJEB26092, sample SAMD00036227) | human gut metagenome | host: Homo sapiens | study: EMG produced TPA metagenomics assembly of...
TGTGCAATACCTGATAGTGGTGATTTTGTTAAGAATTGGCATAGCTGTGCATGCCGCCAAGCAGATAATTGACTCCGAAGTAGGTCATCAGGACTACGGCGAAAGCGAAGATCATATAGCCGTGGAATAGCCATTGCCGTTGGAAGCAGGGCAGGCTGTTCCGGTGGAAAGAGATGCCGTAAATGATGAACGCCGCGAGTGCCCACACTTCTTTCGGGTCCCACGACCAGTAACTGCCCCACGACACGTTGGCCCATACGGCTCCCAACACAATGCCTATGCCCAACAGGAAGGTGCCCGGATATAACAAAAGGCGGCTCAACAAGGTGAGTTGTTCGATTTGTTCTCCTGTAATCGGCGAAGCGTGTTTTTTGTTTCCCTATAAGACACAAGGCCAGGATGCCGTTCAGAAAGGTGAAAGCAAAAGGCCGTATGAAATCATGATGAGCGATACGTGCCAACTCAGCCACGGGGATGCCAATACCGGCATGAGGGGCGTAATTTGCGGGTTCATCTCACCCAAGTAGGCCACGAGCAGAGTGAATCCGGAAAGCAGGAAACCGAAAGGCCGGGTGAAAGGGAACCTCCGTTGAAGCAGACAGGCGGTCAGGAGGACTGCCAGAGCGACGAACTGCATCGTTTCGTATCCGTTGCTCAGGGGGGAAACCGCCTCTGATGTAACCGCGCAAGGCGTATCCTGTGGCATGGAACAGGGTGGTGAGGCAGAGGGCTGTGCCCCATACCCGTCGGCTTACGGCTTTCTCCTTACGGCCTGTCAGCATCCTGAACATGAATAATCCGAAGGCGGCAAAGCCTAAAGTGAGGTTGACCATGAACAGGATTTTGCTGAAGGGAATACGGTTGTACACAGTTCGGCGTTGACTTCCTGGGTACTGAGATGTGGAACGTCGGGCGGTAGCGGACGGATGAGCGTGCCCTGCCGGAGCATGAGGATGAGTCCTACTTTTTCGTCCGTTTCCTGTATGGCCTGGGCCAGTTTGCTCCGGTTACCTTGTTCGCGTTGCCATAAAGGCTGTAGCTTGTATTGTGTCCCGTCGAACAAATGATTGAGCGAGGCATATTCTTCTTTAAGGCCTAAAGCGGTGCGCAACTCCTGATTTTTGATACGGATAATGGGGGTGCGGTTCCATTCTTCGGGGTAGAGCATCCAACTGCTCACCACCTGTTCCGGAGTGATTCCGTGGAAGGATGGTCGTCCGTATATTTTTTGTACGAAATCCCGTGCAAGTGTGTTGAACGGGGAGACGCGGTCGTTGTAGACCACTTGTTGGATAGCCAGACTGTCGGCTTGTACCCGCTTGACTACGGGCAAGGCCGGGTCGGCTTTCAGTTGACAGCCCCAAAACAAGGCTATTAGGAACAGTCCGCCTTTCCGGATCAGCGGATGCCTTAACAGACAGCGGAAGCCTCCGCCCCGGGCGCACAGCAGGAGCAGGCAACCTAACCCCATCAGGCAGAAACCGGCATAGGTGATGCCCGTCCCCCAAGGGTCATAGTTTACCGAAAGCCAACTGCCTTCCAAATCTTCATCGTAGGAAGACTGGTAAAAACGGTACCTTGTGCAGAAAAAATCCGGTTCATGGAAACAACCGGGCGGGCAAAGATGTCGCCGTCGATATGCTGGCAGGAGATTTGGCTCACGTAGTCGGCAGGAGCTTCCGTGCCCGGATAATATGCTATGCGGAAGCTGTCTAAATGCATTATGAAAGGCAGGCGTGCCACTTGTTTCCGTTCGTTGACATATTCTCCCGTAGGTTGGTCTTTACGCAAGTGCAATATTCCTTTATGTCCGGTAAAGGCGGTGGTGAGCGCTCCGGCGAATATCACGCCGAAACTGAGATGAAGGACGAGAAGCGGAAAGTTTTTCCACATTTTACGGCGTGCGAAAAGTGCAGCCGAAACAGCGATGACGGCGGTCCATGACAGTTTGAACCACCAAGTGCCGTAAACGTAGGTCTGGATAAAAGGCGTGCCGTGGGCATCTTCCACAAACGTGGATATACCGATGCCCACGGCAGCCAAAAAGAGTAGTATGAAAGGAACAGTCTTCATGTCGGGGTGTAAAGTATTGGAGGAATCCTTAAAAGTCGCGATACTTTTCGTTGCAACGTTTTTTCACGGCAATACATTCCATTTCGATAAGCCATGTAGGTCGGCATACTGGTGCCAAGGTGATGACTTTCGGAGTGTCGGGGAACCGTCGGTCGAACATCTCTTTCACGGTCGGGTAATCGCAGACATCGCGCAGGTAAACGATGATTTGCATGACATCGTCGAATGATGCGCCGCCTTCTTCAAGCAGGACTCCTACATTTTCCCACATGCGTTCGGCTTGTTTCACGATGTTGCCCACATGCACCACCTCCCCTTTGTTGTTGATGCTGGCCGTGCCGCTGATGAACACATGGCACGGTCACCGTATTCCATGACGGTACCCCGTTCGAACGTAACCCCGTATTCATAAGTAGGATTCAGGTGGGTGGGAGCGTACAGGTAGCGTTGCTGTGAGGGCTCAAACCCCGTAAGGCATACGTTCCCATCTGTACCAAAGCCCGTGTATCCGCAGGCAGTCCGCCGATGCCCGTGCTGCTGATGTAGTGGTCCGTTCGGTGAGTCCTTGCTCGGCGAAGTTTTCCTTACGTGCTTTCACCATGCCGGCGTATTGGGTGTCTACATCGCGTACGAAAAACCACGTACGGATGCAGTTGCCTGCCAACGTGGCGTTGAAGCTTTGTAAGGTCTCCTCGTAACTGATGAGCAGGGATTCTGTTTGCCAGGCCGAGTCGCCCTTGTGTTCGTGCATGCCCATCTTCCATAAATGGCGGTAACCGTTGTGTTCCGCTACGATGACACCGTTTACATTGGCTACTTTACTGCCTTTTTTGCAGATATAGCCACACGGCCACCTTGCTGCCGTCAAGCGGTGGCTGTTGGATGACGGACACGGAACAGTCTGCTTCTTGCTTCATCAAAGGCTGTTGGTTGGTTGGTCGAATCGCTAAGGAAGTACCGTTTCAGGATGACATCGGCACCCATGACCTGTGGCAACTGTAACAGCCGTTTTTCTCCTTCGTAGATTCGTTTGAGTTGGCCGTCGAAGAGTTCGGCTTTCGGCTCCACATGCAGCATGGCGTGGAACTCTTCTATTTTACCTTGTGGGGCAAAGGCGGATATTTCCGCAGTTACGCCCAAATCTTCCCAATATACTTTGCTTTTATCCATGTTATTTCTATTTTTTGGCACCTGCATTAATCCATTCGTCTATGAGCCGCAGGTCGGTTGATGATGTTATCATATTCTCGTGGCTGAAACCTAAGCCGAGTTCATTGCCCGGATTGATTACCTTATGCAAGATGCTTTCCTCGGCGTTGCCCGGAATGACACGTATGCCACCGGCAACCTCTGTGGAGGGTTGGTTTACAAGGTTGGCATGGCTCTTGTCGGCCGTCAGGTAAAGTCCGGCTGCAGGAGAGGTACTTCCCCCGTGGCACTGTGCGCAAGTCTTGTCGAATATGTTCTCTTGTATGGCCGCATACATGTGGGCATCCACCTGTCCGGCTTCCATGTAGAGTGTGTCTCCCGAAATCGAGGCCGCATCCAGGCTTTGATACGTCAGGACGCGTTTGCGCAACCGGTTGGTCACACATAGCTCGATGGTTTTCACCTCGCTCCCGATGTTAGGCAGGGTGAGGCTCACGTTGCTGTTCGCGTCGGGGCTGACGAGCACTTGCGTGGTCGCGTATTCGCTGTCTCCGAACCCGGCCAATACAAGTTGGTAATATTCCGGCCAACTGTCCGCACCGGTGATGTGCCCGGTCAGTTTGGCCGCAAAGCCGGTATGCGTAGCCGTGTGTTCCTTCCGTGGGATGGAGCCGTCGTCGCAGGCGGTGAGTCCCATTGCTACAGACAGGAGAACAAATATACCATAGTTTTTTCATTGTAAATTCTTTATCGGCTGAATTAACGAATATTAGAAAGAGTATTGCAACTGTATGGTGCCTGAGTGCTTGGCTAGCCAAGGTCGTCGTTATCACGGTCGAGTTGCGTGTCGTGTCCGGTGCGTCCGATGAACTGATACATAGCTTGCAGTTTCAAGTTGCAGTTCTTGAAGAAATAATTGCATCCTACGGCCGGCATGTTGAGGAAACCATTCGTGTCTACGCCGTTGCGGTTAAAGAAGTCGTAACGTGCAGCAACCTGTACGCAGGGAGCCACGAAATAACCGCCTTGGACGTAGCCGCCCAAGAAATCGTAAGTTTTGTCTATCTTTTGCCGGTCGGTGAATCCCACGTGCATGTAGTAGCTTCGGCTCCGATGTAAAGCTTGTTCTTCAGCATGGCAAACTCCAGTCCGGCGCGGGTGTCGTTGGTACTTTCGCTCTCGCTTTCCACATTCAGGTTGGCACTTGCGCCTAACATCCATTTGTCTTCGTGCAGACGGTCGGGGTTACCCTGCGTGGCGGGCATGATACCCTTCGGCATGAAAGTGAAACGTCCGGCATAGAGTAGGGACGGGATGTGCCAGTCATCGCTGATGGTTTTCGTAGCCGTGTTGACCGATGCGCCGGTACCGTTGAAGATTCCTATTTCATATCCGAACTTATTGGCCGCAAAACCGTGGATTTCCACGCCGAGGTCGAATCCTGTCCCGATGTTCGGTGTGACGGCGTTCAACGAATAAGGCATGATGACAGCCGCAGTCAACGAAGTCGGGAGTGTAGGCATCATGGTTTCGCCCAACGTCGTCAGGTAACCGTGGGAAAAGGGTGTCTTGAATTTACCGATACGTACGGCAAAAGCTTCTTTCATAGCCACGTCGATCCATGCCTGCTGAAGGATGGCTCCTCCACTGGCAGCCGCATTGATAGAGAGGTTAAACGAAACCTTGCCCCACGCCTTTCCTGTGAATCCGAGTACGGCGTACGGCACGGCAAACCCTGAATTGGCCAAGTTGTCTTGGTTGTAAGCCTTGTCCAACCCTTCGTCGTCGTACCAGTTGATGTGTGCGGCAGTCTGCACCAACAGGTAAGGTTTGAACACAAAGTCGGCTTTCTTCGTCTGGATGGAGAACCCTTCGCGTCCGGCCAGGGACACCACGCCGTTTTCGCTGCCCTCTTCATATTGTGCCATGGCGGCCAGAGGGAGAGCCGCCAATAGGGTCATCGCAAATATTTTTTTCATTGTTTTCTGTTTTTTTCTTTGTTTGATGCTTGTTCTGTCAAGAGGCTTTCGTCGTCTTGTTATAAGGATTGCAGGAATCGGATGAGTGCCGCACGGTCTTCTTTCTTCATCTGTTTGAACAGGTTTTTCGAGGCTTCCCCTTCTCCGCCGTGCCACAAAATGGCTTCGGTAAAGTTACGGGCGCGTCCGTCGTGCAAGAAGTAAGTGTGACCGTTGACCTTTTCCTGTAGCCCGATACCCCAAAGCGGGGTGGTGCGCCACTCATTGCCGCGAGCCAGCCCGCTTACGTAATTGTCGTTCAATCCTACACCCATGATTTCGCTTCCCATGTCGTGAAGCAGGAAGTCGGAGTAAGGGTGGATGGTCTGGCTGCCCAACCATGTCAGTTGCGTACCTAACAGCAAGGTGGAACCACGGGGTTGGGTATGCAGCGTGACGGTATGGCACAAGTGGCATTTGGCTTGGTAGAACATTTCTTCCCCGCGTTTTACCGTCGGGTCATCTACGTCGCGACGGGCCGGTACGCCAAGCCCCTGCATGTATAAGTCCACATCTTCCATTTCTTCCGCACTGATGTCCAACTGGTCGTATGTCAGTCCCATCATGCTTCCGTCCTGCATCTGGAGCTGTCCTTCGCAGATTTCTTCCGGATAGCGGCTGTTCGTGACACCCAGGTCGCTGCTGAAGCCAAGCTCCACGGTCAGGTCGGCATGCTGTGCTTTGTTGCCGCTTAGCCCTAATTGCAGTTTCCCTTTTTCCGTGATATAGTTGGCGCGTCCGCTGATACCGTATTCCGGGTAATTGCTCTTCGCAGCCAGTTGTTCTATTTCGTGGCGGTCGATGGCCATCATCGGCCCCATGCCGACATGGCGCAACGGGATTCTGACAGTGCAGAACAAGTCTTCGGGCGCGATGCTGTCGGCATACCATTCGCTGATGCTGTATTCGGGATAGCACAGTTCGTAGGGCTCTCCGTCGGGGAATGCCCTTTTCGTAATTGCCATTTGAACGTTCAGCTTGCCTTCCGGTTTAACACCGTAAATGGCTTGGTCATGAAGTAACGCGTCCGTAGTTCTGGAAAAATGCGCCGTTCTTGCGGCTGATGTACACCAACATTGGAAGAGAAACCGTAAGAGCCGCTTCCCCCTTCGCCGAAGCTGCCTCCACCGTTCCATAACTCCGGTTTCGTGCGCCCGGCATTGCGGTGGCAGCTTCCGCAGGAATATCCTGCATAGACCGGACCAAGACCTCCCGAGATGGTACGCGTGTCGTCGTACAGCCCGTCGCCGTCGCGGAAGCGCATGGCATAATCGGGGTCGGTATCAATCCAGTCGGCCTGCGTGTCATAGGCCACGGAACTGTTGAGGAAAATGGTAGAGATTCCGGCCGAAAGGGCGTAACCTTGCGGGATTTCCATGTCCCTCACGTCCAATCCGTCGTCGTCGCAAGCGGCGAGGCTAAAGGCTAAGGAGAACAGGGCTAAATATTTTACAGTATGGTTCATTGTGATATGTCTGTTTTTTATAAGTCTTTTTTATACCACATAAGTGAAGACAACCGTTGTGAGGACTGTCTCCACTTTTTACACTTATACAGTGCGGTTATGAGTTGGGTTTACTGTGCGGCAACGGTACGCGGGTTACCATCCTTGAACAGCAGGAACTCCAAGGTGTGGAAGCCTCTTACCTCTTGTGAGGCTGTGATTTCTTCTTCCGTGTCACCGTCTTCCCAGTTCAGGTCGTCGAAATTGCCAGACTCCAATATGTTGACGATGGCAACCTGGTCCAAAGGCCAACTGTCCATGTTCGGGTCAAGACCGAGGATGTCTACCGGACCGAACAAGAAAGCTTCGCTCTGTTCCCACGGAGTACGTGCGACTAACCAAGCATCGCAGGCTGTCTCGAAAGTGGCATCACTCGGATTGTTGTAGAAGTTCTGGACGGCAGCGCAGAGGGCGGTGTTCTTTTCTTTCAAGTCCTTATAAGTAGGCAACACCACCTTGTTCACAAAGCCGTTGACTACGCTGTCCATTTCCGCGTCGGTAATGGTTCCGTTTGCGTATGCTGCCTGAATGGCACCTTTTAATTCTTGGGTGAGCGTTATCCCTAAGGCGACACAAGCCGATTGTGCCACAGGTACCTTTGCGTCACCGATATTGTTACGGAACGGTTGCGGGATGGCAAGGATAGCATTCTTAGTACTTTCGATTTCGTTGGCAATCTTCGTGTTCAACGCAGGATTGATTTTTTGTACCAAGTTATACAATGAGTACTGGCTAACCGTGCTGTCCATGCTGTTGAAGTAAGAGTTACGGATGGAACGGATGTTATTGGAGTAGTCGTCGCGTGAATGGAAGCTATACCAAGATTCCACGGCGTAAAGGGCCTCGGTCTGCTGTCCGGCCGTCCATTTGTTGTAGGGGTCGCCGATTTTGGAGTTGCCCACCTCGTCCGTGATTTCCACGCACTTGTCGATAATCTGTTCGATACAGCTCAATGCGGAAGTGTAAGTACGCCGTTGTGTTCTATGAAAGTCTTTTTGAAAGCTTCTCCGCCTTGGAACGAAGTCTCCCAACTGTCATAGAGGGTCGTGGCATCCTTCTGCAACAGCTTGGCCACTTGGAGTGAGTAGTTGCGCCAACTGGCGGCGTTTTCCGGAGTATAGTTCAAATTTGCGGCAGCTCGAACTTTTCGTCAGGCTTCGGACCGCCATTGTTGCCATCGTCGTCGCTGCAAGAAGCGGTTGTGAGACTTGTAAAGGCCATTCCCATCAGGAATAAGGCTGAATAGAAAAATTTCTTTTTCATGACTTTGATTTTTTTTGATATGATTTGAAATGATATAGTCTCTTGTTATTTGCTCCAGAACCAACCTACATAGGCCACGCCAATGGCAAATTCATTTTCGCTGTTGTATTTGCCGCCACCGATTTTACGGGTCGTGTAGTCTGCTTTGAACACCAGGTTCGGCAGGGCCTTCCAGTTCAGGCCGGCTGTCCACATGCTTACTTTTTCTCGGTCATCGGCTCCTTGACGGGCGATTACTTCTTCCTGTGGGTTGTAGTATTCATATCGGGCGAACGGGTAGAGGGCAGGCATTTGGGAGTGCCTGCTATGCCCTGTAAGTTCAAGCCCAACTCTGTGCCGTAGCTCACTGCCTTCTTGGCGATAGGGACGGCAGGGTATAAGGGCTGTTGTTTCCTAAATTCAGGTTGGCTTGGCTCAGCTTGTCGCTCTTGCGAGATTGCCGAAGATACAATTTCCACGGAATGTCAGGAAGCGGTTGATGTACTGTGCATCCACCGTATATATCCTTACCGGGATATCGCCGTAACTCGTGTAAGTCGTGGGCTTGTCTGCATTGGCACCTATATTGTTGCAGAAATACCATGAACCTCCCACGCGCAGGCCCGGTACTCCACGGTAATCTACACGTGCCACGTAGGCCGGTGAGGTGAAGTTGTCGTACTCGAAGATGCTGGTCTTGCCGCTTCCGGCCCACGTCTTCCGGTCGAAACCATTGGCGTTGAGGCCGGTCACTACCATAGCCTGGTAGTCGAACGTAGCCCATCCCTTACCTAGCGTACCGAACAATTCAAGACCCGTTTCATGCCAAGTGGAGGGGATGATTTTCGTTTCCCCTTCCGGGCGGCTCGTTCCGAAGAAATTGACGGGTTCGTGGTGGGAATTGGTCAAGCCGACAGGCACGATCAAGTGGCCTACCCGCACGTTGATTTCCGGAAGGATGAGGCGCGTGATGTGGAATTGTTCCAAAGCCACTTCGCCGCCTTTTTCTATTTCCGTTTCGTAATCGCCGTTTTCGCTGTTTTCCAGTTCGTAGGCTGCTCCCGTTCCTCCGCTTTCAAATTCGATTTCGGCTCCTAACACCCATTGGGGAGCGAACTTATAATCGAAAGCGACCACGAAGCGAGGAATGGAAATGGTGTTACGGTTCGTTTTGGTATTTCCTATCTTGTTGCCCCAATAACGGTTGATGCCGTAATCTTTGAAGTTGGCTACCATTTCTCCATATCCGCCCACGCGGAATTTCTCGTAAGTGTCGTTGTCACCGGTTTCTTCTTGGGCAGAAACGCTTCCGAACGCTATCAGGCAACCCAAGGCCGCAGCTAAGACAAATCTCTTCCTTTCCATGTTTTTATTGCTTTTTTTATCTTTTTACCCTTTTCTTTGTTTTGACGCTGCAAAGTTACCGGGTTGGTTAAAAAACAACAATACACAAAAATGGGCAATCTCATTTGAGGGGGATTAGGGCGGGCATACCTACATGAGGTGTTTTTTACCTAATATTTTTTGATAATACTCAACTATAGCGATTGTCAGGGTCGTTTTTTTTTCCGTTCTTTGCAAGAAGTTTAACGATTTAAGGTATCATGTCTGAAAAATATAAAGAGACCGACCGTATGGGAGATATCATTTGCGATGATTACCGCATCTTGCAGGTGATTAGTCGGTTCGGGCTTACGTTAGGGTTTGGCGACCATACGGTGAGCGAAACCTGTTTGGCGGCGGGAGTAGATGCCCCCACTTTTTTGGCAGTGGTGAATTTCATACGTTCCAACGGGCGGACGTCGAATCTGTCCGATATTGTGGAGTCTTTGTCGCTCACGGCATTGATGAACTACCTTCGCCGTTCCCATGATTACTTTGTGAAGTTCCGTTTGCCGGCCATCCGGCGCAAATTGATAGAAGCGATAGACTGTTCGGCACGCAACCAGATGCATTTCTCATCCTGAAGTTTTACGACGAGTTCGCTTCGGAAGTCGGGCGCCACATGGATTACGAAGACAAGCATATCCATACGTATGTGACCGATTTGATGAAGGGCGTGAAAACCAGTCCG
>ENA-OPZM01001089-OPZM01001089.1-human-gut-metagenome-genome-assembly--contig:-NODE-1089-length-10044-cov-2.225169_pt1 | contig 10044 bp, 16 predicted proteins | sample MGYA00242478_ERZ504493 | MGnify/ENA primary metagenome ERZ504493 (study PRJEB26092, sample SAMD00036227) | human gut metagenome | host: Homo sapiens | study: EMG produced TPA metagenomics assembly of...
CTCTAACTTCCTCAGTCCTTTCGTTACATCGTTCCGATCTTTTCACGGATACGGTTCTTCTCGGATACGCCCCCGGTAAAAAGAAAAAAAACAGACCAGAACCTTTTCTTTGATTCTGGTCTGCATAAATATATTTTTTTCGATTTTACTGTATAAATCCGCATACTCCGCCCTGCTGACCTTCTTCAGGTCTTCCGGCGCCATGCACAGTGTCGTTCCGATTCGTCCTCCGCTCACGTAAACCTTGTCAAAGTCTGCCGCGCATTCCTGGATCACAGTCGGATACTGTTTTTTCATGCCGATCGGGCTGCAGCCGCCACGGACGTAGCCGCTGACTGCGGTGATGTCTTTCACATGGATCATTTCAATAGATTTTTCCCCTACTGCTTTTGCCGCTTTTTTCAGATCCACTTCCTCTGCAATCGGAAGAACCAACACATAATACTGTTTACTTTTTCCCTGTGCCACAAGCGTTTTAAACGACTGCTCGACCGGCGCACCGGTTACTTCGGCAGTGTGGAGACCATCGATAAATTCGTCGCATTCGTACTGAAGAACCTCATATTTGACCTTCTGCCGGTCCAGAATACGCATTGCATTTGTTTTAATTTCTTTCTCTTTTGCCATATTTGCTTTCTCCCTGTTTTTGCTGTCCTACATCATATGCTTTTTCACAATCGGGAATTTTATTTTTTTCTCTCCGGTGCTCCCTGCAGTGTATACAGTTCTTTTTTGAGCTGTTTCATTTCTTTTTTCATCTCAATATTTTTCTGTTTCAGCCGTACCACGGCATCCCCGGCCTCCTCCGGTTTTACGGAAAGCAGACGGGCGATGCCAAGTGTATTAACATGCTTTAAGCAATAATCCGCATACGCTTTTTCACCGGAAAGCATAGCGACGCGGACGCCGCCTTTGTATTTCTGAGCGCTTAGGATTTTAATCAGACGGATTTCCCCTGTTTTTGCAACGTGGGTTCCGCAGCACGCACAGCTGTCGTAGCCTTCGATCGTCACAATCCGCACCTGGCCCTCGATCTCTTTTTTGCTCCGGTAATCCATGGTTTCCAGCTCTTCCTTTGACGGATAACTGATCGTAACCGGAACATTTCGAAGCACGGCTTCGTTTGCCTCCTGCTCCACATCGTAGAGCTGCTCCTCGGTCAGAACGCCGTCAAAATCAACGGTAATGACATCACTTCCCATATGGAATCCAACGTTGTTGAAACCGTAAATCCGATGCACGATACCTGACACGATATGCTCTCCGCAATGATTCTGCATATTGGAAAAAACGTTTTCAAAGTCAAGCTTTCCGACCACCGTTTTGCCCGGCTCAAGCGGTGCTTCCACGGTATGCCAGATTTCGCCGTCGATTTCCTGTACATCCGTTACAAAAATGCCATCCAGCGTTCCCTCATCTGATGCTGACCGCCGCTCCGGGAAAATGCGGTCTGGTCCAGCAGCACGCGGTACATGCCGCCCTCGCAGACGCTCCGTTCTACGGTTGCCTCAAATTCACCCAGGTACGCATCCTGATCAAATAATCTTGTTGTGCTCATAATTTTTCCTCTTTTCCGTCTATTCGTTTGCAATGTCAATCTGGCACATTTTCATAGCTTCCAATGCATTTTTATGACTCTGCGGCGTTACGCCCGCGCACGCGGATGCATCGACCGAAATCGGCACTTCCGGATAAAATGCTTTCAGCAGCATGGCATTGGAAATCACGCAGATGTCGGTGCAGAGTCCCACGAGTTCAATGAATTCCGGCACGCCGCCTGCCAGTTTTTCGATCTCCTCCGGCAGATTTTTTGCACCGAAGGTGATTTTATTCGTCACCACGGCCTGTTTTTTCTCCGCCATTTTCTGAATTGTATCCTGCAGTGCATGACCCTTCGTTCCTTCGATACAATGCTCTACCGGAAGTTTTCTGCCCTCGGACGTTTCCAGATAATCCGCAAAATGGGTATCTCTGGTGCAGATAACAGCTCCGTCAAACGAATCCATCACCTCTGCAACGCGGTCAACAATCCCGACCGCCTCTTTCGTGCCGAGACTTCCGTCGATAAAATCATTCTGCATATCTACTACAATTAATACTTTCATCTTTGTTCTCCCTTCTGGGACATTTTTTTATAAATGCCGCATCCAGTCAATCGCAAGAGAAATCCAGCTCTGGCACTCTTCGCGCACGGCATTTTGATACTCATAGCTCTGTGTCTCTTCGTTTGCAAGCCCAAGGCCATGGCGCCGACCGGATAAATATGCATTTCTACCGGAATATTCAGCACATGCAGTGCTGTAAAGAACAGAATCGAGTTTTCTACCGGCACGCAGTCGTCCGGCGCGGTATGCCACAGGAAGGTCTTCGGCGTATCGAGCCGACCTGATTCTCGAGAGACATCTCGTCTACCAGCTCATCGTACCGGTCTCCCAGCAGATTGGTGAAGGATCCGCGGTGCGCTTTCGGGCCGGATGTGATAACCGGGTAGGATAACAGCAGACCGTTCGGACGAAGCTGCTCTGCGTCTACTCCAAGCTCTTCTGCAAGAAATGTTTTCTTTTTCCAAAATACACCGTACGATGCCGCCAGATGGCCACCTGCGGAAAATCCGGCTACTACTACTTTGTTCGGATCAATGTGATATTCTGCCGCATGCTCCCGCAGATACGCAACAGTCCAGGCAAGCTGGCGAAGTGCGGTCGGGTAATGAGCTGCCGGTGCAACGCTGTAGCGCAGAATAACGGCATGATAACCTGCTCCTAAAAACCTCATCGCAATCGGCTCTGCTTCGCGGTCGGAGACCATTCCATATCCGCCGCCCGGGCAGATCACGATGACCGGACGCACACGATTCGGATCAATTTCCTGTGAATTGTCCAGAAAATACGTGTATAATTTTCCGATTTCTTCTGTATCCTTTACTTTGACATCTAATACCTGATAATTCATAAATTCTTCCTTTCCCCCATTTTTCCTGGCACGGCCACAGCCGTCCGTTTTTACTCTGTTGTCATTATACCGTATCAGCGCAAAATATCAAGCGTATCGCACCAGACACTTTTTTCTTTTCAAACCCAACTGCTCATAGTATAATAAATTGTAACTGTTCAGAGCCAAAATAAAATTTTACAAAAACAGGATATAAAATGCTGCTAATTTTTAAACTTGTTTTTGAATTTATTTGCGGATACGCCACACCGACGAAATGCGTAGCATTTTGGCGGCTGGCTCTGAACAGTTGAAATAAATTTATATTTGCATGTTTTTGAGCGGCAAAAATAACACATAAAGGAGTATATTGCAATTATGGATTCCAATCTTATTGTCCTTACCGATCAGGACGGAAATTCTGTCCGTTTTGAGCTTCTGGATATCGTAGAATACAAGGAGGATGAATACGCCGTTCTCTACCCGGCCGACGGCGGCGACGACGAGCCGGTTCACATTCTGCGCATCATTTCCGAGAATCTTGATGTCAACGAAGCCGAGTTCGAAGGTCTCGATGACGACGAACTGATCGACACCATTTATCAGATTTTCCGCGAACGCAACGATCTGGATGACTAATTCTGACATGCAAAAAGAGCAGCATTTTTACCTTTCACACGCCGGTAAAATGCTGCTCTTTCTTTATTCTAATTTTTCCTCTTTCTTTGTTTCAATCCACAGTCGGTAATTTCACAGAGTCTGACATGTCAGCAGAATGCTGACTGTGGTTTGCCTCATGTCAGTGGGGGATACCGATTTCTCTCCGCCCGCCACTGCCGTTAACTTTCTTATTTGCAATTCATCTCACCACCTATAGAGGTGGGAGAATCCTTGCTATTATTTGTTGAATATTTTTCCAATATCGCAGCCAGTGGAGAGAATATCTCTTTCTGAGGGACATTACAATTTATACTGCATAAAATTCCCATTGTGCACAAATCCAAAATCTGTATACAACTTAACGCCCATATCCGATGCCGTAATCTGTATTGTTCCGCATCCATATTCTTTTGCATCTTCTATCACACGGGACAGCAATTCTTTTGCAATACCTCTTCTTCGATACGCCGGATCTGTAAACATACTGGACAGTAATCCAATTCTGCCGCTCGGGCATCCAAAGTATGGCGGTTTTTCCACAAATGACATTCCACTTGTTGCGATGATGCTCTCTCCGTCAACAGCAATCCAGGATACAAAAGTACCATCCGCCATATGACGTTCATAGTAATCTTTTAACGCAGGTGCTAAATCAATTTCTTCTTTTGCCCCCTCTTCGCGAAGCTGATGGATTCTCATCTGAATGAAAAGATCCAGTTCCTTTTGGGTAAGTCTTTTATATTCGATTGCCATTTTTATTTCCTTCTGCTTATTTTCTCACATCCAGCACCTGCACATACGGATCGTCCTTTGTGCATGGTTTCCAGTCGTCTTTTCCCTCTGCGTTCGGGTTTCCGGTTTTCATGAAATTGGTCCAGTCGTCCATCATTTCTTTGCTGAGGCATAGTCGCCTTCAGTTTTCGGGCGCCAGCTTCGGCCCAGGGTTCCGAACATGTACCAGAGTTCGGAAGAATGGAACGCTCCGGCGTCGTCACCTAACAGGGCACGGGTGAAGTAGTAAACGTAAGCCGGTTTTCTTCCGAGTTTTTCCAGCGCAAGGCTCCAGTTGATGCATCCCTTATAGATGCCGCCGTGCTCGCCTTTTTCTTTCATCTCCGGGAACACGCCGATGTCGTCTGCGGTTGATCCGAGCATGTATGGGATGTCCTTGATTTTTCCTTCGGTTACTGCCTCGTTATAGCCGCAGGTCAGCAGGTGATTGTCGATGTTCGGCACGAAGCTCAGCATTCGTGACGGATTTAATCTGCCGTACTCCTCCTGAATCTCCACGATTCTTTCCGCCGGAATTGCACGCAGTTCTTCGAGTGTTTTTGCTCCGCTAAGCTCCACAAATTCCTGGCCGATCGTTTCCGCCTCAGAAAGCGGCATATCGCGGTTCAGTCCGGTGTCGTAGCCGCCGGCGCTCTGGAAAATGGCTTTGCTGATCCAGTTTTCAGTCAGCGGAGAACTGACGAGTGTCTGTACGCTCATGCATCCCGCGGACTGGCCGAATACGGTGATATTTTCCGGGTCGCCGCCGAATGCTGCGATATTTTCTTTTACCCATTTCAGTGCTGCGATCTGGTCGAGAATCGCGTAGTTTCCGCTTCTTCCGACACCGCTCTCCTCGGATAGCCACGGATGTGCCAAAAATCCGAAAGCACCGAGACGGTAATTGATCGTAACGAGAATCACTCCGCGTTCGCAGTAAGCAGCTCCATCAAATTCGGATTCGTGCTGAAGCCGTGCATAAACGCGCCGCCGTGAATCCAGAAAGCAACCGGCAGTTTTTCATCCACTGTATTTGCCGGTGTCCAGATATTTAAGTACAGACAGTCCTCACTCTGCTTCATGCCGAATTCCGGGTCGAGATAAAATTCTTTTCCATAGAAGGAGTCCGGCTCATGCTCGGTCTGCGGGCAGACGCATCCGAAATGATCCGCCTTATAAACGCCCTCCCAGCACACCGGCTCTTCCGGCGGGCAGAATCGTTTTTCGCCTACCGGCGGCTTTGCGTACGGAACGCCGCAAAATACCGTGTAGCCGTCTTTTTGCACACCATGAATCTGTCCATATTTTGTTTTTGTCTCTGTAATTGCCATAAGTAAAAATCCCCTTTCCATTTCTTATAACTGTGTTGACACTCCCCACAGCTAAAGCAGGGGGATTCCTGTTTCTTCCACCATTGCATTGGCAAATACCTTACGGTACTGCAATGTCTTACACGGTGTCCACAGGCTATATTTATACTGTTCCCGCATGCCCTGCGGTACAGTTTTCTTATCTTTATGCCGACTGCAGCTGCAGTCCTTTTTTTCAAAATATTGATGCCTGCATTCGTATCCCGGTCATGAACTGCGTGACACCCGGGGCACTCCCAGATACGAATGCGCAGATTTTTCACCAGCGGATTCCGATAGCCACAGGAACTGCAGGTCTGGCTGCTCGGATACATCGTTGGTACTTTGCGGATTTCATTTCCATACCACACAGCTTTATATTCCAGCATTTCGAAAAACTTTGCCCACGAAACACTGGCTATCGACTTTGCCAGTTTATGGTTCCGGATCATTCCCTTTACATGCAGGTCTTCGATGCAGATGGTTTGGTTTTCACACACCAGCATCGTTGACTGTTTCTGCAGGAAATCATTTCTTTGATTCGTTACTTTTTCATGTACTTTTGCAACTCGAATTCGCTGCTTATCCCGGTTATGGGATCCTTTCTCTCTTCGGGAAAGTCTGCGCTGTTCCCTTACAAGTTTTCGCATCGAGCGTTCCAGATATTTGGGATTCGCTACTGTATTTCCGTTGCTGTCAGAATAGAATGTTTTGATTCCAACATCAATCCCAATCGTTCCACCCTGATTAGGTCGCGGTTCCGGTTCAAATTCAACATTCAGAACCGCAAAATATTTTCCGGATGGCGTATGCTCAATGGTTACGTGATGAATGTTTCCCACTTCCATTGACTGACGCACTTTCACATATCCAAGCTTCGGAAGTTTGATATATCTTCCCACGATACGAATGTTGTCTTTTTGATTTACCGTTCTGTACGACTGAAAATGGTTATGTTTGCTTTTGAAAGTTGGATGGGACGCTCTTTTTTGAAAAAAGTTTACAAATCCCCGGTCAAGATCCCGCAATGACTGCTGTAATGCGATGGAATCGACTTCTTTCAGAAAAGCAAACTCTTCCTGCTTTTTCAGTTCCGTCAGCATGGCAGAAGTCTGGCCATAGCCGATTTTTTCCCCTTTTTCATAGCCTTCCTTACGCATGGCAAGTCCCCGGTTATAGATGAACCTGCAGCATCCCAGCGTCTGGTGAATGAAGGCTTTCTGTCCTTTATTCGGGTAGATTCTGAATTTGATCCCTTTTTGCATTATCCCATCTTATCCTTTTGTCTCTGCGATGTTTTCTGGTTTTCGATATACTGTTTTACTGCTTCCAGCGGGGCACCACCCACCGTCGATACAAAATAGCTGTTTGTCCAAAGCGTCGGCATCTTAGTTTTAAGATATGGAAATTCCTGTCTTAAAATTCTGGAAGTATAGCCTTTGAAAGATTTTACGGCTTTGTGAATACCAAACTGAGGGTCTACTTCCAGCAACATATGAACATGATCCGGCATGATTTCCATTTCCAGAATCTCTACAGAAAGATTTGCAGCATACTCTGTGAGCAGTTCCTTCAACCTGGTATCTACACCATTGGTTAATACTTTTCGTCTATATTTAGGACACTATACTACATGGTATTTGCACGAATAGACGACATTGTTGTTTGATTTATATGTTGTATTCATGTTTGTATTATACTATTTTTTTTATTTAATACAACCGCTATTTTGTCCATCTCAATTACTTGCGTAAATTCGATGGACGCGTCTTATATCCCATAGCTAAAGCAAGGGATTTTACGACGCATTGGATAATTGGTAATCGACCATGGATTGTAGATATCGCGGTGTCCGCCAAAGATAAATCCATCATACCACTGCTTCACAACGTCCTTTTTGTCTCCCATTCCGAACTCGTCCAGAGATGCAAAAACTTCCTTTTCGGTAAATCCAAAACAGTCCGCATACAGATCCGATGTCGTCGTCACCACACGCAGATTATTTAAGTCAGAAAAAATACTTTCTTTCGAAACCCTCGTGATTCCGGTCATGACCGCACGCTCCAGATAGGGATTCGTTTTAAACGTTGCATTAAACAGACTCCGCACAAACGTTGTAAATTCTGCCCAGTAGCCGTGAACATACGCTTCCTGCATCGGCGTGTCGTACTCATCCAGCAGAATAATCACTCTTCTGCCGTAATACCGCGCCAGATACATACTCATATTCAGTGTCTTGCCAAAGCGGCGGGGGCGGGTGATCAAGGTGATTTCATCCCCGTTTTCCCACCAGTCTTGATGAAGTGAGATTTATCCACAAAGAAATAATGGTTTTCCCTTAAGGATGCAAAATTCTGTTTTCCTATACTGATTACTTTTTCCATCCATCACACCTGCTTTCGGAATTTGTCCTTTTCTCGATTATACACTATCCTTTCCTGAATTCCAATCTTAAAACATCCTATTCGCCGCAAACGTAAAAAACAATAACGCCAGAAACAGCACTTCCAGCACCGCTCCCAGAATGGTAATGATCTTTCCCGTCTTCTCTTTCCAGATTTTTTTTCATCCCCAGATACAATAGAATTCCGATCACCGCGCCAAGCGTATTATCGATCACATCCGTAATATCACTCGCGCCGATCGCAAAAATATACTGCGTCATCTCAAAAAACAGGCTCAGTCCCGATGCAAGGAGAATGCGGTTCTGGATTTCGCTGTCCGGATAGAAGGCTGAGATGCAGAGGCCGAACGGCAGAAAGACCAGCATATTTTCGATAATTTCACTAATCTGCACTTTCCCGTTCACCACAACCGACGCCGCATACGGAATCAGATTAATCCCCCGCAGGTGCGGAATTTCTTCCGGGCGCAGAGCGAATTTGAATAAAATGCACCAGACAAGCAGCGCCAGGTAAATGCCGAATACCACAAGTAATGCTTTTGATTTTTTCTCGTTTTTCCAGGTCATGTTCTTTCCTCTCTCATCTTCACTTGATAAGAGGATTCTACCAAAACATTCTTAGGATTCCGCTTCTTCTTTTCCAAAGAAATCCCAATAAATTTCCTAAGATTTTCTGATGCTCAGATTCTTTTACATTTCTTCGTCATGCCAATTTATTATATCTTTCATATCAATTATATCTTTTACATATCGCAAAAAACTGTGTATAATACCCCGTGTGCAGAGAAATGAATCAAAATGAAAATCCCATGTTCCCCTGGGACAGCAGTATTCTCCCCACTGCTGTCCCTCCTTCAGGGAAACTGTTACTGACAGTTTTCTTTGGTGTAGACGAAAAGAGGAGGCTGTGCAGCGACCACAGCCTCCTCTTTTCTATCTTTTTCGTTTTTCTTTTTGTTTATTTCTTAATCTCATACCCGCAATACTGCATCACCAGCTCGCAGAACATCGCATTCGCCCAGGAGAACCACTCTCTGGTGTAAACGGTCGGATCATCTACGAAAACACCCTCGTGCATCAGTCCTGTACCGCCGTCGGTTGCCATCAGTTCGTGGATCATCTGATGTTTCTCCTCCTTTGTCGGTGCGGTCAGTCCCTCGATGGCTTTGGAGATGTGCCATACGTAGCGGACCGGTGTGTGCGGGCTTCCGATACCGGAAAGCTTCGTTCCTGCATAATAGAACGGGTTTGCCTCGCTTAAGATCAGCTTTCTTGTGTTGTCAGCCACTTCCTGGCTTTCCGGCTCGTAGCCGAGATAGCTCATAGCCAGAAGACTCGGTACATTGGCATCGTCCATCAGATTATACTGGCCAAAGCCGTCTACCTCGTAAGCATAAACATCGCCAAGTCCCCAGATATGGGTGGTACCGTAAGTCTCAATGGCCTGTTTTACGGTCTTTGCCATCTCTTCTGCTTTCTTCGCAATCTCCTCTTTTCCGCCGACGAAATCTGCGATCTCCTTCAGATAATTCAGAACGACAACCGCAAACATGTTGGACGGAATCAGATAACCGTAACGGCAGGAATCATCGCTTGGACGGAAGCCGGACCAGATCAGGCCGATGCCGGATTTTACCTGCGCACCTTTTCCATCGCGGGAAAGCGTATCGGTGTAGGAGCAGTTTTTACGGATGAAGCTGTACGGGGATTTCTCCTCGTGGTTCATTTCAGTCTCAAATACAGTCAGGATTTTGTCAACACCTTCCCAGAAAACCTCGTCAAACTGATCCGTTCTTCCGGTGTCTTCCAGAACAGATAGGAGAACTGCAGCGGATAGCAGAGAGAATCGATCTCATACTTTCTCTCCCAGATCACGGTCCCATATCGGTCTCGTCCTTCTCCCAGCAGTTGCCGTTCGGTCCTTCGTTG
>ENA-OPZM01001090-OPZM01001090.1-human-gut-metagenome-genome-assembly--contig:-NODE-1090-length-10034-cov-5.361260_pt1 | contig 10034 bp, 11 predicted proteins | sample MGYA00242478_ERZ504493 | MGnify/ENA primary metagenome ERZ504493 (study PRJEB26092, sample SAMD00036227) | human gut metagenome | host: Homo sapiens | study: EMG produced TPA metagenomics assembly of...
CCCAAGAAGGTCGAGGCTGTCGAGGGAGGCTCCTGCTGAGGAGACGCTGAGTAGACATTCTGTCTGCATAGTATATTCGAGGGGTACGTTCGCGTACCCCTCTTTTTTGTCGCAATACCGTTGCTAGTTTGTTGGGAGCGCCTATGACTGCGCCGTCTGATTTCAATTCGACCCCCGAGCTTGACGCCACCCTTGTATTTCGCGTGGCCTACGATGGCTCCTCCTATAGCGGATTTGCCGAGCAGCCGGGCCAGACGACGGTCGCGGGCGAGCTGCGCCGTGCCATTGAGACGTTGCTGCGCCGCCCAATCGATCTGACGTGCGCGGGGCGTACCGATGCCGGCGTTCATGCGGTGGCCCAATACATCAGCGTGCCTGTAACGGACGCTGAGCTCGCTTTGACGCGCCGTAGGTGGCTGAGGGCTATGGATGCCCTCCTGGGCAAAGATATCGCCATAAACGAGGTCTACAAGGCTCGTAAGGGCTTTTCTGCACGTTTTGACGCGCGCTCTCGCACTTACACCTATCGCATTGCCGACCGTGATGCGCGGCCCGTGCTGTCACGCGGTGCCGTGTGGTGGCATCGCTATCCCCTCGACGTCGATGCGATGGCGGCCGCCTGCCCTACGCTTTTGGGCGAGCAGGACTTTAAGAGCTTTTGCAAGGTCGCCTCTGCCGTGGGCAAACCTACGCACCGCTGCGTAATGCGTGCCGAGTTTGGCCATGAGGTCGCCTTTGGCGAGGACATCCTCACGTTTACCATCGAGGGCAATGCGTTTTTGCATTCGATGGTGCGAACCATTGTGGGCACCCTTGTTGAGATCGGCATGCATCGCCGCGATCCCGAGTGGATGCGTGAGGTAATTGATGCCTGCGATCGCACCGCAGCTGGTCCTACGGCACCCGCATGCGGTCTTACCTTTATGGGCGTGGATTACGACTCCACCGAGCTTGTGGTGCTCGATTAGGGAAGTGGCTGCCTGACGGCGATCTTTGTGTGCAGCGCCTGTGAGCGGGGCGTGTGCAACATCTGTTCTTGACGTGCATCGCGACGGGCGACCATCCGCATTAATTGACGGGGTGTACCATGAACGGCAGTTTGTTACTGGCTGTCGAGAGGACGGAAAACTTGGTTCGACGTGGTTCGCATCCGCGACTTTCGGTGATCCTGATTGTTGAGGGTTCCCCCAGTTATACGATGCGCGCTCTCGAGAGCATCCAGAACCAAGACCTCTACGATTTGCAGATTGTCGTCGTTTGCCGCGGCGTGGTAGCTGGTGTGCGTCATTCGCTCGAAGTTGCTGCCGACAGAGATATTCATATTGATTTGATTGATGTTGAAGACCCGGTGCCTGGCGCCTGCCTGCGTGCCGGCTTTGCGGCTTCGCGCGGCTCCCAGATCATTGCGATGAATGCCAATGAGTGGTTTGCGCCGCAGTCCCTTTCGCAGATGGTCGAAAGCTCCTGCGACGCTTCTGCTGACATCGTGTTTCCCTCTGTTTCGCTCGATCGCTACGATGTTCACCGCGAACGTCATTCCCGAGTTTTGGACGCGACATCCGTTTCTGAAGATGAGGACCGGGCGGCTTGCCTGACCCAATTGGTTTCCTGTGGTTTAATCCGACAGACCTCTGGCGTGCTGTATGATCGCGCCCTTTTTGAGGCGTGCCTTGCGCATGGCGATGCGTTTCGAACGGTGTCTTTTTTGACGCTCGCGCTTTCGCAGGCAAAGCGCGTTTCGGGATGTGGCCGTGCCCGTTTTCATGCAGTTGCGCCGTCGATTACGGAGACGTTTGACCCCACGATGTTTGCCAGGCTTTCTGATGATATCGGGGCGCTCGACAGGCTTGCCGACTCGCTTGCCGTCGCGGGCGGTGGCAATCAGTTGAAACTGGTCTGCCAGCGGTATTACTACGCCGGTCTGGTCGCCTGCATCGAAAATTTGTGTTTGAGCCCCCATGGGGTGTCTTCAATAGAGCGTTCGGCCCGTTTGCATGATATGCTCGAAGCGCAGCGTACCCGTCAGATGGTTGCGGCTCTTAAAGGCAATCATCGTGGCCTAGGTCTGCTCTATGGTTCGATAGCTAGTGCCAAGCCCATGCGGTGTGCGTTGTATACGCATCTGGCGGCCTTTTTCAATCGTTCGGGCGTCCGGACTGTCTAGTAGCGTGATTTTCGAAATAAATTGCATGGAATTGTTTCGAAATGCGTTCTTATTCACTAAAACCCTCAAATAGCGCTAAACTATTCAATCACTAAGTGATTGTCTCCGCCATCTTTTGGAGTGAGGTTTTGTATGGCCAAAAAACGCAATGGGCGCCAGGATGCCATCAGAGATATTGTTCGCAATAAGGACGTACGCACGCAGCGCGTTTTGGTAGACGAGCTTCGCGCCATGGGTTTCGATTGCACGCAGGCGACCGTTTCGCGCGACATCGCGGACATGGGACTGCGTAAGCTCCCCGAGGGCATCTATGTCCTTGCCGAGGACCTGCATCTGCAGCGCATGGTTTCCGAGCTGGTTACCGGCGTACTGCGCACCGATAATCTGGTTATGATCAAGGCGCAGCCCGGTACGGCTTCTGGTATTGCCGCAGCGGTCGATGCCGCGGAGCTGCCCGACGTGCTTGGCTCGCTTGCCGGCAACGACACGATCTTAGTCATTGCGCAGACGGCCGAGGACGGCGAACGCCTTGAGGCGCTCATCAACAAGCTGAGTAACTCTCACAAGTAGGGGATGCGTGGCACTGCTGCTGTGCCGATTGTTGCTATAGGTAATTGCCGAGGGCGTTGACGAAGGTCAGCGCCCTTTTGCATGCCGGCACCCGTTGCTCTATCGGTCCTGCAGCCGGGGCCGTCGTGGCATCATGTGGCATCTGCCGAAATAAAGAAGCGCCCGAGCAGCGTGCGTGCTGCTCGGGCGCTTGGTGTCAGATGCCGCTTTGCGCCTACTGGCCCGTAGAGGGTTCGGGCGTGGGCGTAGGATCGGGGGTAGCGTCGGCGTGCCACCGTCGCCACCCGTGCCGCCATTGCCACCCGTGCCACCGTCGCCACCTGTCGTGCCGCTATCGCCGGTGGTGTTGCCGCCCGGGGTTTCAGTGGTCGTGGTTGTCGTTGTCGTTGTGGTGGTCGTGGTCTCTTCCTCTTCTTTTCCCTCGTCTTTATCCTCCCCGTCTTTCTTTTTGTTGTTTGTGCCGTAGAACTTCCAGACGTTATTGTTCTTGTACGTGGGAGCCGTTCCGGTCGGGAATTCCTCGCGCTCGGTGCCCGCAAGAACGGTGTTCATGAACTTCTTAAAGACGGGCAGGTTGGTGCTGTCGCCCAGCAGGTCCGAACCGTACTTTTGGATGGGAATCTCGCCTGCGGAATAACCGGTCCACAGGCGCATGCCAGTTGCGGCGTGAAGCCGCAGAACCACAGGTTGGTGGTGTTGTCAGTGGTGCCCGTCTTGCCGGCATAGCTGGTTGACGCTCAGCGCGCCGGCGGCACCCGTGCCGCTGCCTGCATGACGCCGGATAGAACGTCGGTAACCGCGGCAGCCTCGCCTTCGGTGAGCACCTGCGTGGGATTGTCAGTGTGCTGGTACAGAACCGAGCCGGTACGCGAGTCGATCTCGGTAATGGCGATGGGCTGACGGTAGTAGCCACCGTTGGCAAACGTTGCGTAGGCAGATGCCATCTCGAGCGGTGAGATGGACCCGGTGCCGAGCGTCATGACGGGAACGTCCTCGATATTGTCCTTGGCGGGATCGATGCCAAGCTTTTTGACGAGCGACATGATCTTGTCATTGCCGATGGCTTCGGCCACCTGAATGTAGCCGGTGTTGGATGAGTATGCCGTTGCCTGTTTAAGCGTGATGTTGCCATAGCTCTGGTTGCCGTAGTTTTGCACCTCGGTCGTGGTGCCCTTGGCCTTGAGCGGCGAGTTGCAGTTGAGGGTGACGTTGGGTTCATACCGTTTTGGATGGCAGTTGCAGCGTAAAGGCCTTAAACGTGGAGCCCACGGGGCGCTTTGCCGTAGCGTGGTTCACGTGATTCTCGTCGGCGTTGTAGTCGTAGCCGCCCACCATGCACTTGATGTAGCCGGTCTTGGGGTCAACGACGACCATGCCCATGTCCAGTCCGTCGAGCGAAAGCGTGTCGAGCTGCGAGCGCACGGCCTCCTCGGCCACCTGCTGCATGGTGGGGTCGATGGTGGTCTTGACGGTCAGACCGCCCTTAAAGAGCACGTCGGTGGAGAACTCCTGCTCAAGCAGCTGCTTAACGTAGGCGACAAAGTAGGGCTGAGAGTACACATCGACGCCACTGCCCGAAATCTCGGTCACGTTAAGCGTGATGGGCTCAGCCTGCGCGGCATCGTGCTCTTCCTGCGTGATGTGGCCCAGACGCAGCATGTTGTCCAGAACCTTGTTGCGGCGGGACAGCGCCAAGTCGGGATTAACCGTGGGGTCGTACTGCGAGGGCGAGTTGGGAAGGCCGATCAGCAGCGCGGCCTCGCTCAGGGTGAGGTCGGCGGCGGTTTTGGACAGATAGGTCTCGGCGGCGGCCTCGATGCCATATGCTCCATGGCCGTAGTAGATGGTGTTGAGGTACATCATGAGGATCTCGTCTTTGGAGTACATATCCTCCATCTTGATGGCGATATAGGCCTCGCGCACCTTACGCTCGATGGTCGAGTCGAATTGTTCCTCCTGCAAGATGGTGTTGCGAACCAGCTGCTGGGTGATGGTCGATGCGCCCTCGTGGCCGCCGGTGAGGGTTGCCACCGATGCGCGTGCAATGCCCCAGAGGTCGATGCCGCCGTGCTCGTAGAAGCGCTCGTCCTCAACGTCAACGGTGCCCTGCAGCACGTACGGGGACACTTGGTCCTTGGTGATGGACTTGCGGTTTTGCGTGTAGAAACTCGCAATGGTATTGCCGTTGCAGTCGACGATGTCGGTGGGCTCGCTCACCAGATACGCGTTGGCATCGGTGTAGTCGGGCAGATCGGACAGCCAGCGGTTGACGTTGCCGATCATGCCGATGCCAAACGCTACGCCCGCGATAAGCAGAAAGCCCAAAAACGAGAGCAAGATCATGGGAAGGGCATGCGTCTTGGAGCGACCGCGCCCCTGTCGTTGGCGAGGACCCATATATTGACCTCCAGGTATGTCGTGCCAGGCGGCAGGTATGCTGCCGGGCAGGATGGACATAAGTTATTACACGATAAACCAATCGGGGCACGCGGGGCCTCGTGTATGCTGGTTGGCAGCATTTTTCAGAGTGAAAGCACACCTTGGCAAGGAGTTTACCGATGGCGATTCGGCCGGTGGAACCGAGTGGACAATGCGAAAGCGAGCTGGCGGCGGCTGAAGTGGCGCTGCCCGAGCTGCTGGCGCCTGCTGGCGGACTCGACCAGATGCTCGCGGCGATTGCGGCGGGTGCCGATGCCATCTATGCGGGGCTGGACGGATTCAACGCTCGAGTGAGCGCGCATGGCTTTAGCGATGATGAGTTCGCGCGCGGTTGTGCCGTGGCCCATGCCCATGGCGTGCGTGTGTACGTGACGCTCAACGTGTTCGTGTTCGATGATGAGCTTGCCGACGCCGTGGCGTTGGGGGCGCATGCGCACGCGTTGGGTGCCGATGCGTTGATTGTGGCCGATGCCGGGCTGGCCTGTGCGCTTCGTGCGGCGATTGCGGGGGTCGAGATTCACCTGTCCACCCAAGCGGCGCTCACAGCGAGGGCGCCGTGCAGTTGGCTGCCAAGGAGTTGGGAGTTGAGCGCGTGACGACTGCGCGCGAGCTGAACGTGGCGGAGATTGGGACGCTTTGCGCTACTGGCGTGCCCATAGAGGTGTTCTGTCACGGTGCTATTTGCATTGGTTATTCAGGCGCGTGTGAGTTTTCGGCCCTGCGGCGCGGACGGTCGGCGATGCGCGGCGACTGCACACAGCCGTGCCGTCTGTCCTATGACTTGGCGGACGAGGCGGGGCAGAGTGTTGTTGCTGTCGAAGGGGACCGCCTGCTTTGTCCGCGTGACTATCTGGGTATCGCGCGCCTGCCGGAGCTTGTTGCCGCCGGCGTGGCATCGCTCAAGATCGAGGGCCGCATGAAGAATCCCGACTACGTCTTTAACGTGGTGAGGGTGTGGCGTCGGGCGCTCGATATGCTGCGCGCCGGCACATGGGATGCCGATGCGGTGCCGACGCTTGAGCGCGAGCTGGGGAGGTCGTTCAACCGCGGCTTTACCGATGCGTATCTGCGGGGTCGTTCGGGCGCCGAGCTCATGAGCTTTGAACGCGCGATCAACCAGGGCGTGCGCGTGGGCCACTTGGTGGCGGTGGGTCACGAAGAGGTGACGGTTGAGCTTGATGCCGCCGTGGCGGCGGGCGATACGCTCGAGATCCGATTTTACCCGGGTGCGACGCGCGTCCCGTTGTGCCCAAGCGCTGGCCACAGGTGCCTTGTCCCGTGGATGCCGCTGCGGGAGAGCGCGTCGTTGTCCATTGCAAGCGCAAGGTGGATGCGGGCTGCGAGGTCTATCTGATTCGCAGCGCAGGCGTGCTGGGGCAGACGGCAGCGGTGTTGGAGCGTATGCGGGTCGAGGCAGATACGGTCGCGCCTGTTGAGCGGTCCGTTGAGGTGTTGCCGTTTGAGGGCGTTCTGGCAGATGGTGATGTGCCGACGGAGTTGGCGGAGCCGGGGGAGCCGGCAAAGCGCGAGGATTTTGCTCGTATGGTCTTTGCCTGGGAACTGATGGATGTGGATCCGCGCGATGAGCGGGATCTGTCCGATGCGACGGTGGTGCTCGACGAAGTGTGCCGCGCAGGCGATATCGAGCGGACTCGGGCGCTTATGCAGCGTGCCGGGCGTGTGGTTTGCCGCAACCTGGGGCAGGTGGCGATGGCCCGCGAGCTGGGCACGGCGTTTGACGTGGCGGCGCCGGTGTTCTGTGCCAATCGGGCCACGCTTGCCTGGCTGCGCGGGCTTGGCGCGGGGTGGGTATACTTGCCTGCCGAGTTGCTCAGCAATGACAGGGAGCGTATTGCCGAGCTGGCTGCTGAACCCGGCGTCTTGGGTCCGTTCGACGCCGACTGTCCCGAGCTTATGGTGTGCGAGCACTGCCTGCTGACCGCCGAGGCGTCTGCGCCACCGATGCGACGGGGCAGGTCCGTTGCCGCGACTGCTTGCGTCGTCGGCAGGTGCGCTATCTGGTCGAGCGTGACGGTACGCGTCTGCCAGTTGCCATCGACGCATGCGGCAGGACGAGGATTTTCCTGTCGTAGATGCTGCGTCGCGTCAGTTTGTTATCATAAGAGAGTTTATGGACTTCCAGCACCGCCGTTTTCGGCGAGGTGCTATAGCAAAAGGAGGATACCCAATGCTGTCTGTTGACGAGCAAATGCGTATCATCACCTCGGGCGTCGCGCAGATCGTCCCCGAGGCCGACCTTCGCAAGAAGCTTGAGAAGGGCGAGCCCCTCAACATCAAGCTCGGCGTCGATCCCACCAGCCCCGACCTGCACCTGGGCCACGCCGTGCCGCTGCGCAAGATGCGTCAGTTCCAGGACCTGGGCCACAACGTCACCCTCATCATCGGCAACGGTACCGCGTTGATTGGCGACCTTCGGGCAAGAATTCCACCCGTCCGCAGCTTTCGCAGGAGCAAATCGAGCCAATGCCGAGACCTACGTGAGCCAGGCCATGAAGATCCTGGATCCCGAGAAGACCACCATCGTGCACAACGGTGACTGGATCTTGTCGATGGATCTGGCTGGTCTGCTGCAGGTGTGCTCCAAGTTCACCGTCGCCCGTATTCTCGAGCGCGATGACTTTACCAAGCGCTACCAGTCTCAGACGCCGATCGCCCTGCATGAGTTCCTGTATCCCGTGATGCAGGCTTACGACTCCGTGCAGATCAAGGCCGACGTGGAGATGGGCGGCACCGATCAGCTCTTCAACCTGCTCGCCGGCCGTGAGCTCATGGAGAAGATGGGCATGGAGCCGCAGATTGCGCTCACCATGCCGCTGCTCGAGGGTACCGACGGCGTGCGCAAGATGTCCAAGTCCTATGGCAACTACATCGGCCTGACCGACGCTCCCAAGGATATGTTCGGCAAGACCATGTCCATCCCCGACGAGATGATCGGCAAGTACTATCGTCTGGCCAGCTCGCTCGCCCCGGCCGAGGTCGACAAGATCGATGCCGCCCTGGCCGATGGCTCCGCCGACCCCTACGAGCTCAAGCGCGCTCTAGGCCGCGACCTGTGCGACACCTACCACGGTGCTGGCGCCGGCGACGAGGCTCAGGCCGAGTTCGACCGTGTGTTCAAGGAGGGCCAGCTTGCCGACTTCCCCGAGAAGCACGTTGAGCTGACCGTCAACGACGAGGGCCAGATTTACCTCGCTGGCCTGCTCAAGGACCTGGGCCTTTCGGTCAGCGCCGGTCAGGCCCGCCGCGACATCGACGGCGGCGGCGTCAAGATCAACGGCGAGGCTGTGGCTTCCAAGAGCTACAACATCGATCCGAGCGCCCTCAAGCTGGGCGACACCCTCTCCGTGGGCAAGCGCAAGGGCTTCAAGTTGGTTTAGTTACGCGGTTTTACCAAACCGCGTAACCGGTTGACGCTGCAAACCCGCCAGAGCGGCAATCTGCCTTTCAACTTCGGCGGCATGACAGAAGGTCAATGCCGCCTCGTTTCAAGGCACCTTGCTCGCTCTGGCGGGTTTTCGCTGTCGTTGCCAGAACATCGGGGTACTCATTGGGGACAGACATAAATGAGTAGTCGTAGGGGGACACTCCTTCTCATTGCGCGGGGTGGCGTGTGCCGTTAAGCGGAGGGGGGTGTATTCCCGACCCATCGTTTGGGCATACAATGGCTATTGTCTTGCTGCGGTGAAGGCCTGTCCGCTCCGCAGCTGTTTTCTACGGTTAAAGGAGAATGTATGTCCGTTGAGGTCATGAGGTCTGTGATCGAGGCCGCCGAGGGCCGCATGCCCGTCGACACGCTGTTTACCAATGCGCAGATCGTCGACGTGTATGGCCAGCGTGTGGCGCCCGGTAGCGTTGCCGTCAAGGACGGTGTGATCGTCGGCGTGCTCTACGATGGTCGCGACGATGCCGCCGGTACCTACGAGGCTGCCGAGGTTATCGACTGCCAGGGTTGCTATCTCGCCCCCGGTTTTATCGACGGACATCTGCACATTGAGTCCTCGAACATCCGCCCCGCCGAGTATGCGCGCATGGCGGCGACGCGCGGTACCACCACCGCCATTGCCGACAGCCACGAGATTGCCAATGTTGCCGGTCTCGACGGCCTGCGCTTTATGATCGAGGATGGTCGTCGTGCGCCCATCTCCATCAAGTACATGATGCCTTCGTGCGTGCCCGCACTGCCCGACGAGCAAGCGGGCGCTGTGATTACCGCCGCTGACATGCAGGCGTTTTTTGCCGAGCATCCGGGCGATGTCTTTGGTCTGGGCGAGATGATGAACCTGCCGGGCGTCTTTATGGCCGATCCCGAGACCTGCGCTCGCATCGATGCTGCCAACCAGACGCCGTCAAAGCAGGTCGATGGCCATGCTCCGCTCGTTGCCGGCAAGGATCTCAACGCCTATGCTGCAGCGGGTATTATCGCCGACCACGAGTCGACGATTCCCGAGGAGGCGCTCGACAAGCTGTCTCGCGGCATGTACGTGATGCTGCGCGAAGGTACGTGCAGCCATGACCTGGCCAACCTGTCGCCGATGCTGCTGGAGAATCCTGCCCGTGCCCGCCGTTGCTGCTTTGCGACCGACGACCGTGCTCCCTCCGACGCGCTTGCGACCGGCATGATCGATAACGCCTGCCGCGTGGCGATTGAGGCCGGTATCGACCCCGTGGTCGCTATCTCTATGGCGTCCCTGTCCACGGCCGAGGCGTTTGGCCTGGATCACGGCTGCGCGACCCGCACGAGCTGCGTGGTGCGATTGCCCCGGGCAAGCGTGCCGACCTGCTGGTGCTCAAATGACCTGGCGTTTGCTACGGCTCCGCATCGAGTATATGCCGCCGGTGC
>ENA-OPZM01001091-OPZM01001091.1-human-gut-metagenome-genome-assembly--contig:-NODE-1091-length-10031-cov-1.608037_pt1 | contig 10031 bp, 11 predicted proteins | sample MGYA00242478_ERZ504493 | MGnify/ENA primary metagenome ERZ504493 (study PRJEB26092, sample SAMD00036227) | human gut metagenome | host: Homo sapiens | study: EMG produced TPA metagenomics assembly of...
ACTTTGACAGCGTGGAAAAGCTTCTTCCTGCAGAATTTGCCAAAGGGTACAAAATACTGTTGTTTTATGAAAAAGGCAGGAAACTTCCGGACATTGTGTTTGAGTATATCAGTAAAGGCTGGATCATCTTAAGGATGCTCCCGAAAAAAATGGCTGACTGTATCCCTCTGATCACGTTCGAGATCGGAGTGCAACACTCCGTCAACCCAAAAGATAAGTTTATCCTCTGGGGGGACGCTTCTCTCACCGGTGTTTTTAAGGATTTTCTTTTATATGATGACTCTGCTTCCTCCTATATGGGTATCCGTAATATCCTCAGGGATCAGACAGAGGTAAAGGAGAAGTTCCCGGAAGAACCAAAAACAGGTGGAAAGAAAGCTCCTGGAGGGAAAAAAGAAGCAGCCAAAAAGCCTGAACCGAAAAAACAGCGAGTCTCCCAGAAAGAAAAGGAAAGCGTCCGGATAAAGCAACTGCCCCCCATAACTGCGGACATGGATACGTTCTCGGACATGGCCATGGATATGCTGAACATGTTGGAAGTGGAAGATGGTGCAGTGCTTGACAAACCGGCAGTCCCGCCAAAGGAAAAAACGCCCAAAAAAGGATCAGACCGTCCTGTTGACAAAAGAAGGCCTGTCTCTTCAGAAAGCAAGGTGGAAGCCGGAGCCCACCAAAGCCAGACAAAAAACAGGATAAGGCAGAGGGAAAGCCTAAAAATACCAATGACAAGTTGAGTATGGAAAACAAAAAATCCGCGGGCAAAGAGGAGAAAACAAAAGGACAGCCTGACAGCCATAACAAAAACACAGAGGATAAAAAGAAAGAGCCCGAAAAGCAGCTGCCTGCCACAGAAAAAGGAAAGACAAAAAAAGCAGACTCTGCCGGCAGTGATCTGGAAGGAGTATTGGGGGAGTTTCTGCGGAAGGAGTGTTTTAAAAACTTCAAAGTAACGGATGATGAAGTGCGCAGCGTGATCCTGTCCCTTCTTGTTTCCGTAGATGCATCCAGTATCCGGTCTGGGATGCATACTATATAAAGAACAGTTAGAACAGTTTTATCTGAAAACCGGGCAAGGGTACTTTATGATAAAACTGTTCCTTCATTTAAAACTTTCGTGGATTACTTTGGACCAAAGAAAGATGCTTAGTATTACTCTGGAGAAAGAGGTGGTCTTTACCGCCTCTTTTTTTGTACCTTTTTGTCATATTACGTAGGACAGTTAAAGCGCTGTCCGTTCTAAAACTTTTTTTTTCCTTTCGTTTTAAGGCATCCGCGGAGAGTAAAACAGACCGTGGATGTCCTTTATTATGCGTCTTATCAGGCTTATCATTGTGTTTCTTCCCCTTATACACTACTTAACATCGTACAAAAAGTGAATTCGAATTCACTTTTTTTCAGGTGCTTCTATTATCTGACTTCTGAGTCTCAGTGTCTTTTAACCCCTTTTTTCGTTTTTTTCATTTTTTTTCATTTTACAAGTGCTCAACAGATATCGGGATGCCGGTGTGGGCAAGAACCGGTATCCCTTCCTGTTGAAATATTTTGAAAGGAGAATTTTTAGAAATGAATTTTTTATCTTCAATGAAGGCTTCCGCGGAACTCACCTGCGGAAAATTAGTGCTCAAGAAAAATGAGATGGAAGAGAAAAGAAGAAAAACCATGCTTGTCTGCGGAAAGGCGATCAGCATCATGACCATGGCATGTATGTTCATCATGATGTCAGGAATGATGACCTTTGCAGCCGGAAGTAGCAGTTCAGCTTCCAGTTTGATCAGCAATATTGTTGCCATCATCTTGCCATGTTCAGATGGGTGGGCGTTGTCCTCTTAGTATGGGGCGTTGCACAGTTCATTATGGCTATCAAAGAGGACAGATGCTGAATCCAAATCTGATGCTATTCAGACTATTATTTGTGCTATCGTGCTGATCTCCCTGAAAACTGTTATCGAAAGTCTCAAAATCGACGGACTTGAAGTTAAGGATGCAAATATTTAACAGGAGGACCAGTAATTGCTAGTAACACTATTAAGTTGGATCGTTGAAATATACAATGGACTGTTTACTTCTACTAGCGTTCTTAAGACTTTCACAACATATGATGAACTCTTCTCAAAAATCATGAAGGATAGCCGGTTTACAAATATTGTTGCAGTTATCACGACTGTCGGCGTTTCCATCATGATCCTTTACTTCCTTATCGATATGGCAGATAAGGCTTCCAGTAAAAATATCAATTATGAATATTTTATCAAGACTTTTATAAAACTTGCGCTTGCATACATGCTGATCACAAACAGCATGACCATCATCCAGTACATGGTAAGTGCGGGCTCGGCCCTTGCGAAGGAACTGAGTGCCGCGGAGAGTGGAAACTCTTTCTTTGCGGATCCCGCTAAGGTTTCCATGCTGAAAAAAGGATTAAAGAAAGTTGGCATCATCGACTCTGTCGGTTACCTGCTCAAGATCCTCATTTCGTATACTGGTAGTAATGGTCTCAAACATTTCGGTCATGTTTATCGCTATCTCAAGGATCGTGGAGCTCTCCGTCAGGGCAATGTTTGCCCCGGTGGGAGTTGCTGATCTCTTTGGTGATGGAAACCATGCGGCAGGGATCCGTTATTTGAAAAAGATCTTTGCTCTTGCCCTTCAATTCGCATTGGCTGTCATCATCACAGACTGTGTTGCCCTTCTGATCCAGTGGAAGGTCGGGCCGGATGCAGTTAAGGCAATAAGTGACCTGAAGGCAGCAACCGGAAACTCGTTTTCCAAAAAGGAAACGATCGCTTTTCTGGATGCGATCACCGGTTCTGGTAAGTTTGGCTCCACATGGCTGACCTGTCTTGGACTGACTGTCACAAAGATCGGTCTCTTGTTCAAGTCCATGAGTATCGCCAACGACGTTGCCGGTGTTTAAGGAAATCAAAGGCATGAGGGATCTTTAGATCCCGGCAGCTTTCTATATGCAAGGAGGAATGTTCCATGATAGAAGTCCCTATCCCAAAAGATATTACAAAGGTGAAAACAACCCTCATCGGCCCATTCTCTACAAGGATGGTGGTGTGCGGCCTGATCGCGGCAGCAGTTGATTTTGCGGCGCTGACGCTCGTAAATGCCATCATGCCGGGACTGTCTTTAAATACAAAGATTGGGATCGGAGTAATACTGGCAGTGCCCATTATGGCATTTGCTGTCGTGACCCCATACGATATGCCGCTGGAAAAATTTTTAAAGAACGCTTTTGTTCTTAACTATATCGCTCCAAAGGTAAGGACATACCAGATCGAGAATTTTTATAACAGCCAGGAAGAGGAAGCAGAGAAAGCAAAAACAGAAAAAAATTTTAAACAGAAAGTCTTCAGTGCATCCGTATTGAGGAAACATCCTGATTACGTGATGTACCAGTAGGAGGTTATATGGGTATTCTTAACACAATAACAAAAGCCTTAGGGTTGGACAATACGAAGAAAACTCCTAAAGAACCTACAAGGATCCCAAAGACTGTGCAGGATTCCATCCCATACCTTGGAGCGTATGAGAACGGGATCATACAGGTTTCTGCGAGAGGGTATTCTAAAATGTATGCCCTCTCTGATATTAACTTCTCCATTGAATCTATGGATGAGCAGAAGACGATCTTTGGTAAATATCCGGAGTTTATTGGAAGCTTCGGACCTGAAGTACAAATGCAGGTAGTTGTCCATAATAAAAGTATCAGCAGTTCAGAGTTTGAACAGAATGTGCTGATCGGGATGAAAAATGATTCCCTGAATGAATACAGGGAAGAAATGAACAATATGCTGATCGACAAGATGGCTGTTGCAAGGAACAATATCATACATAATAAGTATCTGGTTGTATATATAGAGGCAGACGATATCGAGGCAGCAAAGAACACGTTTTCCCGATTGGATTCTTCTATCTCATCGGGATTAAAGAAACTGATAGGTACAGACGTGGCTCCATGTTCCATCAGGGAACGTCTTTCAAACCTTTACGATATCTACCATGTGGATTCCGATATCCCGTTTTATCAGAAATTAAAGATGAGGGATGGACGGATCTCTGAGACCTTTAATCTTAAAGAACTTAAAAAACGGGGCCTTACCACGAAGGATGCGATCGCTCCTATGAGCATGGTCTTTGAACATGACTATATCCGGATCGATGATAAATATGCAAGGTCTTTAACACTGAGGAACCTTCCGTCCTATCTCAGAGGAGATATCCTGGCGGAGATGTCCAACCAGCCGTTTAACATGCTCACATCCATAATTTACCGCTCCCTGGCGCAGGGGGATGCCCTTAAACTGGTAAAAAATAAGACAGTGGATATCAACCAGAACGTGGTAGAACAGCAGAAAAAAGCAAGCAAGAACGGTTACTCCTCGGATCTGATCTCCCCGGAGATCAGAAACTCCCAGCGTGAAGTGGAACAGATCATGGAGGATCTTACGCAGGATAACCAGAAACTATTCATGACCACGATCACCATGACTGTTTTTGCAGACACTAAAGAGCAGCTGGATAAGTATACGGAGATCGTCAAAGCTACCGCGGAACGGTTTGTCTGCCAGGCAGATGTTTTATCAGAACAGCAGGAGCTGGGTTTTGATACCTGTCTGCCATTATGCTACAACAGGGTCAAGATGGAACGCATGTTAAATACTACGGGTGCGGCAATCTTCCTTCCGTTCTCTGTAAAAGAACTGATGCAGAAAGGCGGTCTGTACTATGGCCTGAATGCAGTATCCCATCAGCTGATCCTGTATGACAGAAAGAGTGCAAAGAACGGTAATGGCGTTATCCTTGGAACCTCAGGCTCAGGTAAATCCTTCAGTGCAAAGAGGGAAATGGTTTCGGTGCTTTTGAACACTGACGATGACATCATCGTTATCGACCCTGAGAATGAGTACAGCCCGTTAGCAGTGCTGTTCCATGGTTCCGTCATTCGTATTGCCCCGGGTTCCAACGTATACTTAAACCCGATGGATATGAGTTTGGATTATGCGGAAAAAGATGATCCGATTACGCTGAAAACAGACTTCATTGCTTCCATTTGTGAGGCAGCACTTGGTTCCAGGTACGAGCTTTCCCCAACGCAGCGTTCCGTTATCGACCGCTGTACCAAGAACGTTTATATGGAATACGTAGAAGGTTTACGTGCAAGGGACTTAATTACGATGCGGATACCGTACCGACACTGAGGGATCTGTATGATGAGCTGAAACAGCAGCCGCAGCCGGAAGCCCAGAACCTTGCGCTTGCGCTGGAACGTTTTGCGGTAGGTACCCAGGACACCTTTGCACACAAGACCAATGTAAACATCATCAACCGTTTTACGGTCTACAATATTAAGGATATCGGTTCCGGACTTAAGAACATGGGCCTTCAGATCTGTCTTGACAATGTATGGAACCGTATGATCGAGAACCACAAGAAAGGAAAGTACACCTGGCTTTTCTGTGACGAGTTCCATCTGCTTACGCAGACAGAGACTTCTGCCAAATATACCAAGCAGATCTGGAAACGTGCACGTAAGTGGAATGGTATCCCGACCGGTATCACACAGCAGGCAGAGGATATGTTAAAGTCCTCCGAGGCAAGGGCGATCATCAATAACTCGGATTTCATGATGATGTTAAACCTTGATCCTTACGGACGTATGCAGCTCCAGCAGATGTTCGGTATCAGCAATACAGAGATCGAATATGTCACAAGCGCGATTCCGGACAAGGACTGATCTACAATGGTTCGGACATCATTCCGTTCAAGGATGAGTTCCCGACGGATACCAAACTCTACAAGGCGATGACCACGAAGCCTGATGAGGTAGACCTTGAAAATGCAGGGTGATTGGAAAAACAGGACTTTGTTCCTGTTTTTTCTTCATATTAACGAAAAAAGGAGGTATGGTTGATGCATTATGATGATGAACTTTTTTGATGAAGAAAAAGAGATCTCTATAGACGAACTGGTAGAAGCTTTATCCGGAGAAGACGAAGACGGGGATCCGAAGAGCGTTGTGGAGTGCAGTCTGTATAAGGTTGAGACCACAGAGGATGGAACCCTGGAAAAAATCAACGAGATGACAAGCTTTACGGCTGCCCCCGGTGTTTTTGTAAACAGGATCAGCTTTACGGGACCGTTTGTCATGGTGGAGCTTGATTTCCAGCATGAACAGAATATGTGGCTTAGAAGGATCATGGAAGTCCTTGATGAGTTCCATTCACATGCAGACAAGGGGAATATGCTGTTCACCCTTACGATCACAAATATCGAATGCGCAGTGGATTATTACCTGACACTCAGCAATCCGGCAGCTTATTTAAAAGGCCTTTCAAAAGACAACCGTCCGGTCATCGTCCAGCTGGTATTTGCAGCAGACCTTGTAAATGCGGTTGCGTGTGATTTCGACCTGGAAGAGATCAAGGCGGAAGCACTCCGTGAGATGGAATCTGATGAAAAATCCCAGCTTGAAGATGAAGCTATGAATGAGAGCGTCATGGCCATGATCAATGAAGGCACTCCTATGGATGAGAATTATTTCCTGAACCAGAATCATGTGGAAGAGCCGTCGAATAAACACCGTATCCGTTCTACAGAACATACAGATCTTTCCAACGTGCGCCGTTCCGAGCTGGATCTTGATAAGACAGGCATCCGCGGAAAAGAATAGGAGGCATTTATGAAAAGACTATCTGTTTTTCTGATGGCTGCCGCATTAGGCGTCAGTTCCCTCAGCTGTCCGGCGTCCGTTTTTGCCAGAAACCCCGTAGTCCAAAACGGGGTGGGGGCAGATAACTTTACTATAAAAACAACCTTCAGTGACGGGCTGGATGCAGGTTCCCTGGACGTGTACCGGATCTTCTTCCGGCTTCTGGATGAGGACAGCCGTATGGGACACATCGATGTGGATGCCAATGACACGAAGCTTTCCGCAAGGGTTGTCCCGGGGGATTATCAGGTCATCCGTATCAAATATATCGGCAGCAGCAAGGAACTGAAAAAAGAGCCTGCCGCAACAAAGACATTCTTTCGTGTGTATAACGACCAGGTCACGACCGTTCCGCTCGCCATCGGACAGGAAGCAGTGGATAAACTAACGGACAAGATCGGGGTAGGGGAGCTTTATAAGGAAGTGGACGTAAACAGTACCATAGAGGATACGTCAAATGAAAATGATGTGACCTTAAATTCCCCTTATGTGGACAAAGGCGTATTCGATGATGACACCGTCCGGGAACCTTATCTGCAGGATCTTACAAACAACGGGTATCTCGATGCAGACGGAAACCTTACCGACAGTGGAAAAAGGATCCAGGATGCCCTTGAGCAAAAAGGGATGAAATATGAAACCGCCCGTCAGGAGGCGATCCTCAACGGAATGTCTCTGGAAGAATATTTAGGCCTTACAGACAAAGACAGTAAGGAATCTAAAAAGGGTGAAAGGGAAGACAGCTCTTCGGGAAGCACCCAGGCAGAAGCATCCGCAAGCGATGCAGAGGAAACCCGGTTTGACGAGGAAAGCAATAAGCCTAAGGAAAAGACAGCAAAAGACCGTTTTGTCAGCAGTCTGGTGTCTATCTGTATTCTTGGAGTTCTTGCGTTCGGGGTATTTATCTACCTCAAAAAAAGATACTAGATTTTTTTTTAATTCTCGTGTATAATAAGGATAGACAGTGCATCCGGGATACACTCCTTTCGTATACGTGCCAATTCCCGGATGTCTGTTTTGGCGGATAGTTTCCGCAATTTCATACGCACCGGATTAATCATCCAATCGGAAACATCTGCGGCCTTTTGATCATCTCCGCGGATGTTTCTTTTTTGTCCCGTATGGATTGCCAGAAAATATACGGGAGTTGCACAAGATCAGGATTTTTTGTCATATTAAGGATGGACGGATAAGTCCACGCCACACCCTGCTTTAACCCCCTGCAGTTTCTTATAGATCCTGCAGGGGGTATTTTTTGCTCAAAAAAAGGGAGGATAAACCTCCGCTTTTCTTATGCCATTTTCTTAAATCTTGTAAGGATCTTCTTAAGTGTTGCATTGTTGTAATGGGTATCGTCGTCTAAGAACCCGCCGTTACTTCCGGTGAGGCAGTTTTCGATAGATATGTATTTCACATAGCTGCTTTTGTAATACCGTATATGGAAGCATGGCAATTGTCAGACCAGCTCTGCCAGGATCTTTTTTGATCTTCTTAACATAATATTTCCTTAAAATTTTTCTGATAATGTGCAGAATTTAACAAATTATGAAAATCGTTTTTTTGGCATATTGTGGGAAAAAGAAAGGAGGAAGATAATGGAAAGTCTGGAAGGTGCGGGAAAAAGAAGAAATTCCCGGTCTTTACATTATTTTTTTTGATCCTGCTGTGTGCGGCAGGGTTTATGTTTTATATGGCGTTTAAGGAACAGGTGCCATACTGGATCTCGGATTACAAGAGTAAACAGGTACAGGAAGGGTACACGGATTTTGCGGACTCCGCGGATGGAACCCTTCCCTACGATTTTACGGACAGGAAAACGGCAGCAAAAGCTTCCGATAAGAAAAAATCATCGGAAAAGAAGTCCCAAAATATCCCACAGGACTGGAACGGGGTTGACTGGAACGGACTTAAAAAGATGAACCCGGATATCATTGGCTGGATCCGTATCCCAGACCTTGCCGTAAACTATGCGGTGTTGAAGGGTACCGCGGATAATTATTATCTGTATCATCACATGGACGGTTCCTACAATATCCTCGGGTCCATCTTTGCGGAAAAGGGGACGAGTGAAGATTTGGATGATGCGCATATCATCCTGTACGGACACAACATGGCAAGCGGGCAGATGTTTGGACAGTTATCCAATTATACAGATACGGGCTTTTGGAAAAAAGCATTCCTATATGTATATCTATACCCCTGAGGAGACAAGAACGTATGCAATATATGATGTTTATAACTGTCTTGATAATGACAGAACGTACACCATCGGTTTTACCATTGGCTCAAAGGATTTCCGGAAATGGGTAAAGTATTCTATCAAAAAAGGCTATTATTCCACAGAGTTTAAGCCTACGGGAGATGAACAGATCATCACGTTATCTACCTGTGCGGATTCCGGTGTGATCAACAACCGTTTTATAGCCAACTGTATGCTGATCGATACTCAATTAAAAGAGGATTATGTTGCGCCGACACCAACGGCAAAACAGGAAAAATAACCTTCCACGGTGAGTGGAAGCAGATGTTGATTTTCATTAATAAAAGATCCTGTTTTCGCAAGAAAACGTCCTTGTATATTTTGTCCAGTCACGGGAAAGTGTTTTTATCCTGGCGACTTTTTGTATTGTAGTAATATCTTTCATATTTCTCCCAAACCAAAAATGAAAGGAGAAAAATGGATATGGAAACAAAACAAAAAGAGTGTGAGATCTGCGGTGTATGGTTTACGCCAAGCCGAAGCAGCCAGAAGTATTGTCCCGAATGTGGAAAAGATTCCACCAAGGCCTGGCGAGATCTGCATAAGCATATGCAGTATAGTGTGGCAAGGGTTGGCACCGGGCGTCCTGTATCAAAAACAGAGGTCGAATGCAAATACTGCCACAAAACATTCACCTGCTACAATGGGGTGACCTCTGCATACTGCAGCAAAGCCTGTGAAGCTGCAGACAGGATACAAAATACCTTCTGCGCCTGCTGCGGAAAACCAATGCTTGAGACGGATGACCAAAGAGACACCGGGTGGCACAACTGGTACTGCTCCGCGGAATGCAGGGAAAAATACCTAATGGACGCTGCCAGAAGAAACGGTACTCTGAAGATCTGTCCAAACTGCGGAAAGGAATTCGTCAAAGATTCTGTTTTCTGCTGCAATGCCTGCTATCAGGAAGACCGTGCGAAAAAGAAAGAATATACAAAATATTTAAGAGATAACGGTTTGAAAGTATGTGAGGAATGTGGTAAGGAATTCTCCGGCTTAGGGAAATTCTGCTCCGCGGAATGCGAAGCGTTACATAAGGACAAGGAACCTCATGCA